>Ga0105047_10003906_pt1 | contig 26145 bp, 22 predicted proteins | sample MAT04_FD_78384 | JGI IMG/M metagenome (GOLD analysis project Ga0105047, IMG submission 78384) | Freshwater microbial communities from Lake Fryxell liftoff mats and glacier meltwater in Antarctica - MAT-04 (megahit assembly) | ecosystem: Environmental > Aquatic > Freshwater > Ice > Liftoff...
ACCCAACCGCAGATGAGGGTCGCGGCTCAGCACACACCGGCGCCCGCCCCGGCGCTGCGCCACGAACCCGTCGCCGCCCCCTCGAATGGGCGCGCTGTCGCGTCCTCACCCTCGCGACAGCAGACAGACACGCATCACGACGCGTTGCTCGGCAGCGAGCTGTGTGCGCGCGCCGGAATTACCAGCGCACAACTCAAGGAACTGGTCACGTTCGGTCTCGTTGCTGGCGCAGGCACCGGCCCCACGGCTCTGTTCTCAGCTGGCGAGGTTGCAGTCGTGATAGCCGCGGCAGGCTTGCTTGCGCGCGGTGTTGACGCGCGGCACCTGCGTCAGTGGCGCCGAGCGGCTGAGCACGAAGCTGCGCTCTTCGAGCAGTTGATTGTGCCGCTGATACGGCAACGCAATCCACAAAGCCGACAGCTCGCTGCGAACTCGATTCGCGATCTGTCCGCGCTGGGCGGCGAACTCCGCGCCGCGTTCTTGACCGCCGCGTTGCAACAGCATCTCGAACCCTGATCGTCCGCCAGCCGGATACGATCACCGACGTGATCCGCTTGGAACTGCTCGGAGTACGCGTCGAGTTGCCTGCCAACACTCCGGTGGTGATGCTGCGCGAAGACCGCCCAGAGACCGCTCGCGTGTTGCCGATCCTCATCGGCGGTCCCGAGGCATCGGCGATCCACAGTGCGATGGAGGGCATCGCGCCACCGCGGCCGCTGACCCACGACCTATTGGTGACGGTGTTGCAAACTCTCGGCGCCACGCTTGAGCGAGTGGTGATTACCGAAGTGCGCGAGCACACGTTCTTTGCCGAACTGCACTTGCGCACCGCCTCCGGCGAGGCGGTCGTTTCGTGCCGCCCCAGCGACGCGATTGCGCTTGCCGTACGCACCGGCACGCCGATATTCGCCGAGGAAGCTTTGCTCGACGAGGCCGCCGTTGAACCGGCAATTGTTGACGAGGGCGAAAACGAGGAAGCAATTCTCGACGAGTTTCGCGACTTTCTCGACGACATCAGCCCCGACGACTTCGCTAGCTAGGCACGCGCGGTCCGCGCGTAGGTTCGCGCGAAGAGTGCTTGACGGCGACCGGGGGTAGTCGTACGATGGCATGCCGGTTACACGGGCGTAGTTACCCGATTGTGATACGGCAGTGTGATGCAGCAGGACACGACGGGAGACTAAGAATGACGATTGAGAACGGTTTCAGCGGCAGCAAGACCGCCAGCGTGGTCGGCATTTCATACCGCCAGCTCGACTATTGGGCGCGCACCGATCTGATTCGCCCGTCACTGTGCGATGCCGCTGGCAGCGGCAGTCGCCGGCTGTATAGCTATCGCGACCTTCTTGAGCTGCGCGTCATCAAGAGCTTGCTCGACGCTGGCATCAAGCTGGAATCGGTGCGCAAAGCGTTCACCTACTTGCGCCAACAAACCGAGACTGATATTGCCGCGGCGACGCTCGTGATCAGTGGCAACGACGTGTTGTTGTGCGATGGTGACCAGCTGATCGACATTGTGCGCCGTGGCGGGCAAGGCGTGCTCAACGTGCTTGCGATCGGTGGCGTAAAGCTGGAACTCGACAACGAGTTGGTATTGCTCGCTCAGCCCGATGCCATCGGCGCGCGGGCCGTGTGATGAAAGTCATCCGATGACCGATTGCGCGCTCAGCCCGCTCGATGCGCAACACCGTCAGCTTGGGGCGAAGATGGTCCCGTTCGGCGGCTGGGAAATGCCCGTGGCATACCCGGGCGGCACCATTGAAGAACACCTTGCCTGTCGCAACGACGCGGTCGTGTTCGACGTGTCGCACCTTGGCACCGTTCGCGTCGCAGGTCCGGACGCATTCGACGTTCTTCAGGGAGCGTTCACGAACGATCTGAACAAGGTGTCGCCCGGGCGAGCGCAGTACACACACTTGCTCGACGAGTCGGATGCGTCGGTGCTTGACGACGTCATCGTGTGGTGGCTGCGCGACGACGTTTTCGATGTGATGCCGAACGCATCCAACACCGACGATGTCCGCGCCGCGATTGGTGGCACCGAGACCACTCACACTCGCGCGGTGCTCGCGGTGCAGGGGCCAAAGGCGAAGGAACGGTTGGCAGGCATCTTCCCAGCAGCAGCTGCCGTTGGTCGCTTTCGCGTTGAACAGCTCGCGTGGGGCAACGTGCCATGCGTGGTGGCGGGCACGGGCTACACGGGCGAAGCAGGTGTCGAGATTGCGGTTCCGGTTGATTCCGCAGGCTCACTGTGGGATGCGATCGTCTCGGCCGGAGTCGCGCCAGCTGGGCTTGGCGCACGCGACACGTTGCGACTCGAGGCCGGTCTGCCGTTGCACGGACACGAACTCGGCGCTGGCATCACCACGTTGCAGGCAGGTCTTGGTTGGGTGGTTGCGTGGAACAAGGAATCGTTCCGAGGTCGCGCTCCACTCGCCGCCGAACGCGATCGGGGCGTCAGCCGTCTGCTGCGGGGCATCGCGACCGAAGGTCGGCGGCCAGCGCGCGCTGACTGCACGGTCATGCTCGACAACGAACCAATCGGCACCGTGACCAGCGGCAACTTCTCACCCGTGCTCGAGCACGGGATTGCCATGGCCTTCCTGCCACCGACTATTGCGGACGGCTGCGCAGTCACCATCGACGTGCGCGGCAGCGCATTGCCCGGCCGCGTCGTCTCGATGCCATTTGTGGCAAAGCAAAGGTCGTAACCCTCCGGACCTGCCTTAGAGAAGGCGCCGATCGGTTGCCCACGCCGTCAGCTCGTGACGGTTGGAGAGTTGCAACTTACGTAACACCGACGAGACGTGCGTCTCGACAGTCTTGACTGAGAGGTGGATCCGACCGGCGACCTCCTTGTAGGTGTAACCGCGGGCGATCAAGCGCAGCACCTCCTGTTCGCGTTGCGTCAATCGATCGAGATCGGGATCGGTTGTCACGGGCTTGGTGGAAGCGAACGCGTCGAGCACGAAACCCGCCAACCTTGGCGAAAAGACGGCGTCACCAGCGTGCACGCGGCGAATCGCGTCAAGTAGTTCGTCGTGCGTAATCGTCTTGGTCACGTACCCGCGTGCGCCCGCCCGAATGATCGCGATGACATCCTCGGCTGCGTCGGAGACCGACAGCGCCAGGCACTTGGTGTCCGGCATTGAGTCAGCGAGCGACTCGAGAATCGCAACGCCACCACCATTGGGTAGGTGGACGTCGAGCAGCACCACGTCGGGCTTCGTCTTGCGAATCTCGTCGACCGCCGCCTCGACGGTGCCAACGTCGCCAACGATCTCGACCACATCGCCTATCTCGGCTCTGACGCCAGATCGGAAGAGCGCGTGATCATCAACCACCAGCACCCGGATCTTGCTCATCGCGGCACCATCATTTCCCACTCCGTGCCCCGCCCAGGCCCAGACTCAACGAGAGCACGGCCACCGGCGCGTTCCACCCGATCGCGAATCGATAGCGCAATCCCGCGTCGGTCGCTACCTACCGCGCCCGGTTCGAAGCCGACGCCCTTGTCGCGGACGAAGGCGGTGACAACGTGCGGCTCGACTTCCAGGTAAATACTCACCTGATCCGCATCGGAGTGTTTGGCAGCGTTGACCGTCGCTTCGCGGACCGCCAGCAGCAACGCCTCGGTCGCCGCTGTCAGCTCGGCATCGCCGACGACAACAAGATCGATCGGCAGTCCGTGATCAAGCTCGACCTCGGCTGCAATCTGCTCCGCGCGAACGCTGAGCGTTCCGATCGCCACACCGGACTTGTTGTCATACAGCCAGCTGCGGAGTTCGCGTTCCTGTCGTCGGGCCAGCAGCAGCATGCGTCGTGGATCGTCGGTGGCGCGCTGCATGAGCGCCAGGGTTTGCAGCACCGAGTCGTGGAGCTGCGCAGCCATCGCGTTGCGCTCGACATCGCGGATACGCTCGCGCTCCTCGTCGCGCACATGCGCCGTCAAGCGACCGACGTACGGACCGATCAACACGGCGGCGCCAGCCAAGGCCATCGCAACGGCGGCGAGTGCGGCAGGAAGCTGTTCGAGCTTCACCCCACGGGCCGCAAGCGCGACAACACCCGCAAACGCGAGGGCCCCACCGGCGAGTGCGCGTAGTGGGGTAGCGCGACCCTCCAGTACGCGTTCAAGTGGATCGGTCACGTCGCTGTCGTCTCGGCTTCGATACCAGACCAGTGCCGAGCCGCTTGCAACTACAACAGCAGACAGCATGAGTGCGTCGCCCGGCCATAGTCCAACATTGCGAGCGGCGAACAGCAGTGCTCCCGTGGCGGCGATTGCCGCCAACGACCGGGCGGATGCCAGCTGCGGCTTGACCGGGGCAACCACGTCGTTCTCGGTGGCCGCCGAACTCAGCACCCAGCAAGCGAGATACAAGATGACACCGAGGCCACCGGTCAGTGTGAGTAAGAGCAGACCGATTCGAATCAGGTACGCATCAACGCCGTACTGACGAGAAAGGCCGCCAGCGACGCCGAGTACCATCCGATCAGACGAGGCGCGAACAAACAGCGATCGCCTTTCGGCGAAGCCCTTGGAACTCTGCGGCCGCATACCTCCATCGTGCCATCGCAAAGCGTTGTTCGCATCCGAGCCGACCCCTGATTGCGGCCCACCAATCTCAGGGTTCAACCAGGGTTGTCCCCGATGGTTCCGAGGCGATGCCCTCCGTACCGTGGGAGCATGAGCAAAGTCGATACTGAGACAGTGCAACTGCCGCCGCCGATCTCGCCGCAGGAGGACCCGCAGCAGACATCGCCCAATGCGGAGCAGCGATGGGCACGATCGGACGATCGCGTTGTTCTCGGTGTTGCGGGCGGTCTCGGGCGGGCGTTGGCAATCGACCCGCTGGTCGTGCGCCTGTGCTTCGTCGCCCTCGCACTGTTCAGCGGCGTCGGCTTGCTGCTGTATGTCGCCGCGTTCATACTGCTTGCAGACTCTCCGTTGTCGACGCCGACGTCATCAGTGCGCCGTCTCGTCGGCGGTGCAATCACTCTCGTCGCGTTGGCCGGGCTGTTTGGCGGCAACGCATCGCTCCCACGTGCGGGCTGGGCGGTGGCGCTCGGTCTCGCCGGCATCGCCCTCGCGCTGTGGAGCGGTGGCGGAACGATCAGCACCGTTGCGGCTCCGACGCTTGACGAACCGCTGTCTGACTTTGACGGCGGCGGAGCCAGCAGCATCGGGAGCACGAGTCCGTCTACCCCACAGCCTGCGAAGCCGAAACCACCCCGCTCGGCACTGGGCATGTTGACGCTGGGCGCGGCTGCCATGGCTGCCGCCATTGCATGGATGGCCAACAATGGTGCCGAGAACCGCGGCACGGTGACGCTGAGCATGGCGACGATTGTGCTTGGCGCGGGACTGTTGCTCGGAGCGTTCTTCGGACGCGCGCGGTGGCTGATCGTGCCGGCTGGCATCGTTGCAACGGCAGCTGTCGCCGCATCTGCAATCGCGTTCGCAGGTGTTGGCGTCTCGCTCAGCAGTGTCGATTGGGGCGCTTACCTCGGGTCTGGCGATCGCGTCGAGCCGCGTTACGAAACGGGTCGTGGCAGTTTCGTGTTGTCCCTCAACGACTTTGACCGAGACGTCACCACGACCATTGAGGTCGGCATCGGCAAACTGAGGGTTGTCGTGCCGGACACTGCGCGGGTGCAGGTCGACGCGCGCGTCGGCATCGGCCAAATCACAGCTCTCCAGTCGACCGTCGAGGGTTACCGCCAAACACTTCGCACCGACAGCGGTACCGGAACACAGCTCATCAAACTCACGCTACGCGTCGGCATCGGCCAGATTGAGGTCGTCCGTGCCTCCGCTGCTGGTTTCGCTCCCACCAAGACATCAGCTCCTGGCGCGGACGACGGGCTCACATCGTTGCGTGGCGATCCGGTGCGCTCCTTTGAAGACGGCACGGTGGTCTTTGCCGATGGGGCAGTCCAGTTCTCCGATGGCCAAATCATCGAGGCCAATCGCGCCACGTTGATTCCAATCAGCCGCCAGGCCGAAGACGGCAGCCTAGAACTCGCCAACGGTGCCATCATCCAAGCCGACGGCACAGTGATCACGCCCGGCGGCTTCGTCATCCCACGACCATGAACCTTCCACTATCCAAACTGAGGTAACACACCATGAACCGCCACAAGCTCGACATCGTCTCGCTACTCCTGGGCGTTGCAGTCATCAGCATCGGAATCATTGCGTCGACCGACCGCCTCGGGGCGCTCATTAACGGGCGACCAGACTCACTCATTCCTGTCGCGGCATTAGTCGCCGGCGCGTTCGTAGTATTTCTTGCACTGCGACGGACAGTTCGCGAACGAACTCCCGGGCCGTTGCAGCTGGAGACGGAGCGAGACGTGCAAAACGATTGGTCGCACCCAGTCATCTAGGTGACGTCAACGGTTGGCGTACGCCTCGAGTGGTTCGCAGCTACACATCAGGTTGCGGTCGCCGTATGCGCTGTCGATGCGCGACACCGGCGGGAAGTACTTGCTCGCGCGCACTGACTTCGTTGGATAAGCACCGAGTTCACGCGGGTAGGGACGGTTCCACTCACCGAGCAGATCCTCGGCGGTGTGTGGCGCCATTCGCAGCGGACTTTCTTCAAGCGGCCACTCACCAGCAGCGACGCGGCTGATCTCTTCCCGAATTGCCAGCATCGCATCGCAGAAGCGATCGAGTTCGTGCAGGGTTTCGCTCTCCGTCGGTTCGATCATCAGCGTCCCGGAAACCGGGAAACTCATCGTCGGCGCGTGGAACCCGAAGTCGATCAACCGCTTCGCAACGTCGTCAACGGTGACGCCGGTTGCCTTCGTGATCGGTCGCACATCAACGATGCACTCGTGACCGACACGTCCACGTGCACCGGTGTAAAGAACCGGGAACGCGTCGTTGAGCCTGCTCGCGACGTAGTTGGCGTTCAGAATTGCCGCGGCTGTAGCCGACCGCAATCCTTCGCCACCCATCAGCGCGATGTACACCCACGAAATCGGCAGAATGCCCGCCGATCCGAACGGTGCAGCAGAAACCGGACCAACCGCCGAGGTGCCAGCGGCCGCTAGCGGATGGCCTGGCAAGAACGGCGCGAGGTGCGCGCGCACCGCCACCGGGCCGACGCCGGGACCGCCGCCGCCGTGGGGGATGCAAAACGTCTTGTGCAGGTTGAGATGGCTGACGTCGGCGCCGAACTTGCCCGGGCGAGCGAGACCGACAAGCGCGTTCAGGTTCGCACCGTCGACGTAGACCTGACCGCCACACTCGTGGACGATCCCGCAGATCTCGGTAATGCGCTCCTCAAACACACCATGCGTCGACGGATAGGTGATCATTGCCGCCGCCAAGTGATCCCCGGCTGTTGCCGCTTGCGTGCGCAGGTCGTCGAGATCGATGTTGCCGTGATCATCGCACGCAACTACGACCACTCGCATTCCCGCCATGACGGCGCTGGCAGCGTTAGTACCGTGCGCGCTCGAAGGAATCAGACACACGGTGCGCTCGTCATCGCCCCGGCTGCGGTGATAGGCGCGGATCGCCAAGAGACCGGAAAACTCGCCTTGGCTTCCTGCATTCGGTTGCAGGCTGACCGCGTCGTAACCCGTGATCGCAATCAGCATCGCTTCCAACTGATCAATCATCTCGCGATATCCGACGGTCTCGTCGTCGGGCGCGAACGGATGCACCTCTGCAAACTCGGGCCACGTCACTGGAATCATCTCGGCGGCCGCATTCAGCTTCATCGTGCAAGAGCCGAGCGGAATCATCGTGCGATCGAGCGCTAGGTCCTTGTCGGCCAAGCGACGCAAGTAGCGCAACATCTCGTGCTCCGTGTGATATTTGTGAAAGACACCCTGCGTCAGGAACTCGCTCGTGCGCCACGCCTGAATGCCGTCGTGCTCGGCTGCAACGTCGCCGCCAGCTTGACCTGCACCGAAGAGGGCAAGCACGCTGTCGACAACTGCAACCGTGGTGGTCTCGTCGAAGCTCAACGCGACGTGTCCAGCATCAACGCGACGCAGATCAAGTCCGGCGCCATGCCCGGCCGTGATGATCACATCGGCATCACATGCAACGCACAACGTGTCGAACCAACTGTCGTTGGCCAAGGTCTGGTCAGCCGCCCGCAGCGCGGCCGCAGCCACACTGGTCAATCGGTGGATTCGCTGTGCGATGCGTTGCAATCCGAGCGGTCCGTGCCAACAGGCGTAGAGACTGGCCATGTTGGCAAGCAGTACCTGCGCTGTGCAGATGTTCGACGTTGCTTTCTCGCGGCGTATGTGTTGCTCTCTCGTCTGTAGGGCCAGACGCATCGCTGGCCGACCGGCGGTGTCGGTGCTTACTCCCACAAGTCGGCCAGGTAGCGATCGTGCCATCGCGTCGCTGGTCGCTATGAACGCCGCGTGTGGACCACCAAAGCCCATCGGGACGCCGAAGCGCTGCGCCGAACCGATCGCGATATCGGCACCGAGTTCGCCCGGGGGAGTGATCGCAACGCATGCGAGTAGATCGGTTGCGACAACCACAATGGCGCCCGCGCTATGTGCACGAACGATCAGCGCGCGCCAGTCGGGCACGGCGCCAGTGGATGTGGGCAGGCTAAGTAGCAGCCCGAACCCAGCCGGAAAGTCGGGGGCCGGTTCTGCACCTAACTCTCCACTCGAACCCGCGCTCAAGGTCGCATCATCGACGATCGCGATCTCGATGCCAATCGGTTCCGCACGCGTCCGTAACACAGCGATCGTCTGTGGGTGCGTGTCGTCGTGAACCAGAAACCTGTCGCTCGTGCTCTTGGAAACGCGTCGCGCCATTGTCATTGCTTCCGCCGCGGCCGTTGCCTCGTCGAGCAGCGAGGCATTGGCGAGTTCGAAGCCGGTGAGGTCGGCAACCATTGTCTGAAAGTTCAGCAACGCCTCTAGTCGCCCCTGGCTGATCTCGGGTTGATACGGCGTGTAAGCGGTGTACCAGGCCGGGTTCTCGAGCACGTTGCGCTGGATCACCGGGGGAGTGATCGTCCCGTAATAACCCTGCCCGATCAGGCTGGTGCGACCGACGTTGCGTTCGGCGAGAGCGCGCAGTTCGCCAAGCACATCTGTGACCGTGCGACTGCCGGGCATCGGCAACGACTCCGCCATGCGAATGGAAGCGGGCACCGTTTCCGCCAGCAAGGCATCAAGCGAGGCGACGCCGATCGTGCTCAGCATGTGCGCCTGCTCGGCGTCGGTAGGGCCGATGTGGCGGCCTACGAAGTCGTTGACACCGAACAGATCGGCGAGTGCGGGGCGAGTTGTCACTGGGAAGCCTCCTGGCGTTATGGCGCGTTCGAGTTGCTTCCCCCGCTGTCATGGTTGCCTGAGAGCTTTCTCCGCTGCCGTGTACAAATGACGGCGGATTTCCCCTTCGGCGAGCCGGCGAGCCGACTGCTTTCCAGCGTTGCCACACCCGGTCGGTCCGTTGGCCTGAGAGATTCCGGGGAGGTTGCTCCTTCGGCGCCCCGACGCTGGCAGCGTCGGTGGCTCTCCCGGCCGGGTGTTACGGCAATAGCCACCATAGTGCCTTCCGGTATGGTCGCCCGATGAGCACGATCGCCACCAGCGTCAAGTCCCTCACCGAGCCTGTTGGGTTCCTCGGTGGCCACTGGATGTTGCACCCGGAAGTGTTGGAGCCGTGCCGTGGCGCCGGATACCCGCACGGTTACGCCTACTACGTGGCTGGTCGTGGTGGGGTATTGGGCGATGTTGATTCGGATGTGATCGCCGCAACATTTGGCTTCTTCGAACCGGCGATAGTGCGCAAGATGTGGGAAATCGGTGTCGGGGTCGAGGGGGCGACCGCAGCTGCGACACGCTACGGCCACGCCTGTGCACAGTTCGGTCGAGTTCGGTTGGCAGGATTCGCCGACGCGCCGCGCGTGAATGAGCTTGCTGGCAGAGTTGCCGACGGTGTCGAAGTCACTGGTTTGGCGTTGTTCGCTGGCTGGCGCACGCAACCGCGGCCCGACGATGCGGCCGGTCGGGCTGCATTCTTGATGCACGTGTTGCGCGAACTGCGCGGTGGCGTGCACCTGCTCGCTGTCGTCGCCACCGGGCTCGGCGCACGTGGTGCAGTGTTTTCTACCGGTGGCGCTGCACTTGCCAACCAATTCGGTTGGGCCGAGCCATACGACGACCTGGCTGACATCTCCAAGAAGCCTGCCGAAGACCTCACCGACGAGATCTTGATTCGGCTCTACAGCGCAGTGTTGAGCAGCGACGAGACCGCCGAGCTAGCCGGCTTGGTCATCGCCATGCGAGCTCACTTCGATGCTCAGGTCGCCAGCGGCGGCTGAGAGAACGGCGCCCGTTCGCGCCGTTGGGTCAGATGACGCAAATGTCGAATGGTGCGATCGTGTGCAGTAGGTCAGCGACGGCTTGTAATCGTTCGGGCGTCGGCTCTACCAGCGGCGGGTCGTGTGCGCGTGCGCCGTGGGCACGGAAGCCGATGACTTTGACACGCATGTGTGCGTCGACGGTGGCGAGCCACTCGCCGGTGCGTCGCAGCAGGGCGTTGTCGTCATTGACACCGGCGAGCAGTAGCAGTCGCACCTCGTAGAGCAACCCAAGCGCATGTAGCCGTTCGATGGAGGCAAGCACCAGTTCGTTCGACTGGCCAGTCATCTCCCGGTGGATGTGCTCGTCGAAGCACTTCAGGTCGATCATCGTGCCGTCGGTGACGGGAATGACGAGGTCCCAGATCGAGGCGTCACTTGCGCCGTTCGAATCGATGAAGCACGTCAGTTGCGTCAGTGCAGCGTCGTCGCGTACCGCGCTGAACAGGTCGCGCACGAACTCTGGTTGCAACATGGCCTCGCCGCCAGAGACTGTGATGCCGCTCAGATACGGCGCCGCACGTCGTATCTCGGTGAGCAGATCGGTCACCGACCGCTGGTACCGCGCACGCTCATGACCGTGCTGGAACACAGGGATCGTTTGCGGGTTGTGACACGCCACGCAGTCGAAGTTGCAGCCCTGGACGAAGACAACGAACCTGTTTCCCGGCCCGTCAACGTTCGAGAAGGCGATGGTGCTGGCGACGGAGCCAGTCGTGGTCATCGCGGCTCGCGCTCGTGGCAACCAATGCGCTTGACGGCGCGCTGCGTGAGGTGAAACGTGTCTTCCGAGCCAGCCGCGAGCAGGTCGCTGCTGTGCCGGGCACCGGAGTGGGCAGCGATCGCCGCCAGGTCGCTCTTGCGGACGAGGTAGCCGGTGATACGCACGAATTCGTTGCTGTCGAGGTTGAAGGTGAAGTCGCGCATGCCAGCGACGAAGGCACCGCGGATGATGTCGACCACAGCCTGCGGGTTGCGCACTGCTGTCTCGTCGACGTGGAAGATGTCGCTCACACCCGACGCGAAGTAGCGGTGATGCGGCGCGCACGTGGTGATGTGGTCAAGCATTCCCGGCTCGTCGCCGACGGGGATGCGCGTTCCGGCCGTGACGTCGTGGTCGAGGTCGATGCCACTCTGGCTGTGCAAGTAGCAGAATCCGCCGCCGCCTTCGCAGTAGGGCATCGGGCGGGCTGCGACCAGCTCGGAGACTCGTTCCACCACTCGCCGACTGAGCAAGTCGGCATCGGCGTCGTGCCCGTAGCGACCGTCGCGCCCCTGCGCGGCCATCAGCAGGTTCACGCACTCGGCTAGCCCGAAGATGCCGAACATCGCCGAGAAGCGGTCAATGTCGATCAAGCCCTCCGTGGCCAACCAGTGCGTGTCGTAGAAGTGCTGCGACTCGACCAGGCTGCGTATGCGTGCCTCGGCCAGTTCCGCCGTGAGCTCGACGAAGCGCGGCAGCGTGCCGAACAGGAACTCGTCGACCGTACCGGTGTGGCGCAGCGCGACCTCCTTTAGGTTCATACGCACCAGCGTGTGGGCGCCGCCGCCAATCTTCAACGAGTTGTAGCAGCTCACTGCCGCATATCGCTCGCCGTGATCGGCGACCATCATCGGGTGGTTGACGAAGTGCGGCTTGCCTGTCTCGAACACGGTGCGAACGCCGTCTTCAATGAGGTCGTCTGGCGTCAGGTCTGGGTCGACCTTCAGCGTGATGTTCGGTACCGCCTGGCGCAGCGAGCGCTCAACGCGAAAGACAGACCGGGTGACGCGACTGTCTCGTGGCCCGAGGTCGAGATGCGCAAATGCATCAGGCAGGATTCGGTCAATGCTGATCCAGAAGCGGCGAAGCTTGGCGTCAAGTTCGGCGTCGCTGATCTGGCTCGTGACGAACGCTTCCAACACCTTGTCAAGGTCGCCGAGGTAGACGGGATAAGTAGTGACGCTCGGAACGTTCACGTACATCACCATCAAGAACGCAAGGGCGTCGTCAAGTGTCGTGGGTGGCGGCATCTCAAGGTGCGCCAACCCGTTTCGGATTGCCTTCTCGTAGTCAGGAAGGATGTAGCGGGCTGTGAACGGAGCATTGCCCTCGTACATGTCGCAGATCACGCGTGCGTCAAGCGCCTGCTGACACTCGGCCGAGATGATCGGGTAGGGAACCATCTCGGTGGCGAGCGCGGCGAGGCGCCGAACCTTCTGGTCGTAGCCCAAGGTGCCATCGGTGACGAGGGCCTGAGAGCGTGTTTCGAACTCGTTGACGTCCATACCCTCATGGTAAGGACAAGCGCCAAAGCTGATCAGGGCCAAAAGTCCGCAACCGCAGGCGGCGCGACCGAGCGCTGATTTGGCGAGTAGAATGTCCTAAGCTTTGCTCTACACACCCCTAGGAGGACTAACAGCAATGGGACTTTTCAAAGGAATGAAGGACATGAAAGACCTTGTGGCAGCCGCCCCTGGTTTGATCGATCAATCTCAGGAAATGGCCGCGAACGCGCAGGTCATGCAGCAGCAGATGATGGCGCAACAGCAGGCTGCGATGCAGCAGGCGATGGGTCAGCAAGGTGCCGCGGTGGCGCCGCTACCCGGTGGGCTCGACCCCATCGCCGGTGTCGATCTGAAGACGTACGCCAAGGTCGTCAAGGGCATCTCGACGTTGAACTACGACCAGTCGCTGCTCCCGGGCATTGCCGCCTCCAACGGTGTCGACGGTGCTTCATGGGCGCAGGCGCACGACGGTTGGAACGCACGCATCAAGGCCGACCCGGGCGTCGCATCGGCGTTCTCGGCTGCATACCAGGTGGCCTGAGCACATGGGCTTCATGAAGGACATGAAGAAGCTGTCCGATCAGGGCAAGGCGCTGCAGAAGCAGTACCCGGTGCAAGATCAGTTGGCGAACGCGCAAGCCTCAATGGCAAACGCGAATGCGATGATGGCCAACATGGCGCAGGCTTCGGCTGCAGCAACGCAGGCAATGACCAACGGTGTCGACGCAACCGCGACGATCACTGCTGCTCGCCAAACGGGCACGCAGATGAACTTCAATCCGGTCATCGAACTCGACCTGTTGGTGATGATGCCCAGTGGCATTCCGATGCCGGTGACGCGTCAGGAACCTGTCGCCCAACTGCACCTCGCTCGTTGTCAGGTCGGTGCCAACCTGAAGGTGAAGGTTGAGCCCACTAACCCGAACAGCCTGTGGATCGACTGGAACACTCCAGCCTGACCTGTCAATCAAGCTGAACGTCCAATAGACCGTGCCGTAAGCGCCCTGTGCGCCTGCCACTGCAACACCAACGAAGTGGGTTAGGTGCCGTCTACGCTGCCAGACCATGGCTGTACCCGTGCCGACGGATTTCTTGCTCGATCCCGACATTGTGTTCCTGAACAACGGTTCGTTCGGCGCTGTGCCGCGTGTCGTCCAGGAGGGCTACGAGTCGTTGCAGCGCGAGATGGAGCGCAACCCGGTCGCATGGCTGCAACGGCGAGCACCGGAGCTGATGGCAGCCGCGCGCGCCAGCGTCGCCAACTACGTCGGCACCGCGACCGACGACCTCGTCTTCTTCCCGAACCCGACCACGGCGGTCAACATGGTTGCTCGCACGTTGCAGCTTGCGGCGGGCGACGAGGTCGTCTCAACCGATCATGACTACGGTGCGATGTTTCGCACGTGGACGCGCCTGTGCCGCGAGAACGACGCCAGCTATGTACGCGTGCACATCCCGTTGCCGCTGACGACGGCCGAGAATTACATCGAGCTCGTGTGGAGTGCAGTCACACCGCGCACGCGTGTGCTTTTCCTCGATCGTTTGACGAGTTCCACCGCGCTGATCCTGCCGGTCGACGAACTCTGTCGCCGCGCCCGTGAGGCAGGAATCATCTCAATCGTCGATGGCGCGCACGTACCCGGCCATATCCCGCTCGACGTGTCAGCAATCGGGTGCGACATCTTCACCGGAGCGATTCACAAGTGGATGTGTGCGCCGAAGGGCTGCTCGTTCCTGTACGCCCGCAAGGAAGTGCAGTCATGGCTCGAACCGCTGGTCACCAGCTGGGGTTGGGAGAGCGACCACCCGACGGATTCGCAGTTTGTTGACTACCACGAGTGGCAAGGCACGCGCGATCTTTCGCCGTTTCTTGCCGCTCCGCTAGCGATCGACTTCTGCAATGCGCACGACTGGCCGGCCGTGCAGGCCGAAGGTCACCGACTCGCACTCCTGACGCGCACGCGCATCAACGAGCTCACTGGGCTCGACTCGATCGCCCCCGACGAGTGCATCGGACAGTTGGCCTCGATTCGCCTGCCCGACTACATCGATCCGATTGCGCTGAAGAAACGGCTATTCGACGAGTTCCGCGTTGAAGCTCCGCTGCCGGTGTGGAGCGGCCAACCCTTCATTCGCGTGAGCTTCGCCGCTTGCAACACTGAGGCCGACTCCGACGCCGTGGTCGCGGCTTTGAAGGCGACGCTGCGCTAGATGGGCGCAGCACTCACCCTTGCCGTCGCCGCAGCTGTGCTGCTCGGCTCCTCCGACTTCTTCGCCGCGCGCGCAGCACGCACGACCGCGTCGATCACAGTCACTCGTACAGCGGTTCTCACCAGTGTGGTGCTCTCGCCGCTTTTGTTGTTGATCGTCGACTCGCATTGGTTGCTCAAGGATTCGATCCTCGGTGGCATTGGCGGATTGACCATGATCACCGGCCTGATGCTGCTCTATCACGGCTACTCGGTGGCGCGGATGGGTGTCGTTGCTCCACTGTCGTCGGTGCTGCTGGCGACAGTGCCGGTCGTGTGGGACTTCGTCAACGGAATTCGCCCCGGCCTGGTCTCCGGCATCGGCATGGGTGTCGGCGTCATCGCATTGGTGCTGACGTCGTACACACCGGGTGGCAGCGGCAGTGCGAGCAAAGGTGCCTTGCTCGGGTTAGCCAGTGGACTTGCCTTCGGCATCGCGTTCACCGTGCTCGGTCAGGTGTCCGAGCCGGCAGGTCTCGCCCCATCGGTCGTGCAACGCGGCAGCGGCATTGCACTGCTGGTCATCATCGGCCTGATTCGCAAGCAGCAGTTCATCGCCGAGGGTCTGGCGCTCACGCGCGGTGTGATCGCGGGCATCCTTGGTCTGATGGGAATCGCGGCGTTGCAGCTTGCGTTCCGCAACGGCGAGGCCGGACCGGTGTCGGTAGCGTCGTCACAATTCGCGACTGTCGCTGTTGTGCTGTCGGTGCTGTTCAACCGCGAGCGCATGCGTTGGTGGCAAGCGATCGGCGTCGGCGCGACTGCGTTGGCCGTCGCCTTGATTGCGACTGGCAGCTAACGCGTTAACGCGGCAACTGCGTGATCTCGATGTAGTGGTCCGCAGGCATTACCTGCTCGGCGAAGTCGCGCAGACTCGGAATCGTGACGTCGGCGATGAGATTCAGCTGGTTCTCGTAGTCGGCGAACGAGTCGGGGTAGACCAGCCAGCGCTCGAGCAGGGTAATGATCTGCGCGTCGGAGATGAAGTTGTACGAATCCTGCGCCTCAGCGACAGCGGCTTCGTACTCCTCGGTTGACGGTCCGTTGGCTCGGAGGTCGGCGAGATTCTCTTGCAGTACGCGTGAGATTTCGGCCATGTCGTCAGGCGCACCGGAGATCGAGATAATGACGGTCGCTTCGCGCTCAGGGCTCCCCACCAACGAGACCGACGCATTCGGCGAATAGGACGCGCCGAGTTCCTCGCGAATGGCCTTAGTCAGGCGAATGTTCAACACCGATGTCAGCAGTTGGGATTTGATCAGGTTGTCGCTGGAGTCGATGGCCGTCGTGGTGAATTGCACGGTGAGCGATGCCGTCTCGCCTGAACCCGCATTGACCGTGCGCTGCTCAATGCCCGGCGGTGGCTCCGAATTCACTTTCGTCGCGACTTCCTTCTCGCCAGTCGAGGGCAGCGTGCCGAGGTAACGGGCCGCAAGATCGATAGTCGTCTCCAGATCAAGGTCGCCCGACAGCATGAAGACGAAGTCGCCCGCGTTGCCGAATCGATCCAGCCATACGCGCTCTAGGTCGGCGCTGGTGATGCTGTTCAATTCCTCCGCGCTCAGCACCACACGGTGGCGCGGGTCGTCACCGTAACGAGCATCGTTGAGCTCGAGTTGCACCGCCAGGTCGGCGTTGGCGGAGGTGTCGACGAGGTATTCGAGATTGCGATCGACTGCGTCGTCGAGTGCTACCTGACTGAAGTTAGACGCCGAGATGTATTGGTTGAGCACCTGAAAGGCCAGCTCGAGATCGCCCGGCGAAGTGCTCCCACCGATGAACTCGGAGCTCGTTTCGGGATAGGGGGAGAGCTCGACGGTGCTCGCCGACAGAATCTGATCGACATCGTCGCGGCTCAGCGAGCCAAAGCCGCTTTCGCTGTTGACCTCATTCATCAGCCAGACGGCCGCGGCGTCTTGCGGGGGAGTCAGCGAGAAGCCGCCCGGGCTGACGGCATACATCACGATGTAGTCGTTGGTGATGGTGGTCGGGTTAATGATGACACTCACGCCGTTGGCGAACTCGATCATCGTTGGCTCGATGTAGGCGTTGGGTACCCCGTCGATCTCTTCACGAGACACAATCTCGGCTGGCTCCGGTGCCGCCATTAGCTGATCGCCGACGACGTCCGCCTCGGCGCGGGGAGTCACTTCTCTGGTCGCGAGCGCGGCCAGTTGACTGACGATGTCGGCGGCGTCCGGCAGTCCGCTGATCCCTTCTTTGACGGCAATGGTGAGCACCGGCGGCGCTGCAGCCAACCGCTCCCGCAGCGTTCGGTTCAAGAGCTCGGCGTCGATCTGGTCGAGCAGGTCGCTGTCGAGATCGTACTGGTCCTGTGCTGACGGCATTGGTACGGCCTCTAGGTGGAACACCACCAAACGGTCGGCGTAATCGCTGGCCTGGACTGTGTCGCGTTGTTCGAACGTCGTGTCGACGCTGGTGCGAACCTCTTCAACAACACGCGCGACGTCGGCCTCGGAGAGCCCGTATTGCACGACGCGCGCGTACTCATCCAACAGCGCTTGGGCAGCGGCACCCGCCTCATCATTGGCTGAGGTGAGATAGACGCTGGGTGCATCGAGAGCGCGCACGTAAGAACTTGATGAGGAAAACGCACCGTCGAACGGTGCGCCGTCATCAATGTCGCTTTCCATTCGATTGGCTATCGCAGCCGTGACGAGGTAGTCGATCATTTCGGCAGCGTGCGCCCCGAGCGTGTCGCGCACAACGTCCTGCGCCGGCAGCGCCAGTTCAATGCCGGCATCGATGAGATCGGGGTCGGTGATGATAAGCGCTCGGGCGTCGGCGCTGCCCGACCACGTGAGTTCCGTGCGCTCGGGACTATCGCCGCGTGGTGCCGCCGTGGCGAACATTTCGGTGATGCGCCGCTCGACATCGTCGAGGTCGATATCGCCAACGACGATGACAGCCGCGTTGTCTGGTCGGTACCAGGCGTCGTAGAAACTGCGCAGTAGTGCGGGCGTCATGGCCTCGATGGCCTCAGCCGCACCGATCGGCGCTCGGTTCGCGTAGGCGGTGCCGCCGAGGAAGAGTGTCTCCAACTCCGAGAAGACGCGCCCGTCGGCTGTCAGCTCCCGGGTGCGGTACTCATCCATCACGACGCCTCGCTCGGACGCAACGTCGTCTGCCGCCAGGGTCGCAGCGGTCAGCCACTCATGCAGAATGTCGAGCCCGAGCGAGAGATCCGCATCCGCGCTGTCGACTGTGAGTTGGTAGACGGTCTCGTCGTAACTCGTGTAGGCGTTGACGTCGGCACCGAACTCGACACCGTTCTTCTGCAACACCTCGATCAGGTCGTTCTTCTCGTACTTCTCGGTGCCGTTGAACAACATGTGCTCAAGGAAGTGCGCAACCGCCGATTGATCGTCACGTTCGAGCGCCGAGCCAGCGTTGATCGCTAACCGCAGTTCCGCCTTCTTGCCCGGACGATCGCTTTGTCGGATGTAGTAGGTAAGCCCGTTATCCAGCGTGCCGGTGCGCACCTCGTCGTCGAACGGAATGGCCGTCGTGGACGCGGTGATTGAGGGGCGTGCAGGGTCTGTTGCCGACGAATCGACGGTAACGCCCGAGTCGGAGGATGTGCAGCCTGCGGCGAAGAGTTCAAGCGCAATCAGCAGTGCAGTCGAAGAGCGCTTGATTCGTATCCCCATCTAGCGAGCATACATTTTGCACCGAGTAGCGTTGTCGAGATGGCTTCTCCTCACGCATCCGACAAACCAAGCATCACCATCCCGGCTGGCCCGCCGCCCACTGAGTTGCTCACTGAGGACGAGGTCGTCGGCGACGGCGACGAAGCGATCATCGGCAAGCGGGTTGTTGTGCACTATGTCGGTGTCGCGTGGAGCAATGGTCAAGAGTTCGATGCCAGCTGGAACCGCAACGAGACGTTCGACTTTCGTCTCGGTGCACGTGAGGTCATTGAGGGTTGGGACCGCGGCGTCAAGGGCATGCGCGTCGGCGGTCGTCGGCGGCTGACGATTCCACCCGATCTCGGCTACGGCAGCCGTGGTGCTGGCGGGGCAATCAAAGGTGGCGAGACGCTCGTCTTCGTCGTCGACCTGGTTGCCGTTAAGTAACACGATCACGTAGCCCGGCGAGCTTCCACGACGAGGGTTCTCGCGGCACGGTCATGCCAGCCACGCAAATCCCACATGATCGGGAGATAGACGAACGCGACCGCAAGCCCGATCACGTCGCCTGGCAAACCGATCGTGAGCGCAACGATGATCGGGATGTAGGGGATCACCCAGCGGACGACGGCGCGCAACGGGCTCGGAGTGCGGCAGGTACCCGCATCAATGACTCGCGTGCGTGCGACCAACTTCCCGATCGACCAGCCGAACAGTGCGGTCGGCACTACGAAATAGAACATGTGCACTGCCATGATGAGCGATGGCGCTGCTTCGGCTCGCGCAGCTAACCCTGTTGGCACACCGACGAGCACTTCGTCGATCAAGCCGGCGGTGAGACGTCGATAGCGCGTCGCCGGGCGACGACCATCGGGTAGCGCCGAGCGCGATGTCTTGACCAGTGGTGGCAGGGTGCCGCGGTACTCGGGATCATCGAACGCGGGCTCTCCGGGTCGTGTCGGAGCCAAGACCCAGGCGAGAGCACGCTCGAGTTCGTCTGCGAATGATCCGTCGGCGATCAGCTCGTTGCGGGCGAAGCCGAAGGGAACATCGCCCGCGCGCAGCACGGTGCCGAGCAACTGGCGTTGTTCGACGGCAAGGTGCGAGATGTCAAGAGCAATCGGGTGCGACTCGCCCTCGGGGGTGCGTCTGGCGGTCATCCGCCGTTCACGAGTCGGCGAACCGCGAAGACTCGTTGGAGCGGAATGTTGCCAGCTCGCACAACGTCGCCGGTACCCGGCGACTGAATCCACGTCGTCGGCCCTGTCGCGATGCCGACATGACCGATTGTTCCGTTCGTCGCCAGGAAGACGAGGTCGCCAGCGCGAATCGCTTGCACCTTCCAATCGATCGCTTCGCCGTACTTAGCCTGTGCGACGCTGTAGTGCGGAAGCCTGATGCCGATGGCCGCAAACGCACGCATCGTCAGACCCGAGCAATCCCACGTGTCCGGTCCGGCACCGATTGCCTTGTACGCCTCGCCCAGTTGCGCGGTCGCGAAATTGAGCACGGTCGTCACCTTCGCCGACGCGGCACTCACCACGGGCGGCGCTATTGCGCCGACTGGGATCTGCAACTGATCGCCGGGGTGAATCACGCTGGTCTTCTTCAGGTTGTTGGCCGCCAGCAGCGCGTCGATCGAGACACCGAGAGCGACTGCGATGCGCTTGAGGTACTCGCCGGATTTCACGGTGTACACCGCGCCGGAAACGGCCGGAGTCGGCGGGGGAGTGGACGGAGTAGAAGGAAGCACGCCACCGGCCGGAACGACCAGTTGATCACCGGGGTGGATCACGCTTTTCTTAGTCAGACCGTTGGTCGAGAGGAGCGAATCGAGCGAGACCTGCAGTTTGGTCGCAATCGCACTCAGGTAGTCGCCGGGCTTGACCGTGTAGAACTGCGTCCCTGTCGGGGTCGGCTTCGTTGGGGCATGCGCGGGTGCGGCCTGCGCGGGTGCAGCCTGTGCTGGGGTAACGACAGCGGTGAGTGCAATCGCGATTGCGAGGGAGCTGGCGGACGCCAAGCGAGTAATGCGGGACATGTTCTAGCTATCGGCAGCTACCCGAGTGACCTTTACGACCCGCTTGACAATTCCTTGACATCACGCTCGAGACACAGCCTTTTCATCAGTGATGGAGCAAGGAGTCAGCAGTTACCGGCGGCCCTCACGATCGGATACGGATTGATCGCCGCCCCGCCGTTCGGATGCACCTCGAAGTGAAGATGCGAAACCCCTGCGTTACCGGTGGCCCCGACGTAACCAATTAGTTGCCCCGCCGTCACTACTGAACCGATTTCGATGCCAGGAGCGAACGCCGACAGGTGGGCGTAATAGAAGTACGTGCCCCCCGCAGCGGTGAGCCACAGTGCGTTTCCTCCGAGCGAGCCGGGATAGGTCAACTGCTTCTTGTTGATGGTGCCGTTCATCACCGCGTAGATCGGAGTTCCGCTGCCGACCACGATGTCGACGCCCTCGTGCTTGCGGCCACCAGAACGCGGTGCGCCAAAGGTGTCGGTGAACGCGCACGTCGGCGCGACGGGGAAAGCAGCGAGCACGACTGTTCCCGCAGGCGGCGCAGGTGGAGCGGGCGCGGCGCCAACCAACGCCGCCTTCGTCACAGTGTCGAATACACCGCTGGCTGGCAATCCAACGCGGGTTTGAAACTGCCTCAGCGCACTTTGTGTCGCGGTGCCGAACACACCATCGGCGCCACCGAAGACCGAAATGCCGACAGCCATCAGTTGCGCTTGCATAGTCTTCACTGCTGCGCCGCGACTGCCGAGCGACAACAGCGCCACATTCGGTGGAGTCGTAGGCGGTGGAGTCGGGGGAGGAGTTGGCGGGGGAGGAGTTGGCGGGGGAGCGGTCGTTGGCGGAGTCGTGGGGGGAGTCGTCGTCGGCACCGTCATTGGAGTCGTGGGGACTGGGGTCAGCGCGGTCACGGCGTTAGCCAGGATTGACGCTGTGCCCGCATCGAACGCGCCGGTGGGGGCCAATCCGCGCGATCGCTGGAACACCTTCAGAGTTGCGACGGTCGAACTGCCGTATACGCCGTCGACGCCACCCCTCAGCGACAACCCGACGGTGACGAGCTGTTGCTGCAACGCGCGCACTGCCTCGCCGCGTGCACCGCGCATCAACAGCGGAGTGCCCTCAATCACCTGCAGCACGATCGCCGTCGGCACGTCAAGAACGCCGTTGACTGTCAACCCTTTGCGTGTCTGGAACTCCCTGACCGCAGCTTCGGTGCCGCCACCGAAGACACCATCGACGCCACCAGCGACGGCAATGCCAGCGCTGGCGAGGAGTTGTTGCATCCGCTTCACGGTGGGTGAACGGTCGCCACGCTTCGCTAACGGAGGCTGATCGACCGACGGAAGCGAAGGAGGCGCGACAACCGACGACGATGTCGCGGATGTGGCGATCGGGGTGATCGCTGGTACCGCTATCAGGGAAACGGCGATCACAAGTATGCGCCGGAGGCCTTGCAACATGGTCTGGAATCTCCTGGTTCGGCTCGCTAGGCACTTCCCAGAGTCATCGGCTCGCGACCCGCATCCAGTTCGTCATTCTTCGGTAAAGAAAGTGTCTTGGTTCCGTCTCTGCCAAGATGTCCCCGTTCGGCCAGTTAGCTGGCCAAAGCCAGGAAAGGGATACAACGATGGATTTCAACCTCAAGGACCTCAACCTCAACGACCTGAACCTCAAGGGCCTGGACCTCAACGATGTCGCCGGCAAGCTGATGGGCGGCGTCGACATCAAGAAGATTGTCGGCATGGTCGATGCCATCTGGGAGCACAAGGACGAACTCGCGCATATCGCGCAGAACTTGCCGCAGCTGATGGGCGAGACCGGCGGTCACATGCAAGCGGCTGGCGAAGGTGCGCAGCGGGCGAGTGCCTTCCTGTCCGGTGAAGTGCGCGATTTGGCCAACAACGCCGCCGATCTGCTTGAGGCATCGAAGTCGCAGTTACGCGGCGTCTTGAAAGCACTCGAGGGCGTCGGACAAATGCTGAGCAATGTGCCGCTGATCGGCGATGTCGGTAAGTCAGTGGGCGATGGCCTCAAGTCGCTCGGCGATGTCGCGAACAGCCTCGACAGCGTCGGCAAGAAGGTCCGCGGTCTTGGCGATCGACTGTCCGACGTCGGTGGCGATTTGGACGAGATGGGCCGCTCGCTCGTTGGCGGTGGCACGAGCCTGCTCGGCTTCAGCGGCGGCAAGTCCAGCAAGTCGAAGGACAGCAAGGGTCGAACGAACACGTCGACGTTTGCCTCGAGTTCACGTCCAGCCGTGAAGAAGAAAGCCGTGAAGAAGAAAGCCGTGAAGAAGAAGGCCGTGAAGGCTGTAAAGAAGAAAGCCGTGAAGAAGAAAGCGCGCAAGTAGGCAGCGTTAGCGCGGGTTGAACCAGGTTGAGGTCAATCCGAAGGCGCTTCGGAACGAGTCGCCCGAAACAGTGACAGATCCTGCTGTGCCGTTGACGCGCAGCGATGTGACTCGTCCGCCCCACTCACCGAAGCCGTTGCGGGCGAGGATCGTGATTGACGTGAACGTTCCAATGCTCGGATACTTTGCCGAGATCGTCGAGCCAGCAATCGTCGCGGTCCAGTCGTGTCGCGGGTTCAACGCGGTGGCGTCACCCTCGTCGATCACTGCTGGGAACGGCATCAAGGCGCTCGCCGCCGGCGTACCAACGACGGTTGATGTCCAGCCACCGTTCGATGCCGCGAACATTGTCAAGGCGATGGCACCCAAAGTGTCGCCGACGCGGCGCACAACACCCGCAGTGGCAAGCACGGCAGCGTCAGTGCTCGGGTACTCAACTTGTACGTAGCTGCCGCTCACCGACGTGCGATACGCAGCGCCTTGGTAGAACTGGCAATCGAGGTCGCACGTCTTGGCATATGAGTAACGATTCGACGCGAGGCCGTAACTGCGTGCGGCCACTGCTTGCGCTTGCAACGCTTGCGCACCCCTTCCGCCACCGGCGTTGGCCCACGACGGCGACATCTCTTTCGCGATGACGGCGCGCAGATAGTGCTCGATCGGCACCTCGTTGACGGTGCGGTTCTCGCTTTCGGTGCCGTTGATCGCGCGGATCAGCCCGCGATACGAACGCACGTTGCCGGTGGGCTCGCACACCGCAACAAGGTTGCTGAACGAAGTGGTAGCGACGTCGGTCTGCGATCGAATGTTGACAGCAGTCGCAACCGATGGTGCGACCAACGTCCACCCCGATGCAACAGGGTCGCCCGTAGCCGCCGGGCAGACCTGTGCGTCGCTGCGCGCCCACACCGAATACACCGATGGAGCGACTTCGCGCGCGAGTACCGACTTCCATGGTCCGCCAGCGACGCCGTCGACAACGAGTAAGCCGTTCGCGTTCACGACCGCGGTCTGTGCGCCGTCGAGAAGCTGCAGGCGCACAGCGATCGTCGTGTCGATCGGCACGCTGCCCGACACTGTGCCGCCGTAGTAGTGGTCGAGGATCTGCGTCGCTGTCCAACCGAAGTCGACTGCGTATCCGTACGCGCCCCATTGGCTGAGTCCGTAGCCGTGGCCCGAGCCATGACCGTTGAGCACCAGCGAGCCAACTGGCACTGGCACACGGGTGTCCATCAGCCGCGCCGGCGTGAGCCCGTTGAACGGTCCGACGCTGGGGAACCAGCCGAGGACATCGACGAGTACGTCGACGCTGGATGGTGACCACAGCGAAATCTGGCCATCGGTGCCCAGCGGGACAACGACCATGTTGGAGACAGCTTGGCCAGGAGAGAAGTTGAGGTTCGAGGCGTTCGGTCGCGCTTGCCCTTTGGGCCACACCGTCAGGAAGGCGACGGCAGCGGGGTTGATGGCAGTGACGTTCAACGCCACCGAACCGACGCCGCTCGCGGGAACGCCACCGCGAGCGGCGATGGTCAGATTGAAATCGGTCCCGCCGGTAAGCCGCGGGGCAGAGGGTGCACCCGAGAACGCACCATCGACCGTGGTGCCGCCACGCGTATCCAGCAGGCGCGACGGAGTGAGCCCATTGAACGTGCCGTTGCTCGGGAACCAGCCGAGTACGTCGACCAGGACGTCGACATTCGATGGTGACCACAGCGAAATCTGACCGTCGGCACCAACAGGGACGACGACCATGTTGGGCACGACCTGCCCAGGGGAGAAGTTGAGGTTCGACGCGTTCGGTCGAGGCTGACCTGCCGGCCACACGGTCAGGTACCCGGTCGCCGACGAATTGATGGCAGTGACGTTCAGCGCCACCGAACCGACGCCGCTTCCAGGGACAGTGCCGCGACCGATCACCGTCAGATTGAAATCGGTTCCGCCAGCCAGCCGCGGTGCACCAGAGGGTGCACCGGAGAACCCACCATCAACGGTGGTACCGCCTCGCGTATCCATCAGACGCTCAGGAGTGAGCCCATTGAACGAGCCGACCGTTGGGAACCAGCCAAGCACGTCGACGAGCACGTCGACCGTCGTTGGAGACCACAGCGAAATCTGACCAAGCGCTCCAATTGGAACGACGACCATGTTGGGCACAACTTGGCCAGGGGAAAAGTTGAGGTTCGAGGCATTCGGTCGCGCCTGTCCCGCCGGCCACACCGTCAGGTACCCAACCGAGGACGGATTGATTGCGGTCACGTTCAAAGCCACGGAACCGACGCCACTCGCTGGCACTCCACCACGCCCGCCAATCGTCAAGTTGAGAACGACGCCGCCCTTCAGGGCGCCGATCTGATCGAACTGGCCGTCAATGGTGTCGGCCCCGACGCTCTGAAACGGGAGCGCGACAGAGCACAGTGCAACACCCAACATCAACCGTCCGAAGCGGCGACGTGCGTCATGGAGCATTCGTTTGCTTCTCCTGAATCCGGCCCGCTAGGACCCGTACCGTACATTCATCGGTCGGTAAGGGTTCCGCGGCTCGTCAGGGTTCAATCAAGAATGGCCGTATCTGACATAACGGTGATTCGCAATACCGCAGGGTTGCCGCTTGTTGCGACGGTGGTTGCGGGTAGCGGCGCCAGTCGAGCCGATTGTGCCGATTGTGCAAGCTGAGTCGGCGCTCGTGTGATGGGTCACCGCTTGCGGCACCCGTGGTACCTGATAGAGAAGTGAATCGATGGGCGGACGCCGTACCTTTGTCGCCCGGCACCCTTAGAACCAACCGTGCCAATTCGAGGTAGCGCTTGTTCTACGCTCGCTTCGTGGGCGATGTCAGTTGGTCAGCGTGGATGCCGTTGCAGCAGGCTGCGTCGGATGCGCCGAGGGAGCCCGGTGTGTACGAGGTACGCGTTCAAGGTAGCGACGTCGTTGTTTACGTCGGTATGGCGGGAGAGCGTTCGCGGAACGGCAAGGTGAAACCAAAAGGCCTTCGTGCGCGGATCAAAGGTTACGAGAGCGGTCGTGTCTTGACCAACGGGCTTGGAGCCGCAGCCTTGACAAAAGCTCTGCGAGATCCTCAGTTCAAGTCAAAATTCGCCGTGAAGGAAATTCACACCGTTGCGGACTTCGGCAAGCTTGTCTTCGACCATGTCAGATTCGAGGTCAGGTGGTCAACGACGGCCGACGGTGTGTCTGCACGCACATTGGAGGCGGAGCGGATGAGCAG
>Ga0105047_10003907_pt1 | contig 26143 bp, 17 predicted proteins | sample MAT04_FD_78384 | JGI IMG/M metagenome (GOLD analysis project Ga0105047, IMG submission 78384) | Freshwater microbial communities from Lake Fryxell liftoff mats and glacier meltwater in Antarctica - MAT-04 (megahit assembly) | ecosystem: Environmental > Aquatic > Freshwater > Ice > Liftoff...
AGGTCGCCAGTCTCACGTCGGCGAACGCGGCGCGGCTCTTCGGAATCAATCGGTGATCCGCTGGACGGAGGACGGAGGACCGAGGACTGTTGGCGGAGGACCGAGGACTGTTGGCCATCACGCGTCTTCGGTAGCGGTCCTCGGTCCTCCGTCCTCGGTCCTCCGCACGGTCCTCGGTCCTCCGTCCTCGGTCCTCCGCAACGGTCCTCGGTCCTCCGCAACGGTCCTCCGTCCTCGGTCCTCCGCAACGGTCCTCCGTCCTCCGCAACGGTCCTACTCCTTGGCGTTCCGCGACGCCCTGTGTCATCGCTGGACCGCATGGTGCGCGAGCCCCTCGTTGCCGGCGGCTTTGCCTTCACGGTGGGGGTTGTGTTCGCGCCGATCGAGCAGCTGTTCCTGGTCGCGATCGTCATCTTGGCGCTGGGCATCCTGACCGCGTTTTTGCGCCTCAAGCGCGGCCACGTCCCCGCGCTCCCGTTCCTCGCCGCGACGTTCCTGCTCGGCATGTGGTCGGCGACCGTGTCGGGTCGCTTGCCGGACCCCGCGCCCATCCGCGCCTGGGCCTTCGCGCACGCCGGCGAGCCTCGCGCGGTCGAGGGCGTGGTCGCCGAGAGCCCCGAGCGCACGATCCTCGGCACCTCGCTGGTGGTCGATCTCAGCGAGCCGCACGGACGCGCGCGCGTGACGGTGACGTCGTCGACATGCGGTGACGTCGGCGATCGCATCGCGGGCACGGTCTCTCTCGCGCCGGACACGACGCTGCTCGCGCCGTCCTTCCGCGCGCGCAGCCTGCCGATCATGCGCGGCGTCGCGGTGTACGGGCGGCTTGATGGCTGTCACGTCATCGGCCCGGCGAGCGTTCGCGGTCCGCTCGCGGCGCGCATGATGGATCCGGCGCTGCGCGCGATCGCGGTGGGCGATCGCAGCGCGGTGCTCGCAAACGGCGCGCTGCTGTCGGCGGGTCAGTCGCAGCTCCTCGCGCTCGGTGGCCTGACGTTCTTCGCGCTGTCGGTGGCGCTCCTCTGGACCGCCGGCCTCATCGGACGCTGGTGGCTGGCGATCCCTCCGATCGTGCTGCTCGCGCTGGGCATCGGCTTCACGCCGACGATCGATCGCATCGCGCTCCTGCTCGGCTGCCTGTGCCTGGCGCGCATCGGGGTGGGCTTGCTGTCCGGCCGGCAGGCGCTGGCGCTCGGCGCGATGGTGGTGTGCGGCGTCGATCCCTGTGCGCTGGGGGACGTCGCGTTTCAGCTCTCCTTCGCCAGCACCACCGCGCTGATCGGGCTGGGGCCGGTGCTGATGGTGCACGGCCGGATGCCGCGGTTGCTCGCGGGCGGCGTCGCGCTCGCGCTGGGGACCGCGCCGCTGATCTCTCGGCAGTTCGATCGGCTGTCGCCCCTGGGCTTGGCGGCGGATGCGATCACGCTGCCGCTGACGGTGGTCGCCGGGACGGCGGCGCTGATCCACGAGACCCTCGGGAAGCCAATCTTCGACCTGGTGCTCTCGATCGTGGCGCGCCTCCCGCCCGGCACGCTCAGCACGCCATCGGTGCTGGAGTGCGTGCTCGCGTATGCGGCGCTGGCGGCCGCGTCGGCGGAGAAGCTGACCCGCCGCAGCACGGGCGCGTTCTTCTTCATGCTGGTGGCGCTGATCCTGGTCGCGGGCGCGCCGCGGCTCGAGGCGCGCCTCATCCCGAAGGTGCGCGTGTCGGTGCTTCCGGTCGCGAGCGGTCACGCGGTGCTCATCGAGGATGCCGAAGGTCGCGTGCTGCTGGAGGGCGTGGGCGGATACAACCCCGATCCGGAGGCGCATGCGCGGCTGATCTCCAGCGTGCTGCGCGCGCGGCGCATCTTCGCGCTCGACGCGGTGGTGGTGACGTCGACCGGCTCGGCGACCGAGGCGATCCTCGCGCGATCGCACGACTTCACCCGCCGGATGGTGGCGGATCCGCGCGCGGTCACGATCGGCGCGCGCACGCTCTACATCGATGGCGGGACGATCACCTCGCCGCCGGATCTGGTCATCGCCGTCGAGCCTTCCTGGGCCGCCACGTCCTCGGCCGCCTGGTCGACGGGCCGGTCGGGGATGATCGTGCTCGACGGCGCGTTCGCGCCCAAGGCGTACTTATCCGTTCCCTGAATCTTCAGGGGTAGGTGTAGCGCGACCCTAGTCCGAGCGGCAGACCCAGGCCCCAGTACGCGAGCAGGAACAGCGTCCAACCTATCCCCAGCGCGACCGCGTACGGCATCATCATCGATAGTACGGTGCCGATACCGGCCTTTTTCACGTACTTCTGGCAGTACATCACCACCAGCGGGAAATAAGGCATCAAGGGCGTGACGATATTGGTGAAGGAGTCACCGATTCGATAGGCGGCCTGGGTGAGCTCGGGCGCGATGCCGAGCTGCATCAGCATCGGTACGAAGACCGGAGATAGTATGGCCCACTTCGCGCTGGCCGAGCCGATGAGCACGTCGGCGAACATCGTCGCGACGATCAGCCCGACGATGGTGATGCTCCCCGGCAAGTGCAGCGCGCGCAGTGACTCGGCGCCCTCCAGCGCCAGCAGCGCGCCGATGTTCGAGCGCCCGAACGCGTCGATGAAGAGCGCGGCGAAAAAGACCATCACGATATAGTAGGTCATCGTCCCCATCGCCTTGGTCATCCCCGCCACCACGTCACGGTGCGAGCGGATGGTGCCGGCGGCGAGGCCGAACGCGACGCCGGGGACCGCGAAGCCGATGAAGATCAGCGAGACGACGCCCTGCATGAGCGGCGCGGCGCTGGAGGTGAGCTCACCGTTCGGCGCGCGCAGGGCCGAGGTCTCCGGCGAGGCCCAGGTCACGAACACCGCGGCGACGGCGATCAATGCGGCGGCCGCAGCCCACAACCCGCGCCGCTCGCCGGGGGTGAGCGCGTCGAAGCGCGGCGGCTCGCCGTCGACCTCGACCGGGATGCCTCCGAAGCGCGGCTCGACGACCTTCTCGGTGATGAACCAGCCGATTGCGATCACCAGCACCGTCGAGGCGGCGTTGAAGAGGAAGTTACAGAGCGGGTTGACGAGATAGTTGGGATCGATGAGCCGCGCCGCCGCCTGCGTGAAGCCTTGCAGCAGCGGATCGAGCGCGGTGGGGACCGGGCTGGCGTTGAATCCGCCCGAGACGCCGCAAAATCCAGCGGCGATCCCCACCAGCGGGTGGCGACCGGCGGCGTGGAAGATCACGCCGGCGAGCGGGATCACGACGACGAAGCCGGCGTCGGCCGCGACGTGGCTCACCAGACCCACGCCGATGACCATCGGCGTCAGCGCCTTCTTCGGCGTGAAGGAGAGCAGCCACTTGAGCGCGGCGGTGATGAGGCCGGAGTGCTCGGCGACGCCCACGCCGATCAGCGCGACCAGCACCACGCCGAGCGGCTGGAATCCGGTGAAGATCTTGGCCAGCTCGGCGACGAGGCGGGCCAGCTCCTTCGGCGCGAGCAGGCTGACGACCTGGAGCGGCTTCTGGGTGCGCGGGTCGACCGCGGCGAACGCGACCGGCTCGAGCAGCGCGCTCACCACCCAGACCACGAGCATCAGGACGAAGAACAGGATCGCCGGATCGGGCAGCCGGTTCCCGACGCGCTCGACGAAGCCGAGGATCCGCTCGACGCGTTTCATTCGTACGCCAGCGCCTCGGGGACATCGAGCCGCGCCGCTCGTCGACCCGGCCAGATGCCCGCCAGCGCGGCCGCCAGGAGCACGAGCCCGCTCACGCGCAACGCGGCCAGGGGCGGGAAGGCATACTCGAAGTGCCAGCCGGTGCCGTGGTAGCCGACCGCATCGATGAGCACCATGCCCATCGGCACGCTCACCACCACGCCGCCGAGGACCGCGCAAAGGCCGAGAAATCCAGACTCGATGACGATGGCGCTCAGCACCTGGCGACGCGTGGCGCCGAGCGCGCGGAGCACGCCGATCTCGCGGGTGCGATCGATGACCGCGGCGAGCATCGTGCCGATCACGCCGAGCACCGCGACGATCAGCGAGATGAGCTCGGTCGAGCGGAACACGGCGAGCGAGTCATCGAGGACGCTGGAGATCTCCCGCCGCAGCTCGGTCGCCGAGACGACGAACAGCATCGAGCCGCGGCCCAGGCGCCTTCGCACCTCGGCGCGCACGTCTTCCAGCTTGGTCGGGTCGGCCATGACGATGTCGACCGTGTCGATCAGGTCGTCCTTCCAGTAGCGCTTGTACCAGCCGCGATCGATGATCACCGCGCCGAGATCGGAGGCGTAGTCGATGATCACGGCGTGCACGATGAAGTCGACCTTGCCCTCCGGCGTGAGCAGCGTGACCGAGTCACCGACCTTCTTGTGCAGCTTGCGCGCGGCGTTCTCCGAGAGCATCGCGCGGCGCTCGTCGAGGAGCGGACGCTCGGGCACCGGGTCGGGCCCTTCCAGCACCACGGGTCCCATGTTCTTGAGGCGCGTGGCGGCGAAGTACTTCTCGACCGAGTAGGCGATGAGGAGCATGCGCTGCTCGTTGATCTCCTGCATCGTCAGGCGCACCGGATAGAGATCGCCGACGCCGGGGATGCCGCCCAGATCGTCGAGCACCGTCGGGCGGAACGGGACGTTGTGCTGATCGGCGGTGGGAGATCCGGACGTGATGTAGAGATCGGCGGGCAGCGCGCGCTTGAGCCAGTCGAACGCGGAGGCCTCGAGCGAGTGCCCCCACGCCGCCATCGCGACGCTGGTCGACACCGACAGAAGAAGCGCGCCGGTGGTGAGCGCGCTGCGATCGAGGCGTCGGGCGGCGCTGTCGAGCGCGACGCGGCCGGGGATGCCGAACAGGCGGTCGACCGGACTTTTCAGCGCGATCCGCAGCCCGAGGATCATCGCCGGCATCACCAGCAAGCCCGCCGCGAGATAGAAGCCCATCGAGGAGAAGCCGAACCAGAGGCTTTGGCCGGTCGAAGCCAGCCACGCGGGGAGCAGCATGAAGACGCCGATCATCACCATCTGGCGGACCGGCACCTTTCTCGTGGCGATGCTGGTGGCGCTGCGGCGCAAGCTCTCGGCGGGATCGATGCCGGCCGCGCGGCGAGCGGGGCCCCACGCCGCGAGCAGTGTCGCGAGCAGGCCTCCGATCATCGCGATCCACAGCACTTCGGTGTCGAGGTGCGGCGGTGGCGGGCGAATGGGCGCATAGAAGCGGCTCACCGGCGGGGCGGCCTGCTGCACCGCCATGCGCGCGAGCACCATGCCGAGGCCGACGCCCAACGCGGATCCGACGCCGCCCAGGAGGAGCGCCTCGAGGCAGAACATCTTCACGATCTCGCCCCGCTTGACGCCGATCGCGCGGAGGACGCCGATCTCGCGGCGCCGCTCGGCGACCGCCACGCCGACCGCGTTGTAGATGATGAACATCCCGACCAGCAGCGCGAGCGCGCCCGCGACGTAGAGCCCGCGCTCGATCGGGACGAGGATCGACGTGAGCTGCGCGGCGCGGGCCTCGGGCCGCTCGACCTTCGCGCCATTGCCGAGCGCCTTCTCCACTGCGAGCCGGCCGGTCTCCTCGTCGATGCCCTCGACGAGCTTGATATCGAGGCGGCTGATGCGCTGGCCGAACGCCGCGGCCGCCGCCTCCTGGAACATCACCACCACGTGACCGTCGAACGCAGCCGCCAGGCCGTCGTCGGCGATCAGCCCGCGCACCTTGAACGGGCGCGGGCCGTCCGGCGTGAGCAACGTGATGGTGCTGTTGGCGACGAGGTTCCGCTTTCGCGCCAGCGTTTCGGCGACCAGCACCGCATCGGGATCATTGAGAAACGCGATCGGATCTTCGAGGAGGTCGGTCGCCCCCTGATCCTTCGCGGTGAGCGGCAGGAAGAACCGATCGCCGAGGAAGTCGATGCCGAAGACGAGGATGGGCCCCTGGAGCTCGGGATCGCGGGTGACGGTCTCGAGCATCGCCGCGACATGCGCGACCTCGGGGACATCGTCGACGAGCTCGACCGCCTCGCTATCGAGGCCGTTTTCGCCCTGCGTGACGATGAGATCGGCCTTTCCCCCCACGCGATCGGCCATCTGGGCGAACGCGCCGTGGATGCTGACGTTGACCGAGAGGGTCGCTACCAGCGCCGCGACGCCGAGCGCGATGCCGCACAGAACCAGCAGCGATCGCAGAGGGGACCGGATCACGCGCCGCAGCGAGATCCAGCGAAACAGCGTCCCCACGCCGGCATCGGTACTCGAAAAGTAGATGTTTCGCCAGGCGCTCTAGAACGCGTACCCAACGCCGAAAAGGATATCGAAGCTGTGCGATTCCAGGGTCCCCATCGAGAGGTTCACGCCGATCGGGCGCGCCACCAGCTTGAAGTGCTGGTTGAACGCGTACTGCGCCTCGATGCCGAGCCGGAGGTTGAACGCGCCGTCGCCGTCGATGGTCGAGAAGCCGATGCGGGCGTCGGGACCGATGGTGAGCGGTAGGTTGGGGAGCTCGAACGCGTAGCCGGTGCGGGCGCCGAGCGAGAAGCGGAAGTAGTTGCCCATGCCTTCCTGCGCTTCGATTCCAGCGTAGAAGCCTTGGGTCACGCGATAGGTGTAGCTCTGGGTGATGTCGAACTGGGTCTTCGCGAAGTCGCTCACGCCGATCGTCGGCGCGATCATGACGGAGACCTGGTGCTGCTCTTCGGCGAGGGCGGCAGTGGGAAGAAGGGTGGCGAGGAGCAAGAACGAAGCGCGCATGATTGGTTTCTCCTTGAGTGGGGCCCGTCTTCCGGGCGCGGGAGATACATGCGGCTCTTGCGCCGCGATCGACTTGGACATTTGGCGCAAGAAACGCGGCTTTTAGCGCGGGAGGGCCTCGAACGGCGCGGGCAGCGGGATCGTGCCCACGCCGAAGCGCGTGCCGTTCTCGATCAGGAGCACGTCGCGGTCGAACACGATGCCGAGCGGCATCGCATCGTCGGCCTCGAGGAGGCGCGATCCGCCTTGCGCGTGCGCGCCGACCACGTTCGCGCTGATCAAGGAGCTCGAGAAGTGCGCGGTGCTGGCGTCCATCGCCATTCCGGCGGCGGCGCTGGTGCGGACCTCGATCCGCTTCGCGACGAGGTTCGTGCCCTCACCCAGCAATCCGTGGCCGAACTCGCCCTGGGCGTTGGGCTTCGTGCCGCTGACGCGCAGCCCGTCGACGTCGATGTCGCCCGCGCCGAAGACGACCCCGGCGAGCTGGTTGTCGGCCACCGCGACGTCGCGCAAGACGGCGTGACCGCCGACGGCGATCGCTGCGCCGTTCTGGCGACGAGACGCCGTCACGTTGCTCACGGTGGTGCGCGCCATGGTCAGGTTGCCGAGCGCGAGGATGCCGAGCCCCTCGACCGCGTCGACGCGCACGCCGTCGAGGTCGAGATCGCCCCCGTCGAGCAGGATGCCCTGGCCGATGACGCTCGCGCTGGAGCGCTGACCGGAGACCAGCGTGCTCGTCACGCGCGCCACTGCGGTGGTGCCGCTGACGAGGATGCCGAAGCCGATGCCGCCGGAGATCGCCGAGCCGGATACGGTGAGCTCGCTGCCCTCGGCGCTGAGGCCGGCGCTCGGCTGGCCGGTGTCCGCGTCACTGCCAATCACGATCGAGTCCTCGACGGTGAGCTTTCCACGCACTTGCGAGACGCCGCCACCGGCGTGGTTCACGAGCGTCGAGCGCGAGACGAAGATGTCGCCGTCTTCGGCCACCACGCCGAGCGACCGTCCGTCGCCGTCGATGCGCGACTCGAGGATGGTGATCTCGCCGCGATCGCTGGTGGTCGCGCCGAGCGCTGCGCCCGTCACCACCACCTTGCGCGCGGTGATCTTCGCAGAGAAGAACGCCACCAGCCCGCCCGAAAACGCGGTGGTGCCATCGGGCCGGATGCGCGCGATCGCGGTCTCGCTGACGACCGCCGAGCTGCCTGCATCGGCCACGATGACCCCCGCCCCCACCGGCTCGACGATGCTGGTGTTCGACAGAATGAGCGTGCCACCCGCCTCCGCGCGCGCGCCGGCGCCGATTCCAAGGAGGCCGGTGCGCTCGATCAGCGTCGAATCGAGGTTGATCGCGCTGTTCGGCAGATACGCGAGCGCGCCGATGTCGGCGGTGCCGGAGATCAGCATGCGGTGGCCGACGATGCGGCCTCCCGCCGTGGCCGCCACGCCGATGCCACCCGAACCGTTCGGTGCGCGGATCATATCGAGGATCAACACGTCTTCGAGCGACGCGATCGATCCCTCGCCGACGGCGATCACGCCGGCCTCGTGGCAGCCGACGATGGCGCTGTCGCGCACCGTCACGGTGCCGCCCTCCACCAGGTCGATGCCGCGCCCGTAAGATCCGTCGGCGAACGTCCGCGAGCCGCGCACGATCGAGCGCGAGAGCTCGAGCGTCGAGCCCTCGACGCGCGCGCCGGCGCCGAGGCTGGCCTCGATCACCACGTCCTCGACCATCGTTCGCCCGCCGCCCTGCAAACGCACGCCGGGGCGGTCACCCGAGAGCGTCATGCCGCTGATCGAGAACGTGCCTTGGCCGGTCACGCTGATGCCGCCGCGGATCCGCACCCGCTGGGCGCACGTGCCACGTAACGTCACCGACTGCGTGAGCACCGGTGACTCGGCGTACTCACCCGGTGCGATCGCGATCACCGCGCCGGCCGTAGCGGTCGCGACCGCCGCGCCGATCGTGCGAAAGTGCGTGGCATCGACGACGGCGATCGGATCGACGATCAGATCGCCGAGCGGTGTGCCTCCCGCGCACGAGCCGACCGAGAGGCAGTCGATCGAGCCGATCACGGGGCGCTGGGTATCCAGGCAACGCGGCGCGAACGTCGGCCGGCAGCCCGCGCCGTCCTCGACGAAGCCGACCGGGCACTGCGACCAGCCGACCGCGCGGCAGCTCGCGCCATCGAGCTCGGGCCTCGTGCGATCGGTGCACGAAGAGATCGTCGCGCGACAGCCCCACGCCGAGCTCGCGGTGAGCGGCGGGGCGCACGGGCCGGCGCCGATCGGCTCGCAATCTGCGAGACCCAGGCGCGCGGTCTTGTGCGGCGCGCACTCGGCGCGCGGGAGGACGAACGCGCAGCGACCGCTCTCGTCGAGCACCATGCCGGCGTCACAGACGGGGGGCGGGGGGGGCGGCGGCGGCTCGACCCCGGGGTCGCTACACGCGGCGACCAGAACGGCGAAGAGCGCGAGGAGCCGCACCCCTGGTTTCTACCTCGCCGGGGTCTATTTCGCGAGCCGCAGGACGTTGGTGGCGAGCCCGAAGGCGATCAGCTGCGCGACGGCGGTCTTGCCGATCGGGCTGCTGGCGATGATCTCGGCGATCTCGCGCTGGCCGTCGATCCAGTTCTGGTAGAAGCGCTGCTGCTTCACGTCGAGGCCCAGCGCCGGAGACGCCGGCTGGATCTCGCCGGTGAGCTCGACCACGCGCGAAAGGTACGGCGCGAGCGCTGCGGCGAGCTCGGGCTCGCTCGCTTCACCGACGTGCTCGCGAAGGAACTTGACCTCGATGCTCTGCGCGCTGGTAAGCACCAGATCGGCGGAGACCGGCGGCTCTTCCCAGGGAAGCAATTCGAAGGTCCCGCTCGACCAGCCGAACACCGGCGCGATCTGCACGCGACCCTGATCGCGGAGCACCTGCACCAGCGCGTTGGCGTCGATCAGGCGCATCGCCACGGCGATCTTGCCCAGCTGCTTCTTCGATTTCTGCGCGCGCTCCAGCGCATCGCGCATCTGCCCGAGGGTGATGTGCTTCTTCTGGACCAGGAGCGTTCCGAGCGCGTGGCTCTCGTTCCAGGGCTCGGGCTTCACGAAGGCCACCGAGCCCTCGTGGATGTAGAGCGAGACCGACTCGGCCTTTCGCTGGAACCGCAGCACGCCCTTCATGCGCTTCCGGGCGATGAGGTCGAGCACCAGGAGCGGGCTCGCGTCGGCCCCGACCTCGGACGCGAGGCTGCGTTCGGGCAACGTGAGAAGCTCGCCGCGCGAGAACGGTGCGCTGATCTTGCCGGCGATCTTCCGCGCCTCCGGAGCGCGGGTCGGGGTCGCAGCGTCCGCGCTGGCGGCCGGAGCGGACTCGGCGATCACGTACGTCTTGACCACCTTCTGGAGCGCAGCAGCGACCTCGGCGCGGCTCGCGACGGCGAAGCCGACCAGCCCCGCGCCCGCGTAGACCACGTCGGCCTCGATGCGGACCCCCACGTCGATGTCGCCGAGCATCACCCGCAGCGACTTGTGCGTGCGGATGGGCAACGGGCTCGACGCCGCGACCAGACCGCCGCTCGCGAGGTTGAACTGGATCTCGTGCGCGAGATCCTTGGGGCCCCGGAACACAACGGTATCGAGGTTCAAGCGACCGGGCTGAGGAGAGCCGGGCTCGTCGAAGATGATCGGCGGAGGCGCGAGGTCGACCGTCTCGACCTTGGCTGCCTCCACCTTCGAAGGCACCAGCGAGTGGCCGCGCGCGGGCGCGAGCGACGGGGGACGGCCCGGCGCCACCGACTGCGGTCGCGCGGCGGCGAGGCGCTCCACGGCGGGCTGCCACTCGGGACCAAGATCGCGGATCAGGCGCAGCACCTCGCTCGCGTCGGAGATCGAGACCAGCACCCAGTTCTCGATGCGCCCGGTGATCTCGACGTTCACCGGGACCACCCGCTGACCCGCCAGCTTGATCGTCACGGTCTCGCCCACCGCGCCGGCCGGGCCGCCGTGCAGCATGAGCACGCCGTGGCGGATCGAGGACAGGTACAGGCCGAGGAGCTGCACCGGGTCGGTGACCCGCACGATGCCACGCGCGGTGGCGTGGAGGCCGGGATAGGCGTCGAAGACGGCGAGATCGTCCGCCGTGACCGGGGGCGCTGGCGGCTCGGGCTCGGGCGCGAGGGCATCGACCGCGAGGGGCACCGGCACCGGCTCGGGCGCCGGCAGCTCGGGCTCGGGCTCCGGCTCGCGCGCGACGACGACCGGCGGTGGATCCGCAAGCGCCGTGGGCGCCACCGACCCAAGGAACGCCGCGAGCATGTCCTCGACCGCGGCTGGCGCAGGCACCTTCGGGGCAGCCTCGACCGGCAGCGCGGGCGTCACCGGGAGGTCGCCGCTGAACGACAGATCGGCGGAGGTGAAGACCAGCGCATCGTCCTGGACCTGAGCGACGATCTCGATCTTCGAAGGGACGATCACCGGCGGAGGCTCGGGCGGCGGAGGCTCGGGCGGCGGAGGCTCGGGCGGAGCGCTCGGGACCGCCGGGGGGACCTCGACGTCGAGGTACATCGCGAGGAGCGACAGCATCTCGCCCTTCGGGGGCGACGCACCGGACTTGCCCATCAGCGGGGCACACCATAGCTCAGATCCGGTACAAAACGAGCATTCAGGTGTTACCGCGCCATGGCCATCGCATCGAGCGAGAGGGCCGCGCGCAGCGGGCGCAGATCGGAGATGACGTAGAAGCCCGCCTGCTTCGCCAGGACTCCGCCGTCGGTCCACGACTTCAGGGCGCGCGTCACCGAGCGCCGCGCCACCCCGAGCGCGCTCGCGAGCTGGTCCTGGCCGAGCGGGACGCGGATCTTGATGCCCCCGTGAACAGGCAACCCGTAGGCCTCGGCGTACTCGACCAGCAGGCGCGCCAGGCGGGCCTCGACCGGCTCGAAGGCCAGGGCCAGCTGGCGGGCCTCGGCGCCGCAGAGCTTGTCGGCCAGCGCGCGGGCCAGGTTCGCTGCGAAGCGCGGGCAAGCCGCCAGGGCCGCCGACACGGCGCGGCGGTCGATCTCGAGGACACAGCAGCGCTCGAGCGCCCGGCTGTCGGTGCGCGCCGGGACCCCCAGCATGCACTCCGCCTCCCCCATCAGTCCGGGGGCGCGCACCAGGGCGATCATCAGCTCCTCGCCATCGGCGGTGCTGCTGAACAGTTGCACCGACCCGGAGATTAGGAGGACCAGCTGGGGGTCGGCCTCGCCGCGCCGGTGCAGTGTGGCGCCCTGGGGGACCACGCGGATGACGCCCGCGGCGATGGCGTTCCGGGCGACCTCCGCGTCGACCCCGCAAAAGAGGGGGTGCCGCGAGACTTCGATCGACTTCATGCCCCTGAGAGGGAGGCCGGCCGCGACTGTCGCATTCTTATTTTCAGGGCACCACAGCCGGCACCGGAAACGCCACCGCCCGCACCGGCAGTGCCATCGGCGGCACCGACCGATCCCCCGGCGGGACCTCGACCATCGCCCCCCCTGCGTCCTGAACGACGACCTGGTGCAGCCCACCGCTGATGGTGTTGGTCGCCGTGAAGCGAATGATCCCAGTCGGGTCGTCGACCACCGCCTGCGCGCGACCGTTGTCGACCAGCCGCGCGTCGCTGATCTGGATCTCGGTGCTCTGGTGCAGCGCGCCGACGCCGTCGCCGATGCGCACCAGGTTCATCAGGTCGATCAGCACGTCCTTCTCGATCGTGCGGCTGATCTCCCCGCCCTCGACGGTGATGCCCGCGCTGTCGAACGCGCCGAGGCCGGTGATGCCGTTCTCCGAGATGCGGCTGCTCTGGATCTGCATCGCCGGCGCAGCGATGGTGCCGCGCAGGCCCTGGCCCCACACGCCGAGATCGGCGTTGGTGTCGACGATCGCGTCGGTGGCGCGGACCTTGGTCGCCGCGCCGTCGGCGATGATGCCGTAGATGTTGTGATCGATCTGCGTGAGGTCGATCTCGAGATCCGCGCCGCGCACCGCGTACACACCCGCGCCGCCGCCCACCCGATCAGTCGCGCTCGCTGTGATGCGACCGCCGGTCATCGAAGCGCGCGACGCGTCGACGTAGAGGCCGTATGCCGCGCCGCTGATCTGCACGTCGCGCAGCACGGTGCGCGCGGTCAGCATCATGCAGCCGCTGTCCTCGCACTTGATCATCACGCCGGCCTCGCCCGCGGCCGCCACCTGCACGCCGTCGAGCACCACCGCCGGGCCGCGGATCACGACGCCATGGCGCAGGACCTGGTTGACCTCTAGGCCATGGACGATGACGCCCTCCGCGTCGATGCGCAGGCCGTCCTGCGCGCTGCGCACCGTGGCTATCGCGCCCTCGTCGGCGGCTACGGTGATCGCGCGCGTCGCGAGCGTGATCGGCCCAGTGTAGGTGCCGGTCGCGAGCAGGACGCAGTCACCGGGCGCAGCGGCGGCGAGCGCTGCGCTGAGCTCGGCGTCGTTCGCGACGCGACGGACGGTCCCCTTGCACACCACCCCCGGCGGGGGCGGTGCGCTCGAGCACGCGGTGAGTGCGAGAGCAGCGATCAGCGGGACGCGCATGCGTGCACCTCCGGGGGCGGCCGCACGGCCGGGAGCCCTTCCTTCCAGACCACCGGGACCGCGGCCCAGATCTCGCGCATCAGCGCGCAATATTCGCGGGCGTACACGTCGATCGGGCGCAGCTTCTGTCCGAGCTCGCTCGCGGCGGTGATCACTTCGCCGTCGGACGCGAGCGCGACGATCGGCCCATGCAGCTCGGCCCGGAGCAGGCGCGCGCCGTTGTCGAGGCTGAAGAGCCCGATCTCGCCGTTGTCCCAGCCTGCGAGCAGCGTGCGCATCGGGCCCGCGACGAGCCGCACCGTCGCGCCGCCGGGCGTGGCCTCGAGCGCCATCGGCTCGCTCTCGCCCACCAGATCGATGCGGCCGTTGTCGTAGCCGAGCCCGAACCGACCACCGCCCAGCGGGACCACCGCGGTGACGCCGCGATCGATCGGGCGCTCGCTCGTCGAGTGACCCGCCTCGTCGAAGCCGAGCAGGCGATCGTCGGTCGCGATCAAGATCTTGCCGCAGCAATCGGTCTCGATCGCGCTGGCGGACGCCGCGAGCTGGGTGCCACTTCCATTGCGATCGAAGAGGCGCGCCGCACGGGCACCGGGGCCGCCCTCCAGCGTCAGGCACGCGCCGTCGAGCGCGCGCAAGGACGTCGCGGCGATCGCCTCCGCCTTGTACATCCGCGTGTCCCCGTCCCAGAGCTCGAGATCTCCGGCCAGCGTGATCTTGCAGCTCCACTTGCCGCGCTTTTCGGTGATGCGCGCGTCCGCGCTCGATCGCCAGGTCGGCCAGCCGGTGGCGACGTCCCAGACGCGCACCGTGCCGTCGTCCGACGCGGTCGCGGCGAGCTTGCCTTCGCCGTCGACCCGCACCTGGTTCACCTCGGCGCGATGACCGCGCAGCTCGATCTTCTCGCCGCTCGCGAGGCGAAAGACGTACGCGCGACCGTCGGCGCTGGAGGCCACCACCCGCTCGCCGTCGGGCAAAAACGCGACCGCGTACGCGCGCGCCTCCAGCCGAGCGATCACGCGGGAAGTGCTCTTTTTCAAGTCCCAGAGCCGCAGCGTGCCGTCGTACGAGGCCGACACCAGCTGCTGCGGTTTCTGCGGATGGAACGCCAGGCCCCAGATGCTGGCCTCGTGGCCGACCAGGCGCTGGACCACGCGGCCCTTCGCGTCCGTGATGTGGATGATCTTGTCTACGCCGCCGCTCGCCAGGCGATCGCCGCTCGGTGACCACGCCAGCGCGAAGACCGCGCCTTCGTGCGTGCGCTCGACGACGCCGGCGGTGCCCGACGGGAGCGCCCAGCGCCGCACGGTGCTGTCGACACCCGCCGTCGCGAGCGTGCGCCCGTCGCGATCGAACGTGACCGCGTAGACGCCGCCCTGATGCCCGGAGAGCAGCGCGCTCTCGACGCCGGACGGGATCCGCCACAGGCGCACCGTGCCGTCGTGGCTCGCCGACGCGAGCATGTCGTCGCGGCGCGCGAGCCCATAGATCGTGCCCTGGTGGCCGAGCATCGCGCCGAGCGGGGTCCCGTCGCGCACGTCCCACGTGCGAATGGTGCGATCGTATCCGCCCGAATAGAGTACGCCGTCCGCGAACACGACGCTGGTCGCGCCATCGTGGTGCGAGCCACCGGCGGTCGACGCTTCTTTTCGCGCCAGATCCACGTAGTGCAGCTTCCCTTCGACACCGGCGATGACCGCGCGCTGGCCGGTCGGATCGACGTCGAGACCCCACACCGCGCGCTCGCTGTCGCCGAGCAGGAGCACGCTGTTGTCCGGGAGCCACAGCCGCGCCGAGCGATCTTCTGCGATCGAGACGACCCGTCCGTTCGACGCGAACCGCACCCGCACGATCTTCGAGCGGTGGCCCTCGAGCGTCCGCTTCAGCTCGCCTTTGCGCGTCAGCACGCGCACGCGGCCGTCGTCGCAACCGACGGCGATCTCGTCGGCCGACACGGCGATCGCAGTGGCGGGCACGTCGGCCGCAGCTAGATCGAGGACCATCTTGTTGCGATCGTAGGCGCGGGCGTGGCCGTCCTGGTGCGCCGCCCACAGCAATCCTTCTTCATCGAACGCCAGATCACGCGCGCTCTTGTCGCTGACGATGCGCGGCTCGCCGCCCCCGAGCGGTAGCGCGCGGATCGGCCCGTCGATCGAAGCTGCGAACAGCGTGCTCCCGTCGGGATCGAACACCAAAGCCGAGGGTCGCGCGCCGCTGGCCTGTAGCGTGCGCGAGCCACCTTCCGGCAGCGTCCAGACGCGGATCTCGCCCGACCAGCTGCCCGACGCGAGCTGCTTACCGTCGGGCGCGTACGCGACCTTGTAGACCTGATCGCGATGCCCGCGCAGGCTGCGCGTCGCGAGCGTCTGCGTGTCGACCAGATATACCGTGCGATCCTGCGCGCCGGCCGCGATCTGATCACCGCTCGGCGAGATCACCGCGTCGAACAGCCCGCTCCCGAGCGTGCGCGACCACAGCCGCGGATCGCGCTCCAGCGTGGACCACAACGCACGGCCCGCCGCGCTGTCACCGAGCTCGAGGCCCTGACGCAGCTTGGCGCGCGCCTCGAGGTTCTCGCCGCGCGCCATCGCCGCCGATGCGCCCTCGATCAGCGCCGTCGCGCGCTGTCGCGTCGCCTCGCTCTCCCCGCGCTCGGCGCGCTCGGCCTGCCGCTGGCTCGACACCGCCATCACCGCCGCCAGCACGGCCGCGCCCGTCGCCGCCACGCCGAGCAGCACCAGCGCCTTGCCTCTGCGCTTCGCCCGCAAGCGCGCTTGCTCCACCGAAGCGCTGAGGAATCGCGTGGCCGGCGCGGCGAGCGAGACCGCGCTGTCGGCGAGCGCGCGTTCGGCCCGCGTGAGCACCGCGCCATCCCACAGATCTCGGGCGGTCTCGCCGTGGCTCATCCAGCGCTGCGCGGCCGCTTCCAGATCTTTCGCGACCCGCACCGCATCGCCCGCGCCGATCTCGCCCAGCGCATTCGCGAGGTCCCTGGCCTTCGGCCGCTTGGCGGGATCTTTCTCCAGGCACGATCCGACGAGCTGGATGAAGCGCTCCGGCGTGCCCGGCCGCGCGCTCGGCGGCGGCACCGGCTGCGGCTCTGCGACGCGCACCGCGTAGCTGATCGCGTTGACCTCCTGGTACGGGCGCCGCCCCGACGCGAGCTCGTAGAGGATCACGCCGAGCGCCCAGACGTCGGCCGCTTCGGTCGCCTTTTCGCCGCGCCACTGTTCGGGCGAGATGTACGCGGGCGTGCCGCGGATCGTGGGATCTTGCGTCTCGAACAGCGAGTCGCCGCGCGGGTCGAGCTCGCCGGGCTGCACCTTGGCCAGGCCGAAGTCGAGCACCCGCGGGCGCCCATCGCGCGGCAGCATCACGTTTTGCGGCTTGAGATCGCGGTGCAAAACGCCGTGCGCGTGCGCCTCGGCCAGCGCGGCGGCGATCGCGCGCCCGATCGCGATGGCGTCGGCGATCTCGATCGGGCCCTGATCGAGCCGCTGCCGCAGCGTCGCGCCCTCCAGGTGCTCGAGCGCAAGGTAGGGCCGATCGCCGTGCTCGCCGGCCGCGTGGATGGCGGCGATGTTGGGGTGGCCGAGCCGCGCCATCGCCCGCGCCTCGACCAGGATGCGCGCGCGGGCCTCGCTCGACTCGGACAGCGCGGCGTTGATCAGCTTGATCGCCACCGTGCGCTTCAGCGTGGTGTCCTCGGCCGCGTAGACGTCGCCCATCCCGCCGCGCCCGATCAGCCCCTCGATGAGGAAGTGATCGACCCGATCACCCTTCTGCAGGAGGCCCATGCGGACCGGCGAGGTCCGATCGAGGAGGTCCTGCGCGAGCACCCCGACCAGGCGGCGGCAGCTCGGGCACGTGTCGATGTGCGCCTCCAGCTGGACGGCGCGCGGGCCGACCATCTGACGATCGAGGAAGGCCAGAACGCTCTCGTCGTCTGGACAGTCGGTGGTCGCGATCATGTGCGTATCGGACAGCCCATCCACAGGAGGAGGCTCAACCGCGCTTGTCGCACGCATCAGGGTTCTTCTGCGCCGAGGAAGCGCTGGACCGAGACGTCGAGTCGGCTCTGGATGAGCCGCATGATGCTGTCGATCTCGCCCCCGCTCACGCGGATCTGGCCCATCAGCCGCTCGCGGGTGCCCAGCAAGAGGTCCTCGCGGACGCGCTCGATCCAGCGCGCCGCGGTCGCCCGGTGCACCCCGTAGATCTGGCCGATCTCGTCGATGTTCAGCCCGTCGACCAGATAGTAGCGGAGGATCGTGCGCGGCCGCGGCTCGAGCGATCGCAGCGTCTCCTGGAACGCCGACTTGAACTCGGCGCGATAGGTGCGCTTGAGGAGCTCGAGCTCGGGGCTGTCGGCCGGTGACACCGCGTCCTCGAGCTCGTCCGAGGGCGTCCGCCCCTTCTTCTCTCGCTCGAGCAGGTGGAGCGCCTCGCGCGTCGCGGCGACCTTCAGCCAGCGCCACAGATCGCCCTTACCGCTGTACGTCGCGATCTTCTTGTTCACGACGAGCCGCTCGCGCAGGCGCTGCTTGACCTCGTCGCCGGTCGCCCCACTGGCGCCGAGGCGCTTCAGCAGCGGATCGAGCCTGGAAAAGTGGCTCTTTTCGAGCGTCTCGACCGCTTTGTCGGCGCCGATCGCGCAGGCGAACGCGAGGTAGAGATCGGGGATGCACAGCCGTTCGACCGGCGTGTCCTTCGCGACCGCAGCCACGTGCGCGGCGAACCGCTCCTGGGGCACCGCGAGGTCGGGCCACGCACGGCGCCCCTCGGCGTGGAGGTCGACCACGCGCGGATGATGCTCGAAACGCTGGTTTATCGCCAGGCGGCGCCGATCTACGATTCCCTGTGCGGAGCGGCGTGATCGGGGTGGCGGCCCTGGTGGGTTGGATCGGATGTACACGGGCGGCCACGCCGACGCCCGCGCCGTTGCCCGACGCTTCGGTGCCGCCTCTCGTGATCCACGACGAGGACTATCGCTTCGAGATCAGCGACCTCGGGCCTGCGTGGGAGTCCCGAGCGCTCGGGCATGACGAGACCTCCCAGGGCGTCGTCGCCTCGGTGCGGTCGCCGCATGCTCGATGCGACCTGCGCGTGGTTCCGCGCGATAAGCGTGACTTCGACACGGTCGCCACGGATACGCTCGCGCACGCCGAGGCCACGTTGTCGGCTGCGCCGTCTTCGGCGATCGAGAAGCTCGAGCACGACGGCCGGCCCGCGCGCCGTTTTCGGGCCATGGGCAACGTGGGCGACGTCGAGCTGGGCATGATCCTCTTGTTGATCGACGGCGGCGACGTCATCTATCTCATGACCGCCAACGATCGAAAGTCCGCGCCCGATCAGCGCGCGTACGAGGCCGACGCCGAGCGATGTTTCGGCGCCTGCATCTGCTCGACGGCGTCGTCCGCACCCGTACCGCGACGGCGATCGCGTGGACCGGCCGCGGCGCCGACTGGCGCATCGTGGACGGCGTGTTCGAAAGCGCGTCGACGGCGATCGCGTTTCGACCACCGGCCGGGTTCGAGCTCCAGCCCTCGAACCAGGTCGGAGGCCTCGACGGGCAAGTCGGCCTGATGTCGCACCAGCAGCAGATCGCCGTGATGATCCAGTCACAACACATCTCAGGTGACATCGACGCCACCAGCTCGCGGATCTCGCTCTCCTGCCTCGAACGTTCGAGGTTCGCGAAAGCGACGACCGTCGCGCACAGCACGATCGCGCCCACCGTGGTGCTCCACAGAACCCACCGCCTCACGCGCGCCAGCCACATCCCACACTGATCTACCATCGGAGCAGGCCAGCCCGTACTCTGTCGGCGTGGAGTCTCCGTACAGCGTCGTCTCCGTCCCCGCGGACGCGCGACACCCGGTCGGCATGGCCGCCGCGATCCTCGGCCTCGTGCTGTGGTGCGAGTCGGTCCTGTTCGTGCTGGGCGCGGCGCTCTACGCCCTGTTCGAGGACGACAGCATGGCCGTGACGGTGTTCGCCTCGGTCCTGCTGTGCTCCGGCGTTCCGGGCGCGGTCGCCGGGTTCCGCCTCAGCGCTCGGCGACGCGCGGGGATGTGGATCGTGCCTCCCTTGCTGGTGCACGCGTTGTTCATCCTCCTCGCCGTGTCCGCGATCGTCCGCAAGGCTCGAACGTGAGCCTATCCCGCGTCGTTCTGGAGGCCCTCCGCGCCCACGCCGATCCGGCGCGCGCGCCGAAGATGCAGAGCTACATGAAGTCGTCGATGCCGTACCTCGGTGTCGCGGCGAAGCCACTCGAGGCGGTGCTGAAGCCGATCTTTGCGGCGGCAGAGCTGCTTTCCGCGACAGCCTGGCGCGACGCCGTGCTCGAGATGTGGCGCACCGCCGAGTATCGCGAGCAGCGCTACGCCGCGATGCAGCTCACCGGCCTGCGAAAGTATCGCGCGTATCAGGACCTCGACGCGCTGCCGATGTATCGCGAGCTGATCGAGACCGGCGCGTGGTGGGACTATGTCGACGTGATCGCGTCGCATCGCATCGGCGGGATCCTGGTGAGCCACGAAAAGCCGATGCAGAAGACGATGCTGGCCTGGTCGCGCCTCGACGATCACTGGCTGCGGCGCGCGTCGATCGTCTGTCAGCTGCGGCGCAAGGCGGAGACCGATCTCGAGCTCCTGTATGCGTGCATCGAGCCGTCGATCGCCGAAAAGGACTTCTTCTTGCGCAAGGCCATCGGCTGGGCGCTGCGCGAGTACGCGAAGACCGACGCCGCCGAGGTGAAGCGGTACGTGCGCGGGAACGAGGACCGCCTGAGCGGGCTGTCGAAGCGCGAGGCGCTGAAGAACGTTTGACCTGCCCGTGCGGGTGAGCAAATCGATGGCCTCATGGCCACCGCGCTGCCGCCTTGCGGGCTCTACCGGACCACCCGGGTCATCGAGGCGATCCCGGCCGATCGCCTGGTGTACTTCCACAACCACGGTCAGCCGGGGCCGGGCATCTATCTGCCGGAGTCGTGGGCTCTGAACCGGGCCGCGTTCGCGAAGAACGGGACGACGCTGAACAACTCGCAGATCGCGTCGCTCGAGCCGCTACCGGCCGAGGGCCTCTATCGCGTCACCGCCGAGCTCACCTGCTGCGCGGAGGCCCACCGCACCTTCCCGGCGAACATGATGGTGCAGCTCGGGTACAACGGGCTCGCGGTGCCGATCCTGTTCGTGCCGGAGTGGACCGCCCGCGGGCTCGCATTCCCGGAGTCGGGCCAGGCGCTCGATCGCGATCGGCTCTCGAAGCTCGAGCGGCTGGTGGTCGCGGAAGCGCCTTCCGGCGTGCCGTCCCACCTGAACTAGTTGGCATCCCCGTCCCGACAATCATTCCGTTCGGTGATTCTCGTGGTTTTGTGAGCCACGCGTCCGTAGCGTCGCCGCGTGCTCGACCCGAAGAGTGACATCGTCTTCAAGCTGATCCTGTCGCGCCCCGAGAACGAGGCGCTCCTGCGCTCGATGATCGAAGCGGTCGTCGAACTACCGAGCCCGATCGATGCGGTCACCGTTCTCAACCCCGAGGTCACGCGCGAGGTCGCCTTGCTCAAGGCGATCGTCCTCGACGTGCGCGTGCGCCTGAGTGACGGGACGCTCCTCGACATCGAGATGGAGACCCACCCTCGCCTGGGCCTCGCGCCGCGCTTTCTCTACTACTGGGCGTCGCTCTACGCGGCGCAGCTCGGGCGCGGCGAGGACTACACGAAGCTCCGACCGGCGATCAGCATCGTGTGGCTCAATGGCGCGATCCCGCGGCTGGTCGACCGCTTTCACTCCACCTTCCACCTCGCGGAGGATCACACCCGCGCCATCTTCAGTGACCACATCGAGATGCACGTGCTCTGCTTGCCGCGGCTCGCGGATGACGCGCTGGTGAGGCCCGAGCTGTCCCGCTGGGCGAGGTTCTTCTTGGCAGCGACCGGCGAGGCGCGGCATGCTCTGGCCCTGGAGGATCCGGTTATGTCCAAGGCCGTCAAAGAGCTCGAGCGTATCTCTCGCGAGCCGAACACGCTGCGATTCATCGACGAGGTCGAGCGGGCTCGCGTGGTGCACAGCCACATGATGGCGACGACAAGGGACGAGGGCCGCGAAGAGGGCCGCGAAGAGGGCCGCGAAGAGGGGCGCCGCACCGCCATGCTCGCCGTCGCGCGACAGCTCCTCGATCGAGGCACCCCTCCCGATGAGATCGCCCAGCTGACCGGCCTCGACCTCGCCGACATCCCGCCCACGTCGTAACCCTCCCGCCCCGCGTGCTACGCCTGGGCCGTGGACCTCCTCGGCGCTCTCGAGCCCCTCACGCACCGCGCGCGCGCCAAGCGCGTCGTCGCGCTCGCTCGCGCCGCGCGGGATGGCGGGAAGGATGCGGCGGATCAGCTCGCTACGCTCGCCTCCAGCCCCGACGCGTACGCGCGGATGCTCGCGCTGATGGCGTGCTCCCTCACCCGCGATGTCGCGCGCATCGAGCAGTTCCTGGCCGATCCCTCGCGCCTGGTGCGGCGATCGGCGCTGCGCGCCGCGGCGATCGTGCTCGACGACGAGCGGGCAGCGAATGCGCTGACGCGGATCGACGCGCCGCACAGCCGGAAAGCGCTGGTCCAGGCGCTGTGGCGGCGGGGGCGCACGGCGGCGATCGGGCGCTGGCTGGAGACGGCGGTCGAGCATGACCCGCGCGCCGTCGATCTCATCCCGCTCGCGCCGCCCGCCCTGATCGCCAAGCTCTTTGCTTCGGTGCGCGATCGGCTTGGGCCCGACGGGTGGATGCGGCTCGCCAAACACGCGCCGGCGCTGAGCAGCGACGTGCTGCTGGATGCGCTCGCGAACGGCATCGATGCGCGGCTGCGCTGGCGCCTGATGTCGATCGCGACCGTGATCGCCCACAGCTCGCCGGATCGCGGGCTCGCCTTGCTCGATCGCCTCTTCGAGCTCGGGGAGGAGCCCGGCTCGCATCTGTGTCGATCGCTCGTCCTGACGCTGCTCCCGAAGCGCCCGCGCGAGGTGTTCGAAGCGCTGAAGCGGCGCCACGAGAGCGGCCGGCCCGCCCATCCTCCCGGCGCGTTCGGTGGCCTCCATTTCGACTCGGTCGCGCATCGCCTGACCTTCGAGCAGCTCGCGTATCTGATCGAGCATGCGTGGGACACGCTGCACGACGATCGGCGCGGCCGCCGCTGGCTGCTCGCGCTCGACGAGTCGACGCGCGCGCGGATGGTGGAGCACTGGCTGACCAAGGGGCGCAGCAACTGGGGCGCGATGCTGTTGCGCTACGTCGCGGCCGATCGGCCCGAACGCGAGCGCGCGTACCAGCGCTGGTCGAATGCTTCGCGCGGCAGCCTCGACGGCGTCATCCCGCTCGAACGGATCGCCGCTTTGCCGCACGATCTGCGGGCCCGAGAGGCGCGCCGACACATCGAGAAGCTCGAGTGGCTGCAGAGCAAGCACGCGCAGCGCGTCGCGTACGCCCGCTTTCTCCCGGCCGGTGAAGCGCAGAAGGTGATCGCACCTTACCTCGGGCACCCGGAGGGCGAGGAGCGCGCGCACGCGTTGCGCACGCTGATCGCCGCCGTGCCGTTCGAGCGCGCGCGGCTCCCTGCGGTCCTCGCCGCCGTGCGGGACCGCAAGTTCGAGCAGGATCCGGTGCGCCAGGCGATGATGGAAGCGCTCGCTGCGCTGCCCGCCGCGTGTTTCAAGCCCGACAACCTCGTCGACGCCGGGCAGATCGTGAAGGACGGCCTCGACGCCGCCGATCTCTCGTACGGCACCGCCGCGGCGATCGAGCGCTGGGTCGTGCGCCTCTTTCGCGTCGATCCCGCGTGGGGCGCGAAGTGGCTGGCGGCGCTGCTGGAGGCGCGCGGCAACGTCTCGGCCTCCGGGCTCGGCGACAATCTCTCTCCCGCCGATGCGCGCCGGCTCGCGCCCGAGCTGGTCGCGCTGGCGCGGCTGTGGTCGACGCGCGAGCGCGCGAGCGCGGTGATCTGGCTGGCGCGCAGCCTCGATCGTCGCCTCTCCGACGTGCCGGCGCTGCTCGATGCGCTGGAACATCTGGCGCGCGATCTCCCGTTCGTCGGCGTCGCCACCGCGGCGATCGCGCTGATCACCGAGCACGACCCCCAGCGATTTGCGCGTCTCGCACCGGAGCTTGTGGCGATGGACGCGAGCTTCGTGCTCATCCCGTCGATCGCGCTCCACATCTCGCTGCACCGCCAGGATCTCCTCGAGCCGCACCTGAGCGGCGCACCGGTCAAGGGCCGCTTTGCCACGGGAAAAACAGCGTGGATCATCGACTTCCCCCGCGGAGCGACGCGCTGGACCTCGCGCCAGCAATCCGCCTACGCGAGCGCGCTCGACGTGCTGCTGCTGGAGGAGAAGCGCGACACGCCCGCGCTCCGCTGGGCGATGGAGCGCCGCGTGCGGCTGGCGTTTGCGCCGAGCGGTCCGGTGATCGCGCTGACCTCCGATCCGCGGCAGCCGGTGCGCGAGATGGCGGTCCGCGGCCTGGCGTGGCTCGACGGACCGGAGGCGCTGGACGCGCTGATCGAGTGCATGGGCGACGCGCGGGCACGATGGGCGATCTATGCGCTGCGGCGGCTGTTCGCCGAGATGTCGCGCGCGGAGACCATCGCGCGCCTGCGCGAAGTGCCGCTGACCAAGGTCACCGTGGCGAAGGAGGTGATGCGCCTGCTGGGCGAGCTCGGCGGGCCGAACGCGTACGCGCACCTCCTGGCGATGGATCGCGAGCCTCTGCACCGCGACGTTCGCATCGCGCTCCTGCGCGCGCTGTGGGATCACCTCGCGCACGCCGAGACGTGGGCGATCTTCGATCGCGCCGCGACGCAGGCCGACTGGGTGGTGGCGTCGCGCCTGGCCGATATTCCGGCAGGGCGGCTCACGCCCGATCAGGAAGAGCACCTGATCGATCTCCTCGGCACGGTGCTCGGGCGAGCGGAGGCGGACGCCCGCACGGCGTTGCTGGCCAAGGCCGCGGGTCTGCCGCTGGCCGATCGCCGGCGGCGCTGGTTCCGGTCGCTGGTCGAGCGCATCACCACGTCGGTCAACGATGACGAGGCGCGCGCGGCGGCGTCAGCGGCGCTCGTGCGGATGCTGCCCTCCGAGGTCGATGTCGTGGCCGGCGCGATGCAGCAGCTCTTGCCGCGCCGAAAGCGCTTCCTCGCGCTCCTGACGCTGTTCGAGCTGGGCTCGTACGCACCCGCGCACCAGATGCAGGTGAGCGTCCGGCTCCTCGAGCTGATGGCGACGGATCCACTAGCGGTCGCCGATCGGCTGCGGTTCGGCGGCGCGATCCTCGGATGGCGAGAGATGGCGAAGCTGATCGAGTCGGTCTCCGCGGGGGCGCAGCTCACGTACGACGCGATGCAGGCGGCGGAGAGCGCGATCCATCGATCGGTGAGCCCCGAGGCGATCGAGCTGTTGCTGGCGCGATCACCGGACGCGAACGTGCGGCGACTGGCGGTGGCGGCGCTGACCTCGGCGGCGCGACCGAAAGAGGGCTGGACGATGGAGCGGAGAACGCGCCTCGAGGCATATCGGCAGGACAGCGCGCTGGTCGTGCGCGCCGCGGCCCATCACGTCTTCCCGACCGAGTTGTAGATCGGGCCGCCGAACGCGAGATAGTCGTCGAGCACCTTCTTGGCTTCGGCGCGCATGACGTTGCGGGTAGTGCGGATGCCGCGCTCCTCGATGTAGCGCCACGACTCCGGGAACACCGGGCCCTCGTCGAAGCCGATCGCGCGCGCGTCCTCACCGGTGGCGGCGGTGATGATGCGGCCGACGCCCGACCAGAGCGTCGCGCCCAGGCACATCGCGCAGGGCTCGCAGGAGGTGAAGAGCTCGAGACCCGCGAGCTTGTGCGAGCGCATCTGGCTGTGGGCCATGACGAAGGCGACGATCTCGCCGTGCAACGTGCTGTTGCTGTTGGCCATGACCATGTTCATGCCGACCGACACCAGCTGGCCCTGCGGATCGAAGATCGCCGAGCCGAACGGGCCGCCGGTGCGCGCCGTGATGTTCTTCCGCGCGATGTCGACCGCGAGCGCCATCTTCGCCTCGTCGGTTTGGCGCGGGGTCGCCCAGTCGAGCTCGTTCACCCATTCCGGGCATTCGAAGCTGATCTTGAGTATCGGACCCATGACCAGTACTTACTCCCCCGGGCGCGCGATCGCGTCAACCGGACAGTATCTCGGTTAGCTGGACGACGGCGTGGGCCGCCCGCTCGCCGGCGAGCACGCCGTGATCGTAGCCGATGCCGAGGTTCATCTCGGTCTTCCCGTCGCCCCGCGCGGACACCCCGGTGATACACACGGTGAAACAGGTGGGGCCATAAGACGGCGCCCAGATCCGCAGATCGGGTTTGTTGTGGAGGAGCAGCGAGCTCACGCTGATCCCGCCGCCGCCGTGCTTCAGATAGATCGACGGGAAGTGCCACACCACGTGGTGGATGAGGCGCAACTTCAGCCGGTTGAGGACGTGATTCTCGTTCGCGATGAACATCTTTCCGATCGGCTGATCGGAGAGCTTTCTCTCGCGGCCGGCGCGGATCTCGGCGGTGACCTCGTCGAGCGTTCGGTTTCCCGGGTCGCGCACCACCAGCGCCGAGAGGTGCGGCACGCCGTCGTGCACCAGCACCACCGGGACGTTCACCGCGACGTACGGCGGCTCGACGATCCTCGGACCGAACCAGGTGTCGAAATAGACCCGGTTGATATCCGGGATCTGCTTCGCGACTTCCGCCACGGCGCGAATGACGATCGAGGTCCACGGCGGCTTGGGCCCGTGACGCGCGGCGAGGCGCGAGACGTCGACCGTGAGTGTGACCG
>Ga0105047_10003908_pt1 | contig 26134 bp, 23 predicted proteins | sample MAT04_FD_78384 | JGI IMG/M metagenome (GOLD analysis project Ga0105047, IMG submission 78384) | Freshwater microbial communities from Lake Fryxell liftoff mats and glacier meltwater in Antarctica - MAT-04 (megahit assembly) | ecosystem: Environmental > Aquatic > Freshwater > Ice > Liftoff...
GGCGGCGAACAACAGCGACTCAGCCTGGCGCTGGCGCTGGTCGGTCGGCCTCGGGTGGCGTTCCTCGACGAACCGACCGCTGGCGTCGACCCCCAGGGTCGCCAACTCATCGCCGAGCTGATCTCGGGGCTTCGGTCCGACGGGGTTGCAGTGCTCATGACGACCCACGACCTGGACGAAGCAGAGACCCTCGCTGATCGGATCGTCATCATCGACCGCGGCGCAGTGGTGGCCGACGGCACTCCGGGCGAACTCCTCGAAGGAGCTGCCGCCGATCACTTCTCCTTCCGGGCCGCGCCCGGACTCGATGTGCTCGGCCTCGGGATCGCCGTCGATGCGCCCGTCGAGGAGCATTCCCCCGGCCGCTACCGCGTGATCACCACGCCGAGCCCGGTGGCGGTCGCAGCGGTCACCAACTGGCTCGTCGCGCAGGACCAGCTCCTGGGCGATCTGCGCGCCGGTCGGCTCCGTCTCGACGATGTGTTCGCCCGGCTGACCGCTGACAGCGATGTGTCGGCCGAGCGAGATTCATCTCCTCGACGCCGGGGCCGACGTTCGAGGCGGTCGACGTGAACGTTGTTGCCCGATGAAGGCGCTCCTGGGCCAGGTGCGCGTTGAGCTCACCCTCACGATGCGACAGGGCGAGCAGCTGCTCGTGGCCATCGGCATCCCGTTGGGAATCCTGGTGTTCTTCTCCCAGGTCAAGGTGCTCGAATCGTCGAGCTTCGCGCAACCGGTGGACTTCCTCGCACCCGGCGTGCTGGCCCTGGCTGTGATGTCGACGTCCTTGGTCGCACTCGGCATCGGTACCGGGTTCGAGCGGTACTACGGCGTGCTGAAACGACTCGGCTCCACCCCACTCGGTCGACCGCGACTCATCGCCGCCAAGATCGTCAGCGTCCTCGTCACTCAGATCATCCAATTCGCCGTGCTCATTCCTGTCGGCCTGGCGTTGGGTTTCGATCCACGAAACGGATGGCTGGCGGTGGCAGCGGCTGCCGTCCTCGGCACCGCAGCGTTCGCTGGACTCGCCATGTGGTTGGCCGGCACCCTCTCAGGACCGCTCAACCTGGCGGTCGCCAATGCGCTCTACCTGGTGCTGCTCATCACGAGCGGCATGATGGTGCCCTTCGACAAACTTCCGTCGTCGCTGGAGATCGTGGCAAAGGCGCTCCCCGCCGCACCACTCGCCGACATCATGATCGGCTCGCTCTCACCCGGCCAGCACGTCCACGGCGCCTCCTGGGCGGTACTCGGAGCTTGGGCGATCGTGCTACCCAGCGTTGCTGCCCTGCGGCTCCGCTGGGAGCCCTGACTCACTCGTCTCTCTCGTCTCTGCGGCAACCGTCGGGACAAGCGTCCCCCGATACTTGCCGACGGCCCGATTCTCTCGCCCGACCCAACGAGTGAACATGATGAGGATCAAGCCCCACAGATAGAACCCGCCGGTGAGCTTCATCATCAACCCAGCCGCTTGCTGGTCCTCAACCGGGCTCAGACCCCACAGCCTGGGACCGTGGTCGTAGGCCGTGTAGATCAGGTTGTCCGATGTGGTGAGGAACGCCGCAGGAATGGTGGGAATGATCGACATCAAGAAAATGTGGATCATCCTGGCGGGCGGCGAGATTCGCATCTCGGGGAACGGCCCACACACCGGCGTCCACATGATCAGTGCCGTCATCACCACCACGACGTGCACCGTGTAGTGGATCGGTCCGTAACGGACGGAGTTGTTGACGAGCCACGCCCAGTGAGTCACGAGCACGACGACGTTGTAGATGATCGCGGCGGGGATCGGTCGGGCGACGCGGCGGAATATCCGCAGCACGGCGCCGTCGCCGAGAATGAGGCGACCCAGCCACTCCGGGGTCGCCAACAGGAACACCGGCGGGATGACCACGGTATACAGCAGATGCTGAAACATGTGGACCGAATAGAGGCGCTCCTCGGCGATGTCATGGACCGGCCAGTCCGACGCCAACCACAGCAACGCAATGCCGAAGACGAACCATCGCTTCTGTGCTGCAGTGATGCCAGCACCACCAGCAGCGACGACCGTCGGCTGAATCACGCGGGATGCGTAGAGCCCCAGGCCGACCAGGCCAGCGAGGAGCAGCCAGACCTCAGGGTGCGGCTGCCATGCCGGGAACGCGGAGGTCTGGGCCAAGGTCACCCGCTATGACCGGGTTTCGTGATCGGTGGTGGCTCGGTCGGAGGCGGTGGGATCACTTTCGCGCGGGGAGCGTATTGGAACTCGTCCGTACCCGAGTTGTTCCAGAACACGAACGACGACAGCGTTGCCAGGTAGACAGCGACGGCCAAGATCAACCCCGAAAAGAACACGCGCCGGAGGATCTTGCTCTCATACTTCAGGTGCATGAAATACATGGCGACGGTGATGAACTTGATGGTCATCATGATGATCAGCGACGCCGCCGTGATCCGCGAGTCGATACCAAGGTTCGGATGGTCGAGGTTGTCGCGATCCGGGCTCCACCAATAGGTCGACACCTCGATGGCGGTCAACGCCGCCAAGAAGATCCCAACCTTCCAGAACGTCTGGTCCGTCGGATGATCGTGATCGTCGCCATGGGTCACATCGCGAGGTTCAGATGTTGAATGATCGGTGACAACTGCCATCGGTTCGCCTTACTTGATGAGGTAAATGACAGTGAAGATCAGGATCCACACGACATCCACGAAGTGCCAGTACAAACCAACGATCTCGACCGACTCGGCTTTGGGTGTTCGAGCACGGAACGTGAGGGCTACCGTCGACAACAACATGATCACGCCGATCATCACGTGAGCACCATGAAACCCAGTCAGCGCATAGAACGCTGACGTCGACACGTTGGAGCTGAACGTGGCGCCTTCACGCACGAACGTCGTGAACTCGTACATCTGCCCGCCCACGAACGTGGCGCCCAATGCAGCAGTTGCACCGAGCCAGAGGCGCAGCTTCTCGAAGTCGTTGCGCTTCGCAGCCGTGACCGCAAAGACCATCGTGAGCGAACTCGCGAGAAGAATGAACGAACTCACCGACGTGAACGGGATATCGAACAGCGCCGACACCTTGGCCGAAGTGCCGGTCAGCGCACCCTCTGCCGCATCACGGACCTCAAAGGCCCCCGGTCGGTTCTTGTAGAGCATGTAGGTGGAGATCAAACCACCGAAGAGAAGGCACTCCGAACCGAGGAATACCCACATCGCCAGCTTCTCATTGGAGATGCCGGTGACGGTTGCGTGAGCCTCATGCTCATCGTGGGTGCCGTGGTCGTCGTGGACGATTTCGGCGGGGGCAGTTGCCAGATCGATCATCAGTGCGCCTCTGCAATGGCTTCGAGCTCGGCGTCCTGTGCCGCCGCGACCAGGCCAGCAGCCGGGTCGCCTTCGACGTTGGGAGCAGCGAGTCCTGGCGGGTGGTCTTCGGTCGGCCCGTCGTGATCGTCGTGGCTCTGGGGTGCCTCGGGATCGGTCGAGGGTTCGATGACCCAACCGAACATGCCGGCGATCAAAAGGAGGACCCCCGGGATTGCCCATGCAATATTGAAGATGAGCCCGTACCCGATGAACGGCATGCTGGCGCCGAGCACGATCGGCCAATAGGACGGCGAAGGAAGGTGCACATTCTGGGCGTCACCTTTCTGAGCGACGTCCTCTGTTGTCGCCACCCTGGCCAGCCGGCCGTTCTCATCGTGGCCGTACTTGCGATGCCAGAACTCGTCGAGCTCGGAGATCACGGGGATCTCGTCGAAGTTGTGCTCGGGAGCCGGCGACGGAATCATCCATTCGAGGCTACGCGCATCCCACGGATCGGGGCCGCAGCCGATCCCGCTCTTCTTGTACGCCCGGTGGCTGACGAGCACGTTGTAGAAGAACACCAGCAGTCCAACCGCAATCGTGAACGCACCGATGGTCGCAACGAAGTTCCAGAACTCGAAACCCTGACCCTTCGAGTAGGTGAAGATCCGACGGCTCATTCCTTGCAGACCAAGGATGTGCATTGGTCCGAACGTCAGGTTGAACCCGATCAGGGTCAACCAGAAGTGCCACTTCCCGATGCCCTCACGGAGCATGTAGCCGAAGACCTTGGGCCACCAGAAATAGAACCCGCTGAACAATCCGAGCAGTGCCCCACCGAACAGCACGTAATGGAAGTGGGCGACGATGTAGTAGGTGTCGGTTTGTTGGGTGTCGGCTGGTGCGAACGCGTGGGTCACCCCTGACAGTCCGCCGATGGTGAACATCCCGACCAGGCCGATCGAGAACATCATCGCCACCGTGTACTTGATCCGGCCTCCCCACATCGTGGCGATCCAGTTGAGGATCTTCACCCCCGTTGGAACGGCGATGAACATCGTTGACAGTGAGAATGCCGTCACTGACATAGGTCCGATGCCCGATGCGAACATGTGATGCGCCCAGACACCCCAGCCCATGAAGCCGATGGCGATGCCGGAGAACACCATGAAGGGATACCCGAAAATGGGCTTGCGACTGAATACCGGGATGACCTCGGACACGATGCCGAAGCTGGGCAGAATCATGATGTACACCTCGGGATGCCCGAAGATCCAGAACAGGTGTTGCCACAACATCGGATCGCCGCCGAGAGCAGCGTTGAAGAAGTTCGATCCGTAGAGTCGATCGAACATCAGCAGGAACAGCGCCACCGTGATCACCGGCAGAGCGAACAGCAGCAGGAACTGAGTCACCAGCGTCATCCATGTGAAGACCGGGAGCTTGAACCATGTCATCCCCGGCGCCCGCATGTTGATCACGGTGACGATCAGGTTGATCGCCGAGACCAACGAGGCAATGCCGGTGATCAGCAAACCAACGGCATAAAAGTCGATCCCGTGGCTCGGAGAGAACAACACACCGTTGTTCGGCGCATAGTTGAACCAGCCGCCATCGGCGCCGCCGCCGAGGAGCCAGGATGAGTTGAAGAACAGGGCGCCAAAAATCCAGATCCAGAAACTCAGCGCGTTGAGACGAGGGAACGCCACATCGCGGGCACCGATCTGCAGGGGGAGCAGATAGTTCGCAAATGCGGCCGCCATGGGCATCACGACCAGGAAGACCATGGTGACACCGTGCATGGTGAAGACCTGGTTGTAGAGGTCGGCGGACAGGAGCTTCTGGCCCGGTCGAGCGAGCTGCGCCCGGATCAGCAGAGCCTCGAGTCCACCGACGACGAAGAAGAACATGGATCCGACGCCGTACATGATGCCGATCTTCTTGTGATCGACCGTGAACAGCCAGTTCTTCCAACCTGTGGGTTTGACCGGGCGGGCGAAGACGCCCAAGGGGCGAACCCCTGCGCTGTCTGCGCCGGAGGGCAGCTCGAGCGGGCTGCGTGCGGTGGTGATGGCCATTGGTGTTCCTTGTTCGTCCCGGTTACTTCAACAACGTGATGTAGGCGACGAGCTTGCGAATCTCGTCTTCGGAGAGCCCGAGCTTGGGCATGCCGCGGTTCTGATCAGCGGCCATGGGCTTCATAGCGCCCGGATTGCGGAGCCAGTCTCCGAGGAGCCCAACATTCGGAGTACCGGATGGGGACACGTCGGCGGCGGTCGTGTCGTCGGTGTAGAGGTCGAACATGTTGCCGGCGAATCGTTGCCGGCTCATGAGGTGGGTCATGTTCGGCGCGTTCCCCGAGGTGAGCGGGTGTTTGGCCCCGAGATAGTCCGGGTCGGGTCGGACGTTGTCAGCGGCGAGCGTGCCGTCGCTGGAGTAGCCGTCGATCTGGTGGCAGCCCATGCATCGAGCTTGGAACAGGGCCTTGCCCTCAGCTGCCTCGGTGCCAGCGATCGGCTCGACCGCCGGCTTGACCTGGTTGGCGACCCAAGCGGCGTAGTCAGCTTCGGAGAGCGCCTTGACCTGCATCCGCATGTACCCGTGGGACAGCCCGCAGTACTCGGTGCACTGGCCCTCGTAGATGCCCGGTTTGTCGGCCTGGATGGCAATGGCGTGCTCCCTGCCGGGGACGGCGTCCTTTTTGCCGTTCAACGCCGGGATCCAGAAGGAGTGGATCACGTCGTTGGAACGAATCTTGACCCGCACGGTGGTTCCGGCCGGGATCACCATCTGCTGGGCCGTGATGATGTCCGGTTGGCCGTCAGCGTTGTTGTCGTAGCGGAACTCCCACCACCACTGCTGGCCGATGACCTCGACCTCCATCTGGGCGTCGCGTTGGTCTCCCTCGAGCGCCCAGATGGTGGTGACGTTGCCGATAGCCATGACTGCCAGGAGGATCGCCGGGGCGATGGTCCAGGTCCATTCCAGCTTGGCGTTGCCGTGGAGTTGCACGGGCTCGTCGATGCCGTCGACATCGTCGGCGCGGCGCCGGTAGCGCCACATGAACCACAGGATCACGCCTTCAACCAGCACGAAGATCACGCCTGCCACGATGAACACCGGCTTGACGAGATCCTGGATCTTCCCCGCCTGCGACCCCTGGGGGTCGAGGGTGGTGAGCGGTCGACCTTCCCGGCTATCGACACCACATCCCGCCAGGAACAACCCCGCGAGGACCAGTCCACCGATACCGACTGAACGGATTCGTTGTAGTCGCTTCGTCATCACTTGCCAGTTTCTCCCACGCCTGCCATACCTGCCGAATCGCCTTCGATCTTTTCGCCCTCGTGTTCGTGGGTGCCCGCAATGGCTCCTCCGATACCTACCGCGAGGATGCCCACAGCGAAAATCACCAGCACGCCAACGACCAGCTGTCGTTTCAGCTGCTGCTGAGCGTTGAGGACGAGTGCTCCGACAAAGATCACCAATCCGACTGCCAGCGCCACCCACACGGCGCCAAGCTTCGAACTCGCCAAGAGGATCCGGCTGATGCAGAACACCACAACCCCTGCGGCGAGCAGGCCACCGACGGGGATCTCGATGGGGAGCATCAACCGGTTGCGAGCGGTGCGGTTGACCTCGGGATCGCCGGTCGACATGTCCGACCACGACTGGATGGTCCATTCGAGACCCGCGATCACGACCAGCACGCTGCCGACGGCCACGAGGAGCCCCCCGACAGCCAGACCGACCATGACCATCGCCAGACCGACCGCGGCGACTGTCGGCCAGAACGACAGCCCAGCAGGGGCCACGATGACAGCAACGTTGTCGGTCCCGGCGAGTTCTGCGAGTGATTCTGGATCGGCGTCACGGAAGGCCGAGGTGGCGACTCCCAAGCCGAGGCACGAGAACGAGAAACCCATCAGAACGATGTATCCGAGGTGATCGCCGATGCCGCCCTTGTAGCCGAAGGTGACGGGGCCGAGCACCGCGTTGACTGCTCCGGGCCCGCTGATGACCTCCATCACACCGCCGTGATCGACGCCGTTGGTGATGACGCCGTAGACCACGGCCGCGAAGAAGGCGACGAGCGCCAGACCGAAATAGAGCTTGGTTCCTGTGGTGACCATCGAGTGTCCCGACTACTTCATGATGTAAACGGCCAACCAGATGACCGCATACAGACCGACATTGACGTACCAGAACAGCGCAGCGGCGGAGAGACCGTCGGGATAGCGCTCGGAGAAGTTGCCACCGAGTGCACGCACGCTCATCAGCGCCAAGAAGATGAGCGCCACGATGAGCATGGCGAGATGACCGCCGGTAACCGCATAGAACAGCGGACCCTCGGCCGAGGCCAGCTTGATGCCCGCCTCGTCGTACAGGAACGTCGTCTGGTTGATGAACGCCACGCCGAACAACAGCGTGATGGCCAGCGCCAGATACGCGTGACCGCGGTCGTTGCGTGCGATGGAGTACACGGCCCACTGCACGGTGAACAGCGAGAGGATCAACGTCCCGAACTGAACGTTCGGTTGGGTGAGCCGCAGGACGTTCTCGCCGAGCCAGGCGGCATCGCCTTGACGGGCTTGGAGGTACATCCCGACCAGGGTGAGCAGGAACATCGCCCAAGCAACAGAGGCAAAGGCCGACCCGAAAAGCAGTTGGCGGCGACGCGGCAGGATCGGTGCCGGTGCCGTGTTGGGGAGCAGCGCGGTGGTCATCGTGGGGTCTCCTCGGCAGCGTCGAGCACTGGGTAGGCAGACTCGACGGTTCGTGCCCTGACGGCATCGCTGGCCCATTCGAGCGTTCCCGCACCACCCCAGGGATCTGGCAGCAGCTCGTCGCCCCGACCAGTTTCCGATCGCGCCTTCATGCCGGCACCGAGCAGCGCCAACACCGCGAGCGCCAGCAGGGCCGCACCCGCAGCAGCAGCACCAGCGAAGGGTGCCGTGGAGATACCCGAGTCGTTGGCGAACAACAATCCGCGGATCACGAGGGGCACACCGAGGAGTACCGCACCGAGGGCCGCCAAGGTCGCGATGCCCTTACCGACCGTGTCCGGCAGCGGGTTGCCCCAGGTCTGCATCGCCCAGTAGGTCGCGCCGCCCAGGCCACCGATGACGGCGACACCGACCACGAGGTAGAGCTGCCCGAGCGCCAGCGACCCCGACTCGAAACCGACGAGCTGCCCCGAACCGGCGGTGTCGATGGATTGGAGGAGACCCGTCAGCGCCGCCAACAACGCCACCAGCAGAGACAACACGGCGAAGATCAGCGGAGAGACCAATTTAGGCTTGCCCGCTCGGACGGTGTCGGCGAGTGCGCCGAGCAGTCCCAGCAGCGGCAACGCGAACGCCGCGGTGACCGCCACCCAGATGAAGGTCTCTCGCGACTCCGCTGTCTGCGCCCAAGCGCCGAACGACAGCAATCCAGCGAGTGCGATCAGTCCGTGCACAGCGCCACGGAATCGCTGACGGCCACCGACCGAGGTGGCCACCGCATCGGCAGCGAACCCGAGCACCGGGATGAGCGCCACGTAGACCGACGGCTGCGACAGGAGCCAGCCCATCCCCCGGTAGGTCGTCTCGGCGAGATCGGTGGGCGTGGGTTTCACGATGTGGCCCAACACGACGTGTGACAGCACCGACGGAAGAGTGGTGATCCACACCGTCGCCGCCACCAGCATCGACCACGAGAAGAACGGCACCTCCGCCAGCCCCATGCCAGCGGGACGTAGGCACAGCACCGTCACCGCGATACACACGATGCCGATGCACAACGACACCAGCAATCCGCCGACCGCCACGTTGCCAAGGCGAGCGAGCTCGGTGTTCTGTCCGCCATAGGAACCGTCGGCGAGCAACGAGATGATGAAGATGATCGACGAGAGCGCCCAGAGCCAGAACGACAGCGCCGCTCCCCGTGCGAACGAGATGGCGGGTGATCCGAGCTGGCGGGGGACGACGATGATGCCGAGGCCGACGAAGAGGGGGAGCACGCCGCTGAGCAGCAGGCCCAACGGACTATTGAGGGCGAATCGCCCGGCGATGCCACTGTCGAGGAAGTCGCCGTCGGCAGCCAGTTGGACGTTCGACAGGGCCGCGATGACCAGGTGGAACGCCAGGAACGCCAGCGAGAAGCCTACGAACAGGCGTCCAATGACGTGGTGGTCGGTGGCCCCGAGCACGATCTCGGCAGTCGTCGGCTCCGGACGGGAAGGGGTGGTCGTCGGCTCGGTGACGACATCGGTCGTGCCGTTCTCGACGACCTCGTCGAGTTCAGGTGGTGCTTCGGTCACGGACATGTTCGAGGCCTGGTCCTTTGGTGCTCACAGGCACGATCCCCGGGCGCGTGGGGGATCGTGGAATCGGGTGCTACGGCAGTGCTGAGGGCGACATTACCGATTTCGTCGGCTGCGAACGAAAACGCTCGACATTCGACGGATCGGAACTCATCGGAGCACCAGCTGGTCAACCGCCATGGCTCCGAACAACAGGGTGATGTAGGTGATCGAGTACGAAAACAATCCCATGGCCACCTTGGGCGACTGGGTGCGGAGCACCTTGACCCCCATGGCCATGAAAAGCGCGCCGAGGACCACCGCCGAGACCATGTAGATGGCTCCCATATCGGCCACCTGACCGAAGATCAGGGTCAGTGCCCAGAGCGCTGCGGTGTACCAGAGAATGCGAACGGCAACGGTGTGATAGCTGGCCACCGACGGCAACATGGGCACGTCTGCTCGTGCGTAGTCGTCCTTGTACTTGATGGCGAGCGCCCAGAAGTGCGGGGGGGTCCAGTAAAAGATCACCAGAAAGAGGATGACTGGTGGCCAGTCCAACGAGTTCGTCACGGCGGACCAACCAATGAGGACTGGAGCCGCCCCGGCGGCGCCACCGATGACGATGTTCGACTTCGAGGTCCGCTTCAGCCACAACGTGTAGACGAACACGTAAAAAAGCGTTGCCGCGACGGCGAGTACGGCTGACAACAGATTGACGAACCCCCACAGCCAGAGGAATGCGATCACTTCGAGGCTGATGGCGAAGCGCAACGCGGCTTGGGGCCGAATGAGACCCGTCACGAGCGGACGATCCTTGGTGCGTTCCATCAGGGCATCGATGTCACGATCGACGTACATGTTGATGGCGTTGGCGCCGCCCGCAGCCAGGGTTCCACCGATCACCGTGGCGGCAATCAGCCACAGCGATGGCATGCCCCGCTCGGCAACGATCATCGTGGGGACGGTGGTGATGAGCAGCAGCTCGATGATGCGAGGCTTGGTGAGCGCGACGTAGCCGCCGATGCGGCGCCCGAGCGGGGCGGCGGTTGGGGCGGGGGCCGTGCTCGTCACCAGTCCCAAGCTACGCAGTGGCAGGGCCTCTCGGCCAATACAGCAGGTGTGACGTCGGTTGCCGTCGAGGTCATCACGAGGTCTGCCGAGTCGTGGGCTGCGTGGTCGGCCGGCGGGGCAGTTTCGTTCCCGACAGGCGAGGCCGTAGATTTTGGACATGTCCACTCCACCCCGTGCCATGTCGCTGGGTCTCTACCGCACCATCTGCATCGTGGCGCTGTGCGCGCTGTCCGGGATCATCGTGACCGGCGCCGCAGTTCGACTGACCGGTTCGGGCCTCGGCTGCTCCGATTGGCCGACGTGCGAGGAAGGCCAATTCTTCGCGGCTCTCGAGTTCGAACCGATGGTCGAGTTCATCAATCGCCTGATCACCGGGATCGTGTCGGTGGCGGTCATGGCGGCAGTGGCGGGTTCATTGCTGTTGCGACCGCGACGACGCGATCTCACTCGCTGGTCGTTGGCGCTGGTGGCCGGCGTGGCAGTCCAAGCGATCATCGGCGCCTTCGTCACCAAGACCGAGCTCGCCTACTCGGTGGTCGCCGTGCACTTCCTTGCCTCGATGGTGTTGGTGTGGGCGGCCACTGTGTTGGTCGAACGTGCCGGTCGACCAGCCGACGCGGTCGTCGGGGCATGGGCACCATGGGCCAAGTGGCTGGTGCTGGCCGGTTCCGCAGTGCTGCTCACCGGACCGGTCATCACGAGTGCCGGGCCCCACGCCGGCGACGAAGACGTCAAGCGACTCCCGCTCGACCTCGCGTGGGTGGCCCGCCTGCATTCCACCACCGTGTGGATTCTGTGCGCCCTGGTGGCATGGATTGCGTGGACCCTGCGGCGACACCCAGACGCACGGCTCCGGCGCGGGTCCTCGGACCTGCTGGCCGCAGTCGTGCTCCAAGGCGGGCTCGGCTACCTGCAGTACTTCACGGGAGTCCCGGCGCTCCTCGTCGGGCTGCACGTCGCTGGCGCGACACTGGTGTGGATTCTGGCGCTGCGACTAGCTCTCGCCTCGACTCGGATCGACGAACCATCGGGTACGTCCGAAAAGGATCTGACCCTCGAAGCGACGACATGAGTTCCACCAGCCCACTCGAGACGATCTCGCCCGATGTCGACGAACGCAACGAGCTCGACACGCCGTGGGTAGTCATCGTCTGGAACGATCCGATCAACCTCATGGAGTACGTGTCCTTCGTGTTCCGCAAGGTGTTCGGCTACAGCAAAGACAAGGCCAACCGCCTCATGATGGAGGTCCATCTGAACGGTCGCAGCACCGTGTCGAGCGGGACCCGCGAGGAAGCCGAACGCGACGTGTTCCGCCTGCACGAGCACGGCTTGTGGGCCACCCTGCAACAGGACACGTGACGTGGGCCGCCTCGATGCGTTCAATCTTCCCGATGGCGGCGATGTCACCTTTCGCAGGGTCGATGCCGATGCCTGGGTCACCGACTATCCGTCGGGCTGGGTATTGGCCTTGGCAGCGGCGCTGACCACCATCGCCGACCGCTTCCGTACCGACGACGAACCCGTGATGCTGACCGACTCGTCGAGCGTGACCTACGGACATGCCGAACTCGTCGCCGTGGTCGCCGAATCGACCGAGACCCTGATGACCGGCGTCCGGTCAGATCAGGTCACGACGGAGCAACTCGCGGAGTGCGGCGCCTCATCGGCCAACCTCTCGATCATGGCCGGCGCGGCAGCCGAGTTGGACGAAGTCGGCTCGGAACGCCATGTTGAGTTGGTGTCAGCGCGTGACTTCTTCTCCCGATACACCGATCGGTTGATGCGCGCCCTCGATCCACGCGTCCGGCCCCTCGGCGATGGCACCTTCGAGATGTGCTGGAACCCGCGCGACATCGCCATGCTCGACGCCCTCGCCAAGGACGTCGACGGACTCCTCGAAAGCGACGACGCCTCGATCGTTCGCCTGTTTCCGCCGGCCTACGGGATGGACCACGAACGCAGCGCCGGCTACGACGCCCTGGTGCGTCACGAGCTGATCGAACGACGACGCGAAACGCTCGGGGTCTTGCGTGAGGCGCTGGAACTCGAGATCGTCACTGGTGAGCAACTCGAATCGTTGATGCGCGCCATGAACGACCTGCGGCTGGTGTTGGGAACCGAACTCGACGTCAGCGAGGACGACATCAAAGTCGCGACCAACCATTCTGAGCCCGCCAAATGGCACGCCTATCTGCGGCTGGGAATGCTGCTCGGCCAGATCGTCGAAGCGCTCGACGGCTGCCTCGAGGAGCCCGACGACGAGGACTGACAACCAACCGCGATTCAGGTTGGGAGGCGATCTTCGGGCGCCTCGCAAGCGGTCGGTCCGGTTCAGCAGTCGGCGCGAAGGTCCTTCAGCAGTCCGGCGATCTCGGTCTGGCGGGCTCCGCTGAGTTCATCGGCTTGGAGCTCTTCGATGGTCAGTTTCCGCACCGCCTGATCGGCGATGCAGTTCGCAACACTCGGATCATCTCCGTCGAGGAGGAGCGCAGTCGCGATGTCGAGTCGGCCGCCCGGGTACCCGAGGGCTTCGAGCGACGATCGGTCGTCCGACTTCGTCGCCGTGCCGGGGTCACAGGAGCGCATGGTGGCCGTGGCGGCCTCGCCGCCGATCGTGATGGCCGCCTCAGCTGGCATGGCGGCTTTCCACAATTCCAGCGAATCACGGAGTTCCTTTCCGTCCTTCTCGGTCGCCATTTCGAAGTTCGCCGCCACGCAGATCTTCTCCTCCGCGCCTGGTGACGGCGCGTCCTGTGCCGCCACGAAGGCGTCGCCCCGCCAGCCGTCGACCGCATCAATTGCCACCAGCGGATCGATCCGCTCCGCCAGCTGGATGTACAAGCCGTAGGCGCCGACCGAGTCGGACTGGAGCGGCTCACCAGTGCCCAGCTTCGGCGGCTCGACCTTCCGACGTTCGGCATCGTCGCCAGGGGTGAAGAGCCGGGAGGTGTCGTCAGGAAGATTGCGCATCAGATCGTCGAGTGCCTTGGTGTCGTTGGCCGTCCCTCCGGTTGCCTCGACCATGCCGACGTACGGGCGGCCGATGGCGTAGGGGATCGCCTGAAGAGCGACCAAGGCCGTCGGGACCTTGCCGAGGTCGGCCATGGCGGCGTCGCGACCGGCGCTCGACTCCTCGTCGTAACGACGCTTGTCGGTGTCGGACAGTTGCTCGACGTAACGATTCTCGATGGTGACGGCGTCGCCTTCGACCACCGACCGCAACACCAGATTCTGTTCAGAGTCACCCCGCGCGAACCGCGCATTCAGATCGAAGTACTGGTCCTGTAAGGCGTGTGTGAGCTCATGCACCAGCGTGACTCGCAGTCCGACCGTGAGCTCGGTGCCCTTGACGTTCACGATCTTGGCGTCGGAGCTGTAGTAAGCGAGGGTGCCAGAATCGGCCAGCGTCTCGCCGGCCTTCTTCAGATCGAGCTCGCCCTCGATGAGTCCGAACGCGCGGCCGATGCCAGTGCTCTGCGCCTCTTTCTCCGGGTCGGTCGATGGCGCACCGCCATCACCACCGAGTGCAGCGCGGCGATATTGCTCGGGGGAGAGAAAGTACACGGCGACCGGATGCTTGAACTCGAGCCCGCGGGTCTTCTCCACGAAATCAATAAAGGGCTGTACCCGAGCATCCCACTCGGCAGGAAACTGCGGGCCGTTGTCGTGAAGCACCGACCCGATCCCGAAACCGAGGAGCGCGAGCGCCAGCGTGACGGCCACACAGGTCGCGATCCGCGGCAGGATCCGATCACCCTTGGGAGGTGGCGGCGGGACGAAACCTGGCTCCGGCACGAGTGGCGGACCCGCCATCTGCTCGATCGGGGGATGTTGGACGGGGATCACTGCTTCAGCGTAGAGGCGCTGGCCATCGATGAACCGGCCACCATCGCGGAACCGAGATGTGACAGCCCACGAGTGTTTGCTATGTTCTCCACGCCCTCGAAGGGTTCAGAGCCCCCATCGTCCAGCGGCCTAGGACGCCTCCCTTTCAAGGAGGTAACACGGGTTCGAATCCCGTTGGGGGTACTCAGTTGGTCTGTCACCGTCCAGAGGGTACGGTGACGGCTCTAGTTCAAGGTCCCGTGGTGCAGCTTGGAGTGCACGCCGCCCTGTCAAGGCGGAGGTCGCGAGTTCAAATCTCGTCGGGACCGCCATCGATCGCTTCGGCGGTCACCGGTCTGGTCGGGTAGCTCAGTCGGTAGAGCGGCCGCCTGAAAAGCGGTAGGTCACCGGATCGACGCCGGTTCCGACCACAGCGGAAACCCCCGGCTCGCCGGGGGTTTCTTCGCGTCACGAGTTCAGGCCCGGCGCGGTCCGCCAGCGCGGCTTGAACCGCGCGCCGCGCTCAGCGCGGGAATTCGTGCAACCCGCGCGACCCTGCCGCCGCGCGCTGGATCCATTCGCGCTACCCGCGCGCGGCCTGAACCGCGCGCCGCGCTCAGCGCGGAAATCCGTGCAACCCGCGCGGCGCCCGCCACCGACGCCGCCGTTCTGTAATCGGCGGCTCGCGGGGCTTACTCCGTGATACAACGCAGAGATGATGACCACCGAGCCCGGGATCGAAGCCGCCGTTGCCGAGTATGTCGAACTTCGCGGTCGCATCGATGCCGGTGAGGCCGACTGGCTGGACCTCACGGACTTCTTCACCGACGACGTCGTGTACATCGATCCAGCGTGGGGTCGCGTCGAGGGCATCGAGGCGGTCCGCGAGTTCATCGTCGAGTCCATGGTGGGGCTCGAAGACTGGGCGTTCCCCGTGGACTTCGTGGCCATCTCCGGAGACCGCGTCGTCGTGAAGTGGACGCAGATCCTGCCTGGTACGCGCCCCGACGGCACGAACTACGCCCAGTCAGGGGTCTCGACGCTCCACTACGCCGGTGGCGGGAAGTTCAACTACGAGGAAGACCTTCTCAACATGACACACGTCATCGAGGACATCCTCGCCAGTGGCTGGCGACCCGGACCGGGCTTCAATGCTCCCCCGCCCCATGCCGAACGCAACTGGGCACGCCGCTCCCCCACGGATTGACCCCAAACCAAGGGGCCCCGAGGTTTGGACTCCGCCGCTCGGGGGTAACCCCGCACGTGACTCCCGGTCTCACCACCAGCGATGCGCGGTCACGAGCGCAACCGCCGAAAGCCCGGCCGGCCATTGCTCGACCCCGAGGCATCTTCGGCGACTTGGCCCACGGTGTCGCGGGCGGACTGATCTTTGGGATCCCTTTGCTGTTCACCATGGAGATGTGGTGGACCGGGGCCACGATGTCTCGCTACGAGTTGGCTGCGTTGGTCGTGTCATCGGTGGTCATCGCCATGGCGTTCGATCTCTTCATCGGCTTCGGCGACCACGACTCGACTGGGCCCAGTCGAGTCCTCGACGCGACCTCCGAAGGCGTCATCTCGGTGGCGTTGGCGACCGTCATTGCGACGTTTGTCCTCCTCCTCACTGGCAGGATCGGGCCAGCGTCCGACACAGATCTAGCCGTCTGGGTCGGGCGCATTGCGGCTCAGGTCCTGCCAGTGTCGATCGGCGTGGCGGTTGCCAACCAGGTGATCCCTCGAGACTCAGCGTCGACGGACAGCGGCACGCCCAGCACACCAAAGATGTCCACGGCCAAGCACGCGGCACGGGATCTCGGTGCCGCCGTTGCGGGAGCCCTATTGGTGAGTCTCAACGTCGCCCCAACCGACGAAGTTCGACGAATCGGGGAACGGGCATCTGCGGCCGAACTTGTCGCGCTGGCAGTGTTCAGCCTCGTCGCCACCGAGCTCATCGTGTTCGAGGCGGGTTGGGCGGGCCAGAGCAAACGTCACGCCCAACCCGGCCTCCTGCAGTCACCATGGGTCGAAACCGTGATCTCCTATCTCGCCGCACTGCTGGTCTCGTTGGCGATCCTGGCGACGTTCTCAAAGTTGCCGAGCACCGACAGCCTGATTCCCCTGTCGATCACGCTCGGTCTTCCCGCGGCGCTCGGCGCAGCGGCGGGTCGGCTCGCCGTATGAGTACCAAGCGCACCTCGAACCTCGTCGCCGGCGCAGTGGCCGCCGCCATCGTGGTCGCGCTCGTCGTGGGCATACTGGTCTTCGGTCGGCCGAGCGAGGGGATGCCAGAGTTCCGAACGTCGGTTCGGAACGAGCAGGCCCGGATGATCGGCCGGACCGCAACCGTGCCCATCGAGATCACCAATCGCGGCGATGCTCCCGCCGAAGAGGTTGTCGTCAACATCTCGGTCGACCAACCATCGGACACCCCCGGCGGTGAGCCCGTCACGGAGGACTGGGACCAGTCGATCGCCGAGATTGCGCACGGCGAAACGGTCACGATCGAAGTGACCACCGACGCCGATCCGGAAACGATCACGGTCGAGGTCCGCAGCTGGGTGCTCCCCTGAGCGAACCAGCGCGCTCTCCCCGTTAACCTCACATGGTGAATCGCCTGCGGAGCAACGACGACTGTTGGTGCGGCAGCCACAAGAAGCTGAAGCGCTGCCACGGCGATCACGCCGCGGTTCGACGTCCGCCGGTGATTCCCGGCGACGTGTCTCAGGTCCGGACCGTGCCCGCCAACATCACCCCGCCTCCCTATGTCCTGGGCGAGCCGATCGTGCGCGATGAACTCCAGATCATGACTGGGTCGATGATCGATCGGTTGCGCCACGCTGGCCAAGTTGCGGCCGAAGTACTGATCGAGACAGGAGCCGCTGTCGGAGCCGGAGCCACGACCGACGAGCTCGATGCCATCGCGCATCAGGCCTACATCGATCGCGGCGCCTATCCCTCCACGCTCGGGTACAGGGGCTTCTCGAAGTCGCTGTGTACCTCGGTGAACGAGGTCATCTGCCACGGCATCCCCGACAACCGTCAGCTCGTCGACGGCGACATCGTCAACATCGACATCACCGCCTTCATCGATGGCGTCCACGGCGACACCTCAGCCACGTTCGCTGTCGGTTCACTCGACACCGCGACGGATGCGCTCGTCGCCACCACGTGCCTCGCCACCTATCGCGGCATCAGCGCCATCGCGCCAGGCCGCCAGCTCAAGGAGATCGGTCGTGCCATCGAGGCATGCGCATCACCACGCGGGTTCGGCGTCGTGCGCGACTACGGCGGACACGGGATCGGCGAGATCTTTCACGCTGGGCCGCACATCAACCACGTCGAGCAGCGCGACGACACCATGGCGTTCGTCCCGGGGTTGACCTTCACCGTCGAGCCGATGATCACCGCCGGAACCCACCTGCACGATCTGTGGGACGACGACTGGACGGTCGTCACCGAGGATCTCTTGCCGAGCGCTCAGTTCGAACACACGGTCATCGTCACCGATGACGGCGTGGAGATCCTCACCGTGACTGCCGATGGCCGGACAGCGGTGGCCTGGCCCAACTCCGAGCCCGCGACGCCACCGAACTGGGTCTGAGAGCTGGCCGAGGCGCACCCCGGGTGTCAGTCGACGATGAGGATGCGCACCAGCTCGGCGTGATGATCGATCACGTGATCGGCATCATCGAGCTCGCTGTCGTCGGCACCGAGGCCCGTGTAGCGGAACGTCGTCCACCCAGCTGCCCTGGCGCCTGCGATATCTGTGCGCTTCAAATCGCCGATGTGCGCCATTGCGGCCGGGTCGGTCACGCCGAGGCCCGCCATGGCGTGATCGAACATGCGTTGATCCGGCTTGTACCAACCCACGTCGTCGGAGAACGTCCAGTGGTCGAAGTGCTCGAGCAGACCGTGATGGTCGAGGTAGCTCCGCAACGTCGACGACGGCGTGAGCCCGACATCGCAGATGATCCCCACCTTGATGCCCGCAGCCCGCAACTGAGCGAGCGCTTCGCCGATCCCCGGCGCGATCTTCATCTCAGCCGGATCGAACCCGGTATCCAACGCCGCCACCATGGCTGTGGCGGCGCCGTGATCACCCGGATGCCCGAGCTGGCCCAGCGCGAATTCCACCGCACCCGTCGGCGTGACCACCCGGTTGTTCTCCCACTCCCCGACGAACCAGCGCCACATGGCGTCGACCGCGGCAGCCACCTCGTCGTCGGTCGCCTCGACACCACTCTCTCGCAGGGCTGCTGACCAACGATGGGTCCGATCATCGGCGTTGGTCGAGTTGCGCGATTCCGACACCAGGGTGTTCCAGAAGTCGAAGGTGATCGCTTGGACGTTTCGTTGCTCAGCCATGGGTCAGCGGTTCCGGCAGACGCCGTCGGCGATGGCTGCGAGTCGTGACGCTTCGGCCACCGCCTCGACCACCCGCGTATCGAACACTGACGGGATGATGAAGTCGGGGCGGAGATCATTACCCACCACGTTGGCGATGGCGTGGGCCGCTGCGACTTTCATGTTCTCGGTGATGCGTCGAGCCCCGGCATCGAAGGCGCCCCTGAAAACCCCGGGAAAGGCCAGCACGTTGTTGATCTGATTCGGGAAGTCCGATCGGCCGGTCGCGATCACCGCCGCGATGTCGCGGATGAGTTCCGGGCGGATCTCCGGGTTCGGATTCGCCATGGCGAACACGATCGGGTCCTTCGCCATCGACTTCACGTCGTCGACGGTGATGAGGTCGGGTCCGCTCAACCCGATGAACACATCGGCCCCCGGCATGACTTCGCTGATCGAACCGCTCAGTCCGTCAGGATTGGTGTTCTCGGCGAACCACTGCTTCGAGCTGTTCAATCCACCTCGTCCGTCCCATACCGCACCCTGGCGATCGCAGCCGATGATGTTCCGAACCCCGGCGTTCATGAGGATCTTCGAGACCGCCACCCCGGCGGCGCCGACACCGGCCACCACCACCTTGAGATCCGCATGCTTCTTGTCGACGATCCGCAACGCGCTGTCGAGCGCCGCCAGCGTGACGATCGCCGTGCCGTGTTGATCGTCGTGGAACACGGGGATATCGAGCGCCTCAACCAGTCGCTCCTCCACCTCGAATGCCCCCGGCGCCGCAATGTCCTCGAGGTTGATCCCTCCGAACGTCGGCTCCAACTTGATGACCAGATCGACCAGCTCGTCGATGGTGGTGGTCTTCACACAGATCGGAAATGCGTCCACCCCGGCGAAGTGCTTGAACAACAGCGCTTTGCCTTCCATGACGGGCATGGCAGCTGCGGGGCCGATGTCACCGAGGCCCAACACGGCGGTCCCGTCGCTCACGATGGCCACGGTGTTGCGCTTGATCGTGTAGACGTGCGCCTGCTCGGGGTTCTTGGCGATTTCAAGACACACCCTCGCGACACCGGGTGTGTACGCCATCGACAGGTCATCGACGTCTGCCACCGGCGCCAACGGCAACACTTCGATCTTGCCGCCTTCGTGCATCTTGAAGGTGCGGTCCTCCCACTCGAGAATGGCGATGCCGTCCACATCCTCGATGGCCCGACGCACCTCGTCCTGATGCGCTTCGCTCGAGCAGTTCACGAGAACGTCTTCGTCGAGATGCGCTGTCTTGGCCTCGAAGCCCTCGAGGCCGCAAATATTTCCCCCCGCCTCGCCGATGGCAATGGCGAGACGTCCGAGCATGCCCGGCTCGTTGTCCATCCGGACGCGAATACGGACGGAAAAGGCGGGCGTTGTGGAATCGGCCATAAGCCTGAGACCCTACCGCGACCCCCATCGGGGGCTTCAGGCCAGCATCCGGCGCAAGATGTGGACGCCGAATCGAACGGGCCTGGCGGGTGGCTGGCTCAGGTCGGGCCGTCGAAGTCGAAGCCCAGATCCGGCGCCGTCACCATCGCCACGAACGGCACACCGGCCGCCTCGGCATACCCAGCAGCCGTCCCACCCCGGTCGACCAGCGCCAACACCAGCACCGGTTCGGCGCCGAACTCGCGGACCACCTCGACCGCATCGGCGATGGTCACCCCGCGCGACGTTGTGTCCTCGGTGATGACCACGCGGTCCCCAGGCCGCAGCGCGCCTGCCACTCGACCCTTGATGCCGTGACCCTTCGCTTCCTTGCGAATTGTGAAGCTCCGCAGCGACCGTCCGCGAGTAGCGCCGACCGCGGCTATCCCGTACGCCACGGGATCGGCCCCGACGGTGATGCCGCCGATGGCGTCGGCATCGGCGGGAATGAGTTCGAGCGCCACGTCGGCCATGAGCACCACGCCCTCGGGGTCACAGGCTGTCTGTTTCGAATCCAAGAAATACTTCGACGGTCGTCCCGACTTCAGCGTGAAGTCGCCGTGTCGGACCGAATGCTCCAGCAGATGCCGAATCAACTCCGCTCGCGCGGCCGATATGGGTGCTCCGTCCGACATGGGTGCTCCGTCCGACATGGGTGCTCCGTCCGCTTGGGTCACGACTGAATCGTCACAATCGCATCGTGACGCCGCGGTCGCCGGCGCCGATCTCACCGATGATCCGGGCGGCGTGGCCGCCCGCCGTCAATGCTGCCAGCGCGTCGGCGCTGCTACTGGCGGGCACCACGACGACCATGCCGATGCCGAGGTTGAAGACCTTCGCCATCTCCTCGCCACTGACACCACCGATGCGGGCGATCTCGTCGAAGATCCGCGGTGGCTCCCACGTGGACGAATCCACATGGGCGTGAACTCCGTCGGAGAGGACCCGGGTCAAGTTGCCGGCCAAACCGCCGCCGGTCACGTGAGCGACCCCATGGACCTCTGTGGCACGGATGGCATCGAGCACCGCCGGGGCGTAGATCACCGATGGCACGAGCAGCTCATCAGACAGGCTCGGCGCTGCCGCATCGTCCCACGCCGGGTCCGCAAGCGAGCGGCCGCCGATGTCGAACAAGACGTGCCGTGCCAGTGAATATCCGTTCGAACGAAGGCCGGGTGATGGCAAGCCGATCAGCACGTCGCCTGGGGTGATGTCGTCGCCGGTCAGCACCCGGTCGCGTTCGACCGCGCCGACTGCGAATCCGGCCATGTCGAAGTCCCCCGGCTCCATCGAACCCGGGTGCTCGGCCATCTCGCCACCGATCAGCGCGCACCGCGCCTGACGGCACCCGTCGGCCACCCCCGCTACCAGTCGTTCGGCCACCTCGGGGTCGAGTTTGCCGATCGCCAGGTAGTCCAAGAAGAACAGGGGCTCGGCGCCCTGGCAGACCAGATCGTCGACGCACATGGCCACCAGATCGATGCCGATGGTGTCGTAGCGACCAGTGGCCGCCGCGATCATCGCCTTGGTGCCCACACCGTCCGTGGCCGAGACGAGTACCGGGTCGCGATAGCCCGCCGGCGCCAGATGGAACAGCCCGCCGAAGCCGCCGACATCGCCCAACACCTCGGGACGATACGTACTGCGCACCGAGGCCTTGATTCGATCGACAGCCTCGTCGCCTGCGGCGATCGAGACTCCGGCCGCCTCATAGGTGGCAGCCGTCGAGTCGCCACCCTCGTCGACCGTCATCTCACTTCCATTTGAGCCGCAGCGTCATCGGCTGGCATCAGCGAGTCCGAGACCAACACCAACGGGTTGGAAGATGCCTCCACGTCGATGGGCATGCCTCCTTCAAGGATCGCCTTGCCCAATGACACGGGAATCTCCACCGGGTAGACGCCCGTGAGACACGCCGTGCAGTACCCGGCAGTCGGTGCGCCCGTGGCCGTGATCAGTCGATCGAGCGCCAGATACGACAGTGAATCGACATTCAGGTAGGTGCGAATTTCCTCGACGTCCATGTTGGCGGCCAACAGCTCACCACGAGTTCCCGTGTCCATCCCATAGAAGCACGGCCAGCGATAGGGCGGCGACGACACTCGCATGTGGATCTCCGAGGCTCCCGCTTCTCGAAGCATCGCCACCATGGCCCGGGTGGTGGTTCCTCGCACGATCGAATCGTCAACGACCACCAGTCGTTGCCCGGCGATGTTCTCGCGCAAGGGGTTCAGTTTCATCCGCACGCCGAGGGCGCGCATCTCCTGGCTCGGCGAGATGAACGTGCGGCCGATGTATCGGTTCTTGACCAACCCGTGGCCGAACGGAATCCCCGAGCGTCGGCTGAACCCCTCCGCCGCAGGGATGCCGGATTCGGGGACTCCAACGACCAGGTCAGCCTCGGCCGGCGCCTGATCGGCGAGCTGTTCACCCATCCGCACCCGCGCCTGGTGCACGTTGTGGCCGTAGAGCGTCGAGTCGGGACGGGCGAAGTACACGAACTCGAACAAGCAGAGTGTCGGTTCGATGCGGTCCACCGAAAACGGTCGCTCGGAGCGCACGCCGTTGCCATCGATGATGACCATTTCGCCGGGGTCGAGCTCCCGCACGAACGCTGCACCAACGATGTCGAGGGCCGGGGATTCCGACGCCAGTACCCAACCGCCATCGAGCTTGCCGAGACAGAGCGGACGGAAACCGTTGGGATCTCGAACACCGATGATGCGTTCGGTGTCGCACGCCACGAACGAGAACGCACCCTTGAGCGACGGCAACAAATCCGCCAGCGCCCCTTCGATGCTCAGGTCAGCATCGGCGCGCAGCCGGTGCGCCAACAGTTCTGCCACCAGATCGGTGTCGGAGGTGATGATGCCATCCAACATCCCAGCCGCATCGGCGAGCGCCTCGGTATTGGTGAGATTGCCGTTGTGACCCAACGCGAATCGCGTGGTCCCGGTGTCCCGGAACACCGGTTGGGCGTTCTGCCACAGCGACGATCCCGTAGTGGAGTAGCGAGTGTGGCCGACGCCGAGGTACCCGTCGAGCGCGGCGAGTGTGCGGTCATCGAAGACCGCCGACACGAGGCCCATGTCCTTCACGACCGTGATGTCTTCGCCATCGGACGTTGCGATACCCGCCGATTCCTGACCGCGATGCTGCAGCGCGAACAAGCCCAGGTAACACATGTGGGCGACGGGTTTACCCGGTGCGTACACACCGAACACGCCGCAGGCTTCGCGTGGTTTTCCGCCGTCGACGAGGTCGTGTCGTTCCGCAGCGGTGAGGTCGGGGGACTCGCTCACGTGCCCCATCGTGTCACACCCGGCTCAGGGGAGCACGACAGTGAACGGCACCGTCAGGACGAGGTACGAACCGCGGCTCGGACCGACCGCGACGATCTGGTCGTAGTAGCCGATTCCGAGGAGTCCTGGGCCGGAGAATTGCGGCTGGGCAGTACCGGCGTAGCAGTAAAATCCCTTCCCGCCGACGGTGTCGTTGCAACCTGGCAGCTGGATCACAACCGGAGCCGTCCACGGCCCCTGCGGCGACGCCGCGACCCTGATGGCCACCTTGTCGCTGTAACCCGGCCAGGGCGAATACGCCATCACATAGACGCCGTGAGTGGCGTCGAAGGTGACCGTCAACGTGCCGACTGGGTTGACCACGCCATCGACACCATTGGGCAAGGTCATCGCGGCTGCGACATCGTCGTCGACCACCCAACCGCTGCCGTTCCAGTACCGATAGCTCGACGAGTCGGCAACTTGTGACGCATCGACTCGGGCGACGGTGCACGGCCCGTACTGATCGGGCCAGCCCGGCGTGGCAGGGCCGAAGCAGGCGTAGGCGTAGATCAGGCCGTCCACGCCCACGACCGCGGCGTTGCCGTAGGTATTGGTGGGGAACAGCGACTGATTGGTGACCGTCGCCGTGATGGACCGGTCGATCGGCTGGTCGGCGGGATCGTACGTCCATTCCACGGTTGCGACGCCGCGGCTCGCCGTCGTGAGGTTCGGCCCCAGACAGATGTTCTGGAAGTAAGCGACCACCCGATCGAGGGCACCGTTGGTGATGGTCACCGCCGACAGCGGCCACATCACAGCGGTCGGAGTCGCAGTCGGACAGGCCGGGAACCCCGATGTCGGGGTCACGAACTGGGTGGGCTGAGCGCCCGCCGCGCCGTCGCGAGTGACCGCCGGAGCGCCGGGCGCAGCCCATGCCGCGGTGTTGTTCACGAAGTACTTCAAGGAGCCGTTGCTCGTGACCTGCGAGCTGTCACCGAAGAGCCACAACGTCGAACCGTCACGGAGGCGGGTACTGATCCCGGCGTCACGATCGATTCCCGCCAGTGGCGAGGACGGCGGCGGACCGACGGTGCTCGGAGCTCCTCCCGAGCCGGCCGTTGCAACTCGGATCGGCCCCATCACGACCGTGCCGCACGGCAAGTCCGTCGGTGGTCCCAGCCCGGAACCGGTCGCCGAGACACACACGGCCTTGACGCCTGCCGACACTCCGGTGATCGTCACGTCGAATCCGTGGAGCGAGCCCACCCCCGGGTAGGCCACCGCCACATCGGGTCGGGACAGCGCCGCGGTGACCGACGTCGAGGCGGTGCCGACGCGGATCGAGATCGGAATCGAGGCCGACGATTCGGGGTCTGCCATCCAACCCGTCACCCGAACTGAGCTCGTTGAGGGCGTGGTCACCGACTCGACACGGCCCACCGGACTGAGCGGGGCCATCACGACATCCCGGCAGCCCACATTGACCCGAGGCCCAGGACCAGCGGCAGACGTCGTGGCACACACTCGATAGGTACCGGCGACCGCACTCGAGAGGGTGGCCGAGAACCCGTGATCCGGTCCAACCGAATAGGCCGCGGCGACATCGTCGCGTCGTTGGGTACCGACGACCGAGACCAGGATCGGGTCGCTGATGTCGTCGAGTCGATCGAACGACACCGTGACCGGGAGGGCCTCGTACGGTGCATCGGCATCGACCGACCATCCCGACGCCACGAGCGATGTCCCAGATCGAACGGCCACATCGAGCGATCCGAACGGCGCACGAACCGTGACCGTCTGACACGCCAAGATCCGACCGGTGTTCTGACCGGGGCGGAACGCACCGACACAGACCGGATAACTCCCGCTCGCCAACGATTGCGACGAGAGCGAGAACCCGTGGGCGGTTCCGACGAGCCCGGACCCAGCCAAATCCGCACGAGCTCCGTTGGCGCTGGTCGTCACGATTTGGCCACCGACCGACATACGCACCTCCATCGGATCACCCGATGACACGAGGGCTGCCCAACCGCGAGCCTCGATGCGATCACGGTTCAACGTCAGCACATCGACGGAACCCGCCGGGACCGTGTCGGGGATCGTCACCCAGCGGCAGCCGAGAATCACGTTGCCAGGTTTCGGGCCGACGTTGGCGATCCCCACGCAGAACGGCAGCGTCGCTGACGGCAAGCCGGACATGGTGAGCGAGAACCCACGGTTGGGGCCGAACCGCGCCGTCAGATCGGGGCGAGATTGGCCGGTGCTTCCCAGCACGAGCTTGCCGAACGTGATGACACCGACGGTGACGTTGCCACTGGTGTTGGCGTCGCGTGCCCAGCCCGTCACCGTGATGGCGCCGTCGCCGGTCGTCGTGACATCCCAACTGCCGATCGGTGCGGTGTCTGCGACCTTTCGTATGGGTGGCTTCGCGGCGGCGCTGGCGGAGGTTGTGGTGGCGGAGGTGGTGGTGGCGCCCGGTGCGGCGCCAGCGTCGACCATCGACATGGCCGACACGATCACGAACAGCACCGCGAACAGCACCGCGAAC
>Ga0105047_10003909_pt1 | contig 26133 bp, 18 predicted proteins | sample MAT04_FD_78384 | JGI IMG/M metagenome (GOLD analysis project Ga0105047, IMG submission 78384) | Freshwater microbial communities from Lake Fryxell liftoff mats and glacier meltwater in Antarctica - MAT-04 (megahit assembly) | ecosystem: Environmental > Aquatic > Freshwater > Ice > Liftoff...
CTCCACTCTAAAGCCCTCGAAACTCCCGCTCGCCGCTGACACTCTCGCTACTTTCGCCGCTTGAATCTCTCCGGGGGGCTTACTGTTATTCAAATCAGCCTTTGAAATGGCCAATCTCCAGGCCAAGTGGCTTGCCACTTGGGGCAAACCCGGAGAAACCAAAGCGCCGCGATGACTGTCGTCTGGACCGCCCGCGCCGTCCGCCAACTGGTAGCGTTGCGCAGCCCCATCGCGAGGCGTTCGGAAGAGAACGCGAGTCTGGTCGCAGTGCGGATCATTTAGGCAGTAGAACTGTTGCGGAACCAGCCGGAACGGGGCCGTCCCGGGCGAATTCCAGGGACACGAGAGTTGGTTGTCCCGCATACCCCTTATCTCGTTCCTTACCGCGTGCGAAAGGGACGGATCGAATTGATCGCCATTTTAGACGGCCGCCAAAAATGGCCGTCGCACCTCCAACCCTAGGGCAGCTTCGTGTCGCCCATCAGCCATTGATCAACGCCGCGAGCGGCTTTACGGCCTTCGGCGATAGCCCAGACTACGAGCGACTGGCCGCGGCGTATGTCGCCGGCGGCGAAGACTCCGTCGACTGAGGTCATATAAGCATCGTCGGTCTTGACGTTTCCGCGGGGGTCGAGTTCGACTCCCAGGTCCGTGAGCAACCCAGACTTGACCGGGCCGGTGAAGCCCATGGCCAGGAGTACGAGATCCGCCGGAAAGAGCTCTTCGGAGTTGGGCAGTTCCTTGAAGGTTGGCGGCGGCCCTACTCGCACCGTTCGCAAGGCCTTCACGTTGCCGTTGCCGTCGTCTACGAACTCCTTCGTAGATATGGCGAACTCGCGCAGGCCGCCTTCTTCGTGTGAACTCTCCGTTCGCATCATGACCGGCCACAGCGGCCAGGGCGTGTTGGAGCTTCGCTCGTCGGGGGGGCGCTGCATCAGCTCGAACTGATGCACGTTCCGCGCTTTGTGGCGGTGCGAGGTGCCAAGGCAATCGGCGCCCGTGTCGCCGCCGCCGATGATGACGACGTCCTTGCCCTCCGCGGTTACGGAAATGGCGGGATCGACGGCGTCCCCGGCGCCACGATGATTCTGCTGGGGCAGGAAGTCCATCGCGAAATAAATGCCCTTCAGGTCGCGTCCGGGCACCGCCAGGTCTCGCGACTGCTCGGCGCCGCCAGCGACCATGACGGCGTCGAACTGCGCCCGCAGGTCTTCTACTGAAACGCTCACGCCGACGTGCGCGTTGACGACGAACTCGACGCCTTCGGCTTCCATTTGCTGGACACGCCGGTCAATGTGGTGCTTTTCCATCTTGAAGTCCGGGATCCCGTAGCGGAGGAGCCCTCCGACACGGTCCGCCTTCTCATAGACAACGACCGTATGGCCCGCCCGGTTTAACTGCTGTGCCGCGGCGAGCCCGGCGGGCCCGCTGCCGACGATGGCGACGCGCTTTCCGGTCCGTACCTCCGGAGGCTCCGGATTGATCCAGCCCGCTTCGAAGGCGTAATCGATGATCGACCGTTCGATCAGCTTGATCGCCACGGGCGGTTCGTTGATTCCCAGAACGCACGCCGACTCGCATGGGGCCGGACATACGCGGCCCGTAAACTCCGGGAAGTTGTTAGTCGAGTGCAGCACGCGGATCGCGTCTCGCCAGCGATCTTTGTAGGCAAGGTCATTCCAATCGGGAATGATGTTATTCAGGGGACAACCGGTGTGACAGAAGGGTACGCCGCAGTCCATGCAGCGCGCGCCTTGCGTCCGAACCTTGTCGTAACTGAATGGCTGATAGATCTCAAACCAGTCATTCACGCGCTCTTCGACAGGCCGGCGGGTCGCCACTTCCCGTTGATACTCGATGAATCCGGTTACCTTACCCATGCAACACCTGCTCTCCCCGCGCCGCAGGAATAAAATAGGGCTGTTCGCGCCGGGCGACACCCAACACGCGTTTATACTCGTGCGGGAAAACTTTGACGAACTTGCCTAACATGTCGCCCCAGTTCTCAAGAATCCACTTGGCGCGCGGGCTGGCAGTGAACTCGACATGGCGCTCAATCAGATTGCGAAGCGCGTTGATATCGCTACCGCTCTCAACGGGTTCCAGGTCGACGCCCGCACGGTTACAGCGGTTCCGGCAGAATTCGCCGGATTCGTCGAGAACGTAAGCGATACCGCCGCTCATGCCGGCAGCGAAGTTTTTGCCGGACTCGCCGAGGATGGCGACTAATCCGTTCGTCATGTATTCGCAGCCATGGTCGCCGACGCCTTCGACGACGGCGGTGGCGCCGGAGTTTCTGACGGCGAAACGCTCGCCAGCCATGCCGTTGAAGAAACACTCGCCGCTGGTCGCGCCGTAGAGGACGACGTTGCCGACCAACATGTTGTGCTCGGGCACAAACGACGCCGTCCGCGGTGGATAGACCACGATGCGCCCGCCGCTTAGGCCTTTGCCGACATAGTCATTCGCGTCGCCTTCCAGTTCGAGGCTGATGCCGTTGGCGAGGAAGGCGCCGAAGCTCTGCCCGGCGGAGCCGTTGAACTTGATCTGAATGGTATCGGCGGGCAGCCCTTCCGATCCGTAGCGCTTGGCCACTTCGCCGGAGAGCATCGCGCCGACAGTCCGATGAATATTGCGGATTGGCAGCACGAACTGGGCCGGCGATTTGTTCTCCAGCGCATCCTGGGCCAGCTCTATGAGCTTGTGGTCAAGAGCCTCTTCCAGGCCGTGATCCTGCGTAGTCACGCAGCGGCGGGACACCTTTTTCGGGACCGGCGGACTGAAGAGCATCGACGAGAGATCGAGACCTTTCGCCTTCCAGTGATCCTTCACGTCGCGCATTTCGAGCAGGTCGACACGGCCGACCATTTCGTCGAAGGTCCGGAAGCCGAGTTGGGCCATGATCTCGCGCACTTCGTCGGCAATGAAGAAGAAGAAGTTGATGACGTGTTCGGGTGAGCCCATGAACTTCGCGCGAAGGGCGGGGTCCTGCGTGGCGATGCCGACGGGGCAGGTATTCAGATGGCACTTCCGCATCATGATGCAGCCAAGGGCGATCAGGGGAGCGGTGGAGAAGCCGAACTCTTCGGCGCCGAGGAGCGCGCCGATTACGACGTCTTTTCCAGTTTGGAGCTTGCCGTCGGTTTGCACGCGGATGCGCGACCGGAGGTCATTCATCACCAGCACTTGCTGGGTTTCGGCGAGGCCGAGTTCCCAGGGGACACCAGCGTGCCGCAATGAGGTTAGGGGCGAGGCGCCTGTGCCACCGGAGTCGCCGGCGATGAGGACCAGATCGGCATGGGCCTTAGAGACGCCGGCGGCGACCGTGCCGACACCGACTTCGGAGACCAGTTTCACCGAGATGCGCGCCTGCGGATTGACGTTCTTCAGGTCATAGATCAACTGGGCGAGATCTTCGATGGAGTAAATGTCGTGATGCGGCGGGGGCGAGATGAGGCCGACGCCCGGGATGGAGTGGCGTACCTTGGCGACGAAGGCATCGACTTTGTGGCCGGGTAACTGACCGCCCTCTCCGGGTTTAGCGCCCTGGGCGACCTTGATCTGCAGTTCGTCGGCGTTTACGAGATAGTTCGCGGTAACGCCGAATCGGCCGCTGGCTACTTGCTTAATGGAGGAGCGTTTGGAGTCGCCGTTTGGCATCAGCTTGAAGCGCGCTTCGTCTTCTCCGCCCTCTCCGGTGTTGGAACGGCCGCCGATGCGGTTCATGGCGATGGCCAGCGTTTCGTGGGCTTCCTTCGAGATGGACCCGAAGCTCATGGCGCCGGTAGCGAACCGCTTCACGATCTCTTTGGCGGGTTCGACGTCGTCGATGGAGATTGACTCGGCGGGTTTGAATTGGAGCAGACCGCGCAAGGTGCACAGCTGCTGATTCTGCGTATTGATCAGCTTGGAATACTCTTTGAACGTCGCGTAGCTTTCGGTGTTGACCGCGTGCTGCATCTTACTGACCGTCATCGGGTTCAGGAGATGGTATTCGCCGCGGACACGGTACTGATAGTTACCGCCGGGCGATAGCTCCAGATCGGCTTCGGTGAGCGGATGAAAGGCATGCTCATGCTTCATCTTCGCTTCCTTGGCCAGCACTTCCAGGCCGACGCCTTCGATGCGGGAAGCGGTGCCGGTGAAGTACCTGTCGACAAGAGCCTTGTTCAGGCCGATCGCCTCGAAAATCTGTGCGCCGCGATAACTTTGCAGGGTGGAAATACCCATCTTCGAGAAGACCTTTAGCAGGCCTTTGTTGACGGCTTTTTTGTAGTTCTTCAGCGCCGTTTCGAAAGGGACATTGATGAGGCCGCGCAGGGCCATGTTATCGAGCGTTTCGATCGCCAGATAAGGGTTGACCGCGCTGGCGCCGTAGCCGATGAGGCAGCAGAAGTGCATGACTTCGCGCGGCTCGCCGCTCTCGACGATGAGGGCGACCTGAGTGCGCGTACCTTCGCGAATCAAGTGATGATGGACGGCGGTAAGCGCGAGGAGAGACGGGATGGGCGCAGTGTCGGCGTCGACGCCGCGATCGGAAAGGATTAAGAGCGAATAGCCGGCCTGGATCGCCCAACTGGCGCGTTTGCACAGAGAATCGAGCGCCCGTTCCAGTTCCGCTTCGCCGCCGTGCACGTTGTAAAGAACGGGCAAGGTATAGGCAAGAAAATCGCCCCAGCTTACGCGCCGGATCTTTTCGAGATCGCGGTTGGTGAGGAGCGGGTAATTCAGCTTGAGTAAGTGGCTATGCTGGGGAGTTTCCGCCAGGACGTTCCGCTCGGTTCCAATGTAACTGGTCAAGGACATGACCAGTTCTTCGCGAATGGGATCGATGGCGGGGTTAGTAACTTGGGCGAATAACTGCTTGAAGTAGTGAAACAGCGACTGCGGCTTATCCGAGAGGCAGGCGAGCGGCGTGTCGGTTCCCATGGACCCGATAGGCTCTTCGCCCCGCTCGGCCATCGGCGTGAGGATCATCTTCAGATCTTCGTCAGAGTACCCGAAGGCACGCTGGCGGAGCAGCATCGTGTCGTGGTTGGTGGCGTAGACTCGACCGGGTTCCGGAAGCACGTCGAGCGTGATCTGGTTATCCTTAATCCACTGCCCATAGGGCTGCCGTTCCCAGAGTCCCTGCTTAACTTCTTCGTCCGGGATGATCCGTTTCTGATCGAGATCGACGATCAACATTTTGCCGGGCTGGAGGCGGCCCTTGAAGATCACGTCTTCCGGTTTAACCGGCAGTACGCCGGTTTCGGAGGCGACGATCAAGAGGCCATCCTTAGTTACTAAGTAGCGTGACGGGCGAAGTCCATTGCGGTCCAGCGTGGCGCCCAGGATATGGCCATCGGTAAACGCGACCGCCGCGGGTCCATCCCAGGGTTCCATGAGGGAGGCATGGAATTCGTAGTAGGCCTTCTTTTCCGGCTTCATCGTCGAATCGGCGTCCCAGGCCTCCGGGATCAACATCGACATGACGTGGGGGATACTGCGGCCGGAGAGGTAAAGGAGTTCGACGGCGTTGTCGAGGATGGCAGAATCGCTGCCGCCCGGTTCGACGATGGGCAGGATCTTTTTCAGGTCATCGCCCCAGACATCGGAGGCCATTACGGCTTGGCGCGCGGCCATCCAATTCGCGTTGCCGCGAACGGTGTTGATTTCGCCGTTGTGGCAAAGGTAGCGGAAAGGGTGGGCCAGCGGCCAAGTGGGGAAGGTGTTGGTGGAAAAGCGCTGGTGCACCATGGCGAGCGCGGAGACGCATTCGGGATCGGCCAGATCCTTGAAGAACTTCTGGATTTGCGGAGCGAGGAGGAGTCCTTTATAGACGATGGTGCGGCAGCTCAGGGATGGGACATAGAAAAAGTCTTTGTCCCGAATGTCGGAAGCGCGCATTTTGTGTTCAGCGCGTTTACGGATGACGTAGAGCTTGCGTTCGAGCTCAATTTCGGTCATTCCGGCGATACCACGTATGAATATCTGCTCGATGTAGGGTTGGGAGGCGCGGGCAACGCGACCGATGGCATCGACATTTAGCGGTGTATCGCGCCAGCCGAGCACTTCCAGGCCTTCTTCGCGGACGATCGTTTCAAACACGCCTTCGGCCAGGAGCCGTGCCGTTCGTTCGACCGGCAAGAACACCAAACCGGCGCCATATTGGCCGGCAGGCGGGAGAGTGAAACCTTCCTTAGCGCATTCGCGAGCAAAAAAAGCGTGGGGGATTTGAATCAGGAGGCCGGCGCCGTCGCCGGTTTCAGGGTCGCAGCCACAGGCGCCGCGGTGGGTCAGATTGATGAGAATCTGAACTCCCTTAGTAATGATGTCGTGGGATTTCTGTCCGTGGATGTTGACGACGAAACCGATCCCGCAGGCGTCGTGCTCATTTGCGGGATTGTAGAGCCCTTGTGCCGGAGGAAGACCGCGAACGACTTGGAATTCTTCCTGGGGGCCTTCATGAGTGGTGGACATGCGCTTGTGACCTCTACCGTAGATTCCACCTAGGATACCCGCACTCTCAGTATAAGTCAACCTGGAATACGGAATTCACACAATCACCTAAACTTATATTGCAGAAATTAGGAAAACTGAATCGACATAGCATTGACATAAGCCAATCTTATGATATTCTGGCCGGAGTGAACTTCGATCACTTGAAGCTCTTTCGCGACATTGCCCAGTCCCGTAGTGTGAGCCGGGGTGCGCAATTGAATGAGGTGAGCCAGTCGGCGGCGAGTCAGCATTTGCAGGAACTCGAAAAGAATCTAGCAGTTAGCTTGCTGGACCGGTCGACGAGGCCGCTGGCGCTGACGCCGGCGGGGCGACTTTACTACGATCTATGCCGGGACGTTTTGCGGCGCAAGGAGGAGTTCGACGCGTCGCTGGGAGGACTGCTGCACGGCGTGGAGGGGACGGTCCGCGTGGCCAGTATATATTCGGTAGGCTTATCGGAGATGTCACGGCTGGAGACGGAGTTTCAAAGCCGATGGCCGGAGGCGGTGTTGCGGGTGGATTATTTGAGGCCGGAAAAAGTATACGAACAAGTGACGGCGGAGCAGGCGGATCTGGGATTAGTGAGCTATCCGGAGGCGACCAAGGAGCTCGCGGTAATTCCGTGGCGGGAAGAGGAGATGGTGCTGGCCTGTACGCCGGCGCATCCTTTGGCGGGGCTGCCGAGGTTATCGTTGCGGGCGCTGGAGGGAGTGGATTTCATCGGCTTTGACGAGGAGTTGCCGATTCGCCGGGAGGTTGACCGTTATTTGCGCGACCACAATGTGGCGGTGAACTACGTGATGCATTTCGACAATTTGCAGATGATCAAGGAAGCGGTGATGTTGGGGCATGGGGTGAGCATTGCGCCAAAGCGGATTCTGGTGAATGAGTTGGCGGAGGGGCGGATTGTGGCGGTGCAGTTGGCGGATCCTTTGACGCGTCCGCTGGGGATTTTGCATCGGCGGAGGCGGAAGTTGAGCGGCGCGGCGGAGAGTTTTCTGAAGTTGTTGCAGGAGTAGGTCACCGGCGATAGGGCCCTCAACGTTGCGGTGGCTGAACGAGAGCTATTTTCGCGAGCGCGCCGGTTCGGGCGGCGGCCCGAACCGGGTGATGACTGGTAGTTCCCTATCGCAGCAGCCCGACGGTTGCGTTGGCCGTCGCGACGTAGGAGATCCACTGCTCGTGATCGTGCGGGAAGCCCGACTGGAAGTAGGGTTGGAGCTTTACGGCGCGGCTGCGAACGTACCATGAACCGTCGTCCAACTGGGTGCGAAGCAGATACGCTACGCCCTTTTCATAGGCCATCGAAAACCTGTTGGCAGTGCCCGACTCCTTCATCGCGCGAAGGGCCAGTCCGGTGGCGTAGGCGTCGCTACCGAGTCCGGCCAACTGGGCCCAGCCGCCGTCGGATCCTTGCGATTGCACGAGCTTGGCGGCGGCATTTTGAAGGGTCGGTTTGTCGGCTCCGGCCCAGCCGAGCCCCAGTAGAACTTCCGCTTTCTCGAAGGATGTATGCGGTTTGGAATGAGTCAGCCACTGGCGTGCCTTGGCGACGCGTCCTTCGATTTCCGCCTTTCGGGACGGGATGGGATAGAGTTGCATGGCGCGCATGGCGGAGACTGTGACGGTGATGGGAGAATCGAGGAGGGGAGTCCGGGCGATCCCGCGCACTTCTTCCCAGGATCCGTCCGCTCTCTGACGCGCGGCCAGATATGCCGCCGAACTGTCGGTGAGGATTCCCGGTTCAAGGCCAGCCGCGGCGAGGGCGAGGGTGGTGTTCGAGAGACCATCCATACCTGCCGGGCCGGCTTGCATACCCAATACTTCCGAGGGCCGGGGAGCCAGGAGGGCCACCATGGTTTTCTTCATGATGTCGAAGCGTTTTTCGTCGACGGCGAGGCCGGATTCCCGGGCCGCTTTGACGGCGAGTGCGGCCATGGGCTGGTGGTGGCAGGCGACACAGTTACTTTTGGTGAAGAAGGAATCGACCGATGTTTGCAGGAGGTTGACGCTCTTTTCGGCTGCCGCGCGGGCGGTCAAAGGAGCCGCTGTCCGGCTGGGCACGGCGGGTATCGGATTGCCCTTGGCTCCGGCTTTTTCCAGGGCCGCGATGACATCTTTTGACCCGAACTTACGAGCCCAATCGAGGGCAGTTTCGCCGGCGGTGGAGAGTGTGTTTACGGCGGCGCCCGTGGCGAGCAGCATGCGCACGACGCGGACGTCCTGCCGGGTGCTGGCGACGGCGAATGCGAGCGGAGTCATGCCGCGAGAGTCCTTGGCGTTCACTTCGGCGCCGGCGTCGAGGAGAGTTTTCACCATTTCCGGTGAGCCGAAGGGGACGGCGAACATGAGCGGGGTTAACTGCTTGAGAGCGATGTCTCCGTGTACAACTTTGCCCGCGAAGGTGTTTGCCGCATTCACGTTGGCGCCCTTGGCGATCATGGTGCGGACGAGTTCAACGTCGTCCCAGCCGACGGCTCCCATGAGGGCAGTGAAACCGCCGCGGTCGGCGACTTCGGCCTTGGCGCCCGCATGGAGGAGTGCGCGCGTGAGTAGCGGCCCGCCGGAGAAAGTGGCTTCGAGGAGGGGGGACTGGCGGTCCTGGGCGACGGCATTGACGTCGGCGCCTTTGGCGATGAGTTGCTTAACGGATTCGAGGCCGCTTTCGCAGGACGAGGCGGCCATGAGGGGTGTGCGTCCGGCCTTGGTCTTGGCGTTGGGGTTGGCGCCTTTATCGAGGAGCAGTTTGACGCGGGCGGGGATGCAGGCGGCCCAGAGTAGGGGGGTTGAGCCGGCGTTGTCGGCGGCGTTGGGATCGGCGCCTTTTTCGAGGAGCAGTTGCATGGACTCGATGGAGCCAAGGGCGGAGGCGTAGAGGAGCGGGGTGACGCCGTTTTTGTCGCGAATAGTGAGATCGGCCGTTTGAAGAATCGTGATGTCGTTGGCGCGGATGGATTGGAAGATGTCGGCCCTTGAACAAAGGGGCAGAACGATACAAGTGAGGCAGAAGAGTCTAAGGTTCATGATGGTTCACCGTATGCAAGTATACGCGCACAGGAGACAGAAAGAGGGCCAAGATTATCGAGCAGCGGGGAGGTCCATCACCCAGATGTCGGAATCGGGGGCGATCAGACTGAGGATGATTTCGCCATTGCCGACGGGAATGGGATTGACGATGCCAACGCCAAAGCCCATTTCGCCGAAGTCGTGGAAGTGTAGGGGATCGCCAATCGGTTTTTTTGTGACCGGGTCGAGTTTCTGGCGGTAGAGGATGACGCTATGGCGGTTTTCAAAGCCAGTCCGGGTAAAGTAGATGGACTTACCGTCGGGGGCCCAGACGGGATAGGAGGTTTGGGTGGCGACCCGAATCCAATCGGATTCCGGGATGAGTTGGGCGCCGCGGAACGGGGCAATGTAGAGATTCACCGCGGTATCCTCGAACGCTATCCAGCGGCCGTCCTTGGAGAGGCGGGGCTCGACAAGGAAATCATTGGGCCGGTCGAGGATTTTGGTGCGTACGCCGGTGGATACTTCCACGACAGCGGGGTAATTATGGCCCTTGGTTAAATAGGAGTGAAGGATGTACTTGCCGTCCGGAGTCCAACCGCGGAGACGGCCACCTTCTTCATTGATCGTTTTGGGTTCTCCGCCCGCGACAGGAACGGTTACGAGGCGCCAAAGAGATCCGGGAACGTTGATCGCGGCGGCGACAAGTTTGCCGTCGGGACTGAAGATGGTGTGGGAGTAGCCGGCATCGTGGGATGTTCCTTGCGCGAGGAGCCGTTCCTTTCCCGTGAGGCGGTCCTGGATCCAAATACCTTGCGGCCCGTAGCGAGTGGAAGAGTAGACGAGGAGCGAGCCGTCCGCGGAGAGGTCGGGGTGAGCTCCGCCGGCGCCGTCGAAACTGATAGAGCGCAATGCGCCGATGATCTTGCCGGCATTGAGGTCGACGGGTAGAGACCAGAGGCTGTAGTCAGCGTGCCTGGAATCATAGGCGACCCGTCCGTTAGCGGTCGCGGCGTTGCGGATTCGGTTGGCGTCTCCAAGGGTAACGGGGCGGGGAGCGGCAGTGGCGGCCTGGGCAAGGGGGATCCGCCAAAGGTCAAAGGCATCGCCGTTTGGCGCGGCGAGGAGAAGTTCGTCTCCGGGCAGCCATTGGAGCACCGAGGTATTTGGGGTGAACATCTTGCGCTGTCGCAGATTGGACCGGAGACCGGTAGGGATGGGGGAGGCGCCGGAAGAAACGGGAAAAACATTCCAATCGTCGAGGGTGGTGTGGAGGATGCGAGATGAATCCGGCGACCAGATAGGCAGTCTGGTGTTGGGGCCTACGAAGAATGTCTGAATGGGATCCCCGCCGGCAATTGGCTTGATGTACCCGGTGATGCCAACGGCGTAGAGGAGGTACTTTCCGTCGGGCGAAGGAGCGGGCTGGCGGCCATTCGGGATCATGAGCCGAGCGTCACCGCCGAGCGCGGAGACTTCATAAATACCGGCAGGCTCACGATGCGAAGTGAAGTAGATTTTGGAGCTATCGGCTGAGAACGCAGGTTCGCCGTCAAATGCCGGGTCAGTGGTGACGCGTACGGGGGAGGTGCCGTTGGATTGCTGGACGTAGATATCGTAGTTGCCCAGGGCGCGACCGGAGGAGTAGGCAAGGAGTTTGCCGTCGGGGGAGTAGGCGGGGTGGAAAGACCGGCCGTCACGGGTGATGCGGGTGGTGGGGTTGGGAAAGACTTCAGGACGGGGGCGGAGGGAGTACCAGATTGCCCCGGCGGCGATGAGCGCCAGGGCGGCGGCAAGGGCGAGGGGCCATTTGGCGGCTTTTGCCTGGACCGTTTGGGGTTCGGCGGCCCAGTGGAGATTTCGTTTGAGGTCGAGAGCGGTTTGGAAGCGTTGGTCGGGGTCCTTGGCCAGACAGGTTTTGAGTACTCGGTCAAGTGAGCCGGGGAGATGAATGGAGGCCGGTTCGCGTTCGAGGATTGCGGCGATGACGCTGGCGGTACTTTCGCCGGTGAACGCGCGTTTGCCGCTCGACATCTCATAGAACACGCACCCGAAGGCGAAGAGATCGCTGCGGGCGTCAACGGCATTTCCCTGCAGCTGTTCGGGGGCCATGTACTGCAGGGTTCCGGCGATTTCGCCGTTGGCGATGACGGCGGTTTCCGTGGCGTCGGAGGGGGAGCGGATGGACCTGATGGCAAGGCCGAAATCGAGGAGTTTGAGGCCTTGTTTGGTGAGGAGGATGTTGCCCGGTTTCAGGTCGCGGTGGACGATGCCTTTTTTGTGGGCGGCGTCGAGTGCGTCCAGGATGAGGGCGGCGATGGGGAGGGCTTTATCGATGGACAAGGGCCCGGTGAGGGGCGTGCCGTCGATGTATTCCATAACGAGGTAATCGGGGCCAATGTCGTGGAGCGTGCAGATATTGGGATGGTTTAACGCGGCGACGGCGCGGGCTTCGGCATGGAAACGGTCGGAGAATTTTTCCTTCGAGAACTTGATGGCGACGAGGCGGTCGAGGCGCGTGTCGCGGGCCTTCCATACCTCGCCCATGCCACCCTCGCCGATTTTGGCGAGAAGTTCATAGGGGCCAATTCTGGTAGCGGGAAGGTGGGACAAGCCTAGAGTTTATACTTCGCTGCGGCGGAATATCAAATCGGGACGGGTGAGGACTTCGGGGAGCAGATCCATGCCGAGGCCGGGGCCAGGCGGCAGAGGAAAGAAGCCGTCTTCCGGTTTGGCGATTTGGCCGACGATGGGGAGATACTCGTCGGCGTAGTGCCGCCGCACGGATTCGGCGATGTTCAAGTTGGGCACGGCCGCGGCCAGGTGCATGGTCGCGGCGTGTAAAACCGGGCCGCCGCAGTTGTGCGGGGCGACTGGTAGATAGTGTGCGGCGCCCATGTCGGCAATCTTCTTCGCCTGGGTTAGACCACCGCACCAAGCCACGTCGGGCATAACGATTCGGGCGGCGCCGTTCGCCAATAGTTCACGATATTGCCAGGTGGTCATGAGGCGCTCGGAGATCGTCAGCGGGGAATTTGTCGTTGAAGCTAACTCACGGTAGGCGGCCATGTTGTCCTGCCCAAGCATCTCTTCGAGCCACATGGGTTGAAACCCTTCGCAGGCGCGCGCGATTTGGATGGCGCAAGGCAGGCTCCAGTAGCCGTGAAACTCCATGGCGACCTGCATGGAATCGCCGAATTTCTCTTTGATCTGCCGGAGCGGACGGAGCCCTTCCCGGATCTGCGCGGGGGTGATGTAGTTCCCGCCGGTCACTTTGGCGATGGGATCGAACGGCCAGATTTTCATAGCGGTGATGCCGGTGTCGAGCAGGCTTTCGGCGAGGCGAACCGGTTCATCGAGAAAGGAAATGTGGTCGTAACACGTGTTGTAGGTGCGAATGCGGTCGCGGGTGGCGCCGCCGAGAAGTTCATAGACCGGCACGCCGAGCGCTTTGCCTTTCAGGTCCCAGAGGGCAGTGTCGACGGCACTGATTGCCCGCATTTCGGCGCCGGCCCAGCCGGAGTAGGAAACGGCATCGAACATCGACGCCCAGAGCCCTTCGATACGGCCCGCGTCCTGGCCGAGAAGGCGGGAGGCGAGGCGGGAATGAATAACGGCCTCTTCGGACGCCGGGTGAGGATAAGTTTCACCCAGGCCGTAGAGGCCGTTATCGGTATGGATTCGGACCCAGAGCCACTGAATAGGACCGGCGTGCACGGTAATGCCGCCCGCCAGATAAAGTGTCTCTATTGCCGTTATTCGCAAGACGCGACGATTACATCGCGACCGGCATCGGCAAACTCGCCTTCGCCAGTGAGCGGGTGAGCAGTTCGATCGATTCCGGGTCGCCGATCGAGCGAGCGATAGAAACCTCAGTGATCAGCATGCGCCGGGAGCAATCGAGCATCTTCTTTTCGCGGAACGAGAGCGGCTTCGCGGTTTGAAGAATCACCAGTTCTTTGAAGACTTCGGCCAGGCCCATGAGGCCGCCGATGCGCATCTTTTCGGAATTCTCCTTAAATCGGTCCTTCCAGTCCTGGGTCCGTTTCGATTCACCGGTCGCCAGGAAGGTCAAGACCCGGTTGACCTCGGTTCCCTTGGTCACTTTTCTCAATCCCACGTCGCCAGCGTGGCTGAAGGGGACCATTACGGTCATGCGGTTGTAGCTGAGTCGCAATAAATAGAAGCGCTCTAACTGGGCGCCGAAATTGCGAGTGCTGATATTCTCGATCGTACCAACACCATGGTTGGGGTAAACCACTTTATCGCCAATGTGGAAGGTCGTGCAGGGACCCATGATTACACCTTCTGAGAGTTGTTAAATTGACTACACCAGAGCGTTAGCTAATAGTATCCGGGGGCTACGCCTCTGTCAACAGCAAAACCAACAAAACTACGGAGAAAACGGTATAGACGTGAAACTTTTTGATCCCGGTACGCATCGTGTGCCGGTTTCCATCCGTGTAACAATAGGAGAAATGCCACCCGGTACCAGTGGCCGGGTTGGTGGACCGTAAGCACCACCACCTGTGGCGCGTGTTCATTTCACAATTGAGACAATCTTTGTGTAAATTATTGATTCCTTGGCGGATGGGGTTCCGCTAAACTAGTACTACAACTTCACATTCAACCAGGGACATGGACAGGATCGGTCGATATACCGTTGAAGGCGAACTCGGCAGGGGCGGGTGCGGAATTGTGTACCTTGGACGCGACCTGACTATGAACCGTCAGGTCGCAATCAAAACGATCCTGACGAGAGAACTCGAAAGTTCGTCGGGCGGAAAAGAACTGCAGACACGGTTGATGCGGGAAGCGCAGTCGGCCGGGTCGTTGAATCACCCTGGAATCGTGACCGTCTACGAATTGGCGGAGGAAAAAGAGCTTACATTCGTGGTGATGGAGTATGTTGACGGTCCACCTTTGGATAGTGTCATGGCGAATGGCCTGCTGCCCTGGCCGCGGTTGCTGCAGATCCTTCGTGAAATCGCGTCTGGTCTCGATTTCGCTCATTCTAAAGGCATTATCCATCGGGACATAAAGCCTGCAAATATCCTGATCTCCTCCACGGGCCATGCCAAAGTGGCCGATTTCGGCGTTGCCAAGATCCTGGACACCACCTCGATGACAAGCACCGGGATGGCGATTGGCACACCGGCCTACATGTCGCCTGAGCAAATCCTTACCAAACCGCTCGATGGCCGTTCCGATCAGTTCTCGCTGGGCATCATCGCTTTTGAACTTTTGACGGGGCGCAAGCCATTTCTTTCCGACTCGCTTCCAGGGTTGATCCATCAGATTCTCTCCGTTGAGCCACCGAGTGCGACCGAGATTAACGCTGAGATCTCAGAACCAGCCGCGTCCATTCTCCGCCGCGCGCTGAGTAAGGAAGCCACCGACCGTTTTAGTACTTGCTCGGAATTTACGCAGGCACTGCATAGTGCGCTCCTCAATGAGCAGGGTACGCTCCAGGTGCCAGCGGTAGTCCAGCCGCAAACGATTGAAAACACGCCTAAACCGATAGCCCCACAAGGAAGTGGCAAACTTACGCAGGCACTGCTTTTCCTGGCGCTTGGCTTGGCCGTGGCCGGATATTTTTATTCCCGGCGCCACCCGGTCGAGGTGGCAGTCGCGACTCCTCCCACTTCGGGCGCGGCCGAGCCGGCTCCGCCGCGCATCGATCCGCCGGTAGAAACCAAAGCATCCCCGGCGGTGGAGAGCAAAGGGGAGAAGAAGAAGGTCGAGCCGCAGAAAAAACAGACGCCCCCGGTAGTGGTCGAGGCAAAGTCGGTTCCCGCGCCATCGGTTCCCGCGCCGCCTCCACAGGCGCCGGACCCCGGACCCGACCAACCCGCGACGAGCTACATGGGGTCGCCGGAAGGCAGATTTAATTGGTCGGGTTCAATGGGCGCCGGTGAACGTTTGGTGATTGTCCGCAATCGCGTACGGATGGGATCGATATCCGGAAATGGACTTCCGGCCGGTGTACCGGTACAGATTGAAGCGCGGCCCGCCGATATAAGGGTCGTGCAGCAACCTGCCGCAAACAATGGATTCAGGCTGATTGTCGTGAACCAGTCCGGTCGCGAACTTTCAGCGTTTACCGTCCTCTGGCGGGAGTTGGCGCATTGAACCGCGTCCGGATCGCGAGCATATTGGTAATTGCGACCCTGGCGGTTGCCGGGCAGACGCGGCGCGCGCTGGTTGTTGGGAATACGAGTTACAAAAGCGTCGCGCCCGCGCCCCAGGCCGCAAGCAGCGCTCGCGCCATGGCTCGCGCCTTAACGGACAGCAAGTTTCAGGTCGCGTTAATTATCGATGTTGAGGCTGACGCGCTGGGGCGAGAGATCAACAAATTCCTTCAGGAATCACAACCGGGCGACACCAGCGCGTTCTACTTTTCCGGCTATGCGATTCAGGATATGGGCGAGAATTACTTGCTGCCCGTGGGCTACGCGCCCGCGAGCGCGGAGGGTATCGAATTCCAGTCTTATTCCGTAAAGCGGCTGGTGCGATACCTGGAAACCAAGAAACTGGCGGCCGGGCTGATCATTATTGACGCGGCGCCATCGGTCCCAGCGATTGAGAAGAAGTTTCCGGAGCCCGGCTTGGCGTCCATGGACATCAGAGCCGCGAATCTCGTGTTGGCGCTAGCGAACCTTCCCGGCCGCGCCGTTCCGGCCGCTCCCGGACGGGATCTCGGGCGCTTTACCGAAGCCTGGGTGAAGGCCGCCGGGGAGTCCGGCGTCAATATTGACACGGTGCTTCGAAAAATTAAGCAACAGGTCAGCCAAGCCACAAACGGCGATCAAGTCCCTTCCGAAATATCCACGCTCGTCAATGAGTTCGCGTTCATCCCCCGCTCCCTGGCCGCCACCGAATGGGACCGCTTGTCATCTTCCCGCGATCCTCTGACACTGGAGGCCTTCCGCCAGCGATTTCCAGGTGATCCCCTTGCCATCGAAGCAGGTAAACGAATTGAGTCGCTGGAATGGGAGCGCGTGAAGGCGGCCCCGGACGGTAAGTCGGTGCGCCAGTTTCTCTCCCGCTTTCCCCAAAATCAGGAAGCGCTACAGTGGCTGTCGACGCAGGAAGTGAGCGAGAAAACCAGCTCCAGCGCCGCGGTCCTGAATGCGCTTGAAAGGTACGGTAAGGCGTACGAGAGCCGCGATCTGGATGCGCTTCAGGCCGTTCGGCCTGGCTTGAGCGCCGCGGAACGAAAACGCCTGGAACAGGCCTTCCGCGAATTCAAATCCATTCGATACCATCTGGCCCCGGCGAGTGAACCGGTGATTGAACCTACAGCCGCGACCGTTAAGTGCCGATTGAAGGTAGAGATGCGTTCGAACGATGGCGGAAGTCCGCGCCCCGTCGATCAGCCCGTCACTGTGAAATTACGCCGCCAGTCCGACGCCTGGATCATCGACTCTATCCAATGAAACCTATAATCTTCCTTCTGCTTCCCTGCCTGGCGCTATGGCCCCATGAACCCGGCACCAATGGGACTTCCACAAAGCTCATTTCTTTGTTCCCGAATCTCTACGGGCCGACCGGCATTGTGCTTCCGAACACCGAACACGCAGCGCACTTTACTAGCGCCTTCCAATCCAATTTCAGCCCGCTCGTCGGTTCCATCGTCAACCAGTTGACGTCGATCCCGATTCCATCGCCGGCCTCGGGGTTCCTCTATAGCTTCGATTCCAGCCTCGGCGTTTACACGCGCTCCGGTCAGAGTTTCGGCCCGATTTTTACCGAGCGCGCCGAAACCATTGGCAAGAACAAGTTCCTGGCGGGCGTCAGCTTTCAGCACTTCAATTTCGACCGCCTCGACGGCCTCAATATTAAGAAAATTCCCGCGCTCTTTCAGCACCAGCCGGCTACCAATCTTGAGTATCAGAAGGACTTCATCAGCACCGATAACGCCTTCGATATTCAAGTCAGCCAGACGGTCGCCTATTTCACATATGGCGTTTCAGACCGCTTGGACGTGTCCGTAGCGCTGCCGATGGCGAGCACGAGTATAGAGATCGTCAGCGACGCCACCATCCGCCGCATTGGGACTTCCAATGAGCCGAATGTCCACTATTTCGACTCGCCATTCCCCGCCCGTGACCGTCAGTCGTTTTCCGCGGCCGGAAGCGCGAGCGGCGTCGGAGACGTTTTAGTGCGAGCCAAATTCACGGCGTTTCGATGGAAAAACGGAGCCTTCGCAACCGGTCTGGACGCTCGAATGCCCACCGGCGACGAGTACAATTTCCTTGGCGCGGGATCCCTCGGCGCACGGCCGTTCTTCGCACTTTCTTTCCGTCATGGCAACTTTTCGCCCCACGTTAATTTCGCCTACCAATGGAACGGAGACTCCGTACTTGCCGGTAGCCCGCAGAACGGAACCAAGGGCAACCAGTCAGACCAGTTGCAGTACGCAGCCGGCTTCGACCTCGGTATTACCAAGAAGTTTACGTTCGCCGCCGACTATCTGGGCCAGCAACAACTCCAAGGCAATCGGGTAAAACTGGTGGACTTTACCGCCGCCAACGGATCCATCTTTCCCAATGTTCAGGTAAGCCGCGCGCGCCTAACCCAGAACGCGGCATCCCTCGGCATGAAAGTCAATCCTATTGCTGAACTCCTGGTGACGTTCAATCTGCTCGTCGCCCTGGACGATAACGGACTGCGGGACCGTGTTTCGCCGATGATCGGTTTGAGCTACACGTTCTAAATTAGAGGTACTTTTTGTACCAGTCCAAATAGCGCTGTATCCGATCTCTTTGAAAGCTCGGTTTGGCTATTCCGTGGTTTTCTCCGGGATAAATAATCAACTGAGTGTCGACTCCCACGTTCCGCAGCGCCTGATACATCTGTTCGCTGCCCAGCAGCGGCACATTGAAATCTTTGTCGCCGCAGAGGAACAATGTGGGGGTCTTAATACGGTCGGTATGAAGGAACGGATAGCTGATCTTCAGCCATGGTTCCAGCCCGGATTTCCAGGGCGGCCCAATCTCATTGTCGTATTGCCGGATCTATTGGTCATGGCCGTAAAAGGCTAACGGGAACGCCACGCCGGCGCCGCTGGTCGCTGCCTTAAATCTGGTCGTGGTCGCGATGAGGTAGTCGGTGAGGATGCCGCCGTAGCTCCACCCGCCGCCACCGAGCTTCGCGGGATCCGCCACGCCGCTGGCGACAACGTTATCCACACCGGCCAAAAGATCCAACACCTCTTTGTTCCCCCAGTCCTTGGCGATCGAGACGGTATATTGCTGTCCACGACCGTTCGAACCCCGGTAGTTCACGTTTAGAACGGCGTATCCGGCGGCGGCAAACATCTGCTTCTCAAACTGAAATTCGTGCTGATCCTGTCCGTTCGGTCCGCCATGAATGCGAAGCAACAACAGGTACTTCCTGCCGGCCTCGTATCCCGTCGGCTTGGTCAGGAGACCATGCACTTCATTGCCATCCTGCGCTTTGAACCGGACCTCGTCGGTTACCGGAAACGTCAACTCGGCCAGCAACTCATCATTGTGCCCCGTCAGCTTCCGCAGCGCTCCGCCCTCGAACACATGCAGTTCCGCGGCCATGTTGTCGGAGGAAACCAGTGCGACGGAAGCGCCTCCGGCCTGGTCCCAGGCCCCGAGAACACGTTGGCCCGGCGTCAGCCGTTCCACCGCGCCGCCGCTTACCCCAACCCGCGCCAGATAGACAGACATGTCGTCGGTCACCAGGAAACGCAAGGCCTTCCCGTCGGAAGTAAAGTCATGGCGGGAGACACCGCGATCCAGCGCCGAAGTCAGCAGACGCGACGCGCCGCCTTCGGCCGAAATCAGGGCCAATTGCGTCATGTTGTATTCACCGAGCCCATGGTCGCTGCCCTTGAGATAGGCGATCCACTTGCCATCGGGAGACCAAACCGGGTTGGAATCGGGCCCATCGAAAAGCGTCAACTTGCGAGGCGTGGCGCCGGCTTTCGCGTCGACGACAAAGATACCGGATGAAGGAACCCGGTCCCAATCCTGCGCGTGATTCGAAGCGAATGCGATGCGCGTGCCCTCGGGAGACCACACCGGCGCGGCTTCGTCGAAATCCGTAGATGTCAGCAGTCCGAACTTTTTGGTTTAGGTATCGAACAGGTGGATTCGTGTCCTTTTTTGCCCGTTCAAGTATCCCGACCCGTCCCGCAACGAGTAGCGATCAATGACGATCGGCCGGGGCTTTTCGCGGTCCTTTTCCGAAAGCGGTTTGATGTCTTCTTCCTCGTCGCGCAGCAATACCGCCATTCGCCGCGAGTCCGGCGCCCATTCAAAACCGGAAAGTCTCGCCTTTGAATCCGTGAGCTGTTGCGCTTCCCCGCCCCGGCGGTCCAACAGCCATATCTGAGTGCCTTTGTCTTTCCCGGTTCCGGGCCTACCCGATAGATAGGCCAAATGCCGTCCGTCCGGGCTCCAACGCGGCGAAGTCTCCGCCTCGGCCGAGGTCGTCACCCGAATCCGCTCCTTGCCGTCCACGCTGACCATCCAAATATCGGTGTCCTGCTTGTCAGCCACCGTATCCGCGGTCGCCAGCGTATAGGCAACCCACTTCCCCTCGGGCGAGCAACGCGGATCGGCGGCGTCCTTGAACCGATGCATGTCATCGACGGTGAGCGGCCGCGGCGCGGCCATCAGTACCATAGGTACCCAATAATGGTGGACCGAACGAAGCAGGAATATTTTGCCGTGACGGGAATTGCCTCGCGCTCCCGCTTTTGTTAGCGTAGTGACTCCTCTAGTATTTTAGATAAGCGCGGTGATCGGCCCATGACAGTCAGTATCCGAATTGCAGGAAAACTCGTTTACGTAACGAATACGCCTCCCCGGACCCCAATCGTGGATGTCGGTAGCGGGTCGCTTTTGAAACGAGTGCGATTGGACGCCGCCGACATTCAGGCCCTGCGGTCTATGCTGGTTGCGGAGATGGGAACCATTGTCCAGCGGATGGCGGATCCGCTGGTGGTGGAGGAAGCCTCCAAACGTGTGGCCGCCGGACGGTGGACGCTTACAATTGTGGACGCGCCGAAGATGTTTATGTCGGGAACGTACGGCGGGCAGCCTCTTGGAGTCGGCAAGAATGAGACGATTACGATAGGAAGTGACGCTCTAAAGGACCCCAAGAAGACCTGGGTGGAGTTCGACTTGTTGGACAAGAACAAGCGGCCGGTAAAAGGGCTGAGTGTGGAAGTAACCCTGCCGGATGGATCTATTGAAAAAGGATCGTTGTCTGAGAAAGGATCTTTCCGAAAGGACGGCATCGATCCCGGAACGTGCCGTGTGAGATTTCCTGATTTGGACGGGCGGGAATGGGCGAAGGCGAGTTCTTTCGCTGAAGGGGCGGCGGTCACACTCTTAAAAGGAGCCCCCAAAATCCCCGCCGGGCCACACAAAGTAATCCAGGGAGATCACGTCGCCAGCATCGCGGCAGACGCGGGTTATTTATCCTGGAAAACAATTTGGGACGACGGAAAGAACGCGGCCTTGAAGGCCAAGCGCAATCCGAACGTCTTATACCCGGGAGATATCCTGGAAATACCCGTAAAACAGAAGAAAGAAGAGAACATTCCGACCACTGAGTACACCACATTCCAGACCATTGGCGATCCGGTGCAGTTAAAGATTGTCGTCTTGGACTGGTCGGGAAATCCGGTTGTCGATACGGAGTTGGATATTCAGTTGGATGCCGGAGAGAAGATCAAGACTGCCGGGGATGGTAGTGCCACGAAGAAAGTTGTGGATCCCCAGGGGAACAAAGAGGGCAAGCTGCTGGTGAAGGGTTATTCGCTCGCTCTGAAACTGGGCCATTTGGACCCGGTGGAGGAAGTGACTGGGCAGGTGTGGCGGCTGAATAACCTCGGCTATCGGGCCGGAAATGCTACAACAGCGGACGACCCGGTTTTCAAGAGTGCGGTGGAAGAGTTCCAGTGTGACTACGTGCTCGCCGTCGACGGAATTTGCGGTTCGAACACCCAGGGAAAACTGAAGGATACGCACGGCAGTTGAACTGATGGAAAGCCCGGCGGCCGCGGCTTCAGCGGTACTCTACAACGGTGCATCGGCGGAGATGCTGGTAGTTTACGTTGTCGAGGAGTCCGGCGGGCTGCACACTCTGCAGTTCGAAGAATCCAGGGCGGATACGGGAGAAGTTGAGCGGCTGCTGGATTTCGATTGGGGAAGATGCGCTCCCGCCGGGGCCTCAATCGTTTTACCGGAATCGGGCCAGCGGCTGTCGAAGTTGGATGTGTACTGGTTGCTTTGGCGAAGCGAGGCTGGATTGGCGGGGCAGTCGTCGTTGATGGAGTCGCCTCTGTTCGCGGAGCTGGAAGAAGGAGAGTGGACGATCGACCGTCCGCTGGTAGCGTTCAACCGCGAGCTGCATGTTTAGGGGTGGCGCGGGGGCTGCTGGCGCGGCGCCGGTACGGCGCGGAAGTGACCATTGACACCGTGTTGAAGATTGACACGCGGCCGGCCCGGTCAATTTGTGCGCCGGTTCCAGGAGATGAGGGCGGAACGGGCTTCATTGGATTTGCGAATGAAGAGAGTGGGTGCATTGTCGCGACGGCGCGTGACGCCAGAGGAATAAAGGATCAGTTTTGCGCGTTTCATAGCGATTACGGTGAATTGAATACTATGATGTACCCTATGGCGTTTGTATCGAAACTTTTTCCAGCCACTTTGGCCGGTTTGATCCTACTCTCATCGTGCGGGGATCCCAAACCCGGCGACGCGAAGACGGAGGCCCCGGCACTCGCCGCACTCGACCCCGCCGCCGTCGCCACAATCACCGGCAAAGTCACATTCACCGGCGAAAAACCAGCCCAGCGGACATTGAGTATGGACGCCGTGCCAGCCTGTGCCAACCAGCACAAAGGCCCGATCGTCGTCGAAGACACGATCGTCAATACCAACGGTACGCTCAAGAATGTATTCGTCTACGTCAAATCGGGGCTCCCGGCCCGGCAGTGGCCGGTTCCGAAAACGGCTGTCGCGCTCGACCAGAAAGGGTGTGTCTATTCACCCCGGGTGCTGGGGGTAATGACCGGGCAGGACCTGGAAATCACCAACAATGACCCTTCCATGCACAACGTCCATCCGCTGCCCAAGAACAATACCGAATGGAATTCGTCCCAGGCGCCGAAGGGAGAAAAGATGATTAAGCAGTTCGAAAAAGAAGACATCATGATTCCGTTCAAGTGCAACGTGCATCCGTGGATGAAGGCATATGTCGGCGTCGTATCCCACCCTTTCTACGCGGTAACCGGAGACGACGGCGGTTTTTCGCTGAAAGGGCTTCCGCCGGGCAACTATACCCTGGAGGCTTGGCACGAAAAGCTCGGTACCCAGGAAATCAAAGTCAGCGTCGCCGCCAAGGACTCGAAGTCGGCCGATTTTTCATACAAGAAGTAGTGTTTCCCTGCTTCAAGGCGATGAGGCCTGCGCCACAGACGATAATAATTTCTTGTAAAACTAGAAAAATTACACAAATGCGATAAACTGGGATCAGGAATGCGCACTAACCTCGGGCTCATCCTCGCAATTTCCGCAGCGGCCTGCGCACTGGCGGCGGTCGTTACCGGTGCCCATCTGACTAGCGCTAACAGCATGCCCGGATTGAACTTAGCGATTTGGAATGGCCTTCACCGGGGCTTCTCCACCATCGCCGCGCTGAGCGCCATCGGCCTGTCATTTCAGGTTTCGGGCCCGATTCGAGGGTGGCTTGCCGGTTCGGTACTTCTCGCCGCTATTCCGGGCGGAATTCTGGAAGCCAAGGTGGCTCCCGGACTCGCGGGGCTCGTCCACGCCATCGCCGCGTCGATCATGACGTCCGTGTGTGCCGTCGCGGTACTCCAACTTACCTGGCGAGGGGACGCGGAATTGATTCCGGATGAGGGCTCGCCTTCATTGAAGGCGCTGGCGCGCGCCACCTGGATCGCGCTCCTGATGCAGACGGCGCTCGGCGCCCTTTACCGGCACCAGATTCTCGGATTGTTACCGCATGTGGCGGGCGCGATGCTCGTGATGGGTATGGCCATGTACGCCGGGATTGCGACCTTCTCCACCGCAAACGCCCCGGCGGCTGTGAAACGCCCCGCCATGGTCCTGCTGATAATGACGGGGGTTCAGATGCTGATCGGTCTCGGCGCTTACCTGTACCGGATTGAGTTCCGCGAACAAGCAACCGGACAGGGCGCCATGTTAACATTTACAGTGATGCATGTCGCCGTCGGAGCGCTGACGACGGCCTGTTCCGCCTTGATGGGAATGCAAATATTGCGATACGTCCGCCCAGCGGTGGTGGCTCAGTGAAGCACTACATCGCCCTCACAAAGCCTCGCATTACCTGGCTGATCTTGATGAGTACCGGTATGGGCTATTTTTTTGGCCTGACAGGCGCGATCCATGTTTGGGCGCTGCTGCACACGATTTTAGGCACTGGACTGATTGCTTCCGGTACCGCGGCGCTCAATCAATGGTATGAGCGGGATGCCGATGCGCGCATGCGCCGCACGGATCAACGGCCGCTGCCGGCCGGACAGCTTGCTCCCCGTAACGCTTTCCTGTTTGGATTCGCGCTGTCGGTGCTTGGGTTCGTCGAACTGGGCTTGGGCGTCAACTGGCTTTCGGCGGGGCTCGGGCTATTCACGTTAGTCACCTACCTCGGCATCTATACTCCGCTCAAGCAGATTTCTCCGGTTTCCACCACTCTGGGCGCGATCCCCGGAGCCATGCCTCCGCTGATTGGCTTCGCCGCGGCCAGCGGAACACTGACCGCCGAAGCCTGGGTCCTCTATGCGATTCTCTTTGTTTGGCAGTTCCCGCATTTCTACGCCATCGCCTGGATGTATAGGGAAGACTATGAACGCGCGGGAATCAAGATGCTGCCTGTCGTGGAACCCGATGGCGACTCCACGGTCCGGCAGATGCTATTCTTCTCGGCCCTGCTGATCCCCGTCAGTCTCGCCCCTCGCTACCTGGACATGACCGGCAACTTTTATGTCGCCGGCACGCTCGCGGCGGGAGTGGCCTTTGTGGCGGCGTGCGTCCGCATGTCGAAGGACCGCACGATCTTAAAGGCTCGCAGTGTCCTGCTCGTCTCCGTCATCTACCTGCCTGTGCTGTATGGATTGCTTCTCCTTGACCGCCCGCGATTTTAGCCGGCGCGCATGGCTTGCCGCGACGCTGCTGGCCGCGTCGTGTTCCCGGTCGAAACCTCTTCCGATTTTCAATACCGTTCCGCCGTTTCAGCTCACGGCGCAGACCGGCGAGCCTTTCCAGAGCGAAAGACTTGGCGGCGCTCCGTGGCTCGCCTCGTTTTTCTTCGCCTCCTGCAACGGTCCTTGCCCCCGGATGAATACGGCAATCCAGCAACTCCAGGAACGGACATACACCTTCAAGGGGCTTCAGATCGTCTCCTTTACAGTCGATCCTGAACGCGACACACCAGAAGTTCTCGCGGCTTATGCGAAACGGTACCGAGCCGATCCGGCGCGTTGGCACTTCCTAACCGGTAACCGGGAAATAATCAACATGGTGGCCAAGGACGGCTTCCAGGTGGGTGCGCTCGACAAAGAGCAAAGCCATTCGACCAGAGTCATGTTAGTGGACAAGAAGGGGCGGGTTCGGGGCCATTTCTCCATTACGGAAAACGAAGAACCGGCGGCGCTCCTCGCGAGCCTCTCGGCCCTTTACCAGGAAAGTTAACAATGGAACTGCGTGATTTACCGGCGCTGAACGCCGCCTTGAATGCGACCGCGTTTGTGCTGCTACTCATCGGCTACCGGCTCATCCGGCAGGGCAAGCGCGAAGCGCATAAAAAGGTGATGCTGGCGGCTTTTACCGTATCGACGATATTTCTGGCGTCCTACTTGTTCTATCACTTCAATGTAGGCTCGGTCCGCTTCCAGAAGGAGGGGCCGATCCGGACTGTGTACTTCGCGATCCTCCTGAGCCACACGATACTCGCCGCGTTCGTAGGCGTTATGGCGCCGATCACGCTATTCCGCGCGCTTCGGGAAAGATTCCCGGCGCACGCCAAAATCGCTCGCATTACATTCCCGCTATGGGCCTATGTCAGCATCACCGGCGTTATTGTCTACTTCATGCTCTATCAACTGTGATATTCGTGCATAGGTGAGATCCCTCCTCTTCGCCTTCGCCGCGGCCGCGCTTTGGTCCGCCGGTCCTCCAAACATCGTCATGATCCTCTCCGACGATCATGGGTGGCGCGACTACGGCTTTATGGGTCATCCCCGCGTCAAGACACCAAACATTGACCGGCTCGCCTCCGAGTCACTGCTGTTCACCCGCGGTTACGTGCCCGCCAGCCTTTGCCGGCCATCGCTCGCATCCTTGATGACGGGGCTCTATCCGCACCAGCATCTAATCACCGGCAACGATCCTCCGGGCGACGCAAAAAACATCCAGAGCCGCGCCGCGATGGTTTCGCTATTCAAAAAGTCAAAGACGATTGTGGGGGAACTCAGTGCCGCCGGCTACGTCAGTCACCAGTCCGGCAAATGGTGGGAGGGCGATTGCACGTGCTGCGGATTCACCGAATGCATGTCCCATGGCGACGTCGCGCGCGGCGGCCGTCATGGGGATGTGGGCCTGCAAATCGGCC
>Ga0105047_10003910_pt1 | contig 26127 bp, 24 predicted proteins | sample MAT04_FD_78384 | JGI IMG/M metagenome (GOLD analysis project Ga0105047, IMG submission 78384) | Freshwater microbial communities from Lake Fryxell liftoff mats and glacier meltwater in Antarctica - MAT-04 (megahit assembly) | ecosystem: Environmental > Aquatic > Freshwater > Ice > Liftoff...
ATTCAGCCACATCCGTCACGCCACTTTGCTTGCCCCCCAGCAGACGGTCAGGCCTGCGCGGACGCCTCGCCCGAGGGTCCAGGGCCTGCTTGCGGCGCGCCGGTCAATGCAGCAGCAAGCGCAGGGACACCTGATCCACGGGCCCTGCATGCGCACCCGGCGTCACGACTTGACGCAGGCGGGTGTTGTCGTCTACGGGCAGGAAGAAGGCCGTGAAGTAGTGCGGAAGTCCTGCTGCGCGGTCATACAGCACTGTCCCACGGCGCCGACAGTCTCACCGCGCCATTGATGATGCCGACCATCGAGTAGGTCTGCGGGAAGTTGCCCCACAGCTCGCCGGTGCTCGCATCCAGGTCTTCGCTGAGCAGGCCGACATGGTTGCGGCGCGCCAGCAAGGCCTCGAAGGCCGCCCTGGCCTCGTCCTTGCGACCGATGCGCGCCAGCGCATCGACACGCCAGAACGAGCACACGTTGAACGCCACCTCGGGCCGGCCGAAGTCGTCCTCGGCCTCGTAGCGGCGCATGAAGGGGCCGTCGCACAGCGAGGCCTCTATCGCCTGCACGGTGCTGATGAAGCGCGGGTCCTGGCGCGGCAGGAAGCCGACCTCGGCCATCAGCAGCACGCTGGCGTCGAGGTCGCGGCCGCCCAGACTCTCGACGAAGGCTTGCCGGTCCGTGTTCCAGGCGCGCGTGGTGATGGCAGCGTGGATGACGGCGGCGCGCTGTTGCCACAGTGCGGCGCGCTCGGGCAGGCGCAGCACCACCGCGATGCGGGCCAGCCGGTCGCACGCCGCCCAGCACATCAGCGCCGACGACGTGTGCACCCGGGCGCGGGTGCGCAGCTCCCAGATGCCGGCGTCGGGCTGGTCGTGCAGCGCCCAGGCCTGCTCACCCATCACTTCCAGCGCCTGGAAGTCGGCGGCGTCACCGCGGCGGAACAGCCGGTGGTCGTGGAAGGCCTGCGCCGCGCCGAGCACGACGCTGCCGTACACATCGTGCTGGAAGTGCTCCTGCGCCTGGTTGCCCACACGCACCGGGCCCATGCCGCGGTAGCCGGCGGCGCGCGTCACGACCGATTCGGGCAGTGACTTCTCCAGGCCGATGCCGTACAGCGGCTGCACATGGCCGCCCTCGGCACCGCGCACCACGTTGTAGAGCCAGTTCAGGTAACCCTCCATCGTGCCCACCTCGGCCAGGCTGTTCAGCGCCCGGACGACGAAGAAGGCGTCGCGCAGCCAGCAGAAGCGGTAATCCCAGTTGCGGCCGCTGTTCGGTGCTTCGGGGATGCTGGTGGTCATCGCGGCGACGATGGCGCCGGTCTCCTCGAACTGGCACAACTTGAGCGTGATGGCCGCGCGGATCACCGCGTCCTGCCACTCCAGCGGCACTGCCAGGCGGCGCGACCAGTGGCGCCAGTACAGCGCGGTCTGCTCCTCGAATTCACGCGCCGTGTCGTCGATGCCGCCGGCCAGCGTCTCGTCCGGGCCCAGCAGCAGGCTCACCGGGCCCGCCAGCGCAAACCAGGTGCCGTCGAGCAGGTAGGTCAGCGGCACGCTGGTGTTCAGGCGCAGTGTCAGCTCGGGCATCACAAAGCGCAGGTGGTGGCTGCCACGTGTGAGCGTGGGCGGCGCCGCGCCCCAGTCGCCGTGCGGACGCACCGTGAAACGCACCCGCGGATGCCCGGCCAGCGGCCGCACCCGGCGTACCAGCTGGGCGGGTCGAAAGACACGGTCGCGGTTGACAAAACGGGGGCAGAAGTCCACCAGCTCGATGCCTTGTCCGCGGTCGTCCCACAGGTGCGTGCGCACGATCGCGGTGCCGGCGTCGTAGGACTGCTCGGCGCGCACCAGCCCTTCCAGCTCCACGGTCATCGCCCCGTCCAGCGGCAGGCCATCGGCACTGTGCAACAAGGCGTCGAAAACCGGTGTACTGTCGAAGCGCGGCATGCAACACCAGACGATGCTGCCCCCGCGTTCGACCAGTGCGCTGACCGTGCAGTTGCCGATCAAGGCCAGATCGAGGCCGGCGGCGGGACGCGGCGCAGCTGACAGCTCTGTCATGGGTGACCTTTCCTGGTGAGGGCCGATGATGCCTGCGTGTTGACGGTTTCATGTATATTTGTCGAAATATACACAAGGATGACGTGATGACCCTGCCTTGCCTGCCTTGCCTGCGGCAACCGCGACGCGCCGAAGGGCGGCGGTGGCCTTGAAGACCTTCCGCCTCCAGCTGCGCTTCCTGGTCCCCTTGGTGGCAGTGCTGGTTGCCGCGTCCTACCTGGCCGTACCGTTGATGGACCAGGTGACGTTGCGTTGGTTCAGCCGCGACCTCAACAGCCGTGGCGTGCTGGTTGCCAATGCGCTGTCGGACTCCGTTGCCGAAGCCCTGGTCGCGGGCAAGACAGCGCGGCTGCAGCCACTCTTCGACCGCACCGTCCAGGATGAACGGCTGTTCGCCGTGGGCCTGTGCGGCGCGGACGGTCGGCTTGTCCAGCGGACCGACAGCTTCCCGGCGACCCTGACTTGCGCAACGGCCACCGAACTGGCCGGCAAGGCCGAACCGCGGCTCGCGCTCACGGGTGGCGCGGTGCATGTCGGCGTGCACGACGTGATGGGGCAAGCGCCGCCGCTGCCCATCGTGCTGGTCAATCCGGCGCCCGGGGTGATCCCGGACGATGCCATGCCCAGCCTGGAGCAGGCAGCGTCAGCGTCGCAAGTGCTGCCTGCGCCGGTGCTGATGGGCCGTCTGGTCCTGCTGCACGACATGAGCTTCATCGAGCGCCGCAGCCAGGACACACGCCGCTACCTCATCGGCTTGATCGCCGGGCTGGGCCTGGTGATCGCCATCATCACCGTGGTGGTGGCGCAGCTGAGCTGGCGCGGCTGGGTCAACGGCGCGCGTGCGCTGATGCGCGGCGAGGGCCTGCTCAGCCCCCTGCTGTCGGGCCCGTCGTCGGCGCCCGAACTGGCGCCGTTTGCCGCCGACCTGCGCGCCCGGCTGCGCGACATGGAAGACGAGTTCCGCCGCTCGCAGGGGCCCGAGACCGAGTGGACGGCCGAGCGCTTGCGCACGCTGCTGCACACCCAGCTCAGCGGCGATCAGGTGATCGTGGTGTCCAACCGCGAGCCCTACATCCACGAACGCGGCGCCGAGGGCATCGTCGTCAAGCGGCCGGCCAGCGGCCTGGTCACCGCGGTCGAGCCCGTGATGCGGGCCTGTTCGGGCACCTGGATCGCCCACGGCAGTGGCGGCGCCGACCGCGAGGTGGTGGACGCGGGCGACCGCGTGCTGGTGCCGCCCGGTAACGCCGATTACTGGCTGCGCCGCATCTGGCTCACAGCCGACGAGGAGCAGGGCTACTACTACGGCTTCGCCAACGAAGGCATGTGGCCGCTGTGCCACGTGGCCCACGTGCGGCCGGTCTTCCGCGAGTCCGACTGGGAGGCCTACAAGGCCGTCAACCAGCGCTTTGCCGATGCGGTGGTGGCCGAGGCCCGCAGCGAGGACCCCGTCGTGCTGGTGCAGGACTACCACTTCGCGTTGCTGCCGGCGATGGTGCGCAAAATGCTGCCCCAGGCCACCATCCTGACCTTCTGGCATATCCCCTGGCCGAACCCGGAATCCTTCGGCATCTGCCCCTGGCGCCGCGAGATCCTGGAGGGCATGCTGGGCAGCACTATCCTCGGCTTCCACACGCGATTCCACTGCAAGAACTTCATCGAGACGGTCGATCGCTACCTGGAGGCGCGTATCGAGCACGAGCATTCGACCATCGCCTTTCACGAAAAGGAAACGCTGGTCGAGAGCTACCCGATCTCCATCGAGTGGCCCGGCGAGGCCGAGGTCGCGGGCTGGTCCAGCGTCGATGCCTGCCGACAACGCGTGGTCCAGCGCCTGGGCCTGCCGGCCAACGTCTGCCTGGCCGTCGGCGTGGACCGTTTCGACTACACCAAGGGCATCCTGGAGCGGCTGAACGCTGTCGAGCGCCTGCTGGAGAAGTGGCCCGACTGGATCGGCCGCTTCGTTTTCGTGCAGGTGGCCGCACCCACGCGTACCGCGCTCGACGAGTACCGCAGCTTTCAGGAGCGCATCCAGCGCGTCACCGAGCGCATCAACCAGCGCTTCGGCCGAACCGGCTACCAACCCGTGCACCTGTTGGCCACGCACCATGAACACGACGCCGTGACAGAACTGTTCCGCGCCGCCGACATCTGTGTCGTGACCAGCCTGCACGACGGCATGAACCTGGTCTGCAAGGAGTTCGTGGCGGCGCGCGACGACCTGCAGGGGGTGTTGATCCTGAGCCGCTTCGCCGGCGCCGCGCGCGAACTGGCCGAGGCCCTGATCGTGAACCCCTACCACGTGGAAGAGACCGCCGACGCGCTGCACCGTGCCGCCACCATGCCCGCCGCCGAGCAGCGCGAGCGCATGGCCAGCCTGCGCAGCACGGTGCGCGAGTTCAACGTCTTCCGCTGGGCCGGGCGCATGCTGGCCGACGCCGGACGTTGGCGACTGCGGGCCCGCATCGAGGCGCGCGTGAAGCGGCATCAGATCGGCTGACGATGTCAATGCAACATTTGTTCACACCCGACGGTGAGTCCGCGCTGACGGCCGTCTTGCGGCTGCAGCCGCTGATGGCCTTCGACTTTGACGGCACGCTGGCGCCGATCGTGGCGCGGCCCGACGATGCACACATCTCGGTGGCCGTGGCCGCACGCATGAAGGCACTGTCGGCCAGACTTCCCGTGGCCATCGTCACCGGGCGCGCGGTGGCCGATGTGCGCCAGCGTCTGGGCTTCGAGCCGCAGTTCATCGTCGGCAACCACGGCGCCGAGCAGGACACCGCTGCGCCGACCGGTGGCGTCATGGCCGGCATCCTGGCCAGCTCACTGGACGGCTTTCGCGCCACCTTGCGGGCGCACGCCGACGCGCTGCAGGCGGTGGGCGTGGTGGTGGAGGACAAGGGCCTGTCGATCGCGTTGCACTACCGCTTGTCCCGCGATCGGGCGCAGGCGCAGCGGCTGATCACCGATCTACTGACGCCTGAACCCGCAGGCCTGCGCATGTTCGCCGGCAAGATGGTGGTGAACGCGGTGGCCGCGGATGCGCCCGACAAGGCGCAGGCCGTGCACGCGCTGGTCGCGCGCCTGGGCGCGGCCGCGGCCTTTTTTGCGGGCGACGATGTCAATGACGAGCCGGTGTTCGTCTCCGCGCCTGCGCACTGGCTGACCCTGCGCATCGGGCGCGAAGACCCGGCCAGTCGGGCCCGGTTCTGCCTCGAAGGGCCTCAAGAGATGGCCATGCTGCTCGAACGCGTGCTGTCGACCCTTGCATGAGTCGGCGCCAGGGGATCGTCAGTGCGGCCACGCCTGGTGTGAAAAGCCGATGCCTTTGAGTTTGTTTATGTATTTGTCGGAATGTATTTGCCTTATGATCCGGTTCGGGCCACGGGCATCGGCCCGTCGATACCGACACCGGACGACAACATCGGAGATTTCTCAGTGACCCACGCCAAGTCAACCCTCGTCATGACCGCCCTGGCGGCGCTGTTGGCCGCCTGCAGCAGCACACCGGTGGCGCCGCCGCCAGCGCCGGCCCCGATGAAGGCCGCTGCTGCACCCGCGCCCACAGTGCCGGCCCAGGCCCCAGCGGCCATACCCCGGCCGATGCTGCCGTCCGCCAACGTGGCCGCGGTGACGCTGCCGGCCTACCTCGATCCCAACAGCAGCATTTCCACCGAGCGCAGCGTGTACTTCGACTTCGACGGCTTCTCGGTCAAGCCCGAGTACACCGCGCTGGTGCAGCGGCACGGCAAGTTCCTGGCATCGAATCCAGGGGTCGCGATCAGGATCGAGGGCAACACCGACGAGCGCGGCGGGTCCGAATACAACCTGGCGCTTGGCCAGAAGCGGGCAGAAGCGGTCGCACGGGCGTTGCGGATCCATGGCGTCAAGGACTCGCAGATGGAGCCCACCAGCTGGGGCGAAAGCAAGCCGAAAGCCACTGGCCATGACGAAGCGGCGTGGGCGCAGAACCGACGTGACGACCTCCAGTACTCGACCAAGTGAGGCGTCGCGGGCCGCCGACCGCGACCTGAGCGCACCCGAAGTGCGTGTGCTGCGGCGCTTCCGCCTGGTCTTCAATGCCGTCAAGACGCACTTCCAACAGGTCGAGAAGAAGGCCGGCGTCGGTGGTGCGCAGCTCTGGGCGCTCAGTGTCGTCCAGGCCCATCCGGGCATCGGCGTGAACAGCCTGGCGGCCTTCATGGACATCCACCAGACCACGGCCAGCAATCTCGTCAAGGCGCTGGTGACGGCAGACATGCTCGCGGCCGAGAAGAACGCCCCGGACCGCCGGGCGGTGCAGTTGCGGGTGCTGCCCGCCGGCGTCGGTGTGCTGCGAAAAGCGCCAGGCCCCTTTGCCGGCGTCTTGCCGGACGCGCTGGCGACGCTGGACGCCGAGACGCTCGAACGCCTGGATCACGACCTGGCACTGTTGATCGCAGCCTTGCATGCCGACGAAAGGGCTGCAGGCATCCCGTTGGCACAGATGTAGCCGCAAGACAAATCACCGACGACCCGGCGCAGGCAACTTGGACCTTGGCCACCCCAACCCGCCCTTGGGCGTTGGCGCCGCACCCGGCTGCAGGCTTGGGGCAAGATCCAGGGTTTTGCCCCACCGCACCAGGAGACCCCCGCATGGCCAACCGCCTTACCCAGATTGCCACCCGCACCGGAGACGACGGCAGCACCGGCCTCGGTGACGGCACCCGGGTGTCCAAGGACCACCTGCGGGTGCAGGCCATGGGCGACGTGGACGAGCTCAACTCCGGCCTGGGTGTGCTGTTGGCCGAGCCACTGCCGGCCGATGTGCGCGAGCTGCTGGTGGTCATCCAGCATGAGCTGTTCAACCTGGGCGGTGAACTGTGCATCCCCGGTTACAGCCTGCTCAAGGACAGCGCGGTAGCCCGGCTCGATGCCGCGCTGGCGCACTACAACGCCGCGTTGCCCCGGCTGGCCGAGTTCATCCTGCCGGCCGGCACCCGCAGCGCCGCGCTGGCCCATGTCAGCCGCACCGTGGCGCGCCGGGCCGAGCGGGCGGTGGTGGCCTTGAGCGCGCAAGAGGCGGTCAACGACGCGCCGCGCCAGTACCTGAACCGGCTGTCCGACCTGCTGTTTGTGCTGGCGCGGGTGCTCAACCGGGCCAACCTGGACGGCCTGGGCGGTGATGACGTCTACTGGCGCAGCGAGCGTCTGGCGGCGCAATCTGACGGGCCGGCCGCGCAGGACGGGCAAACCGGCGCAGCGGCGCCCGACCTGTCGTTCGATCAGTAACTGATTGCGCCGGCCTCCACGTCCACCCGCACCAGCGGCCGGCCCAGCGCGGCCAGGGTGGCGTGGGCAAAGGCTGCAGCCCAGGCGGCATCACTGGCAAAACGGGCCGGACCCACCGTGCCGGCCAGCACCAGCACCTTGTCGGCGATCAGCACCTTGCCGCTGGCACGCAACGGCTCGCAGTCGTTGGCGACAAACTCGTCGTCCAGCCAACGGCGCGCCTGGTCGGCGGCCAGGTCAGCGCTGGCCGCTGGCAGCAGCAGGGTGTAGCACTGCTGGGGGTTGAAGGACACGATCACTTCCTGGCGCATGGCGGGTCTCCTGTAGCGGCCAGCATACGCTGCGCCGGCCGGCCCCACCCCCGGCCAGATCAAGCCGCCGCCGCGCCGCCCAGATCGCGGTGCAGCCAGGCGCGGGCCAGCGTCCAGTCGCGCTTGACGGTGGCCACCGAGATGCCCAGCACCTCGGCGATTTCGTCGTTCTCCAGGCCGCCAAAAAAACGCAGCTCCACCACCTTGGCGGCGCGGGCGTCTATCGTCTCGAACACCAGCAGTGATTCGTGCACCGCCACCAGGTCACGGTCGGGCGCGGCGCCCAACTGCTCCAGCCCCGACAGCGTCAAGACCACCAGTTCGACATCGCGTTTGGCCGCGCGCCGCGCCAGCCCGTGGTTGACCAGGATGCGCCGCATCATGGTGGACGACACCGCCAGGAAGTGGCTGCGGTTCTTCCACTGCGTGCGGGTCTGCTCGGCCATGCGAAACCAGGCCTCGTGCGCCAGCGCGGTGGCCGACAGCGTGTGCGCCGGGTTCTCGCGCCGCAGGTGGCCACGTGCCAGCCGGCGCAGGTCGTCGTAGAGCAGCTCGAACAGCCGGGTGGCGGTGTCGGGGTCGGTCACTGCCGGCGCGTCCAGGCTGCTCAGCCACTGGGTCACCTGGCCGGGATCGATGGCTGGCGCGGGCATGCAGACCGGCTCGCCCGTTGCGCTGGGACAGGTGGTGCTCAGTTCCTCGGTCGGCATGCGCCGTATTTTGCGGCCTGACCGCCATGGGCAGGCGTGAGCCCTTTCACGCCAGCTTGTGGCGTATTCGGGCAATGCGCCCTGCAAATCGGGGGGTAAGGCCGGACCGCACGGCCTGAGAATTCCGGACTGACACGGCCGGTTGTCCGCGTCGGTCCGGTCCAGCGCGCGGTTTGTGCGTCCCCTGCCCCCTCTGTCCTTCCTGCGCTCTCAGTGCCGCCCATGACCCCGTCGCCGCTCGACCCCGCCGATCCTGCGTTTTGGGCCGCTGTTCGGACTTTGTTCGATCAGCTGTCGTCACTGCCCGCAGCCGAGCGTGCTGCGGCCTTGGCCACCAGCAGCGCCAGCCGGGTGGTGCAGCAAGAGGTGCAATCGCTGTTGGCCCATGCCGATGACGACCCGTCCAGCCCGTCGAGTGATTTCCTGGCACGACCGGCCGCCGCCACGCCCGGCCTGCTGACGCCGGACCACCCGGCCATTCCGGGCCTGTTGGTGTTCGAGGGCAACGAAGCCGCCCCGCCGCTGCGTACCGGCCAGCGCCTGGGCGCCTGGATGATCGACGGCTTGCTGGGCCGGGGCGGCATGGGCGAGGTCTGGTCGGCGCACCGGGCCGATGGCGCCTACGACGGCCGCGCCGCCATCAAGGTGCTGCACACCGGGCTGGATTCACGCCGCGTGCTGGCCCGCTTCGGCCAGGAGCAGCAGGCGCTGGCGCGGCTGAACCACCCGCACATCGCCCACCTGCTGGACGCCGGGCGCACCGGTGACGGCCAGCCCTACTTTGTGATGGAGGCGGTGGACGGCCTGCCCATCGACCGCGCCTGCAACGGGCTGGACATCGACCGGCGGCTGGCCTTGTTCCTGCAACTGGCCGACGCCGTGGCCCATGCACACCGCCAGCTGCTGGTGCACCGTGACCTCAAGCCCAGCAACGTGCTGGTGGCGGTGGAGGGCGGTGTCAAGCTGCTGGACTTCGGCATCGCCAAGGCGATCGACCCGCTGGATGGCCGCGACGGCCAGCATACCGTGGCCGGTGACCGGCCCTTCACCCCGCACTACGCCAGCCCCGAGCAGGTGCGCGGCGAGCCGGTGGGCACCGCCACCGACATCTACAGCCTGGCCGTGCTGCTCTACGTGATGTTGACCGGCACCCGGCCCTACGGCCGCACGGCCAGCACCGCGCTGGAGGCCGCGCGCAGCGTGCTGCACGACGAGCCCACCCGGCCCAGCGCGCTGTCGCCCGGGCTGGTGGCCGACCCGCTGTGGCTGGCCCACCGCAAGCGCCTGGTCGGCGACCTGGACAACATCCTGCTGAAGGCGCTGGACAAACGCCCCGAGCACCGCTACCCCAGCGTGGACGCGCTGGCCGCCGACGTGCAGGCCCATCTGGCGGGCTACCCCGTCAGCGCCCGGCCGCAGGGCGCGGCCTACCTGCTGGCCAAGTTCATCCGGCGCAACAAGGCCCTGGTGGCGGCACTGGCGCTGGGCGTCAGCGGCCTGGCGGTGGGCCTGGGCGTGTCAGTCTGGCAGGGCCGGCAGGCGGCAACCGCGCGCGACCTGGCACAGGCCCGGCTGACCCAGATCCGCGACATCACCCACGACGTGGTGCTGCGCTACGGCGACGCGATGACTTACCTGCCGGGCGGCCTGGCGGTCAAGGAGGACCTGCTCAAAGGCCTGATCGTCAACCTCGACCGGCTGGCCAGCGAGATGGGCGACGACCCCGAATGGCAGGCCGACCTGACGGCCGCCTACGCCCGCCTGGCCGAGCTGCAGGGCGACGACACCGGCGTGTCGCTCAAGAAGCAACCCGACGCCGTCACCAACGCCGCCCGGGCGATCGCGCTGGCTGAGCGGGCCTGGCCGGTCAAGCAGGGCGACGCCCGGTTTGTCGAGGCCTACCTGCGGGCGCTGCAAATCCAGGCCCAGACCCTGCGCGCCGCCGGCAAGCCGGCCGAAGGCGTGGCCATGCTGCAACGCGCCCGCACGCTGGCCGACCAGGCGCTGATCACGCTGGCGGGCCTGCCGACAGCGCAACGCCGGCCGGTGGCGCTGCGCCGCGCTGCGCTGGTGCTGGCGCTGGGCATGTTCCACGACCATCAAAGCGTGGCCAGCCTGAACCAGCCTGAGCTGGCGCTGGCGCTGCTGGCCGAGGCCGAGCAGCAGCTCAATGCGCTGGACGCCCAGCAAGCAGACCGCCTGTCGGGTGATTTGCTGGGCACGCTGCACGGCTCCCGCGCCATCTCGCACGCCCGGCTGGGTCAACTGGACGCGGCGCGTCAGGACGCCCGGCAGGCCATCGGCTACCGCGAGCGCACGGTGCTGCAAGAGCCCGCCAACGTGGTGGCGCGGGACGGCCTGGTCACCGAGGCGGCCAACGCCGGCGTGATCCTGCTGCGACTGGGCGACGCGCCGGCGGCGCTGGCCGCCACCCGCATCGCCTGGACCCATGTGCAGGTGCTGGCGCGCGAAAACGGTGCCGGCAACAAGTGGCTGGAGGCGCGGCCCCGTGTCGCCCAGCACCACGGCCGGGCCTTGCTGGCCAATGGCCATGCCGCTGAGGCCGCCGAGGTGCTGCCCGAGGCGGTGGCCCTGTGGCAGGCGCGGCTGGGGGCGGTGGCTGCCGGCCAGCCGGCCGATCACCCGCGCCGCATGCTGGCCTGGATGAACCTGCAGCAAGCGCGTGCGCTGTGGGGCCGGGGCGAGCACGGTGCCGGCCTTGCACTGGCTGGGCGCCAGGTGGCGGTGTTGCAGGCGCTGGCCGAGGCGCCCAAGGCCGGCGATGCGATGCTCAACCTGGGCGAAGCCTGCCTGTTCATGGCCCAGGCCAGCCAAGCCGGACCCGCCGACCGGCCCGCCGCCTGGCTGCAGCGTGCACGCATCGCCTACGAGCGTGCCGCCACGTTGCGCCCGCTCAACGGCGACCACCTGATCAATTACCGCGCCGCGGGCGGCAAGGCGTGAGAGCCCGAGAGTCTTTCGTCCATGCCCGCTCATCACGCCCAAAAACGCCCGCTCGTCGTTGCAAATGCGCGCCATAGCCCGGGCTATGGCTGCGCTTTGCGCCTAGGTCGGACGCCTTTGGACGCGCTGCTCGGTCGCGCCCGAAAAACTCGCAGGCTCTGAGCCCTGGGCGCCGCTGACGCTGCGTAGGGAACCAAGGCCTGTTGCCTTGGCTGAGCGGCCACAGCCGCCCAGGTCCACCTTGCCCACCCCCGGAGTTGTTCGCCATGCCCGATCTCGCTGTCCTCATCCGCCGTGTTCTCCGCATCCGCCTGGCGTTGCCCCTGATAGGTGCCGTGGCCCTCGTCGGCGCCGGACTGGGCCTGCCCGCCGTAGCCGCCAAGACCGAGGCCGTGCCGCTGGACGCCAGCTTCAACCCGGCCGAGCGTGCCGCGTCCATGGTGCAGGTGGTCAATGCCGACGGCAACGGTCTGAAGGGCATCAGCCGGGCCGCCATCAGCTCGTTCCAGGTCGAATTTGTCACCAAGGGCGCGGCCAGCGCCAGTTCGTACGAGATCGGCCGGTCCGGCCGTGCCAACACCCACCTGCAGATCACGCTGGTCGGCCTGACACCCGCCGACTACCAGGCCATCACCGACACGCTGCATGCCGAGTTCGAGCGCGACCTGAAAAGCCTGGGCATCAGCGTGCTGCCCACCGCGCAGGTGCTGGCGTCGCCGGCTTACGTCAAGATGGCAGCCAGCGGCAAGCCGTCGCCCACCGACACCCGCACCAAGGACACCTGGTCCACCGTGTTTGCGCCCGCCGGGCTGGGCATTTACGGTGCCGGGTCCAGCAGCACGGCGTTTGCGCTGCTGGCTGGCCTGACTGCTGTCAGCGACATGAGCAGCACGCTCTTTGGCAACCTCGAACTGGCCAAGGAGCTGGACGCGGCGGTGATCGTGGTGCGGCTGGTGGTCAATTTTGTCGACCTCAAGAGCAGCGACAGCAGCTGGTTCGGCCGCAGCTCGGGCACAGCCACGGTCAGCGGCCAGCTGGCACCGTCGGTGGCGGGTGGCGGCACGATGTTTGTGCAGCGGCCCGGCAGCGGCAACGCCGCGATGACGCTGCAAGCCCCGCTGTTGCTGAGCGACAGCGCTTTCAAGGAGGTCAAGGACACCAGCTCGGTGGCGGCCAACATCGGCCTGGCGCTGTTGTCGGCCGCGATCAGCAAGGGCGGCAGTGCCAGTGTGGTCGAAAAAGAGGCTGTGGCCGACCCGGCAGCCTACCGGCAGGTGGTGGGTGCCGGCGTGGGCACGGTGCGGGCGATGTTCATGGACCGGCTGCGCGCCGGCCAGTGAGGGCGGGTGCCAACTGCCGGGCTGCCGGTACCCGACGTCAGCGCGCTGGCAGCGTGATCTGCAGCAGGCCGGCCAGATGCCGTGCGCAATCGCGCAAGGCCGGGATGTGCGATGCAGCACCCTGTCCCAGGCAAACCGCGGCGTAGTCGCGGTCGCCCTGCAGGCGCTCGACGTGCACCCGCACGCCCTCACCGGCCATCAACCACTTGAAGTCGATGATCACGACCAGGTCGGGCAACTGCTGCAGGTCGGCGAAGGTGGCGGTGTTCATGGTGGCGCTGGGGTGGCGCGAGAGTGGCGCGAGGGTGGCGAATACGGGAATACCCCAGAATAACGTTTGAAAGCACCATCAGGCTGACACCCCACCCCAAACGGGTGGGGTGGGACATCTGATCGGGGGGCGCTGTTGCGCAGCGCCGACGCTGGCTTCAGCGCTGGCGACGCGCCAGCACCGCGTTGCTCAGACCTTGCAGCACGCCCAGCGAGTCGTCCCAGCCGATGCAGGCGTCGGTGATGCTCTGGCCGTAAGCCAGCTTGGCCGGATCGTCCTTGCCGGCGCTGAACTTTTGCGCCCCGCCCACCAGGTGGCTTTCCACCATCACACCGACGATGCAGCGGTTGCCGGCGGCCATCTGGGCGCCGATGTCGCGGGCCACGTCGATCTGGCGCTGGTGCTGCTTGCTGCTGTTGGCGTGGCTGCAGTCGATCATCAGCTGGCAGGGCAGCTTGGCGGATTTCAGCTCGTCGCAGGCCGCCGCCACGCTGGCGGCATCAAAATTGGGTGCCTTGCCGCCGCGCAGGATGACGTGGCAGTCCTTGTTGCCCTTGGTCTGCACGATCGCCACCTGGCCGTTTTTGTGCACCGACAAAAAATGGTGCGGCCGCGCCGCGGCCTGGATCGCGTCGGTGGCGATCTTGAGGTTGCCATCGGTGCCGTTCTTGAAGCCGATCGGTGCCGACAGGCCCGACGCGAGCTCGCGGTGCACCTGGCTCTCCGTGGTGCGCGCGCCGATCGCGCCCCAGGCGATCAGGTCGCCGATGTACTGCGGGCTGATGACGTCGAGAAACTCCACCCCCGCCGGCACGCCCAGCCGGTTGATATCGACCAGCAGCTGGCGGGCGATGCGCAGGCCCTCGTGGATGCGGTAGCTCTCGTCGAGGTAGGGGTCGTTGATCAGGCCCTTCCAGCCGACGGTGGTGCGGGGTTTCTCAAAATAGACCCGCATCACGATCTCCAGCGTGTCGGCGTATTTTTCACGTTCGACCGCGAGCTTTCGGGCGTAGTCCAGCGCCGCTGCCGGGTCGTGGATGGAGCAGGGGCCGATCACCACGAGCAGCCGGTCATCCTTGCCGTCCAGGATGCGGCGCACGTTGCGCCGGGTGCCGGCCACCAGTTTTTCCACCGGCGTGCCGGCAATCGGGAAAAACCGGATCAGGTGCTCGGGCGGTGGCAGCGGGGTCACCTCCTCGATGCGCTGGTCATCGGTCTCGCTGGTCTTTTCGCTCAAGGCGTAACCAAAACCCGGCTCGTTGCCTGCATGGGCGGCGGTGGGGTGGCTGGGCGATCTGGGGGCCATGGTCTGCTCCTGGGGGCTGAAAGTGGGGGACGAAAAAAAACCGCCGGGGCTGCCGGCGGTTGGTTTGTTCGGGTCGCTTTTTGCTTACGCGCGATTGCCTCTCAAGCCGCCGGTCAGGGGCGAGAACCAAAAATACGCAAAGAAAAATCGCGGGGAACGCATGGGCTGGAATGTAGCACGCAGCCGCTGACGGCCCGATGACACGCTGTGGGGCGGGCGCGGCTAAGCCTTTTGCGCGCCGGGTCCGGCGTAGACCAGAGAACCCACCCCCAACCACGCCGAGGCCCACCATGACAGCGCTGCACATCCCCCGTCTTGCCCCCCTGACCCTGTTGATGAGCGCGCTGCTCGCCGGTTGCGGCGGGGCTGACGATCCTTCGTCGCCGACCTCAGCTGGCGCCGCGACCTTGACGATATCGGTCGCAACGCCTGCCGCCCAGGCCACCACGGTGGACCTGTCTACCGCCACCGCCAAGGGCAACAACACCCGGGCGGCCGACGGCTTCAGCAGCGTGCCTTACTGCGAGGTGTTCTGGGAGAACGCTGTCGGTGCCAATGGCAAGAAGTATGCGTTGCAGGTCTACTTCCGGCAGAGCGACAAGCTGCCGATCACCGTCAGCGTGATCGAGGTCGGCAGCGGCTGGGTGCTGTCGGACAACAACAGCGGCGCGGCGGTCACCGGCCTGACGGTGGACACTGCCGCCAAGACCCTGGTCTTGAACAACAAGGCGATGAGCGGCAGCGCCGGTGAGCGGGGCACGCTGGCTGGCAGCCTGGGTTTCCCGGGCAACAAGACCACCGCGGCCTGCGGCAGCTGAGCGCGGTTGCCGCGCCGGGCAAGCGTCCGGCGCCACCGGCAAGGGCCAGCGGCAGCCCGCCACTCAGCCGGCGCTGGCCTCGAAGCCGGCCGCCTGCAGCCGGTCGACCACCTCGCGCACATGCGCCGGGTTTCGCGTCTGCAGCACCAGCTCCACGTCCACGCTCTGCACCGACAGCGACGAAAACGCGCGCTGGTGGTGCACCTCGTCGATATTGGCGCCGGCCTCGGCCACGATGGTGGTGATGCGCGCCAGCACCCCGGGCGCGTCGCGTGCGCCCACGCGGATTCGCGCCAGCCGGCCGGCACGCACCATGCCGCGCTCGATGATCGACGCCAGCAGCAGCGGGTCGATGTTGCCGCCGCACAGTACCAGGCCGACCTTCTTGCCTTGGTAGCGCGCCGGCTCCTTGAGCAGCGCGGCCAGACCGGCCGCGCCTGCGCCTTCGACCAGGGTTTTTTCGATCTCCAGCAGCATCAGCACCGCTTGTTCGATGTCGCCCTCGTCCACCAGCACCACGTCGTCCACCCGTTCAGTGACGATTTGCCGGGTGATCTGCCCGGGCTGGGCCACGGCGATGCCCTCGGCGATGGTGCTGGCGCCCGTCGGCAACCGGGTGCCCTTGACGAGGTTGAACATCGCCGGAAAGCGGGTGGCCTGCACGCCGATGATCTCGATGTCCGGCCGCAGCGCCCGCGCCGCCACGCTGATACCGCTGATCAGCCCGCCGCCGCCAACTGCGATCACCAGCGTGTCGAGGTCGGGCTGCAGCCGCAGCATCTCCAGGCCCAGCGTGCCCTGGCCGGCGATCACCAGCGCGTCGTCGAAGGGGTGGATGAAGGTCAGGCCCTGCTCGGCCGCCAGCGTCAGCGCGTGCGCGCGCGCCTCGTCGAAGCCGTTGCCGTGCAACACCACCTCGGCGCAGAAGCCCCGCGTGCGCTCGACCTTGACGGTCGGCGTGAGCACCGGCATCACGATCACCGCGCGCAACCCCAGCCGCTGCGCATGGTGCGCCACGCCCTGGGCGTGGTTGCCGGCCGACGCGGCGATCACGCCGCGCACCGGCACACCGGAGCCAACCAGCGCCGCCAGCTTGTTGAGCGCGCCGCGCTCCTTGAAGGACGCGGTGAACTGCAGGTTCTCGAACTTCAGGAAGACCTGAGCGCCGGTGATCTGCGACAGCGTCTTCGATTCGACAAACGGCGTGTCCAGCACATGGCCGGACAGCCGCACCGCAGCGGCTTCGATGTCGGCGAGCGTGACGTCGGCCACCCCGGTGGCCCCTGCGATCAGGCCGTGCCGCCGACCGTCAGGCCGTCGATGCGCAGCGTCGGCTGGCCCACGCCCACCGGCACGCTCTGGCCCTCTTTGCCGCACACGCCCACACCCGAGTCCAGCGCCAGGTCGTTGCCGATCATCTTGACGCGGGTCAGCGCGTCCGGCCCGTTGCCGATGATGGTCGCGCCCTTGACCGGGTACAAGATCTTGCCGTTTTCGACCCAGTAGGCCTCGCTGGCCGAGAACACGAACTTGCCGCTGGTGATGTCGACCTGTCCGCCGCCGAAGTTGGTGGCGTACAGCCCGCGCTTGATGCTGCCGACGATCTCGTCCTTGGTCTTGTCGCCGGCCAGCATGTAGGTGTTGGTCATGCGCGGCATCGGCACGTGGGCGTAGCTCTCGCGGCGGCCGTTGCCGGTGGGCTTGACGCCCATCAGCCGGGCGTTCATCGAATCCTGGATGTAGCTCTTGAGGATGCCGTCCTCGATCAGCACGTTGCGCTGGCTGGCATGGCCCTCATCGTCGACGTTGAGCGAGCCGCGCCGGTCGGGCAGCGTGCCGTCGTCCAGCACGGTGACACCCTTGGCAGCCACCCGCTGGCCGATGCGCCCGGCAAAGGCCGACGAGCCCTTGCGGTTGAAGTCGCCCTCCAGGCCGTGGCCGATGGCCTCGTGCAGCAGCACGCCGGGCCAGCCCGGGCCCAACACCACGGTCATCACGCCGGCCGGGGCCGGGCGTGATTCGAGGTTGGTCAGCGCGGCATTGACCGCCTGATCGACGTAGAGCGAGAGCTGCTCGTCCTGGAAGTAGCCCAGGCCGAAGCGCCCACCGCCGCCGCCCGAGCCGACCTCGCGCCGGCTGACGCCATTGACAGTCTGCTCAGCGATCACGGTGATCGACAGCCGCACCATCGGCCGCACGTCGGCAGCACGGGTGCCGTCGGCGCGCGCCACCAGCACCACGTCGTACTCGGCGGCCACGCCAGCCATGACTTGCACCACGCGGGGGTCGCGGGCGCGGGCCATTTTTTCGATCTTCTCCAGCAGCGCCACTTTTTGCGTGCTGTCGAGCGTGCCGATCGGGTCGGTCGGCAAGTACAGCGAGCGGCTGCGGGCGATCTTGGGCGGTCGGGCAATCTTGACGCGGCGGCTCTGGCCGGCGGCGGCAATCGAGCGCACGGTGCGTGCGGCGTCCAGCAGCGCGGCCTCGGAAATGTCGTCGGAGTAGGCAAAAGCGGTTTTTTCACCCGCCACCGCCCGCACGCCCACGCCCTGGTCGATCGAGAAGCTGCCGCTCTTGACGATGCCTTCTTCCAGGCTCCAGCCCTCGTGGCGGGTGATCTGGAAGTACAGGTCGGCGTCGTCGACCCGGTGCTCGCCGATCACGGCCAGCGCCGCGCTGAGCTTGGCCTCGTCCAGACCGAAGGGATCGATCAGCAGTTGCTGGGCGATGGCGAGGCGTTCTAGGGTGGGTTCGCGCGAGATCATCGGCGGATTGTAGGTTTGGGGCCTTGACCTTGCAGACGCCGTTTTCCAGGGCGTTTTTGGCGTTTGGCAGGTCAGTTTCAGGCGGAATCGCGGTTGGCATTGTCCTGGCTGCCGTCGTCAGGCTCGCCGCCGCGGGCCTGGCGCAGCGCCAGCGCACGTTCGTACAGTGCATTGCGCGGCGCGCCGCTCAGCTCAGCGGCCAGCGCCACCGCCTGCTTGAGCGGCAAGTCACGCAACAGCGGGCCCAGCAGTCGCTCGGCCTCGGCGCTCAGCCCGGCGGCACCGGCGGGCAGCTCGACCGGCGGCAGCGCGTGCAGCACCAGCACAAACTCACCGCGCAAGCGGTGGGCATCGCCCGACAGCCAGCCGGGCAGATCGGCTGCTGCCATCGTGCTGATGCTCTCGAACTGCTTGGTCAGCTCGCGGCACAGCGTGATGCGGCGGGCCGGCGCGGCCTCGGCCAGGCCGGCCGCCAGCGCTTCGATGCGGTGCGGTGCCTCGAACAGCACCTGGCAACCCGGCGCTGCGGCAGCCGCAGCCAGCGCGCTGCGCCGGTCCTGGCCCTTGCCCGGCAGGAAGCCGACAAAGGCAAAACCCTGGGCCAGCACATCGCCGGCCGCGCTCAGTGCAGCCACCGCGCTGCTGGCCCCGGGGATCGGCAGCACCCGGTAGCCGGCAGCGGCCACTGCGGCCACCAGCACCGCGCCGGGGTCGGAGATGGCTGGCGTGCCGGCATCGCTGGCGTAGGCCACACGCTGGCCGGCGGCCAGGCGGGTTATCACGCCCGCTGCGGCGCTGTGCTCGTTGTGCTGGTGCAGCGCCAGCAGCGGTTTGTCCAGCCCGAGGTGGCGCAGCAGGCCGCCGGTGATGCGGGTGTCCTCGCAGGCCACCGCGTCCACCAGGCCCAGCACGTGGATGGCGCGCAGCGTCAGGTCGGCCAGGTTGCCGATGGGCGTGGCCAGCACGTAGAGTGCGCTGGCCGGGTGCTGCTGGCCGCGGGTGGCGGCGTCGGCGGCCTGGGTCAGCAGGGAGGCATCGATGTTCAAGGGCTGGGGCCGGGTTGGGGGCGGTGCGCCGGGTGCCGGGCCGGCAGGCCCCAGCACCAAGGCGGTGGGCGACAGCGCCGAGGACCGTGCGCTGCGCTTCCTGCAGCAGCAGGGCCTGCAGCTGGTCTGCCGCAATTATCGGCTGGCCGCCGGCCCGCGCCAGCGCGGTGCCGAGATCGACCTGATCCTGCACGACCCTGGCGGCACGCTGGTGTTTGTCGAGGTGCGCGCCCGTCGCGGCGCCGGGCATGGCGGTGCGGCGGCCAGTGTGCTGCCAGCAAAGCGGCGCCGCATCGTGCGCGCTGCCCAACACTACCTGCTGCGGCTGGCGGTGCTGCCACCTTGCCGGTTCGATGTGGTGGCGATCGACGGCGATACGCTGCAGTGGCTGCAAGGGGCTTTCGACGCCTGAGCCGCTTCAGCCCCCATCGCCGCGCCGTCAAGGAACTGCCGCCCCCAGGGGCTGCTCTACACTCCATGGACATGCTTGAGCCCCGTATCCAGCAGCAATTCTTCGAGAGTGCTGACCTCAAATACCAGTCGGCCGAGTTGCTGAGCCGCCCGATTGCCGATGCCGTCACCGCGCTGGTCGGTGCCCTCACCTCCGGTGGCCGGGTGCTGGCCGCCGGCCTGGGCGCGTCGTCCATGCTGGCGCAGTTGGTCGTGACCGAGCTGATCGGCGGCTTCGAGCGCGAGCGCCCCGGCCTGGCCGCGCTGGCGCTGGGCACCGACGGCGCCGCGCTGGCCGGTTTGGCGGCATTGCCGGGCGCCGGCGCCTTCGACAAGGTGCTGGCGCGCCAGGTCGAGACCCTGGGCCAGCCCGGTGACTTGCTGCTGCTGATCGACAGCGACGGCAACCACCCGGCGTTGCTGGCTGCCGCGTTGGCTGCGCAGGCCCAGGACATGACCGTGATTGCGCTGACCGGGCGCAGTGGTGGCGCCTTGCGTGGGCTGCTTCAAGAAACCGATGTGCTGGTGGCGGTGCCGCACGACCGGCGGGTTCGGGTGCTGGAATCGCACCTGCTGGTGTTGCACTGCCTGTGCGACGCGATCGATCTGCAATTGCTGGGCGAACAGGATTCCCTATGAACTTCCGCACGACCTTCCGCAAGACTTGTTCCACCGCGCCCCGATGGGCCGCCTTGGCCGCCGCCACCCTGATCGGCTCAACCTTGCTGGGCGGCTGCGCGGTGTTGGTGGGTGGCGCGGTGGTCGGCGGTGCGCTGTCCTACAGTGACCGCCGTACCTCGGGCACGCAGGTCGAGGACGAGGCCATCGAGCTCAAGGCCGTCAGCCGGGTCAACGCGGCCCTGGGAGAGCGTGGCCATGTCAACATCACCAGCTACAACCGCAGCGTGTTGATCACCGGCGAGGTACCGACCGACGCCGACCGCCTGCTGGTCGAGCAGACCGTTGCCCGGGTCGAAAACGTGCGGGCCACCACCAACGAGTTGATGGTGGGCTTCAGCAGCTCGCTGAGTGCGCGCAGCATCGACGCCATCCTGACCAGCAAGGTCAAGGCGGCCTTCCTCGACACCAAGGACCTGCAGTCCAATGTGTTCAAGGTGGTTACCGAGCGCAGCGTGGTCTACCTGATGGGCCAGGTGACCGAGCGTGAAGCCAGCCGGGCCGCCGAGGTAGCGCGCGGTGTGGGCGGCGTGGCCAAGGTGGTGCGTGTGTTCGAGGTGATCAGCGAGGCCGAACTGGCCAACCTGCTGCCCAAATAGTGCGGCTGCCCGGCCGCGGCCGGACGCCGACTTGGGCGCGCTGCCCGCCTATTTCAGCCGGCGCAGCAGGCTGGACGTGTCCCAACGTCCGCCGCCCTGGCCCTGCACGTCGGCGTAGAACTGGTCCACCAGCGCGGTAATCGGCAGCTTGGCGCCGTTGCGCCGGGCCTCGTCCAGCACCAGGCCCAGGTCCTTGCGCATCCAGTCCACCGCAAAGCCGAAGTCGAACTTGTCCGTCACCATCGTGCCGCCGCGGTTGTCCATCTGCCAGCTCTGGGCCGCGCCCTTGCCGATGACCTCCAGCACCTGCGCCATGTCCAGGCCGGCCTTCTGGCCAAAGGCGATGCCTTCGGACAGCGCCTGCACCAGGCCGGCGATGCACACCTGGTTGACCATCTTGGCGAGCTGACCGGCGCCGCTGTCGCCGACCCGGGTCACCGCCTTGGCAAACGCCATCGCGACCGGCTTGATGGCGTCGAACGGTGCCTGATCGCCGCCGCACATCACCGTCAGTGCGCCGTTGACCGCTCCTGCCTGGCCGCCCGAGACGGGGGCATCGACAAATTGCAAGCCCAGCACCTGGGCGGCGCCGTACAACGCACGCGCCACTTCGGCCGATGCTGTGGTGTGGTCGACAAACACCGTGCCGGGCGCCATGCCGGCCAGCGCGCCGTCGGCGGCCCGCTGGCCGCTGCCCAGGTCCGCGCCCAGCACCACAGCGCGCAGGTCGTCGTCGTTGCCGACGCAGGCAAAGACGATGTCCGCACCCGCCGCGGCCTCGCGCGGCGTGGCTGCGGCCGTGCCGCCGTACTCCGCGGCCCAGGCCCGGGCCTTGGCGGCGCTGCGGTTGTAGACGGTGACGCTGTGGCCGGCACGCGCCAGGTGGCCGGCCATCGGGTAGCCCATCACGCCAAGGCCCAGAAAGGCCACGCGCCGGGGTGTTGTGGGGTCGTAGGTTTTCATGCCCGCAAGTTTATCGGCGCGGTCCGATGCCTGCCCAGCAACGTGCTGCCACCCGTCACATGATCGTCAGGTGCTCGGTGCCGGCTGAAAAATCCTTGTTGCGGGCACGGTGGCTGTGCAGCTTGATCTGCAGCCGCAGGTCGTTGACCGAGTCGGCGTTGCGCAGCGCGTCTTCGTACGTGACCTCGTTGCACTCGTAAAGGTCGAACAGCGCCTGGTCGAAGGTCTGCATGCCCTGCTCGCGTGAGCGCTTCATCAGGTCCTTCATCTCGGCCACCTCGCCCTTGAAGATCAGGTCGGCGATCAGCGGGCTGTTCAGCAGCACCTCGACCGCCGCCACCCGGCCCTTGCCCTCCTCGCGCGGCAGCAGGCGCTGCGAGACGATGGCCTTGAGGTTGAGCGACAGGTCCATCAGCAGCTGCTGGCGGCGCTCCTCCGGGAACAGGTTGACGATACGGTCCAGCGCCTGGTTGGCGCTGTTGGCGTGCAGCGTGGTGATGCACAAATGGCCGGTTTCGGCAAAGGCCACCGCATGGTCCATGGTCTCGCGGTCGCGGATCTCGCCCATCAGGATCACGTCGGGCGCCTGGCGCAGGGTGTTCTTGAGCGCGGCGCCCCAGCCGTCGGTGTCGATGCCGACCTCGCGTTGGGTGACGATGCAGTTTTTGTGCGCGTGCACGTACTCGACCGGGTCTTCGATCGTGATGATGTGGCCGAAGCTGTTCTCGTTGCGGTGGTCCACCATCGCCGCCAGCGTGGTGCTCTTGCCCGAGCCGGTGGCGCCGACCACGATGACCAGGCCGCGCTTGGTCATCGCGATCTCCTTCATCACCGCCGGCAAGCCCAGCGCGTCGATCGTGGGCAAGCTGCGCGGGATGGTGCGCATCACCAGGCCGACATGGCCTTGCTGCATGAAGGCGTTGACCCGGAACCGGCCGACGCCCGACGGCGCGATCGCAAAATTGCACTCTTTGGTGCGCTCGAACTCGCTGGCCTGGCGCTCGTTCATGACCGAGCGCGCCAGTGCCAGGGTGTGTTGGCCGGTCAGCGGCTGGGGCGAGACCCGGGTGACCTTGCCGTCGACCTTGATCGCTGGCGGAAAGTCGGCGGTCAGGAACAGGTCCGAGCCGTTGCGGGCGGCCATCAGCCGCAGCAGGTCATTGATGAACTTGGAAGCCTGTTCGCGTTCCATGGTGCGGTTCTCCCGGGTGCTTGGCAATTGTGGCGCGGCGCGACGGCGGCAACTGTGTGGGGCCAGGCTCAGCCAGGGAAGTTCTCCGGGATCTTGGCTTTGGACCGGGCCTCGGCCGGGGTGATCATGTTGCGGCGCACCAGGTCGGTCAGGTTCTGGTCCAGCGTCTGCATACCCACGTTCTGGCCGGTCTGGATCGCCGAGTACATCTGCGCCACCTTGTTCTCGCGGATCAGGTTGCGGATGGCCGGGTTGCCGATCATGATCTCGTGCGCCGCGATGCGGCCGCTGCCGTCCTTCAGCTTGCACAGCGATTGCGAGATCACCGCCACCAGCGATTCAGACAACATCGCCCGCACCATCTCTTTCTCGGCCGCCGGGAACACATCGACCACCCGGTCGACCGTCTTGGCCGCGCTGCTGGTGTGCAGCGTGCCGAACACCAGGTGGCCGGTCTCGGCGGCGGTCAGCGCCAGGCGGATCGTCTCCAGGTCGCGCATCTCGCCCACCAGCACCGCGTCCGGGTCCTCCCGCAGGGCCGAGCGCAGCGCGTTGGCAAAGCTCAGCGTGTGCGGGCCGACCTCGCGCTGGTTGATCAGGCACTTCTTGCTTTCGTGCACAAACTCGATCGGGTCTTCGACCGTCAGCACGTGGCCGTATTCGGTCTCGTTCAGGTGGTTGACCATGGCGGCCAGCGTGGTGCTCTTGCCCGAGCCGGTGGGGCCGGTGACCAGCACCATGCCGCGCGGCCGCAGCGCCAGGTCGCCGAAGATCTTGGGCGCGTTGAGCTGCTCGAGCGACAGGATCTTGCTCGGGATGGTGCGGAACACCGCGCCCGCGCCGCGGTTCTGGTTGAAGGCGTTGACCCGGAAGCGCGACAGGCCCTGGATCTCGAACGAGAAGTCGCACTCCAGCGTGTCTTCGTAGTTCTTGCGCTGGGCGTCGTTCATGATGTCGTAGACCATGGCGTGCACCGCCTTGTGGTCCAGCGCCTCGACATTGATGCGGCGCACATCGCCGTTGACCCGGATCATCGGCGGCAGGCCGGCCGACAGGTGCAGGTCTGACGCTTTGTTCTTGACCGAAAACGCCAGCAGTTGGGTGATGTCCATGGGGCTTGCCTGAGCTACGCTCGAACCATTATGACGAGCGTTCTCGACAAACTTCAGCAGGTCCAAAGCCGGATCGCCAGCGCCTGCGCCGCGGCGCAGCGCAATGTGGACAGCGTCACGCTGCTGGCGGTGAGCAAGACCTTTGGCGCCGACGCGGTGCGCGAGGCCTTTGGCGCCGGCCAGCGCCAGTTCGGCGAGAACTACGTGCAGGAGGCGCTGGACAAGATCGCCGCGCTGGCTGACCTGCGGCAGCAACTGACCTGGCATTTGATCGGCCCGCTGCAAAGCAACAAGACCCGGCCGGTGGCCGAGGCCTTTGATTGGGTGCAGTCGGTCGACCGGCTCAAGATCGCGCAACGGCTGAGCGAGCAGCGGCCGGCAGGTTTGCCGCCGCTGCAGGTCTGCCTGCAGGTCAACATCAGCGGCGAGGCCAGCAAGAGCGGGCTGCTGCCGGACCAGGTGCTGGCGGTGGCGCAGGCGGTGGCCGTGCTGCCGCGGCTGCGGCTGCGCGGGCTGATGGCGATCCCCGAGCCTGCCGCCGACCTGGCCGCGCAACGGGCGCCGCACCGGGCCTTGCACGGGTTGCTGGACGCACTCAACGCCGCCGGGCTGCAGCTCGACACCTTGTCGATGGGCATGAGCGCCGACCTGGAGGCGGCCGTCGCCGAGGGCGCCACGCTGGTGCGGGTCGGCACGGCGATCTTTGGCGGCCGCACACCCGCGGCGGCGGTGCCGGCGGGCTGAGAGCCAGAAGACCCGCCGGCGCTGCGCGCCGCAGCGGCCCGGATCAGCCTACACGGCGATCTGCGTGCTGCACTTGACCTCTTCCATCACCGCGTAGGTGCGGGTCTCGCGCACGCCCGGCAGGGTCCAGATCACCGTGCCGATGAACGCGCGGTAGGCCGCCATGTCGGCCACACGGGTCTTGAGCAGGTAGTCGAAGCCACCCGCCACCAGATGGCATTCCAGGATCTCGGGCCGCACCTGGACCGCCGCGCGGAAGGTGTCCATCACGTCGTGCACCGTGCGGTCGAGCAAGATCTCGATGAACACCAGCAGCCCGGCGCCCAGCAGCACCGGGTTCAGGCGCGCCTCGTAGCCCAGGATGTAGCCGTCGCGGGTCAGGCGCTTGACCCGCTCCAGCACGGCGGTGGGCGACAGGTGCACCGCCTCGGCCAATTTGAGGTTGCTGATGCGGCCGTCGGCCTGCAGCACCCGCAGGATGCGCCGGTCGATGCTGTCGATCTCGGTCATCGCGGCGCCTCAGGTCAGCGCGATTTTGCGGCGGCCCGGGCTCACTGGTCGAGCTTGATGCCGGCCTTCTGGATGATCACGCCCCAGCGCTTGGCGTCCACGTCGAGCAAGCGCTTGAACTCGTCGGCGCTGCCGCCCACGGCGGTCAGGCCCTGGCTGTCGAGCAAGGCGACCACGGCCGGGTCGCGCAGCGCGGTGTTGACGTCGGCGTTGATCTTGTTGATGACGGCAGTGGGCGTGCCGGCGGCGGTGAACAGGCCGTTCCAGGCCATCGACTCGATTTGCGGGTAGCCGGCCTCGGCCAGTGTCGGCAGGTCTTTCAGGCTGTCGGGCCGCTGCGCCGCGCTGGTGGCGATCAGCCGCACCTTGCCCGACTTGACATGCGGCAGCAGTGCCGGTGCGGTCATGAAGGTGGCGTCGGCCTCGCCTTGCGCCACTGCAAACGCCGCTGGCGGTGAGCCGTTGAACGGCACGTGGGTGGCGGCAAAACCGGCCTCGCTCATCATCAGTGCCATCGTCAGGTGGGCCGAGCTGCCCTGGCCCAGCGATGCGTAGTTGGTCTTGCCGTCACGCGCCTTGGCCCACTCGACAAAGTCCCGCACGGTCTTGATCGGCAGGTTGGCGTTGACCGCCAGCACATTGGGCTGCGAGGTCGTCATGACCACCGGCGCCAGGTCCTTGGCCGGGTCGTAGGGCATCTTTTTGTAGAGGAAGGGTGCAAACGCGATCGGCCCGTTGAAGCCCAGTGCCAGGGTGTGGCCGTCGGGCGGCGCCTTGGCCGCCACGTCCACACCCAGCATGCCGCCGGCGCCCGGCTTGTTGTCCACCAGCACCGGCTGGCCCCAGCGGTCTTTGAGCTTGTCGGCCAGCAGCCGGGCGACGATGTCGAGTGAGCTGCCGGCCGGCGCTGGCACGACGATCCTGACGGCATGGGTCGGCCAGGCCTGGGCCCAGACCGGCGGGCCCAGGGTGAGCGCAAGGCAGGCAAGGGCAAGCAGGGTGCGGCGGCGCATG
>Ga0105047_10003912_pt1 | contig 26116 bp, 27 predicted proteins | sample MAT04_FD_78384 | JGI IMG/M metagenome (GOLD analysis project Ga0105047, IMG submission 78384) | Freshwater microbial communities from Lake Fryxell liftoff mats and glacier meltwater in Antarctica - MAT-04 (megahit assembly) | ecosystem: Environmental > Aquatic > Freshwater > Ice > Liftoff...
ACCACATATACCAATCAATCCGAATGTGAAACAGCAGTTCGGGCTGGAGAAAAATGCAAACCTATTTCAGGGGCGTCATCCGGTACGGGGAGCGGAATGGGATATAAAATAGTAATAGATCAACCATATATTAAAATTACGTATGGCACCACCGCCCCAGCCCAGCCCGCGGATCAAACAAATCCATCTACTTCTATTCTCCCTCCAGACGCTCCAGGTTTAGTCAATTACGATACGATAGGTGGTGTAAGTGGGTTTTTTACAGGTCTTGTTGTTAGTGCTGGTCCATGCACGGTGCCATTATTAGCTGGTGTGTTTGGTATCCCAGCGTCAATCGGTTGTAGGTGGACTGCTGCTATAGCAGGCGCAACTAGTGGTAATAAATTGGGAGACTTTATATATGAAAAAACACAATCAAATATCATAACTACCAATCTAGCCAACTCAGTAATACCAGACATTAATTATGTCAAGGTAAAGGGACGCACTATTAATGGCGACAAATGTTCATATCCAGGTCAGTGTACTAGTGGGTATTGTCGACCACCTCAGTGGTTCGATGATAGTGAGTGTGGAAATCCACCCGATGAAAAATATTTTATAGAACAAGTAACTGATGAGGGTAAGTTTGCAGAATCAACAAGTTGTACAGAATCATCCCAGTGTTCAGACTCTTTTTTCTGCATGAAACGAACGATAGGACGCAATACTTGTGAACAATTAACCAAAACCAATTTACAAAAAGATAGTCAGTGTTACGCGATTGGTAGTCCAGACAAAGATTATAAAAATGGTTGTGGCATGTGTCCAAATGGATATAGAGATACGGGCGATTCTAATAAAAGACTAGTTTGTAAATAAATCCCCCAATCCCACCCCGGGAGTGTCTGCCTCGCCGTAGGCGGGCCTGTCTGGTAATTTGTGATATTTTTCTTGAACCCAGTTACAAACTATTGGCAATGTAGCTACAATGTCATATAGCATTTTTAATGCTCAAGTATTTGTGGAATGAAGAGAAAAACAAATTACTAAAAGAAACTCGTAGAATTGGATTTGAGCAGATTCTCGATGCTATTTATAACAATCAAATCATTAAAAAGCTCAAACATACAAATCACCTCAAATATAAAATCAAATGATTTATGTCATTAAAATTAATAATAATGCTTATTGCGTATCATGTGTTAAACAAAAACAAGCAATATTTTTCAAAACTATCTATGCAAGCCACAAATATAAGAAAAAATATTTAAAAGAGACAAGGGAGGCAATATGAAAAAGGTAAAGTTTGATCCATTTAAGAATTTAGTACTGGATAAATATGAGCAAGAAATTGAAAATGCAATTGAATCTGAAGAATTCGAGTCAGTACCAATTCCTCCAAAGGAATTAACCATGCTTAAAAAAGCCGTGAAGCTCGGTCTTCGTTACCAAACTCTGGCCGGATCCATCCTCCACCAATACGTTCAAACATAAGAAAAAAATCCAAAATATGTTATCCTAATCTCTGGCATAAAAAATATAGGAGAAATCATCATGACAGCAAAACCAGCATTTAAACGTGTCTTACTCAAACTCGGTGGGGAATCGCTCCTAGGTGATCGCGAATACGGCATAGACCCCAAAGCAGCTCTAGCAGTTGCCGAAGAAATAAAATCCATCAGCGATACTGGCGTCCAAGTCTCCGTTTCAATTGGCGCTGGCAATATCTTTCGTGGTATCTCTGGCGCTGGCAACGGCATCGATCGCGCTACTGCCGACTATATGGGCATGCTGGCAACAGTGATGAATGCCTTGGCCCTTCAAGATGCCGTCGAAAAGATCGGGGTCCCCAGCCGTGTCCTCTCAGGACTTGAGATGCCCGCCGTAGCCGAGCCCTACATTCGTCGTCGCGCTATTCGCCATCTCGAAAAAGGTAGGGTAGTCATCCTCGCTGGTGGTTCTGGCGCTCCTTACTTCACTACCGACACCTCCGCCGCCTTGCGAGCTCTGGAGATGGGTTGTGAGGTCATCCTCAAGGCTACCAAGGTAGATGGTGTCTACGACAAAGACCCCAACAAATTCCCCGGTGCCAAAAAATATCAAGAGCTAGGTTATATGGACGCTCTCAAAGAGCGTCTCGAAGTCATGGATACTTCCGCCTTTGCCCTCTGTATGGACAACAAACTCCCCATCATGGTCTTCAATTTCTTTGAAAAAGGCAACTCCAAAAAAGCCGTCATGGGTGAAAAAATTGGTACTCTCGTTAAATAGTAATCTTTAGGGACGAAATGGGACTTGACCAATATAAGTGATAGGGTTTGCAGTCTTATCTCCTACATAAACTTCAAAGTGTAGATGAGGCCCAGTAGTCCAGCCTGTCATTCCTACGTCACCGATTATCTGGCCTTTAATAACCTTATCACCAGGTTTAACTTGCACCTTATCCAAGTGAGCATAAAGAGTAGAAAGAGTGTCTTTATGAGCGATACGGACAAAGTGACCATATCCTACAAGCACTTGTTCAACTTCCACGACCGTTCCTTCATCCATCGAATAAACGGCGGTTCCTTTAGGTGCACGCAAATCAATACCAGGGTGTAATGCATGATAGTTTTGAGACATACCCAAGGTCATCTCTAAGGGAAAGATATACTGAGTCTTTGTGGTTATCACAAATGGAATCTCAATCCCTCGGTTTTCAGCCTGTGTTAGATTGTAGTCAAAAGCATGTGTAGGGTAGGCGATAAATGATAAAGCCGTCGCCATTCCAGCCAACTGCAACCCAAAAAATCGGGGTAAAGTTTTTTTATTAAAAATACTAGCTCGGTGCCAGGTATGTTTCATAGTCGGGGTTAATTTAGCCCCTGAAGTGAAGCATCCTATCAAATCCTACTCAAATGTCAACCTATAATAACTCGAGTGTCCAGACAGAAATAATAAATACATCAAAATAGATCAAATAGCTACACTGTACGCTACAAGCTGTATACTGTAAGCTAGTACTATGAAGTCATTTTCTATTAATGGTTTTGGTCGTATTGGTCGCTTATCCCTGCGCGTTTGGTGGCAATATCATCGCGACACTCTCAAAATATCTGCTATCAACACCTCAGGATCAATGGAAATCGAGGGATGGGCTCATTTACTCAAATATGACACTACCTACGGCCAGTTTAGCGGTGATATTGCGTATGAAAAATATCAATCAGCCAAAGATGTCAGCGACGAGGATCCCTTAATCGGTTATCTTATTCTTGATTCAGTAGTCAAAATACCTGTTTTCTCCCAGCGCGACCCAGCCAAAATACCCTGGGGAAAGTATGATACCGAGGTAGTTATTGAGTCAACTGGTGCTTTCACGAGCGAAGATAAAGCCAAGGCCCATTTAATAGGGGGTGCCAAGCAAGTAGTTATTTCAGCCCCAGCTAAAGGTGGCAATGTCCCAACCTCGGTAATTGGCGTGAATGAGGATAAAATCGTTCAAGCCGATCATCAAAATATCATTGCGGTTTTAAATAATGCCTCCTGTACCACCAATTGTGTCGCTCCTGTTGCAATTGTTATTCAGGACAGACTTGGAATCAAGAAGGCCGCCATGACCACCATTCATAGCTATACTGATGATCAAAATCTTCAGGACGCCTCTCACAAGGATCTGAGGCGCTCTAGAGCCGCCGCTCAGAACATTGTCCCAACGAGTACCGGAGCGGCCATTGCCGCAACAGAAGCCATTCCCGAGCTTAAGGGTTTATTTGATGGCATTGCACTCAGGGTCCCCACAATTACTGGTTCCATTACTGATTTTACTTTTGTGGTCAAGCGTCCCACCTCTGTTGAAGAAGTAAACAATTTTTTCCGCCAAGCCATTTTGACCGACAAACTAGCAGGTATCTTGGCAGTGACCGATGAACCACTCGTTTCTTCCGATATTGTAGGCAGGAGGGAATCAGCTATCGTAGATCTCGATCTTACCCAAGTCATTGACGGAGATTTAGTCAAGGTTTTTGCGTGGTATGACAATGAGTGGGGATATTCCAATCGGCTAGTCGAAACCGTTCGCGATATTGCCAATGCTTGATTTTCAAATTGAGGCCCGAGGGAGAATCGAACTCCCGCATAAGAGTTTTGCAGACTCTCGATTTACCACTTATCTATCGGGCCAGTCACTAACTGATTATACCAGAGCCTCCTCCTTGAAAGGGGCTCTAAGCTGTGTCATGTGTTACCATATAACTGTATGAAAAAGCTATCAATTATCATAATTTCAAGTTTAATCCTAGGTGGATGTACCCCCAAAGATTTATTTGTAAAACCATTAGCTGGTTTAGAGATTAACACGACGCCCACCTCAACCGTTTTCCTGAATGGTGAAAACAAAGGTGAAACTCCCTATTCCAATAAGAATGTTAAGCCAGGTAGTTACACACTCCGATTAGTTCCCGCTTCTGGCGATAGTCTTCCTCCCTACGAAACCAAGCTTAACCTGACCTCAAAGGCTTCGACAGTGATCTCTCGTTCATTCGCCCAGTCAGACTTAGATGCCTCTGGTTATACCCTTCAACTCCAAGAAGAATCCTCCGGAGAAACATATCTTTCGGTAATTTCAGAGCCAGACACCATTAATGTTACTTTGGATGATCGGCCAAATGGTTTTACCCCACTATCAAAAATAGTTATCGCCCCAGGCTCTCATTCTCTCTTAGTTTCTTCGCCTGGTTATCTAGAGCAAACTCTCTCAATCAATGCTGTTAAAGGCTATAATTTAATTGTTAATTTTAAATTGGCTAGTCAAACCATTGTTTTATTGCCACCTACTCAAGCAACTCCCTCAGCTAGTCCAGAAATTTCTTTGTCGTCCGCTTCTCCTACACCCAAATCTTCACCAGTTTTAGTTTCAACAGTCGAAAAGCCGTATCTTGTTGTTGTAGACAACCCCGATACACAGACAAGCAAGGGTTTAAATGTTCGCAAAGAGGCGTCAAGTTCTAGCGATGTGATTGGCAAAGCATCCATTAATGAGAAATTGAAATATTTAGGAGAAACCACCGAAGCAGGTTGGTTTAAAGTGGAATTCGAGAATAATACTGGTTGGGTATCTGGTAAATATGTTACTTTAGTTAAGTAAAGTACAAAATCGTAATCACCATTAGTCCCCATATCGTCACCACAGTCAATAATGTTTTATCAGTCATAATCACCTTGTGCGGAGACTCTCCCTGATTCTTTTCATAAATCAGTTGCATATATCTCATCACCCCATAAATTACGACCGGCACTGTTGCCATTAACCACTTTTCTGCCACTAAGGTTCTGGGGAGAATTGAAAATAATTTCAGCACTCTCCCTTCGGCCACAAAAGTTGGGTGCAAAAAGGAAAACAAGGCATATGTGAGCCATGTTGTGTTAGCAAACATCGAAGTGTAAGCGTCCAGTAGTTCTGGAGTGTAATGAATCAAAGTAGTTCTGAGTCCTTTTGCCTCAATCCCGGCTCCACTCAGGAGAGTCATCTCACTTCGTCTTTTACCAACTGCCAGGAACAAAGAGGCTGATATGACAGTCAGTAAAAACCATACATCCATGTGTACATTTATGATAAACGACCCAGCATAAATTCTAATCACGAATCCAGCCGCAATTACAAAAACATCCAGAATAGGCACTTTCTTCCACCAAAGTGAGTAAAAGATATTCATTACAAAATATGCACCCATTGCGACGAAGAAAAAAGTCGATGTCATAAATCCCAACAATAAAGAAATTCCCGATAAAAGTAGAAAAAGAAATATCGCAATTTCTACTGAAATTTTTCCACTCGCGATTGGTCTGTTCTTTTTAAATGGATGAAGCCGATCACTTTTAATATCGATCAAGTCATTAAAAAGATATATTGATGATGATAAAAGACTAAACAATACAAACGCCCAGGTTACTTTTTCGAAGTACCCAGGGACAAAGAGAAATCCAGAAAATATTATTGGTGCAAAGACTATAATATTTTTAACCCACTGGGTTACTCGGATTGATTTGAGGATAAAAACAAGTTTATCCATAATAATGCTCCTCCCACGCTAACTGCAATTAACAAGATTGTATAGATTTTCATTTGGCTATTCAATTGGAGAGCTATTGTACCAAGTAGGGCAGTAACTAACCAATAAAATATCGCTACCTGTCTCTTGCTCCATCCAATTTTTAGTAGTTGATGATGTAGATGTCCTGTATCTCCCCACACCGGCGACTTTCCCGCCATTATCCTCCTCACAATTGCATATACAACATCCATTAGTGGTACGCCAAGCACTATCAGCGCTGTTGCTACTTTAGCTCCAGATAGTATCGAAAGTACTGCCAGAAAATAACCAGCCAAAGCTCCTCCACCCCAACCAGGCATTATTTTTTGTGGATAAATATTAAAAACCAGTAATCCGCCGTAAGCTCCGGCCAATGCAAACGATAGATAGGTGCCAGCCCAAGCTGAGGGGTCCGAAATAAATCTAAAGGATAATATTCCCATGACTATCGCCGCAATCATCGTGACTCCAGGTAGTTGTCCGTCTAGGCCTTTCGCACCCATATTTACAAAATTCATTCCCCATACTATCCAAAGTATGGTTAGTAAATTTGTAAATATCTCAACATTAAAGTTAATTACTCCTGCTCCAAATGGGTTACTTACATAGGCGATACCTATGCCGGTAGAGACTACGATTATTGCTGCAATTATTCCAAGTACAAGTCTCAAGTATGGAGAAATATCCATCAAATCATCCAGTACACCAGCGATCGCGATAATAACGGCTCCGGCAAATATCCCAGCAATTTGCGTATCCACCTTCAGGAACGATAAAGTCGCAAGTAGTATCGCCAAAAGAATTGGTATTCCACCTCCACGAGGGACTGGATTGGTGTGAATATGTTTTGCATGATCTTTTTTAGTTGATTTATCGATAAGCCCGAGGGAATTATATATCAAAATAGTTATGTAAGTTATTGCCAATGAAATCACAAAAGAAAATAAGAAAGGAAGGATCACAATTTTCTCTATCATAAAAGTAGGGATTGAATAATACCAATTGTTGCCAGTAATATCATTCCAGAAATTACTGCAGATGTAACTGCCAATACTCTTGGAAGTAGTGGTGATAATTTGGTAGAAATTCTCCCAAGGATCAGATTTAGTATTGACATTACAATAGCGATTACCGGCAAGGTCATAAACATTATTTTTGGTGCTAGTCTTGCTTCCCCCCAAGGTAACGAAAAATACAATGGTATATTTTGAGGGAGCCTACTATAAACTGCCCCAATCACAGCAACCATAATTATCAGAATTCCAAATGTTGCCAAATAGCTAGCTCGTCCCAGTTCATCTGGTACAAGTATTTCAGCCGTGGCAGTTATACTAAACGTTTGTTTATTTTTTGTCATGACAAATCTTATAACCTAATATAAATTTCTACGTCTTCAATCACTTTAGCTAAAATGTATTTCTGATCAATTAAAGATTTTAGTTCATCAAAATCTGTTATCTCCGGCAAAATCAAAATATACTTTGGTTTGTTAAAATTAATATTTTCGATCGTATAATCGTATTTTCTTAAGTCTCGCACATGAAAGCTTACAATATATTTACCGCCGGTTGGAAGTCTATTAGTTAGATTATAAATAGTTGGGTCAGTCCCCCACACATAAATTTTATCTTCTTGCATAAGTCTCTCGTTTAAGTACTTGGCGACATTATAATTCCGGGTGGCATTATCAAAGTGGGTCAAGTATTCGCTCCATGTCAGTTTACCTATAGAGTATTTCCAATATGTTTGGTACACCTTAATTGTGGGATAACCCCCAAAATTAATTTGTTTTTGTACTAATATTCCAATCACTATAAATATTGCAATAAATATCCAGCTCAACACATTCTCCGCCACAAACACGAAAGGTATCAGCAGAGAAAATGGTGCAGCTAATTCTTGCAAGTAGTGTGAGTATGGTCTGGCAGATAGCAAGGCTCCAAATAAAGAAAATGCTACCCAGAGACTTGCAAACACAAAAGATTTATCTAGTTTTTTGCGAGCAATATATAGCAGAATTGTAAATATAACTAGAACGCTACCTCGTACTACCAAGCCACTCTTAAATGGATTAAACGTGTAGGTGTTAGTCGACCAAGAAGACACATAACCTAGATTAACTGTCAGTACCGTTGCCAAATAGTCTGGCCCTGTGCCTTTGAGATAATAATAAACAAAAGTCAAAGCAAGAGGTGTTACAAATGCAACTACGTATGCAAACATTGACCAGGAAAATATTGCTTTAATTCCGTCTATCAAATTACTTCGTTTAAATACTAAAAAGAATAGCCCAATCGCTGCCATATCAGTCACTACGGGTATTTTAAACAACCACCCGATTCCACCAAGAATTCCAGCTATTGCAAATTTCTTCCATTCATTTTGTTTAGCATTCCAAAGAATCAGTACTCCAGCTGTAACAGGCATCATCATCAATAGTTCTGCATTAACAGTCAGACCCTCAAAAGTAGGAAGGGTAGTAACCAGTACAAATACTATAGAACTCAAATACGCTAAAGTTGGTCTGGTTTTCATCCAAAAAAGTTGGGCTAGTTTCCAAAACAACACAGTATGGATCACCATTACCAGTGCCAAGATCCCTTTGAATGCCCACATAGTTGGAGCTATGCCTGCCATAAGATAAATTAATGGTGGTTTGTGATCAAACATCGCCTGGTAGAGTGGAACTCCACTACTCCATGCTCTACCCATTACAAAATAAATTTCTTCGTCCCCATAATAATGTGGCATCACAAAACTAGGGATTCTTAGTACCAAAACCAAAATTATTAAAAAAATTACCCATTCGTATCGATTGCACCAGAGATGAAGAGATTTAAGCCATTTGATCATAGTTTCATTCTACAATATTTTTAGTCGGAGTCACTTTCTCCGTTACCTTGTATTCGATATATTTCCCGAGCATTAATCGTGTATGGGCATCAATTCCCGGTATTGCACTAAAAAATAATCCTACAATTGGTAGTGTAATAAACTCTAGTGCTTCAAAAAAAGGGGTAATTAGAAAAATTTTCCTACCTTGTCGTTGTGGTCTAAGCTTATTATTTAAGACAATTATTACCCCCAGAGCCAGCAAGCACAAAGTAAGTATTCCTGAAGTTACTTGAGGAAGAGTTTTGCCTATAATAGTTCTAGAAAAGTCATGGTTGAGGAATGGTGGTAGTAGTGCACCAATTGTAATTGCAAACCAGTTCACTGGCCACAAGAAATGGTCTTCCATTACCCTCAGAACTCGAATTGTTTTTTCCCAGAACGGAATTGTATCTGCCATTATCCACCTTGACACCACGTACGGAGTATCAGACACGCCCCACGCCCACCGCTTTACTTGTTCGTACTGGTTAGCATAGGTATTCCACACACCAGTCGCTTCAGCCGCATCTGCCATAATGGGAAGAAATAAAGGTTCGACTGTGACTTTCCCATCCAAAGCAAAAAATGCTTTAAAAAATAAACGCCAATCCTCTGGAATTACGTCCGTGTCCCAGTAGCCGATTGTATCAATCATCTTTAAACTTGCGGTATAGGTGGAAAAATTAATCAATCGATCTCGTCTAGCCAGCATAGCGAGGGACATGATTGTGGCCGAGGAAGAAAAAACTCGCACAAGCACGGGTACTTTCCATATGTTGTTATAGAACATCAGAATTCCTTGCCAAATTGTCGTGTAGCGAGCAGGGTTATCTAGGAAATGGTAAGTCAAGCATGCAAAATAGGAAGGATGAAGCAAAGCATCTGCATCTTCGCTAGTAATAGTAATATAGTCAATATCTATTTTTTCTCGATCAACCAAAATTCGCTTTGATTCTTTGGCACCCCAGGAGGTGTTAGAGGATTTCCCCTTTACCTCTCCTGGTAGATCGGGGTGATATGTGACCCAAAGATGACCAAAATTCTTACCATATTCATCAAGAAGTATTTTTGCTTTATCTCTCGCCTCTTCACCTTCTCGATCTTCAAATGACAACATTATATGAATATTTTTCAGTGGGAACATTTGTTCTCTTAGCTTGTCCAAGGTTCGCTTTAGGGTTTGGAGTGGTTCTTTGTAAGTTGGTACCACAATAATATGATTTACCTTTTTCCAGTCAGGGAAATTCTTAACGTCCCCCATCCAGTCGTAAACCTGAAACGTCTTGAGTTTAAAGTATCCAAGCACTGCCAGAAAGGCAGTGGTCATCGATCGATAAAACCAATAAACCGAAAAAGCAATAATATAATATGCCACTAAATCAGGGATAACAAAGGAACCCCAAATCGGAAATAAAATTAGAAACCATGATACGGATCCAGGGAGAATCTCTAGGAATCTTTTTGTTCGCACGGGGTGGCGATGTATGTATTTACGTAGATTTTTCATAGGTACTAAAAGGGTTGTTTCCTCGTCGAAGATGAGGGTGCAACCCTGACATCTACATTCGTATTATATGTTAAAAAGACGTTTTGCGTTGATTGTTGTCATTTCCTCAATTTTCTCAAGCGTTTGACTTCGAAGTTCAGCAATTTTTTGTGCTAACTCCAATACGTTCGCGGGTTCGTTGCGATTGCCTATTAGTTCGGGAACTTTTGTTCCCCTTGGCCTCATAAACGGAGAATCAGTTTCAAGTAGTAGTCGTTCATCAGGTACTAGACTCACGAGCTTCGCCACTCGCTTACTCCAAGTAATATTGCCACAAAAACTTATATAAAATCCTGCATTCAGTACTTTTGTCATAGCTACCTCATCCACCGAAAAGCAGTGAAATTGGCCTATTGGCATCTTGGGAAGTGATAATAAAACTTCCCACGTCTCAGGGAAAGACTCTCTGGTATGAATAATAACCGGCAGATCTAGTTCGATTGCCAATTCACCTTGCACCCTCATCAGTTCCATTTGTTCCCTTATTGTCTCACCATTATTTTTAAATTTATCTGTCCCAATCTCCCCTACAGCCACCACATATTTACTATTTTTCTGTATTAATTCTCTTAGTTGCGATCCTTGTATGACTATAGGCGAGTGATCACAACTTTTGCAATCAAGTTCTTCCGGATGTATCCCGACTGCAGCATACAATACTCCTGGGAATCTTTTTGCCAGATCTATTGCCATCTCACTTGATTTCAAATCCGTCCCTGGCACAATCATCTTTTCCACCCCAGCTTCCCTCGCACACGCGATGACCTCCGCCAAATCACTCTTGTAATCAGGGAACCACAAATGCGCATGCGTATCAATTATCATAATCTCGGGAACAACGCTTCATTTTTTATGATTTTCTCTGGCCCATATTGCTCTAAGATTTTCTTTGCAGTTTCTGGGAGGAATGGTTCTAAATCTGTCGCTACCTGTTTAATTTCTCCAATCAGCCAAGTTAACGCTTTTATTTTTTCGTTTTCTTCCATAGCCCACACTTTATTGGTGGAAACATATACATCAGCCTTTTTGATTCTCCCCCAAATACTTCCCAACGCCTCATCAAAGTTATATTCATTAAGTGATCGTGACACTTCTTCATTCATTAAAGAATTAAGGGGATTTTGATTAAAGAATTTATCTCCCAGCTGTTCCGCCATCGCCGCTACTCGTGCCACCAAATTGCCTATTCCATTTTGTAGATCAGATTTGTACACTTCTTCAAATTTATTTTTGGTAAAGTCCGAATCTTCAAACGGACTCATTTTAGCTAGCAGGTAGTAACGCAAGGCATCAACGCCATATTTTTCACTATATTCCAAGGGGTCAATCACGTTCCCCAGTGATTTGCTCATTTTTACTCCACCAGATGTGATAAATCCATGGATTAAAATCTGGCGTGTGAGCGGGAGGTCTGCGGCAAACAACATTGCTTGCCACATTGAGGACTGTTGTCGCAGGTTGTCTTTACCCGCAATTTGTACCGCGAGAGAGGATTCTTTAGTTCCCCAGTATTTAGCAAACTCCGCCTCATTCTCTGGCCAGCCAATTGTACTAATATAGTTGGTGAGCGCATCAAACCATACATACATGACATGTTGAGAGTCACCAGGTACTTCCACCCCCCAGGGCATTTTTTCTTTGAGGCGTGAAATAGAAAAGTCTTGGAGTCCTCCCTCCACAAAATTGCGGATCTCTTTTTGTCGGTGAGCTGGTACGACAAAATCAGGGTAGGTATCCATGTGGACAAGGAGTGCTTTTTGAATACGAGAGTCAGAAAATTTGAAGAAATAGTTTTCCTCCTTAATTAATTCAATCTCCTTATTGGGGTGTAGAGGACAGATCCCATCAACCAAGTCAGAGTCAGTCTTTTCTAATTCACACCCCACACAATATTTGGCTGTGTATACTCCTTTTTCGATGTATCCATTAGCTAGACAGCGTTTCCACAACTCTTGGGCTGCTTGCTTATGGTGGGGTTCAGTTGTGCGGACAAAATGGTTATAGCTCAGGTTGAGCGAGCTTTTTAAGGCGTCAAATTTGGCTGCATATTCATCAGTATATGCTTGGGGATCCTTGCCTTCCTCGATTGCTTTTTCATAAATTTTTTTGCCATGTTCATCTGTACCAGTATTAAAAAATACATCTTCGCCCTGCATGCTATGGTAGCGTGCGATAACATCAGCTTGAATTATTTCCAGAGCAAATCCGACGTGGGGTTTAGAATTTACGTATGGGAGTGTAGTTGTTAGATAAAAGCTTTTAGACATCAAACAATTATACCAGGGTTTACTTCATCAATTTCTCGAGTGCTCGAGATAGGCGGATACTCCACACATCAGCCCATTCCTCGGCTTTTACTCTAGCTAGTGCTACCTGAATACCTTTTTTGTTCATATTTTCGGCGACCGAGGCGATCGTTGCGGTTGAGACCTTTAGTACATCTTTAATATGTTCATAAGATTGTCTCTTGTCTAGAAATACCGCGATTGCTAGTCTTTTGGCAAGTGCAGATAGTTCGCTATCTGACATTAGGGATTTAAGGGTTAGTTCAATATCCACTTCACTTTTGGCATCCGCCAAAACCTGGTACAGGATTTTATAAACCTGTCCTTCAATTTTTTTATTCATTGATTGTATTGATTTTTTCATGACTACTATAGATATACCAACTTTGGGTAGCTAAAGTCAATAGGATCACAACAAGCAGTCCCACGTGCATTATATGAAACATAGAGAGTACGATCCCCATTATCATCGTCAGTGTCATTAAAAAACTTTTCCAGGCAGATCTAATAAAAATAGCCAAGGTATACCATAGGGAAATTGTCAGTAAGATTAAAAAAGGAAAATACGACCCCGGCAATATTATGTCCTTTAGTAGTTCTGGATCAATATAGAGAATAGTTGATGCCACGGCTCCCCACAGCAGGAGCAAGCTAATCATTTTTGGTATCCACTTCATATTATGACTATAATAGCAGTATGGAAGTAACTACTCTAACCTTAATTATTGTTTTTTTCTTGTTTGGATTCATGATTTTGATACTCAAGTTCTTCAAGGACGATTTGCGATCGCTCAGAAGTTCCGTTGATTTAACCAAAGATACGATCAATTCTAGTCTTGCCCTAAACACCAAAGATATTAATGATCGCCTGATCCGTGCTACAGAGGTAATTGGGGATCTCAAACGTGAGGCAGGCGCCTTCTCCGAAGTCAGTCGTTCCATGAAGTCGCTCCAAGACTATCTCCAATCACCCAAATTAAGGGGCAATATTGGCGAGATGGTGCTCAAGGACTTGATTTCCCAAATGTTTCCGGTCAGTTCTTTTGAACTCCAGCACGCTTTTCAGTCCGGCGCCATCGTCGACGCCATCATCAAAACCGACGCAGGTCTATTGCCCATCGATTCCAAATTCCCGATGGAAAACTTCCAAAAAATGATGTCAGAGACAAGCAAAGTGGAACAGGACACGCTACGGCGCGCTTTTACTCGAGATATAAAGACCCATGTCACGGCGATCAGCAAAAAATACATTTTGCCACAGGAGAATACTCTCGACTTTGCACTGATGTATATCCCCTCCGAATCAGTTTTTTACGAAGTAGCCGTGTCTGAGGATCTCATGAACTTTGCTCGTGACTTGCGCGTCTATCCCGTTTCTCCCAATACTCTCTACGCCGCCCTCCAAACCATTCTTCTCTCGTTCGAAGGTAAAAAAATTGAGCAAAAAGCCAAAGAAGTGTTCAAACTCATGCGCGGTATCCAAAAAGATTTCAGTAAAACTAGCGACAACATGATGACGCTCGGCGGACATCTAACCAATGCCTACAACAAATTTAGTGATGTTCAATCCCAATTCAATTCGATTGGTCAAAAATTATCCTCCACCCGTGAACTTACCAGTGACACAGACGAGAAATTATTAAATGATTAAATCATCTCTCGAATTTAGCAAATCATACAAAGCTTTAAACAAAGAACAACGTCAGGCCGTCGATACGATAGAAGGACCCGTTATGTTGGTTGCAGGTCCAGGTACAGGCAAGACTCAGACTCTCGCCCTCCGCATCGCCAATATCATCCGCAAGACCGACACGCCATCATCATCAATTTTAGCCCTTACCTACACCGAGTCGGGCGCCAGGGCGATGAAGTCGCGCCTGACCACAATGATCGGTCCTGAAGCATATTATGCCAATATCTCGACCTTCCACGCTTTCTGCCAGGGAGTGATCAAAGACAATCCCGACATCTTCACACTTAATCCATCCAGCGAACCTCTATCTGATTTAGAAAAATTCAAACTAATTCGCCGGCTCATCGACACTTCTAGTCTTTCAGTTTTGCGTCCTACGGGTGCACCCTATTATTATGCCAGTGCGATCCTTGGAGCTATCAGTGATCTCAAGCGCGAAGGGGTGGATACGGAGGAATTTGAGGATCTCTTAATTGCCGAAGATCTTTTCCTAAAGTCCGACGAAACAAGTGATTTAAAAAAAATCGAAATTGCAAAACGTCAGCGTAATCTAGTAAAAAACCAAGAACTAAATCTCCTGTATCGTAAGTATCAGGAAACGTTAAAATCAGAGGGTAGTTTTGATTTTGAGGATATGATCGCTAGTGTCGTTGATGCGTTCAAGCAGAACGAAGAATTGTTATTTTCTTGTCAGGAAAAATATTTATACATTTTAGTTGACGAGTACCAGGATACTAACTCTGCGCAGAACGAGCTTTTGCTACTACTTGCCAAATATTGGGGTGAGCAGGCCAACGTGTTTGTAACGGGAGACCCCGACCAGAGTATTATGAGATTTCAAGGAGCCTCAATCGAAAACCAACTTTCATTTGTCAAAGCTTATCCCAGTGCTACAGTTATTACGCTCAAGCAAAATTATCGTAGCACTCAAAATATTTTAGACGCCGCCGACTCGCTTATTGCAAAAAATAATTTGCGTATTAATGATGTTGTCGTAGGGATTGACCCCCATCTCACCTCACAAATTGGGTCAGGTGATCCCATTGGTATTGCACAGCTTAGCGGTAACACCGCAGAAATCATTTACATGGCAGAGGATATCAAGCAAAAAATAAGTAGTGGTATTGCACCCAGCGACATCGCCATTATTTACCATAAAAATTTTGAGTCTACGGCGATCGCCGATATACTAGCCAAGTACGGCATCGACTACTGTGTACAGGGTGGTGCCAATGTTTTGTCTGATCCTATCGTTCGCAACTTTATCAAGATTTTCAAAGTCATTTATGAGATGCGCGCAAGCCGGGAGGATGAGGATTTATTTACTATTCTCCACTACGATATTTTTGGCATAGATTCTCTTGATGTCCTCAAAATCGCTCGATTCGCTGGCAATGCTCGCCTAACTTTATTTGATGTCCTAGGTAATTCAGATTCGCTTTCATCACTAGACTTGTCTTCGCGCAAAAATCTTGATGCTACTTTCACAAAGCTCAAAACTTGGTCAGCCCTAGACGCCAACAAAACCTTTGTCGAGTTCTTTGAAGACGTGCTAAACAAGTCAGACTATCTTAATTGGATTTTGGACGAGGGCACCGTCTATCCGAATCAAGTTCGTGGCGCCCATCATCGCCTAGCCAAAATGAACACACTTTTTGACGAAGTGAAGAGAATGAATAAAGCCGATCACAATCTAGATTTACGTAGTTTTATCGAAAATTTGGAAATTATGGAAGAAAATCATCTTAGGATCGAAGAATCAAATTACGGTATTAGTTCTGACGCTATCACCCTAACCACAGCCCACAAAAGCAAAGGATTGGAGTGGGATCATGTCTATCTCCACAAAGCGATTGATGGCAATTGGGGCAACAACAAAAAAGCAGAATTAATTAGTCTCCCCGATACTTTACTAAAAAATGTTAAGCCTTCAGATAAAGAAAAGAACGAAGACGAGCGTCGTCTCTTTTATGTTGCCATGACCCGGGCCAAATCTAACCTAACAATTACCAGGGCCCAAACATACAGTAGTTACGGCAAGTCTCAGGAGGCCAGTCCCACGATGTTCTTACATGAAATAAATCCGCATCTTATTGCCACCATAGATGTAAGCAAAGTAGAAGACTCTGCCCACAAACATATCGAAAAGTTGCTCGGCAATCACGTCGTAGCTGATACCCCCAAAAGCGAGAGAGCCTACCTACAAGATATTGTCACCAACTTCAAACTGGCAGTCACTTCTCTCAATTCGTATTTATTTTGTGCCTACAAATTTAAGCTAGACAAATTACTCAAAGTCCCCCACGCCAAAAAACCTCATTTAATTTTTGGTACCGCGATCCACAGAGCACTCGAAAAGTTTTATTTAAAATTTAAGGAGGATGGAGTCGTGCCATCAAGGGAGTATTTATTGTCCGAGTTTTGTAGTTCCCTCACTGCTTCAGTCATCACCAAAGCCGACCTCGTCGTGTACACCAAAAAAGGAGAGGATCTTTTATCATCATATTTAGAGCTCAACCACAATCACTTGACTCTCCCACTAGCTACCGAGAAAAACTTGCGAGCCAATCTTGGCGATATCGAGCTCACAGGCAAGCTGGATAGATTGGAGTGGAGCGAACAGTCTAGTCGCTTAGTTAGAGTGATTGATTACAAGACTGGCAAACCCAAGACCATGGGTCAAATCAAGGGGACTACTCAGGATAATGATGGAGATCTTGCTCGCCAAATTGCGTTCTACAAACTCTTAATAGATTTAGATCCAAGTTTGAATTACAAGTTCGGCGAGGGCATGCTCGACTTTGTCGAAGAGCCGGGGATTAAAGGTCAGTCGGGGGAGCGTCGCCTGCAAGTCAGCGATGAGCAAATCGAAGATCTCAAAAAAATAATTCACTCTACTATGTCGTCAATTCGCGCGCTTTCATTCCCCCGCACCACCGATCTCAAAAAGTGCGAGAAATGTTACTTTCTCGACCACTGTCATCCAAATGGTCTACCAACAAATTAACGATACATCATTTCTATAATAAGAAATAATTAAATAATTATTTTTAAGTTATTTCATTTAAAGTTTGTTTTATTGCTATATATACAATTCACTTTATGTGATTTAATTAAGTAGTTATTAATAATTTTGAAAAGGAACAATATATGCCCGCAAAAAAGAAAGCAACTAAAAAAATAAAAAAACCTTTAGTAAGCAACAAAGCTAAAGAAGAAATAAAAGTCGAAGGGAAAAAAGTAGTCAATAAAATCAAAGAATTGATCAAAGAGGGCAATGTCCGCAAAATAACTGTCAAAGACAGCAAGGGCAAGGTGATCCTTTCGCTCCCCGTCACAGCCGGTGTAATTGGAGCGATTCTCCTTCCACCTCTCATTGTAGTTGGTGCCATTGCAGCTCTCCTGACCGAATGCACCATCACCGTTCAGCGCGAAAAATAATTATTTGAATTGGATATCAGAAAGGGGGTGAATTCCTTCATGTTAAAAAAACTTCTCCAAAGACTCACTGCCAAAAAAGCAGTTAAAAAAGCACCTGTTAAAAAAGTCGTGAAAAAGTCTGTTAAAAAAGTAACGAAAAAACCCGTCAAGAAAGTAGTTAAGAAAACGGTTAAGAAAGTAGCCAAGAAAACAGCCAAAAAAAGAAAATAAAATAATTGGGTCGTGACTAGTCTATTCCTGCCTTTAGTCACGACCCTTTTTGGTTCTCAGCCACCACCATCTAATGTCATCCAGCAATCGATAAAGCTTGTAGAGTACAGGATACGCTACATAGTCCCAGGTCCCAATATATTCAACATGCCTAGCGCCATATCCAGATTTAAAAGCATGAAATCCGTACCACGGATCATTCGTGTCTGGTTCAGTTCCTAGTGCTCCCCACATATCCAGGTAGTGGAGTCCCCATTGTTTAGCCAGCTTTATTGCTTCCCACATTACCAGGTTGTTCGCCATCACTTCACGGTGTTCTCTTGTGCTTGCGCCATAGGGATAGTACAGAGTATCGCCAAATTTAAATAATACCCAAGTAGTAACAATCTCTCCTCTATATTTAGCTACCAGTAAATTAGCGATACGCGCGGGGTGGAGAATCCTCCACATTTTTTTATGATATTCACGGGAGTGGGCATAAAACCCTTGTCGTTTAGTCGTTTCTTCTGTTAGATCAAGGTATCGCTCCAGCGCCGTCTCACTATTGTCGATCGTGACTATTACACCGCGTTTCTCTGCCACGCGGATGTTGTATCTCGTTTTCTGTTTAAAACTAGCCAAGAGTTCTTCCTCACTTGGAGTCACATCCAGTACAAAATTGTGTTTTGTAAACAAGGGTTTTCCAGGGACTAGACCCATTCTTGCAAAGTCTTGCATCTCAACTTTGGGTTCTAGTTTTATGAAAATACATCGGTTATCCTTCGCAATTTTACAAAGCGTTTCTATCATTTCTTTGTTAGGCAATTCATTTTTAGGGCAGTATCCCACATTCCATCCAGTGTAGGGTATTTTGTGTATTGTGACTTGCACACCACCTTCTCGCACGACTTTAATCCCCGTCCTTTCTCGAAACTCTCCCCACTCCCATGACTGCAACGGGTGATCTACATTTTTATTCCACTCGTCTTTTGAAATCATACTTACATTCTATCATTCACAGTTGGTTAAATATTCCCTTATTCGCTCTCGATCTTCGTTTTCTCGATTTATTGACTCGACCCTTTAGTGTCTTACAAGCAAATTTCTTGATTTTTATAATCAAAATCTTCTTGCTACATTCTCCTTCGATCAGAAACACGCTTTGATTATCTAGACGTTGTAAGTGAAACAATTCAATAGCATTCTTTTTCGCAACTACGAAATATTTTGGGACTCCCGCTGTTATTTTCACTGCACCCTCATCATCTATTGTGACGTTATCCTCGGCTGTCAGCTAATCTAGTCAATTCAAAATTTATGTGTGCAAGTTCATTGGCGGAAAGCAGAGACAAATCAAGTTCTAAAGTCGGATTGATCAGGTATTTTGTTTTGTCATGTTTGTAAAACTTGCTCTTGATGGCTTCTATAATGATTTTTGATATAAGTGAGTCCCATGAGCTGTTCTTTATATTTTTCATAATAATCAAAATCTATAAAATAGAGGAGTTTGTATAATACGGTCATGCCTACGTTCGGTTTTCCACCAACTTTATTTAGTATATAAAGCAAGACTTGGAGGAATTTTTCTATTTTATCCTCTGGCACACTGATCCGAAGGGTATTTTCCACTTTTCTTTCATTTATATTAGGAATAATTGTTAATTCTGGGTTAGGATTTCCCCCATTCATAAATGTTACAGCAGATAGTCCAAAAAAATCGGCAACTTTTCGCAATTCGTTGGTTGTGAGGTCACGTTTATTCTGTTCAATTAAAATGTACGTTGGTTTTGCAATTCCGATTACTTTAGCCACAGTATCCTGGGAATATGAGCCTTCTTTGCGTATTTTTTGTAAGTATGTTCCAAGCATCTATGTAAAATATATTGACACTTACCTATTTAGCAATTCTTCTACCGACATACTACCAGAGAGAAAATCATCTAAAGTAGAGTCAGAGAGGGAATCAATCTTGGTCCCAGATTTTTTTGTTTTTAGCTGTGCTCCATGCTGTCTCCAGAATTTCTCATCATCTTTTTTCATACTGCCAACATCTGTACTAAACATGGCAACTCTTGTAGTTTCACTCTCACTATACTCAAATAGTTCGCTTGGTACCTCATCAACAAATCTCGACTTATTTTGCGATCCTACATTCCCCCAAATCATTCTTTGTCTGGCCCACGTCATGTATAATTTATTTTTGGCCCGAGTTATTCCCACATATGCCAGGCGTCGCTCTTCTTCCATTTCCTCTATTTCCATCAGTGATCTCGAGTGGGGGAATAGTCCTTCTTCCATTCCAATTAGGAACACGATAGGGAACTCAAGGCCTTTGGCAGCGTGAAGGGTCATAAGTGTCACATGATCACTTTTTTGAGTATCTGTTTTCTCGCCTGATGAGAACTCAGATTGTACAAGTGCAACGTTCTCCAAAAATTCAGCCAGGTTATCAAACTCAGTAGCCACCGATTGCAACTCCTTGATATTTTCGATCCGAGTTAGTTCCTCTTCTATCTCTTCGTCAAACTGCTGGAGGTATTGCGAGTTTTCGATCACTTTGGTCAGCAACTCCAACGGAGTGGCGGCTTGGACGTCCATTTCATGAGGAATATTTTGTACTTGTGCCAGTTTACGCTTACCCAGTTTCTCTACTCGCCGATAACTGATTCGATCCTCAGGATTGAGGACAACGCGTAGATACGAGAGGAGATCTTTAATTTCTTTGCGCTCATAAAATTTAGTGCCCCCAATCAGTACATAAGGTACGCCCGACCTAATAAATGCTTCTTCAATCGATCTGGATTGGGCATTGGTTCTATATAACAGAGCAATATCTTTGTATTCATGTTTTTCATGTAATTTATTGATCTCGCCAACGATCTGACTTGCCTCATCACTCCCACTATTGGCCGTAATCAAAGTAATTTTTTCTCCTGCTCCTGCTTCTGTCCACAAAGAAAGAATAGGATGGTTTTTATTGTTACCAATTACTCCATAAGCAGCATCCAAAATATTTTGGGTAGAGCGGTAGTTACGAGATAGGTGGAGTTCAGTTAGATTGGAATATTCCTTTTTAAGTTTAGTCATGTTGCGGTAGTCAGCTCCTCTCCAGCGATAAATCGATTGCGAGGCGTCTCCCACTACCGTAAGTTGTTTATACTTGCGTGCCAACAGGGTCGTAAAGAGGTACTGAGCTGTATTGGTATCTTGATATTCATCAACAAATATATAGCGGAACATATCTTGGTATTTTTCCAAAATAACCGGGTTCTCTTGAAATAGTTTGACAGTTAATGAGAGTAAGTCATCAAAATCAACCGCTCCATATGCCTTTAGTTGTTTTTGATATTTAATGTACACTTCGGCCGCCACTTCCTGGAAAGGACCATGTGCCATCGATTTATATTGATCTGGATTTACAAGTTCTTGTTTGGATGAAGAGATCATTCCCATAATTGATCTCGGCTTATATCGCTTAGGATCGAGCTGGAGCGTAACCATTATTTCTTTAACCAAGGCCTCTTGGTCTCCATCATCATAGATCACAAAATCGCGCGATAGTCCCGCCACTTCAGCATCCCTTCGCAAGATTTTGGCAGACATGGAGTGGAACGTACCTACATTTGGTACTTTTGATCCGATCACGCGAGCCAATCGTTCCCTCATCTCCCCCGCCGCCTTATTGGTAAAAGTGACCATTAATAGTTGATCCGATGAAATAATTTTACTGTGGATCAAATAGGCCGCTTTATATGTCAAGGTTTTAGTTTTACCCGACCCCGCCCCCGCCATAATTAGTAGGGGTGATCCCGTGTGTTCGACCGCACTTCTTTGCTCTGCATTTAATTCATCTAGGTAGTCATACATAAGGTACAATAGTACTACATATGTCATTTTTAGTCGTGGCCAATTTCAAGTCTAATTTTACTCATTCTCAAGTAGAATCTTGGCTCGCACAAGTAAAACCTCAGGAAGGTATGGTAATAGCTCCTGCATATCCCCATCTCTCGCTTTTTAATGGCTTTGTTTTGGCAACTCAAGATGTCTCCCCCTTTCCCAAGGGCTCATATACTGGAGCGGTTAACGCCGAGCAACTTAAAGAGATCGGAGTTAGCTACGGTATTGTCGGTCATTCCGAGCGTCGTAGATATTTCCATGAGACTGCAATTGATGTAGCCAACAAAGTCAAAGAATTACTTGCTGTTGGCATTACTCCCCTAGTTTGTATGGATGAGTCCGATGTGACTGCTCAGTTTGCCACCCTCGACTCAACATATATTGATCAATGTATCTACTGTTATGAGCCCGCAGGCGGACTAGGGGGATCAGTTACTGCCCCACTTGAGCAAATATCTGCCGTACAAAAGCAAATAGGCCAATTTGTCACTGAGGCGAGATTTATTTATGGTGGATCAGTTGACCCCAACAATCTAGTAAGTCTGCTGAGTCTTAACTTATCCGGTGTCCTCACCGCTACTGCGAGTTTAAACCCAGACAAATACCTCTCCATGGTAAAGGTTAGCCATGGAGTCTGAAGTTCAGCCAGTCACTATTCCTTCTCCTTTTACTTTCCCCAGACTCTTACTTGTCATTTTTATTCTATTGGTTTTCTCTCTCGGATTTTGGTATTTCAAAAACAAGCAAGCTCAAAATATAGTTTCGGGGGTTGTTTCCTCTCCAATTGATATCTTAAAAAATAGTGATGGCGTAACCAACGTGCTTTTGCTTGGTATTGGTGGTGAAGGCCACGAAGGAGGGGATCTAACCGACAGTATTTTACTTGCCTCTTTCAACTTAAAAAACAATAAAGTATTTTTAATTCCAATTCCTCGTGATGTCTGGATTGTGTCCATGAAAGCCAAAATTAATACCGCCTATCACTATGGCAATGAGAGGCGTGCGGGTGGTGGGCGAGATCTCGCCAAATCAGCCGTTGCCGAAACACTTGGTATTCCAATCCACTATGCTCTAGTATTAGATTTTCAGGGATTTGTAAAAGCCATTGACGCCGTTGGTGGTGTCGATGTCGACGTTCAAAATGCATTTGATGATTATAAGTATCCTATTTTTGGCAAAGAAACTGCAGAGCCAGAAAGCGATCGTTACGAGCACGTTCATTTCGACATGGGTATGGCTCATATGGATGGTACAACAGCTCTCAAGTTTGCTCGTTCTCGCCACTCAATCGGGGACGAGGGCACCGATTTTTCCAGAGCTGCAAGACAGCAAAAAATTATTCTGGCTTTTAGAGATAAAATTTTAAGTACTAATACTATTTTTAGTAGTGATACGATCAACAAGCTAAAAGATAGTGTTTCAAGCTCGATCGACACCGACATCGTGGGTAGAGAACAAGCTAGTTTTTCTAAAGTGATTTTATCTCTTGGAAGTAAAGAAAATATTAGCAATATCGTTCTAACTGATTACCTAAAGAATCCCAAGAATTTACGTAATTATGCTGGGCAATGGGTATTGATCCCCAACCCAACTTTAGAAGAACTACAAAACTATGTCAAAACCAAGTTGGCAGAGTAATAAAATAATTTCAATTTCAATTTGGGCTGTGGCCATCGCCATTAGAGTTTATGGCGCTAGAACGCCAGCTCAAATATATGATATTGGTACTTTCGAAGCATGGTCCAGATCTTTTTGGGTTCACGGAATAAGTAAATTTTTTAACTCAGTCTGGTCTGATTATCTACCTCTGCCGATTATGACATTTGCTCCCATCTCTCTTTTAGCTGATTCTTTCCAGCTTAATTTTGGCTTAACTTTTAAATTAGTCCATATCTTAATCGAATTAATTTTAATATATTTACTCCCAGGAGTTTCATTACTTCCCAAAGCATTGCTTCTCCTTTCCCCAGCCCTAATTGGCGACAACTCTTTCTGGGGTCAGGTGGATACAATTCCAGCACTTTTTGCTTTACTAGCACTAACTTTACGAATGAGCACGCTAGGTATTTTTGAGTTCATCCTTTCTCCCTTTCTTTTTGGTTTAGCGGTTGCTTACAAGCCAATTATGATTTTAATTGCTCCAGTGCTTTGGATTGTTTCACTTAAAAAAGGTGACAAGTTTTTTACATTTCCATTTATTTCCACAACTGTTTTTCTATTGAGTGGAGTTCCTTCGGGTGGCATTAACTTCTTTATGCATTTGTGGTCACGGGTTATAGATCAATCAAGTACCTATCCCTATCTCACGATTAATGCTTTTAACCTCTGGTCGCTAGTGCCTCAAAATTATTGGGTTAGCGACTCAATCAGAATTTTTAATATATCAGGAAAAACTCTTGGACTATCACTTTTTGTCTTATCAACAGTTAAAATATTAAATGATTGGAGACTTAAAAAATTTGACGTAAAGCAAAGCTATCGTGTAGCAGGGGTGATTTTGATTACTTTTTTTGCCTTCACGACACGAATGCATGAAAGACACTTACTTTTTGGATTACCTTTTTTAGCACTTGCCATCGCAAGCGAAAAATTGTTATTAATTCCATATTTGATTTTAACTCTAACTTTTACGCTCAATCTATACGGGGCTTTTTACTGGGTAAATCATGCTCAGACTTGGCCATTTGGCGCAAATATTATTGCCCTCATTTCTTGGATTACGACTTTATCCGCAAGTATTTTAGTCATTGATCCATTCCGTCACATACCAGTTTTAAAGGGTGCTCACAAAACCCTTATCCTCATTCTCGCTCTCGCCTCACTACTCAGATTTACCAATTTATCTCATCCAACTAGCTACATTTTTGACGAAGTCTACCATGCCTTTACAGCTAGAGAATATCTACATAATCATGTCGAAGCATGGGAATGGTGGACAACTCCTCCCGCAGGAGTAGCCTACGAGTGGACGCATCCCCCAGTTGCCAAATACGGCATGATCATAGGCATGTTGTTATTTGGTGAAAATAGTTTCGGCTGGCGAGTCGGTTCTGCCACGCTAGGTGTTTTGAGTATTCTTGGAATCTATCTTTTAGTATCTAGTTTAACTAAAAACAGAAATTTTGCTTTACTTAGCGCATTCTTGATTTCCATTGAAGGTTTACATATCTCCCAATCACGCATTGCCATGAACGACATGTATATGTTGAACTTCTATATTTGGTCATTATATGCATCTGTAAAATCACGTTGGAAATTTTCAGCTATTCTTTATGGCTTGGCACTTGCCAGTAAATGGAGTGCTCTCTATGGGATTATTCCGCTTTCATTCATTTATCTAAATCAAAATAAAATATCTCTACGTTCTGTTTTTTTTACTTTTCGACTTATTTTAATTGTTATTTTTGTCTATGTCTTGACCTTTACCCCCTTCATTATCGCAGGTCATACTTGGCAACAGTGGTGGGAACTACACAGACAAATGTGGTACTACCATACTCACTTAGTAGCTACGCATGGATATCAGTCAGTGCCACTGCAGTGGCTTTTTTCCGCCCGCCCGGTCTGGTATTGGGTAGACTATGGCAAGGGGGTGATTAGTAATATTTATGCTCAGGCCAATCCCTTTATACTGTGGCTTGGACTTAGTTCCATAATTTTCCAGTTCAAAAAAATCTTACTCTATCCTTACTCACTTTTCCTTACTCTATACTTAGTTTTCACGCTTCCATGGATAGCCTCACCACGGATCATGTTTTTCTATCATTATCTTCCTTCGTCGACTTTCCTCTGCATTGTTTTATCATTTTGGCTCATTAGCTTAAATAAATCTACTAGACTTTATCTCCTAATTTTGTGTCTGTTATCACTTCTAATTGTCAGCCCCATACTCTATGGATTTCCGATGTCAGAATCATTCTGGAATAATTTGTTTGCGATCTTACCTAGCTGGAAGTAATTAATTTGGTTAGATAAGAAGTAACCCTAGTGCTCCAGCTAGTAGGAGTAGGAACCCAGCCCCAATCGTCCCGGCTGTTACTTCAAATACCCCTGCCACAGGTAGCGAGGTTGGTACTGGAGTAGCTGTGCTCACGACCTTGCCTGTTGCATCAATTGAAACGCTACATGTATCACGTTG
>Ga0105047_10003913_pt1 | contig 26108 bp, 18 predicted proteins | sample MAT04_FD_78384 | JGI IMG/M metagenome (GOLD analysis project Ga0105047, IMG submission 78384) | Freshwater microbial communities from Lake Fryxell liftoff mats and glacier meltwater in Antarctica - MAT-04 (megahit assembly) | ecosystem: Environmental > Aquatic > Freshwater > Ice > Liftoff...
CGCGTCCAGGCGCTGGTTCTCGCGGATGGCGACGTATTCCATCTCCGGGGTGATGATGCCGCGGCGTGCGTAATGCATCTGGCTGACGTTGGCACCGGCCCTGGCGACGCGCGGCAGCGTGCGCGCCGGAAAGCGCACGGCGTCCAGGCGCGCGTTGGTCTCGCGGCCGCGGCCGAATTCCGAACTCAGCTGCGGCAACCGCTCGGTATCGCCGCGCTCCTCGATCCACTTGGCGCGCAGTGCTGGCAGGCCGCTGCGCAGGTCGATGTGCGCATTCGGATCGGTGTAAGGGCCGGACGGATCGTAGACCGTGATCGGCGGATTCTCCTCGCCGCCGAACAACGTGGGCGTCTGTGCCTGCACGATTTCGCGCATCGCCACGCGCAGATCGGGCCGCGAACCTTCGATGAAGATCTTGCGCGAGCCGGGGATCGGCCGGGTCACGGATTCGGAAAGCTGTTCGGTCTGCTGCAGCAGCGTGTCGGGTTGCGCGTTCATTTAGCTTCGTCCTGTTGCGGGAAGTCTGCGAGGGTTCGCAGTCACGGACGAAGCGGCGGCGCATGGATCGCATGGTCGGGAACGGCTTGCGCCCGGTTCCCCACTGCACGTCCTGCAAAGCTTCCCTACGCCGGTGTCAGCCGGATCAGGTTCGAAGGGACTGTCTCAATCACCAACCAATGCTGGTGATACCCCCGCTTCTGGACGTCATTACAGCACAGCGGCGAACGATCCGGCCACGCCCGTTGCCGCGCAAAATCGCTCCTCGCGATGGGACCCCGGTGCGTTCAGCCATGGTTGCAGCTGCAACCGTGCCGTAACGGCGCGCGATGCGGGCCGCATCCAAAAAAAGTTCGCGCAATGGGTTGACATGATTAAATCCTGCGTGGTTATCTCGATCCATGTTGCAACGCCACACGCCCCCGACACTCCATTCCCCTGCGCCCCACGGCGCGGCGATCCCGCTCCTCGTACTCGTACTTATTACCTCACCCACAGGTGCGGGACGAATCGGCGCGTAGACAAGAAACACAGCCCCATTCGACGAACCCCGCACTGAGAAGTGCGGGGTTTTTTGCTTTCAGGTCTTCAAGAAAATTCACCCGACAGGAAACAGTCTCTTGGATAGCCGCAAACCCGCTACCCGCAACAGCGATGCGATCAAGTCGGGACCATCACACGCGCCCGCGCGCGCCATGCTGCGCGCCACCGGCCTGGACGATGCCGCGATCGCCAAACCCATGATCGCGGTGGTGCATACCTGGTCCAACGTGTCGCCCTGCAACCTGGGCCTGCGCGAGCTGGCCGAGCACGCCAGCGCCGGGGTGCGCGCGGCAGGCGGCACGCCGTTCGAGTTCAACACCATTGCCATCACCGATGGCATCGCCATGGGCAGCAGCGGCATGCGTGCTTCGCTGGCCTCACGCGAGGTGATTGCCGATTCGATCGAGCTCGCCGTCAGCGGACACTGCCTGGACGGCGTGGTGCTGCTGTGCGGTTGCGACAAGACCATCCCGGCTGCGGCGATGGCGCTGGCGCGATTGAACGTGCCGGGCGTGATCCTGTATGGCGGCACCATCATGCCGGGGCGTTGCAAGGACAAGCCCGTCACCATCCAGGACGTGTTCGAGGCGGTGGGCGCGCATTCGGCGGGCACGATCGACGAGGCCGCGCTGGCCGAAGTGGAACGCGCCGCGTGTCCGGGCGCGGGCGCCTGCGGCGGCCAGTTCACCGCCAACACCATGGCCATGGTGCTGACGTTCCTGGGCGTGTCGCCGCTGGGCTTGAACGACATTCCGGCGACCCACGCCGACAAGAACGCGGCAGCATTCCGTTGCGGCGAACTGGTGATGCAGCGACTGCAGGACGGCGGCCCGCTGCCGCGCGAGATCATCACCCTACCCGCGCTGCGCAATGCCGCGCATGCAGTGTCGGCGACAGCGGGTTCGACCAACGCGGCGATGCATCTGCTGGCGATCGCACATGAGGCCGGCGTGGCCTTCGACCTGGAAGAGTTCCAGGCCGCTTCATCGACCCCGGTCATCGCCGACCTCAAGCCCGGTGGTCGCTACACCGCCGCGGAAATGTTCGCCCAGGGCGGCACTGCGCTGGTGGCGCGCGAACTGAAGGCCGCAGGCGTGATCCATGACATCCCCACCGTCACTGGCCGCAGTCTTTTTGTCGAGATCGATGCCGCGCCCAGCCCTGTAACGCAGGACGTCGTGCGCCCGATCGGCCACCCGATCAAGCCGCAGGGCGGCTATTCGATCCTCTACGGCAAGCTCGCGCCGGAAGGCTGCATCCTGAAACTGGCCGGCCACGGACGCAGCAGTTTCAGCGGGCCGGCGCGCGTATTCGATTCGGAAGAAGCGTGCTTCTCCGCCGTCCAGTCGCGCCTGATCAAGGCAGGCGACGTGGTGGTCATCCGCTTCGAAGGCCCGGTCGGCGGGCCCGGCATGCGCGAGATGCTGGCGGTCACCGCGGCACTGGTGGGACAAGGGCTGGGCGATGACGTCGCGCTGGTGACCGACGGCAGGTTTTCCGGCGCCACCCGCGGATTCATGGTTGGACACGTTTCGCCCGAAGCCGCATTGGGCGGTCCGCTGGCGCGACTGCGCGAAGGCGACGTGGTTCGCATCGATACCGCCTCACGCACCCTGGATGTGGATGCGGATCTGGCCCTGCGCGACGCCGTGCGGATGGCGCCGCGCGTGACCACCGGCGCGCTGGCCAAGTACGCGCGCAGCGTCGGCTCCGCGTCGAAAGGTGCGGTAACCGCGCCCGGTCCGCTCGACCACCGCACGATTGCTTCGATCACCACCAGCGCCGCGCCGGCCGAACCCATCATCGTCTGAGCCCACTTTCATCTGTCGAACTCTTCGCAAATCTCCCTCTACTTCCAGGACATGCACATGACCGCCAGCAACATGAGCACCAGCACTTCGCCCAAGCCCCGCATCGCCATTCTCGGCTACGGCAGCCAGGGACGCGCGCACGCGCTCAACCTGCGCGATTCGGGATTCGACGTCAGCGTGGGCTTGCGTCCGGGAGGCCCGACGGAATTGAAGGCCAAAGCCGATGGCTTCACCGTTGCGACTCCCGCAGCAGTGGTGCGTGGTGCCGACCTGGTCGCGGTACTGACGCCGGACATGGTGCAGAAGGCGCTGTACGCCGACGTACTGCACGCCAACCTGAAACCCGGTGCGTGCCTGCTGTTCGCGCACGGATTGAACATCCATTTCGACCTGATCAAGCCGCGCGAGGACATCGACGTGGTGCTGGTGGCGCCGAAGGGTCCGGGCGCACTTGTGCGCCGCGAATACGAGATCGGACGTGGCGTGCCGTGCATCTACGCGGTGCACCAGGACTACAGCGGCCATGCGCAGGCACTCGCGCTGGCCTACGCCACCGGGCTGGGCGGCGCGCGCGCCAACCTGATCGAGACCACGTTCAAGGAAGAAACCGAAACCGACCTGTTCGGTGAGCAGGCGGTACTGTGCGGCGGCGCCAGTGCGCTGGTGCAGGCCGGTTTCGAGACCCTGGTCGAAGCCGGTTACCAGCCCGAAATCGCCTACTACGAAGTGCTGCACGAACTGAAACTGATCGTCGACCTGTTCTACGAGGGCGGCATCACCCGCATGCTGGAGTTCGTGTCCGAGACCGCACAATACGGTGACTACGTCAGCGGTCCGCGCGTGATCGATGCCAGTGTCAAGGCCCGCATGAAAGACGTGCTGACCGACATCCAGGACGGCACCTTCACCAGGAACTGGGTGGCCGAATACGAAGCCGGCCTGCCCAACTACAAGCGCTTCAAGCAGGCCGACCTGGACCATCCCATCGAGGTGGTCGGCAAGCAGCTGCGCGCCAAGATGGTGTGGCTGCAGGGCGAAACTGCGCAAGCTGCTGCGACTTCAGAAGCGAAGGCCGCCACCGCCAGGGCCGAGGCCACCGCCGCATGAACGCGACCGCGGCCCTGGCAGGTGCATGCAATGGCGCGCGCTGGCTGACCCAGGCGCTGGAAGCCGAGGGCGTGGACGTGCTGTTCGGCTATCCGGGCGGCACCATCATGCCGTTCTACGACGCGTTGGTGGACTCGAAACTCAAGCACATCCTGGTCCGCCACGAACAAGGCGCGGCGTTGGCCGCCAATGGCTATGCACGCGCCAGCGGCCGCGTCGGTGTGTGCGTGGCAACCTCGGGGCCGGGCGCTTCCAACCTGGTGACGGGAATCGCCGACGCGATGCTGGATTCGGTGCCGATGGTGTGTATCACCGGGCAAGTAGCGACGCATCTGATGGGCACCGATGCGTTCCAGGAACTGGACGTGTTCGGCCTGACCCTGCCCATCGTCAAGCACAGCTACATCGTGCGCAGCGTCGGTGATCTGCCACGCGTGGTCCGCGACGCCTTCCGCATCGCGCGCGAAGGCCGACCTGGTCCGGTGCTGATCGATCTGCCGAAGGACGTGCAGGTGGCCGATGCGGCGCATCTGCCTGCGCACGTTCCGGCCAGCGTCGATCCGCTTCCGTCACCACCTCAGGCCGCGCTGGCCGAAGCGCTGGCTGCGATTGCCGGTGCCGAGAAGCCGGTGATCTACGGCGGCGGTGGCATCGGCCTGGCCAATGCGGTGGAGGCATTCCGCAGCTTCGTCGACAACACCGGCATCCCGACGGTGCTGACCCTGCGCGGCCTCGGCGCGCTGCCCGGCGGCCATCCGCATTACCTCGGCATGCTGGGCATGCACGGCACCCGCGCGGCGAACATGGCGGTACAGGAGTCCGACCTGCTGATCGTGGTCGGCGCGCGTTTCGATGATCGCGCCACCGGCAAGCTGGCCGAGTTCGCGCCATTCGCACGCGTGATCCACCTGGATGCGGACGCTTACGAGATCTCCAAGTTGCGCACGGCCAATATCGCCTTGCCTGGCGATGTCGGCGATGGCCTGCGCGCGCTTTCCGGTGCGCGCAGCACCTGTGACGGGTGGCGCCAGCGCTGCCGCATGCTCAACGACAAGTTCGGTTTCCGCTATGACGCGCCCGGTACCGACATCTATGCACCCGCCCTGCTCAAGCGCATGACCGAGCTGGCACCGGACGATGCGATCGTCGCCTGCGATGTTGGCCAGCACCAGATGTGGGTTGCTCAGCACTGCCGTTTCAGCCACCCGCGCAATCATCTGACCAGTGGTGCGCTTGGCACCATGGGTTTCGGCCTGCCCGCGGCGATGGGTGCGCAGTTCGCGTGTCCCGAACGCACCGTGTTGCTGGTCAGCGGAGACGGCAGTTTCATGATGAATGTGCAGGAGCTGGTGACTATCGCCCGCTGCCGGTTGCCAGTGAAGATCGTGCTGCTGGACAACAGTTCGCTGGGTATGGTGCGGCAGTGGCAGGAGCTGTTCTTCGCCAAGCGCTACAGCGAGATCGACCTGTCCGACAACCCGGATTTCGCTGCACTGGCGCAGGTGTTCGGCATCCCCGCCCGGCGCATCGACCTGCGCAGCGAAGTGGAAGGTGCGCTGGCCGAGTTGCTGGCCCGGCCCGGCCCGGCGCTGCTGCACGTGGCCATCGACATCAAGGCCAACGTGTGGCCGCTGGTGCCGCCCAACACCGCCAACGGCACCATGCTCGATCGCAACCCGGACGAGGTCGAACCCGAAGCGCATCCCATGGCCCACGAAGCCAGCCCGCGGCTGGAGTCCACGCATGCGCTACCGGCTTGACCTGGTGCTGAGTCCGTCGGAAGGCGCGTTGACGCGTGTCATCGGCATGGTCGAGCGTCGTGGCTTCACGCCGCATTCCATCGTCGGATCGCCCGCGGTGGACGACGGGCACTGGCGCCTGCAGCTGGTGGTCGACGGCGTGCGCCCGCCGGAAACGCTGCGCCTGCAGATGCTGAAACTCTACGACTGTGTGTCGGTGGAGATCAATGAAGTGGATGTCGCGGAAATGGAGGTCATGTCGTGAGCGCGCATGTCGGAAGTTCCTTTTCTTGGGTTCCTGGTTGTGGGAGAAAAGCGGAATTTCGTGCTCGTTCCAGCAACCAGCAACCCTCAGCCAGGAACCTGAACTTGCTGCGGAGGCGTCTTCTTCAACGCTCATCTGCGCGCTGTCATCGGCCGCTCGCCGGTTCCCGTTCCCCGTTTTACCCCAATGCCTGATTCACGCGCCAGCGCCAGCAGCGAACCCGACGTAGCCGACGTCACCGTCGCCGAGGTGCTCGCGGCGCAGGCGCGCCTGCGCCCCTACCTGCCACCGACTCCGCTGCATTACGCCGAGCGCTTCGGCGTGTGGCTCAAACTCGAAAACCTGCAGCGCACCGGCTCGTACAAGGTGCGTGGTGCGCTCAATGCCTTGCTGGCGGCACGCGAGCGCGGCGACATGCGGCCGGTGATCGCGGCTTCGGCCGGCAACCACGCGCAGGGGCTGGCGTGGGCAGCCTACCGGTTGGGCGTGCAGGCAATCACGGTAATGCCGCATGGCGCGCCGGCCAACAAGGTGGCCGGCGTCTCGCACTGGGGCGCCACCGTTCGCTTGCACGGCGAAAGCTATGACGAGGCCTTCGCCTTCGCACGCGAGCTGGCCGAACAGAACGACTACCGGTTCCTGTCCGCATTCGACGATCCCGACGTGATCGCCGGACAGGGTACGGTCGGCATCGAGATCGCGGCGCATGCGCCCGATGTGGTGATCGTGCCGATCGGCGGCGGTGGCCTGGCTTCGGGCGTTGCCCTGGCGCTGAAGTCGCAGGGCGTGCGCATCGTCGGCGCGCAGGTCGAGGGCGTGGATTCGATGGCGCGCGCGCTCAAGGGCGATACGCGCGCGATCAACCCGGTAGCGAGCCTGGCCGACGGCGTGCGCGTCAAAGTTCCCGGGTTCCTGACGCGGCGCCTGTGTGCGCACCTGCTCGACGACGTGGTGATCGTGCGCGAAGCCGAGCTGCGCGAAACCCTGGTGCGCCTGGCCTTGGAGGAAAACATCATCGCCGAAGGTGCGGGTGCGCTGGCGCTGGCCGCGGGCCGCCGCGTCACCGGCAAGCGCAAGTGCGCGGTGGTGTCGGGCGGCAACATCGACGCAGGTGTGCTGGCGGGATTGCTGTCGGACGTGCGCCCGCGCGCCCCACGCAAACCACGCCGCCGTACCCAGGCCCTGCATCCAGTGGAGCCCGCCTCGGTCCCCGCACGACTTCGACCGTCGTTCTTCCCTGTCGCCGTCACTGCACCCATCGCTCCTATCTCCCCGGTCGCGCCCAAGGCGCGCCACCCCGTCATCGAAGAGGAATTCACCTGGTGAACGACCACAGCCACACAGTCGCCGCGCCGGTCGCGGCCCAGATCAGGATCTTCGACACCACCTTGCGCGATGGCGAGCAATCCCCCGGATGCAGCATGTCACCGACGCAAAAGCTGGTGATGGCGCGCGCGCTGGCCGACCTCGGCGTGGACGTGATCGAGACCGGCTTTCCGGCCAGCTCCGAGTCCGACCGTGACGCCGCTGCACTGATCGCGCGCGAACTGCATGACACCACCCTGTGCGTGCTGTCGCGCTGCCTGCCCGGCGATATCGAAGCCTCGGCGCGGGCGCTCTCCGCAAGCCACCATCCGCGCATCCATCTGTTCCTGTCCACCAGTCCGCTGCATCGCCAGCACAAGCTGCGCATGGATCGTGAGCAGGTGTTGCAGGCGATCTCCCGCAGCGTCACCCATGCGCGCACGCTGGTGGACGACGTGGAGTTTTCCGCCGAAGACGCGCTGCGCACCGAGGAGGATTTCCTGGCCCAGGCCATCGAAGCGGCGATTGCCGCCGGGGCCGGCACCATCAACCTGCCGGACACGGTGGGCTACACCACGCCCAATGAGATCCGCGGCCTGTTCGAACGCATGATCGCCAACGTTCCGGGCGCGCGCGAAGTGGTGTTCAGCACCCACTGCCACAACGACCTCGGGCTGGCCGTGGCCAATTCGCTGGCGGCGATCGAGGGCGGCGCGCGCCAGGTCGAGTGCACCGTCAACGGCATCGGCGAGCGCGCCGGCAACTGCGCGATGGAGGAACTGGCCATGGCGCTGAAGGTGCGCGGCGCCTGGTTCAATGCCGATACCAACCTCTGCACGCGGCGGATCGTACCCACCTCGCAGCTGTTGTCGCGACTGGTCGGCATGCCGGTGCAACGCAACAAGGCAGTGGTGGGTGCCAACGCTTTCGCGCACGAGGCCGGCATCCACCAGCACGGCATGCTGCGCCATCGCGGCACCTACGAAATCATGCGTCCCGAGGATGTGGGCTGGAAATCCTCGCAGATGGTGCTGGGACGCCATAGCGGTCGCGCCGCGGTCGAGCAGCGTTTGCGTGCGCTGGGCTACCTGCTGGAGGAAGCCGAACTGGAACTGGTGTTTGCCGACTTCAAGACGCTGTGCGAGAAGCAGCGCGTGGTGCAGGACAGCGACCTGCAGGCGCTGATGCAGGATGGGCCGGACAGCGAAGGCTACCGGCTGGCCTCGATGACCGTCAGCGATGTTGGCCACCGCGCGCGCGCCACGGTGGAACTGTCCGATCCGGATGGTGCGCGCATGTTCGAGACCGCCGAAGGCGACGGCCCGGTGGATGCGCTGTTTGCCGCACTGGCGATGGCCACCGGGGTGGACCTGGTGCTGGAAAGCTACCAGGTGCACAGCGTGGGCCTGGGACGTGATGCACGCGGCGAAGCCAACCTGAGCGTGCGCTACCAAGGCAAGGATTTCGACGGCACCGGCACCAGCAAGGACGTGATCGAAGCCAGCGCGCTGGCATGGCTGGACGTCGCCAACCGGCTGCTGCGCGGGCGTGATGGGGTCAAGGCGAAAGTGGAAATGGTGGCGGCGTGATCACTCCCGGCGCGGTCAGTCCTGGGTGGCGTTGTTGCTTCGCACGCCACGATGGTTTTTCGGCCGTCATCCCGTCGCTCGCCGCGATGACGGTCTTGATTCTTGAACTGCACGATTCAGCGAACAACACGGATGACCAATGCCCTTGAAAGCTCCCCGCACCCTGTTCGACAAACTCTGGGACGCCCACGTCGTGGTTGCCGAAACCGACGCCACGCCCGCGGTGCTGTACGTGGACCTGCACCTGATCCACGAGGTCACCTCGCCACAGGCGTTCACCGCGCTGCGCGATCGCGGTATTGCTCCGCGCGCACCGCAGCGGACCAAGGCCACGATGGACCACTCCACTCCGACCACGCAGGCCGACGCGGACGGCAAACTGCATTACTACACCCTCGCCTCCGAGGCGCAGGTGGATCTGCTGGCACGCAACTGCGCCGGGCACGGCATCGAGCTGTTCGACATGCAGTCTGCTGATCGCGGCATCGTCCATGTGCTCGCGCCGGAGCTGGGACTGACCCAGCCCGGCATGACCATCGTTTGCGGCGACAGCCACACCTCCACCCACGGCGCTTTCGGGGCGCTTGCTTTCGGCATCGGCACCAGCGAGGTTGGCCACGTGCTGGCCACACAGTGCCTGTTGCAACGAAAGGCGAAGACCATGGCCATCACCGTCGACGGCCCGTTGGCTGAAGGCGTCAGCGCCAAGGACGTGATCCTGCACATCATCGGCGTGATTGGCGTCAACGGCGGCACCGGCCATGTCATCGAATACCGCGGCTCGACCATTCGCGCAATGGACATGGAACAACGCATGACCCTGTGCAACATGTCGATCGAGGCCGGTGCGCGCGCCGGCATGATCGGGCCGGATGCAGTCACCTATGCATGGCTGGAGAACACGCCGCGGGCACCGCAGGGCGATGCATTCGAGCATGCCAAAGCGCGCTGGTCGCAATTCTGCAGCGATGAAAATGCGCGCTTCGATCAGGAAATCGCAATCGAAGCGTGCCACATCCGCCCCACCCTGACCTGGGGCACGCATCCGGGAACCGCGATCGCGGTGGACCGTGCGATACCCGCGGCCAACGATGCGGCGGCGCGCAAGTCGCTCGACTACATGCAGTTCGAATCCGGCCATGCGCTTGCGGGCACACCGGTGGACGTGGTGTTCGTGGGTTCGTGCACCAATGGACGTCTGGGCGACATGCGCGAAGTGGCGACCGTGCTGCGTGACCGCCGTGTTGATGCGCGTGTGCGGATGCTGGTGGTGCCGGGTTCGGAACTGGTCAAGCGTCAGGCCGAAGCCGAAGGCATCGACGTGATCGTGCGCGCCGCCGGTGCCGAATGGCGCGAGCCGGGCTGTTCGATGTGCATCGCCATGAATGGCGACCTGGTGGCGCCGGGGCAACTGGCAGTGAGCACCAGCAACCGCAATTTCGAAGGCCGCCAGGGACCAGGCTCACGCACGTTGCTGGCCTCGCCGATGACCGCGGCATGGGCGGCGGTGAACGGCTGCGTGGCCGATCCACGCGAGCTTTTCGCGGCGCCCGCGGCGGCCCGTGAGGAGGTGGCGTGATGCAGGCTTTTGATCCCTTCTCCCGGGGGGAGAAGGAAACATCAGGCTCCGTTTCTGCACTTGGAACCACCCCATGACCCCCTTCCCCGCCCTCACTTCGCGCAGCGTGGTCCTGCCTCAGGCCAACATCGACACCGACCAGATCATTCCCGCGCGTTTCCTCTCGACCACCGAACGTGCGGGCCTGGGCAAGCACGCCTTCAACGACTGGCGCTGGCGGGCCGACGGCTCGCCCCAGCCCGGTTTCGCCTTCAATCAGCCGGCAAACGCCGGTCGCCAGATCCTCATCGCGGGCGCCAACTTCGGCTGCGGTTCTTCGCGCGAGCACGCGCCGTGGGCGCTGGTCGATCTAGGCCTGCGCGCGATCGTCAGCAGCCAGATCGCCGATATCTTCCGCAACAACGCGTTGAAGAATGGCCTGCTGCCGATCGTGCTCGACGAAGCCGTCGTGCAGTCGCTGATGCAGCGGCCCGATGACGAACTGGTGGTGGACATCGTGGCGTGCGAGCTGCGCACCCCCGACGGACACGCCCACCGTTTCCCGCTGGACGCTTTCGCCCGCACCTGCCTGATCGAAGGCGTCGACGAGCTGGGCTACCTGTTGCTGCGTGAACCCCACATACGACACTACGAGGAACAACACCATGCACGCTGAAATCGCAGTCCTGCCCGGTGACGGCATCGGGCCCGAAGTCACTGCCGCGGCAGTTTCGGTATTGCGCACCGTCGCGCGCCGTTACGGCCACCAGTTCGACTTCCACGAACACGACATCGGCGGCGTCGCCATCGACCGTTTCGGCGAACCGCTGCCAGCGTCCACGCTGGATGCCTGCCGCAAGGCCGACGCCGTGCTGTTGGGTGCGGTCGGCGGACCGAAGTGGTCCGACCCCAATGCGAAGGTGAGGCCTGAGCAAGGCTTGCTCGCGCTGCGCAAGGGCCTGGACCTGTACGCGAACCTGCGCCCGGTGCGGCCCCATCCGGCCGCCCTGCATGCCTCGCCGATCAAGCCGCACCTGCTGACTGGCGTGGACATCATGGTGGTGCGCGAGCTGACCGGCGGCATCTACTTCGGTGACAAGACCCGCACCGCCGACAGTGCCAGCGACCTGTGCAGCTACAGCGTGGTCGAGATCGAACGCGTGGTGCGCAGTGCCTTCCTGCTGGCGCGGCGGCGGCGCGGCTTCCTGGTGTCGGTGGACAAGGCCAACGTGCTGGAGACCTCGCGCCTGTGGCGTGACGTCACCGCGCGCATGGGCCGCGACGAGTTCGCCGACATCCGCCTGGAACACGTGCTGGTCGATGCCATGGCCATGCACCTGCTGGCGCATCCGCGCGAGTACGACGTGATCGTCACCGAGAACATGTTCGGTGACATCCTCACCGATGAAGCTTCGATGCTGGCGGGTTCGCTCGGCCTGTTGCCTTCGGCTTCGCTCGGCAAAGGCAAAGTGGGCGTGTACGAGCCGATCCATGGCTCGGCGCCTGATATCGCCGGCAAGGGCATCGCCAATCCTTACGCCGCGATCCTCAGCGCTGCGATGCTGCTGCGGCACTCACTGGGATTGTTCGACGAAGCCGACTGCATCGAGCGCGCGGTCGATAGCGCTCTCAACGCCCACGCCTTTACCGCCGACCTGGCCTCCAATGGCCGGCGCCTGTCCACCAACGAGGCCGCGCAAGCGGTGACCGAGCAGATGCAGGCGCACTGCTATGTGGCGGAATTGCGCGATTGAAAAGGTGCGCGAAAGCGTGGCTTGCGGTTCCCTTCTCCCCGAGACAGAAGCAAACACGCAAAAAAAAACCGGCGCACCAGGCGCCGGTCTTTTCCTTACGCAGATCGTCGACCTGATGGCAGTCGACCAACCTCTCTTCGACCTACCTGTTGTTCGAAGCGCACGAAGTGATCTGCCCGCCTTCGCTTCCGCTGATCAGCCCACCGGACCTCAGTCGCTTGGTGTATTGGGCCATGCAGCTCTGGTAGGCACCGTGGTTGCGCGCGGTGATCTTGCAGATGTTGCTCTGCGCCTGCACGTTGGCACCGATGATCAAGCCACCTTCTTCGACCACCGGAATGCCGGTATCGCAGGTACCGATCATCGCGTTGCCCTGGTTCAGGGTCCAGCCTTCGTCCCGGAACAATGCTGGGGTCAGGTCAAGGTTGTAGTTGGCTGCAAGCGAAGCGGTGATCGCCGGTTCCATCAACGCATTCGGACTGGTGCTGGTGTCGTAGTGCGAGAACGAGGAGCCCGGCTGCACCGGATTGGGCGCGAACAGCAGGGCGAAGCCGTTGGGGTCGGCACCCTGCAGTTCACCCGGCACCAACGCAAGGGCGAGGGTCACGCCCGGCAAGCCTGCCTTGATCGCCGCGCCGTCGGCCTGGGTAACGCTCAGCGTCGGCACCGTTGCCTCGACCGTTGCGTCCGCAGCCATCGCAGGCGGCCCGCCTGGCGCGTTGTTGGCGATGAGCACTGCGGTCGCGCCTGCATCCTGGGCAAACCTGGCCTTGATCTCGAACGCGCAGCTACCGCGGTCGACCAGGGCGATACGGCCTGCATAAGCTCCCGCCGGCGATGCCGCGCAGCCTTGCGAAGGCAGGGCGCTGCCGTCATTGACCAGCACCACGCTGCCGTTGAAGTTGGCAGGCGAAGCAGCCGGTCCGAACGCGGCCGTACCGTAGTTGAAGTTGCCGACCACGCTGCCACTTGCGCGCAATGCGACCTTGTCGTCCAGTACCAGCGGCACCTCGGCCGTGACCTGCGGGCCGCGGAACGCGAGATTGCCACCGATGGTCGCGGCTACGCGACCTGCGTTGGTCAGCTGGTACCAGGGGCTCTGCGAGTTGTTGTCGTATACGAAGCGCGAATAGATGTCCTGGAAACCGGCCAGCGGCGCGCCGGTGGACACGTTGCCGAAGCCTGAAAAACCCAGGCCGTGGGCGATTTCATGCATCACCACGTTGAGGAAGTTGGTCTGCCCCGATGGCGTGTTGCCGTCCAGTCCGTAGTACCAGCCCGAACCCGGCGAACACGGGCTGCCGTCGGGGTTGGTCAGGCCGAAGGACGCATTGAAGCGGCTGACCACATCCACGCCGGCTCCGTTCTGGATGTCGAACCCGACCAGCGAATCGGCCAGCGCGCCGTGGTACAGCGTGTCGGGCTGGCCCGGCTCGGTGAGCACATAAATTGCGCCGGCGCCGGCGGAGCCAAGCACGGTGCCCGAGGCATCGCAGCGCAGCGGCTGGAAGCTCGCCTGCACCCGGATCTCAGCATCGCTCTGCAGCACCGCGCCCCATAGTTCGGCGGCGAACTGGTAGGCGATACGGCGTTGTTCACCGATGCTGGTACCCGGGTTGCCGCCTGCAGGCTTCAGCGGCGTCGGGTCGTTGAGGCCCTGGCCCACCGGATCGGCGTTGACCGGGATGATGGTGGCGGCCAGCGCGTTGCCGGCGAACAAGGCGGCGCTGAGGCAGGTCAGCAGGAGGGTCTTCTTCATTTCACTTCTCCCTGCGGCAGCTTCACCGGCGGCGACTGGCCCTCTGCAACGTGTTCGAAACCCATGCTGCCATCTGCATTGCGCACCGGCACCAGGTTCACCATCCGGTCCTCGGGCAGCTGCATCTCGATGATGCCCGGCTCCACCCGACGCATGTTGGCAATGGCCTCCTTCTCGGTTTTCGGCAGCACGACGCGCTGCCGCTTGGTGTTGTCGTTGCCGCGGACGAAATCCGCGCGGTCGCGCTTGTTGTTGCTGCTGTTGTCGCCCTTGCCGGTGGTCTGTGCGGTGGCGGTGGCCGCCAGCGCGACGGCGCCGATCAGGAATGAAGCGGCAAGCAGGCTTCTTGAAGTACTGGGTTTCACGGGTGATCTCCTGGAAAGGGGCAAAAACTACGGTGCGGGGGCACCTGACTACGACACGACACACCTTCAATGCGTTATGGGCAACCACCCGGTCGCAGGGCGATGCGGGTGAACGATGGTGCCGAGCGAACGTAGTGCAGTCGGCGTTCCCAGCACAATAGGCAGGATGTTCCGACGGCGAAAAACACCTGTAGATCCCCTCCCAGCGTGGATGTTTTCCATGGAAACCGCCGTATCGGCTGTTACAGCCATGACTTTGTCGATCGCAAGGGCCGCAATCACGGAGCTGGTTCCACAGCGGAATGACGCTTGAATTGTTGCGGGGCACAACCATTTGCGCAAAAAACGCTCCTGCAAAATGTGCCGGAAAAAAACGCTGTCTACGCTATGACAAAAATGAACGGGACAGGCCGCAGCGACCAGTCGAACCCCGCTGGTAAGGAACCTGGCCCCGGTGCGGGTCCTGAACCCACGTGCATCAAGCCACGCCGGCGAGACCCTCTGCATGCAGGCGCACCAGCTCACGGGTCATGCTGTCGGCAGGCAATGGCCGGTAATACACATAGCCCTGGATTACGTGGCAGCCCCAGCCGCCCAGCATCTCCACATGAGCCATGGACTCGACGCCTTCGGCCACGATGTTCTTGTTCAGCGCCTTGGCCAGGGCAATGATCGAGCGGATCACCGCCATCGAGGCCTCGTCCTCGTCCAGACTGGCGATGAAAGCGCGGTCGATCTTGAGCGTGTCCGTGGGCAGGCGCGTCAGGTAAGCCAGCGAGGAATAACCCGTGCCGAAGTCGTCGATGGCCACGGTGGCGCCTGCCTCTCGGAGAATCTGCAACTGCTGCGTTGCGATGCCGCTGTCGTTGACCAGCAGCGATTCGGTAACCTCGATCTCGAGCTCGCCCCAATCGATGCCGCTGGCGGCGACTGCGCGTGCCACCATGTTTGCCAGTTGGCCCGAACGCAGCTGGTAGCTGGAAACGTTGACAGCGATCAAGGGCAGGTCCAGCCCCATGCCCTTCCAGATCGCCAGCTGCCGGCACGCCTGATCGAGCACGAAAGCGCCCAGCTCCTCGATCAGTCCGCACTCCTCGGCCAGGGTGATGAACGCATCCGGCGCGATGCGGCCCTTGGTCGGATGGGTCCATCGCGCCAGCGCCTCGGCACCGACGATGCAAGCGCTGCGACTGTCCACGCGCGGCTGGTAATGCACTTCCAGCGTGCCCGCACGGATCGCAAGGCGCAGGTCGTTTTCCAGCTGCACGCGGGTCAACGCGGACTCGTTCATTTCCTCCTCGAAGAATTCCATGCGTCCACCGCCGGACTTCTTGGCGCGATACATCGCCACGTCCGAGTTGTGGATCAACTCGTGCGCGTGGACCCCGTGCTGGGGATACATGGCCAGGCCGGCGCTGAAACCAATCACCAGTTCGGTGCCATTGGCCATGATTGGCGCTTCGAAGGCCGCAGCAAGCGCTGCGGTGGCACGCGCCGCGTCGGCCGGGGAACGCATGTCGTGCAGGATCACGAAGAACTCGTCGCCGCCGAAACGGGCCAGGAAGTGTTCCGGCCCGATGCTTCGGCGGATGCGTTCGCCTGCGTGCACCAGGATCAGGTCGCCCTGCGCATGCCCCAGGCCATCGTTGATCGACTTGAAGCGGTCCAGGTCGATGAATACCGCTGCGAATCCTTCGCCGTTCGCGCTCGAGCGTTCGATCGCCTTGGCCAGCGCCTCCAATGCCGCCAGTCGGTTGGCGAGGCCAGTCAATGGGTCGTGGCGGGCCTGGAACACGAGCAGGTTTTCATGTTCTTCCACGGCCAGCGCAACGGCGACCCGTTCGGCCAACTCGCGGACTTCGACCAGCGTCTCCTCGTCGGGTGCCGGCCCGTCGTTGCAAGCGAGCGCCACCCAGGCCCGCGATTGGTCGCGATGACCCAGCGCAAGCACCAGGACACGCTGCAGGTCGTGGCGCGCGAAACCGGTACCGGCAAGTTGCGTCGTGCTCCAGCTACCCGGTTCCAGGTCGTATGCACTTTCGTGCATGGGCTCCAGCGCTGAGCCGCTGTCCATCTCCGTCTGGCGCCGGCCGCACATGCTCAGGAAGTGTTGCTTGGGCGCGTGCGGGTCGACACCGCGCAAAGTCATGCCCACGCCAGCCACGTCGGCGATCTGATGGATGCGCGCAATCACCACGTCGACCACGGCCGCAGCAGGCAACCGCTCCAGGATCAGGCGGTCGATCTCGGACAGCGTACGCAGCGTGTCGAGCTGCCGACGGATGCGGCCTTCCATATCGCCGAAGGTATGGGTGAGGGTGTCGAACTCATCATCCATGCGCGTATCGACCGTTGGCGCGCCGGCCTGCCCCACCGCCCGGATCCTGGCCACCAGCGCCTCGAGTGGCACCAGGATCCTGCGAATCACGATCGAGCTCAGCATCAGCACCAGCAACAACAGGCCGAATGCCAGCGGCGCCAGAAAGGTCAGATGGCTGGCCAATAACGGCTCGCGCTCGCGCACTGTCACGAAGCGCCATGATTCGGCGCCGAAAACCGGTTCGAGGAACAGTTCCCAATCATCGTGCAGCGCGCTGGCGCCCTGTTCGATGAGTGGCGCATCGCCAGCGCAGGACAGTGTCTGGTTGCCGGCATGGACGCAGACCTTGCCGTTGAATTCCTGGTCCTCGCTGGCACCCCAGAGGTACTCGGGACGGATGACTCCCGCGATCAGTCTGCCTCCTTCGGGTCGTTCACGATGACTGAGCAGCACGATTCGCGGCAGCTGTTCCTTGGCCAGCGCAGGCAGCACCACCAGCGTTGCAGACAGCGCACTGGCGCCGGGGTGCCGCGCCAGTGCGGCGTCGATTGCAGCAGCATCGCCACCTTTGCCCAGGGGCAGCGACAGCTGTTCGATGCTGGAAAAGAACGGCGCCAGCAATGACTGGCGAACCGGTCCGGTGGCGCTGTTGGTGTCGACCCGCTGCAGCATCGCGTGCGCCGATTCCAGGCGTTCGAACACCGTCAACGCAAAGTGCTTGGTCTCGGTGCGCATGACCTTCTGGCTCGACGCCATCGCATTGGTCGAAGCAGTGCGATAGGTGAACCAGAACACGGCCACGGCCGGGATGATCACGGCCACGCAGAAGGTCAGGAAAATGCGCCTTCCCAGCCTGCTGCGCAGGAACGTGCCTTCGATCCACGGCGGCAGGCGCATGCGCGGCGTCAGAAGTCCTCCGCCAGGCCGATGTAGGCACCATCTCGCGCGCGGATCACGTCATCGAGGCTGTCCTTCTGGCTGACCTGGGTCTTGAACACGCCGTTCTTGCCGGCGCTGAAAAGGTCGTAGTCGCTGTTGAGCGGATTCAACTTCTTGTCCTTGCGGGCCTTTCCCTTGCCCTTGACGCCCTCGAGCTTGGTGTAGTGGTACGCGCGCTGCCACGGGTCAAGTAATGTGCCTTGGCCGATCTGCGCCAGCGCATCGGGCAGCGCGTTGTCGTGGTTGTTGCGGTAGCGCAGGATCTGCATTTCCATCAGCGCGATATCCGCCTGGGCGGCAGCGTTTTTGGAACGGTCGATGTACTTGGAAAACTGGCCGACGGCGAGGGTTGCCAGGATTGCGACCACCGCCACCGCGAACATCAGTTCAAGCAAGGTGAAGCCACCGAGGCTGCGCGCGCCGCCACGCTGAGTCGCACCGCAGCGATTTCCTGACTTCATGTTTTGACACTCCCCGTTCTGCTTGCCCGGCCCGGCAATCAGATCCGCCGTAACCTCAAGCCATCCTTCCCCGCAAGTGGCGGCAAACCCGCCTACCGCGCCATCCCCCGGCGCATCCCTTGCCCGGCACTTTTATCACAACGACATAAACCCGCCGTGACGGATCGAACAAGCTGCCGAATGAATCTAGATCGGCATGCACAGGCCCAGCTTGAGCGCTGGCGTCGGGCTTCACGCCTCGGCAAGCCGCGATATTGCCGGCGACACTCGGTTTCCAGTCCTGATGCGATGCATGCTGCTGCCAGCTGCGGCAACGCATTCAAGAAATCAGATGGCGTTGCCGCGTTCCTCCGGCTTGACCTTGAACCACGCCGCGTACAGCGCCGGCAGGAACAGGAGGGTAAGGACGGTGGCCACGGTCAGGCCGCCCATGATGGCCACGGCCATCGGTCCGAAAAACGCGCTGCGCGAGAGCGGGATCATCGCCAGCACTGCGGCCAGGGCGGTCAGCACGATCGGGCGGAAGCGGCGCACGGTGGCGTCGATGATCGCGTGCCAGCGGTCATGGCCGGCGTCGATGTCCTGCTGGATCTGGTCGACCAGGATCACCGAGTTGCGCATGATCATTCCCGACAGCGCGATCGTGCCCAGCATCGCCACGAAGCCGAACGGCACCCGGAACACCAGCAGTGCCAGGGTCACGCCGATCAAGCCCAGTGGCGCGGTCAACGCCACCAGCGCCATGCGCGAGAAACTGCGCAGCTGCAACATGAGCAGCGTGGCGACGGCCAACAGGAACAGCGGCACGCCGGCGATGATCGAGTTCTGTCCGCGAGCGGAATCCTCCACCGTGCCACCGGTTTCCAGCAGATAGCCTTTCGGAAGTTGCGCGAGCACTTGTTCCAGCGAGGGCAGGATCTGCGCCACCACCGTCGGCGGAGTGAGGCCGTCGAGGATGTCGGCGCGAACCGTAACCGTGGGCAGGCGGTTGCGATGCCAGATGATGCCGTCCTCGAATGCGTATTCGATGTTGGCGATCTGTGCCAGCGGCACGCTGCCATTGGCAGTGGGCAGGGCCAGGCTGCCGAGCAGGTCTGGACGCGCACGTTCGTCCCGTGGCCCGCGCAGCAGGATCTCGACCAGTTCATTGCCCTCGCGGTAAGTACTGACCCGCAGCCCCGACAGCGCACCGGTGAGGAACCTGGAGACATCGGCGGTGCTCACGCCAAGCGCGCGCGCGCGATCCTGATCGATCCGCAGGCGGATCACCTTGCTGGGCTCGTCCCAGTCCAGGTTGACGTTGGCGACATTCGGATTGGCGCGCACCTGCGTGGCGACCTGTTGCGCCAAAGCCTGCACCTGGTCGATATGTTCGCCGGAAATACGGAACTGGATCGGATAGCCCACCGGCGGGCCGTTTTCCAGCCGGGTGACGCGGAACTGCAACTCGGGGAACTGCGGTCCGACTTCGTTGATCAGCCACAGGCGCAACGATTCGCGCGCTTCGATGTCTTTCGACAACACCACGAACTGGGCGAAGTTGGCCTGCGGCAGCTGCTGGTCCAACGGCAGGTAGAAACGTGGCGAGCCAGTGCCCACGTAGGCGACGTAGTTGGCCACGCCTGCACGCCTGGCCAGCAAGGCTTCCAGCTTTTCGGCCTGCGCCTGGGTGGCGCGCAAGGACGAGCCTTCAGCCAGTTCCATGTCGACCATCAGCTCGGGACGGACCGAATCGGGGAAGAACTGCTGCGGCACGAAACGGAACATCACGATCGAGAGGACGAACGCCAGCACGGTTACGCCGATCACCAGCCAACGGTGGCGCAGGCACGCGTCCAACAGCCGGCGGAAGCGCTGGTAGAAGGGTTTCTGGTAGGGGTCCTGCTCGTGTGCGTGCTGGCCGTGCGCATCATGCGCCGGCGGCGCCAGCCAGCGCGCGAACGCAGGATGGCGATCAGCCATGCGCATACGAAGCGCGTGCCAGCGTGCCGCCAGAGAACCCGGCTTGGGCGCGCGTGGCTGCTGCAGCTCCGGCAGCATCTTGTCGCCCAGGTACGGAATGAACAGCACCGCCACGATCCACGACACCACCAGCGCGATGGTCACCACCTGGAACAGTGAACGCGTGTATTCGCCGGTGCCGGATGCGGCGGTCGCGATCGGCAGGAAGCCGGCCGCTGTGACCAGCGTGCCCGTGAGCATCGGGAACGCGGTGGACTCGTAGGCGAAACTTGCGGCGCGCATGCGGTCGAAGCCCTGCTCCATCTTGATCGCCATCATCTCCACCGCGATGATCGCGTCGTCCACCATCAGTCCCAGCGCCAGCACCAGCGCGCCCAGCGAAATCTTGTGCAGGCCGATGCCGAAATAGTTCATCACCGCAAAGGTCATCGCCAGTACCAGCGGGATCGACACCGCAACGACCAGTCCGGTGCGCAGGCCGAGCGAGAAGAAGCTCACCAGCAGCACGATGACCACCGCTTCGGTCAGCACGCGCACGAATTCGCCCACTGATTCGCGCACCGCGTGCGGCTGGTCGGAGACCTTGCGCAGTTCCATGCCCAGCGGCAAGGTCAGCTGCAGGCGTTCGAAAGTGGTGTCCAGTGCCTCGCCCAGCTCGATGATGTCGCCGCCGTCCTTCATCGCCACCGCCAGGCCGATGGCGTCCTGGCCCATGAAGCGCATCTTCGGCGCTGCGGGATCGGCAAAGCCGCGCTTGACCTCGGCGATGTCGCCCAGGCGCAGGGTGCGGCCGCCGGCATGGATGGGGAAATCGCGGATCTCGGCGACCGAATCGAATTCGCCGCTGACCCGCAATCGCACGCGGCTGCTGCCGGTTTCGAAAAAGCCGCTGGCGGTGACCGCGTTCTGTTGGTCCAGCGCCTCCTGCACCACGCTCAGGGGAATGCCGAGCGTCGCCAGCTTGGTGTTGGACAACTCCACCCACACCTTTTCGTCCTGCAAACCGATCAGTTCCACCTTGCCCACGTCGGCGACGCGCTGCAGCTCCAGCTGGATGCGGTCGGCATAGTCCTTCATCACCGCGTAGTCGAAACCCCTGCCGGTGAGCGCGTAGATGTTGCCGAAGGTGTCGCCGAACTCGTCGTTGAAGAACGGTCCGTCCACGCCCTGCGGCAGCGTCGAGTGGATGTCTCCGACCTTCTTGCGCACCTGGTACCAGAGCGCGGGGATCTCGCTGCTATGCATCGAGTCGCGCGCCACGAAGATGACCTGCGACTCGCCCGGCCGCGAATACGAGCGGATGAACTCGTAGTTGCCGGTGGTCATCGCCGCCTTCTCGATGCGATTGGTGACCTGCTGTGCGACTTCGTCGGCAGTGGCGCCCGGCCACACCGTGCGTATCACCATCACCTTGAAAGTGAAGGGCGGATCTTCGGACTGCCCAAGCTGACGGTACGACCACGCGCCGATCAGCCCGAGCACGATCATTGCGTACAACACCAGCGCGCGATTGGTCAGCGCCCAATGCGAAAGATTGAAGCGGCGCATGGCTCAGTTGGCCTTGGGGGCTGCGACGGGCGGGGTGATCGCCACCGGCCTGATCTGCACCGGGGTGTTGTCGCGATCGACCGGGATGACCGGCTGGCCTTCGCGCAATAGATGACCACCGGCAGCAACCACCCAGTCGCCAGGCTTGAGTCCGCCCAGCACGGGCACGCTGTCTTCGCCGAAGCGGCCCAGTTGCACCGGCCGTGAACGCACCGCGCCATTGGCCGGATCCACCACCCACACCGCGGTCGCGCCACCGACCCCGCGCTGCACGGCCGACAGCGGAACGCTCAGGGCTGCGCGCGTATCGGTGTCCTGGACGTAAACGCGTGCGCTCTGGCCAAGGGCCACCGCTTCGGCAGTAGCGCCAGGCAGATCCACACGGGCGGCATAGGTCCGGGTCTGCGGGTCGGCGGCAGGAGAGATCTCGCGAACAGTGCCGGGCACGCGCTGGCCGGGCGCATTCCACAGTTCCACCATCACCTGCTGGCCGACACTGAACTCGCGCACCCGCCCTTCCGGCAGGCTGATCAGCGCCTCGCGTCCGCCGTCGGCGGCGAGGGTAAACACCGTCTGCCCCGCGGCGACCACCTGGCCCACTTCGACCTGGCGACTGGCGATGACGCCATCACGCGGCGCTCGCAGTTGCGCGTAGCCAGCCTGGTTGCGCGACACGTCCAGTTGCGCGCGCGCGGCACGGGCCTGACCTTCGGCAGCCTTGAACGTCGCCACCTGGGCGTCGTAGGTCGAACGACTGACCAGCTGCTGTTGCACCAGTTTCTCGTAGCGATCGCGATCGCCACGTGCGCGTTCCAGATCGGCTTCGGCCGCAGCCAGCTGCGCCTGCGCAGCCTGCGCCTGCAGGTTCAGGTCATCGGCGTCCAGCACGGCCAGGACTTCGCCCCGCTTGACCTGGACGCCGGTATCGACATTGCGCGCTACTAGATTGCCGCCGACCCGGAACGACAACTGGCTTTCTTCGCGCGCTCGTACTTCGCCGGCATAGGCGGACAGCGCGGCTTCCGCGCCGCCGCCGGGGTGCATCACCAGCACCGGGCGCGGAGCTGGCGGGGTTTCCGCCTCGCCACTGCAGGCCACGAGGCCAAGCAACATGAGTACGATCAAACCCGGGCCGAGCGCCGCGTTGCTGCCTGTCTGCTGTGTCATGACGCCGCCCTGATGTGGTAATAAATGCACTTGGCGGTATAGTATAAATATCGAACCGATTAGTCTAGTATTCCCCAATGACTCGAAACACGAGCTCCCCGGTTCCCCCCAAGGCCGCTTCCAAGGTTGCCGGGCCGGGCCGTCCGAAAGACCTGGGCAAGCGCGCTGCGATCCTCGATGCCGCCAAGCTGCTGTTTCCGCGCGACGGTTTTGCAGGCATCAGCATGGACCAGATCGCGGCCGAAGCCGGGGTGTCCAAACTCACGGTGTACAGCCACTTTGGCGACAAGGAAGCATTGTTCACTGCGACGGTGCGCGCCAAGTGCGAGGAGATGCTGCCGGACGACCTGTTCCAGCAGGAGCGCAAGGGTCCGCTGGCTGCGCAGCTGCACGCCATCGCCACCGGCTTCTTTGCCTTGATCAGCAGCGACGAGGCAATCAGCACCCATCGCATGATGATCGCGCCCGGCAATGCCGACGATCCGCTGCGCAAGCTGTTCTGGGAGGCGGGGCCGCAGCGCACCCACGACGCCTTCGCTGCGTTCCTGCAGGCGCGGGTCGATTCGGACGAGCTGCAGATTGCCGACGTGGCGCGCGCCAGCGAACAGTTCTTCGGGCTGCTCAAGGGCGAGATGCACAGCATGATGATGTGCGGCCTGTGCGACAAACCCGCTCGCGGCGACATAAACGCGCACATCGATGCGACCGTCGACATGTTCCTGCGGGCCTATGCCAAGCGCTGAAGGCTGGCCACCCGTCGGAGGTCGTGGTGACTTCCGGCACTGCGTGCCGGTGTGGTAGTACGGCGATCCTGTCACCCTCGAAGCAGGCATTGAGCCGTTAAAATGTGCGGCTCACCGTGCCGGACCACCACCCCATGACGATCGATTACAGCCAAGCCCGCGAAATGATGGTCGAACAGCAGGTACGTCCCTGGGACGTGCTGGACCTGCGCGTGCTGGAAGCGTTGTCCACGATCAAGCGCGAGAACTTCGTGCCGGAGATCCACCGCACCCTGGCCTATGCGGACATGGAGATCCCGCTGGGTAACGGCCAGCGCATGATGAAACCTGTGGTCGAAGGACGAACCTTGCAGGGACTCGCGTTGGAATCCGGCGATGAAGTGCTGGAGATTGGCACCGGCAGCGGCTATCTCAGTGCCTGCATGGGCATGCTGGCGCGCGAAGTGGTGAGCCTGGAGATCCGGCCCGACCTCGCAGCACGTGCCCGCACGCAGCTGGACGCCAGCGGCCATGGTGGCAACGTCCGCATCGAGACCGCAGACGCCCTGCACTACGCCACCGACCGCCGCTTCGACGCGATCTGCGTCACCGCCGCAGTGGAGACGCTGCCAGCACAGTTCATGCAATGGCTGCGTCCGCAGGGCCGGTTGTTCTTGGTCCGCGGCTATTCGCCAGTGATGGAAGCGGTACTGGCGCGCCACGACGTCGATGGTGCGCGCTTCGAATCGTTGTTTGAAACCGATCTACCCTACCTGCAGGGCGCCGCACCCGCCCCGAAATTCGTCTTCTAAAAAGTGATCAAGGAATCCACATGAGCCGTCGTCCCCTGTTCCTCGCACTGGCCCTGGTGCTGCCGCTGGCAGCCTCGGTCGAGGCGGCGAGTGCCGCCGACCTGATGGAAACCTATGAGATGGCGCGGTTGAGTGATCCGCAGCTTTCCGCGGCCGAAGCCAGCCGCCTGGCCACCCGCGAGGGCTCGGTGCAGGCGCGTTCGGCCCTGCTGCCGCAGCTTGATGGCACTGCGACCCTGTCGCGTTCACGATCAACCAGCAGCGGTTCCGGCTCCACGCTGATCGATCCGGACACCGGGCTGCCCGTGGTGACCCCGGGTGTCCAGCGCGAAATCGAATCGACCTCGCGCAACTACAGCGTCAACGTGACGCAGATGGTGTACGACCGCGGCAACTTCACCCGCCTGCGCAGCCAGAACGCGCTCAGCCGCGCCGCCGATTTCCAGCTTGAATCAGCCGGAGATTCGCTGATCACCCGCACTTCTGCCGCCTACTTCAACGTGCTGGTCGCGGTGGAAACGCTGGCCGCGGCGCAGGCCCAGGAAGACGCGCTGAAGAAGCAGTTCGATTTTGCCGACAAGCGCCTGGAAGTAGGCCTGGCGCCGATCACCGACGTGTACGAAGCCCGTGCCCAGTACGACGGCGCGCGCGCCAGCACCATCGTCACCCGCAACGCGCTGGAAGATGCCTATGAGGCCTTGACCGAACTCACCGGAGAGCCGGTACGCAACCTCAAGGGCCTGCCGCAGGATTTCCAACCCGCCCTGCCAACCGAGCAGGATGTTGACGGATGGGTGGCGGCGGCGGTGGCCAATAATCCCGCCCTCAAGGCCCAGGAATTCCAGGTCGAATCTGCATCAGCGAACGTCGAGACCGCGCGCGCCGGCCACTGGCCCACGCTGTACCTGAGCGGCGGCTATGGCGACCAGAGTTCGTGGAGCGATATCACCTTCCAGGGCGGCACGATCCCGTCGGACAGCGAAAGCCGCGGCCCCAACCTGGGCCTGACCCTGCGCGTGCCGATCTTCTCGGGCGGATTCGTACAGTCGCAGGTGCGGCAAGCGCTGGCGCAGCGCGATCTCGCCACCGAACAATTCGAACAGCAAAAGCGCGCCCTGGTACGCAACACCCGCAACGCCTACCAGACCCTGGTCGCCGGCATCAGCGAGGTGGAGGCGCGCAAGAACGCGGTCCTGTCCGCACGCAGCGCTTACGACGCCTCGCAAGTGGGCCTGGAAGTCGGCACGCGCACGGTGCTGGACGTCTTGAACAACCAGCAGACCCTGTTCAACTCCGAACGCGAATACGCGCTGGCCCGTTACAACTTCCTGCAGAACCGATTGCTGCTGGAACAGGCCGCCGGCAGCGTCGATGTGGCCAGTGTGCAGAACATCAATCGCCTGCTGACCGCCGATGCCGAGGCGCGGCTGGAGCCGGACACGCGCTGAGTTCAGGATTGGTGCTTGATCCATATGCAACAGCGAACCTTCGTTCGCCGTTGTCGTCTGCAGGTTTTGAAGTGCTGATCTAGCCGGATGCGTTGGCTTCCCTTCTCCGTCCGGAAGGAAGTGCCCGTAGGGCGGATGAGCGCGTGCACTCTCGGACTTCTCGCTTGACGTTCTCCGACGCCCTCATCCGGCGCTGCGCGCCACCTGCTCCGGGGGGAAAGGAAATAGCCGCTGACTCCCAGCAAGCACCGCTGGTAAACAGAACTCATGGACTCTTGTTGTTGTTCGAGCGAATGTTCCGCCTAAAACACCGCAGGCACTACCGCGTCACCCAGCGGAAGATCCGGCGCAATCATGTCCAGCGTGCGCTGCAGGGCACCGCGTCCCTGCTCCACCAGCCTGCGTCCGTTCTGCTGCATGGTCGCGCGCAGGTCCG
>Ga0105047_10003916_pt1 | contig 26098 bp, 17 predicted proteins | sample MAT04_FD_78384 | JGI IMG/M metagenome (GOLD analysis project Ga0105047, IMG submission 78384) | Freshwater microbial communities from Lake Fryxell liftoff mats and glacier meltwater in Antarctica - MAT-04 (megahit assembly) | ecosystem: Environmental > Aquatic > Freshwater > Ice > Liftoff...
CAGTATCAGCAGCTTGTGAATCAAATGGTCACACGCATCAGCCGGACTCGGCGCGAGCAGTATTTGCGAGTCTACACCTACGTCAATGGCAACGAAGGCGTCGTTGTGGTGGAAGACTTTCATCCCTCTGAAACATTGCTCGATATCAGTGTGTCGGTGACCGGCCCAAATAGTTTTGAACAGTCGCAGCAAGTGCGTCAGATCGCACCTCGCCGCTATCAAACCAGCATGCCACTGAAGGGTGAAGGTCGCTATCAGGTGATGATCGGTGCCACCGACGGCACACGTCGCGAAACGGCGTATGCCGGATTTATCGTTTCTTATTCGCCTGAGTATCTGCGGTTTCGAGCGAACCCGATCGTCCTGCGTGAGATTGCTCAGAAGACCGGCGGTATTGAACTTGATGCAAGTCAAAACCCAGTAGAGTTGGCGACAATGATTTTTGGTGACCGAAAACCGAAACGCAGCAGTCGCCCAATTTTTGACTGGTTCCTGATGTGCATTGCGTGTTTGCTGCCGCTGGATGTTGCAATTCGCCGAGTGCAGCTTGATTTTGGCTGGATCAAGCGATTATTCCGCAGCAACAAACGCGAATCGACATCCACAATGGGGGCGTTGCTGGAGCGTGCCGGCCAGGTGCGATCGTCGCTGACGAAAGAACGCGATCCGAATGCGACAGGTCCACGTTCCGCACCAAACGCCGGACGCCCGATGGCAACTCGACAACAACGACCACCGGTCACAACCAGTCCGAAACCAGATACAAAACCATCAACTCCCGCCGCACCACCGTCAACGGCACCGCCAGCCGATGGCGGCACAACGTCGAGACTGTTAGAGATCAAACGCAGACGCGAACAGGAAGGCGGAGGGAAGAAGGAGTGAAGATTTTTCCCGAGCAAATTCATTACCTATGGATCTCATCCGCCACCCTGCTTGCAGTCTGCCGATTTACCCCCCACCGGATTCATTCCGGTGATTCTCAGGATTCTGCACTACTCTAAAACTTTTGCAATTCCGGTAGCGCAGAATCCTGAAAACCATCGAGCCGACCTCGGTGGCGAGACATCATTCAATTCAATACACCACTAAGAAAGCAAGCTTTTCATGTCCCAGCAACTTACTCCTGCAGAACTTCAGGCGGAAGCGGATCAGTTTCGAGTCGAATTCCAGGCCGTTCGAGATGCGGTTGGTAAAGTTATCGTCGGTCAGCAGCGAGTCGTTGAAGCGACGCTCACTGCGTTGCTCTGTGGCGGCAACGTGTTGCTCGAAGGCGTTCCGGGACTTGGCAAGACAGAACTCGTGAAAGCCATGTCGCAGGTCCTGAAGCTGGACTTCCGACGCATTCAGTTTACGCCCGACCTGATGCCCGCTGACGTCATTGGTACGAATATCATGACGACTGACGATGCAGGAAAATATCGCTTTGAGTTTCGCGAGGGGCCGATCTTTACCCAACTGCTGCTCGCCGACGAAATCAACCGTGCGACACCGAAGACGCAGTCCGCATTGCTCGAAACCATGCAGGAAGGCACCGTAACGACCAGCGGCACGACGTATACTCTCAAACCTCCATTTTTCGTTCTGGCGACTCAAAACCCGATTGAGCAGGAAGGGACGTTCCCGCTTCCGGAAGCGCAGCTGGACCGGTTCATGTTCAAAGTCGTCGTCCCGTTTTTGTCCAGGGAAGAATTGAACGAAGTTGTGACGCGGACGATTCTCAAGAAGAAGGTGGAGACATCCACGGTGATCGATGGACCTCGCATCCTGCACCTCCGCACGATTCTGGATCGGGTTGTGGTCAGCGATCCGATGCGGGATTATGCCTGCCGTATGGTTCTGGCAACTCATCCGGATTCACAGTTCGCGACTGAGCGAGTCAAAAAATATCTGCGCTGGGGAGCCAGTCCGCGAGCGGCACAGGCATTGATTCGGTCGGCGCGTGTGCGGGCGTTGAGTCTTAGTCGGGCACACGTGTCGTTTGATGATATTCGCTACTTTGCTCAGGAAGTCCTGCAGCATCGTGCGCTATTGAATTACGACGGTCAGGCCGAGAATATCTCAATCCGTGACGTGATTGAAGAATGTGTGACGAAACTTCCATTGGACGGGTGATTGCGTGACATCGACGACCTCACAACTCACAACGCTGTTTGATAACGCAACGCTCAATCTGATTGAGCGAATGCGGTTGCGGCCCAATCGTCGCCTGACCAATCGCGCTCGGGGCGAACACTTGTCCGGCAAAGGCGGCAGCAGCACAGACTTCGCGGACTTTCGTGACTACGTGGCAGGAGACGATCTGCGATATGTTGACTGGAATATCTTCGCGCGGTTGCGGCGACCGTATATCAAACAATTTCAGCACGAAGAAGAAATGCACGTCGTGCTGTTGATTGATGCGTCCACTTCGATGCTGTTTGAAGACAAGTTGCTGCGGGCCAAACAGCTTGCGGCTGCGTTTGGGATTATGGGATTGCACAATGTGGAACGTGTCAGCGCATACGCTATACATTCACAGCAGGGCCAACCGTGGATGTTGCCGCCGGGGAGCGGTCGAACGAAGATCCGCAAGTTATTGAGTTTTCTGGAAGGCGTCCAGGGGGGTGGCAGTATCCCTGTCGAGAAAGCGATCGAAACGATGCTGCGGTTTCATCGCGGCCGCGGGATTGCTGTAATCGTCAGCGATTTTCTGACATTTGGCGATATAAGCCGCCCGATGAATTTGCTCTACAGTGCCGGTCTGGAAGTGTGGGGGTTGCAGGTGCTGGCGGAATCAGAAATCAATCCCAACGTGCAGGGCGATCTGCGTTTCGTGGACAGTGAAACTCAGGACACATTGGATATTACGAATGCATCCGAGCTGTTGAATGTGTACCAGGATCAGCGGATCTGGCTTCAGGAGATGCTGCATTCGATGTGTCGCAGTCGGCAGGGGCGTTTTATGTCGGTGAGTTCTGCCCAAACACTGTCGTCCATCCTGTTTGATCATCTGTGTCGACAAGGGTGGGTTCTGCGATGAAATGGCCGGGCTTTGTCAATCTGTTTGGTGCATGGTTTCTGCTCGCGCTGATTCCATTGATCATTCTGTATTTCTTAAAGCTGCGTCGGCAAAAGCTGGAAGTCCCGTCGCTGGCTTTGTGGCAGAGTGTTGTCAACGATCAGCGTGTCAATTCACCATTTCAAAAGTTTCGCCGCAATCTGCTCCTGTGGCTGCAGATTCTGGCGCTGTGCCTGCTGGTACTGGCATTGATGCAGCCGTTTTTCCAGGCAGATGCAGAAGTTGCGGAATACAAACCGCTGCTGATTGACTGTTCGGCCAGCATGTCGGCCACAGATGAAGCCACGGGGAAGACTCGGCTGGAACTTGTGAAAGACAAAGTTCGCGAGCAGATTGACAACCTCACCGGTGATCAGCGAATCGCATTGTTTTCGTTTTCGAACACAGGCCGCCGACTGACGGAGTTCAGCAACGATCGTCGCGCACTCACGAAAGCACTGGATGCACTTCAGCCGACGGATTTGCCAGGAAAGCTGGACGACGTACTTCGCATGGCGGCGGCTTACACGCGAACGTTTCCGATTGAAACTGTCACGATCATGACTGATGGCAATCTGCCGGAACAGGTCGATTTTGAATTGCCGTTTTCTCTGGATGTGCAGCGCGTCGATATGGGTGGGCCGAATATCGGCATTACGGAAATGAGTGCGCGACGCAGCGGGCCGGAGGAATGGGAAGTGTTTGTGCGTGTCTCAGCGTCGTCTGTTGATCTGCGTGGTGCCGAACTGCAACTGTTCGAAGATGGTGAGCAGAAGCAGTCGCATCAGGTGGAAGTGTCGAATGAAGAATCAGATCGGTTAGTATTTCCCGTATCTACAAGTCAGGTAAAATTGCTTGAGGCGCGGCTGGTACCGGCGGGATTTGATTCGCTGGCGGTGGATAACAGCGTCTGGTTGACGCTACCGGCCGCGCGGTCACTCAAAGTCTGGGTTGCACCGAAACTGGCGTCATGGCGTCATGCGGTGCGAGTCCAGCCGAACATTGAACTGGAAGAATCTGAAACAGGCGAACCACGTGGGGCGGAGTACGATCTGTTAGTCGCCGACGAAGATGGTGTTGGTAGTGCGGAGGCTCCGGTGCGATTGTTCGTAGGCGTAGTACCACAGGATCTTCAGGAACTCATCAAAGTTGAAGAAGATGTTTCGTATGTCGTTGACTGGAATCGCACGGCACCGATGCTGCGACATGTTCAGCTTTCGGACGTGCAGATTGGCGAACAGCCAAAACTGGCCGCAGGCGCGGCGACGAAGGATCTGGAAGAACGCGGCTATGAAGTCCTGATCGATGGCAATGCCGGGCCGCTGATGCTTCAGCGACGTGAAGGACTTTCGGTGTCATACTGGTTTACATTTCACACAGATCGATCAACGCTGCCGTATCGCGTGGGGTTTCCGATCATCGCGGCGAATGTCGTTGAGTCAGCTCTGAAACAAGCGTCGTTGTCGGATGTCGCGGCGGCTCCGACCGGTGTTCTTCCTCCCATTTCTGTGGACGGCAATCGAACGTACACGATTAAAACGCCGGCTGGAGAGTCGCTTGCTACGGAATCCAATGCCGCCGGAACACTCGACGGAATCTCTGCATCCCACGTCGGACGGTACGATGTGATGGATGGCGGCAATCTGGTGACTTCAATCGGAACTGGCTTGCTGAGCGGAATCGAATCCTCGCTGAAACCTGTCGAAGAACTGCGATTTTCCGAATTGACCGTGGCAACAGATGCGGCGAAACAAGTGGATTCTGATCAGCCGTTCTGGTGGATCATGGCGCTTTTGGCGTTTGGCGTGCTGATGTTCGAGTGGTGGTATTTCCAGCGTGCGCGAGGAGCGATGGTATGAACGTTGGAACCGGTGTAGCTCAACAGTCGGCGGTCCACCGACGCGGGGTCGGTGGAGCCGTAAGATGGTCAGCACGAATCGCAATTGTGTGCCTGCTGCTGATCACTGGGTCGGCAACAGCTCAGGAAAAACCACCAATCCGGATGAAAATGGAATTGATGTCGATTCGTAATCGATCGTCCGGTCCGTTGCCCGTGCATATCAAACTGGAATACAACAAGCCTCAGATTCTTGAAGGCGATCTGGTTCTGGAGATCTATGACTCTGCCGACGTCATCTCACGCGATGATCTGATGGCCACTATACGCTACGAGGGGATTTTGCTGTCTGGTGCCGACTATGAGTTGAATATCGTGTTGCCGCCGTTGAAGACGGCCATCACGCAGAACTGGGCGGTGATGGCGTCGTTCATCACAGAGCACGAACGAATCCAACTGACGTCACTGCCAGAGCAACCAAAAATTGCCGAACCATTTGATCTGCTCACGACAAGTCCGATGGAACGCGGTGTCTTACTGTGCTCATGTTTTAAGGATTCTCGTCGGAACAGCGAGTCTGCGAATCGACAGTTTCTGGAAAAGGCTCTGTCGCTCGACAATTACAATCCGCATTACGCAACGTGGGACATGGAGCGGACAACTGAGCATCGCCCCCAACTCTCCGGCGTTCAAAGGCTGGAGAAGATTGGACGCTCGATTGTTTACTTTGCCGGACAGTGGTCATCGAAAAATCTACCGCAGGATCCGTTGTCGTACTGTGCGTTTGATGTCGTCCTGCTGGCCGACGAATCCCTTGCTGCACTTCAGAAAGAGCAACTTGACGGGCTATTGGCGTGGGTTCGAGCGGGCGGAAGTGTCTGCATCGTGCCTGACGTTCCGATGAAGCCCCGGCAACTTGAATTTCTGCGAAAACTGTTTGAGCACGGGGCCGACAGCACGGCGAATCTGTCGCTGGATGCCGAAGGCCGGCTGCTGGTTGTGAGTGAGGAGAGCGATCCGATTTTGATGAGTCACTGTGGATTCGGACGAGCGGTGTTGTTGCCGAATGTCGAAGACTATTCATCGCGTCTGGGAAAAAAAGATCTTGGCAGCATCGTGGCGTTCTTGTGGAAGGTTCACAAGAGTCAGCCGATTTGGAGCGGCAAGACCTGGGTTCCTCAGGATCTTCTCAAACAACTCCAACATCGCGGACTGAACGTTGAACAGGATGATGAGGGGTTTTATGTTCGCGACACTCAGTATCGATATTTCAGCACTCGCGAAATCGATGGAAAACACTATCTGGAACTGAAATGGCTCGAATCTCAGTTTGGCCTCAATGATCGCCTGAGTCCTCGGACGGAGCCGTTACTTGCGGTAGCCGAACAAGCACTTCTGCCGTCGGATGTGGAAATGGTTCCGACGTGGATTATCGGCATGATCCTGACGGGCTACGTTGTCGCAATTGGTCCCGGAGATTATTTCCTGCTGGGCTGGCTGCGAATGAGGAAGTACACGTGGGTGCTGTTTCCGGTGATCACGGGTGTCTTCACATTCCTGACGATCACGGTCGCGAATTCGTTCATGGGAAGCGATGACACGGGAGGAAAACTGGTGATCACGGATCTGGCAGAAAATGGAATTCCAGTGCGGCAGACGACACTGGAGACACTTTATTACAGTTCTCAGGCCGATGTCACAAACGATCACAAATGCGAACTGGTTGTGTTGTCGGAAGACCATTTCACCGGCGTTGATTTTCAGAATCCTTTTGGGCAACAGCCACAGTCTCAGGACGCTCCGCTGAGTTACAGCGGCCATTTTCCTCAGAACTTCGACGTCAGCCACCGCGTACAGCAATGGTCGCCGGTGTCGCTGCGAACACTGTCACTGGAACCGAAGGAATCTCGCGTTCCGACCATTGACTGGAATGATGCGTCGCTATTGACGACGGCCGAAGGCAATGCTCGACTTCGCGAAGGCCTGATGCTGCATGCGAAAACGCTGGAACAGGAAGTCGGTGCGGACGTCAGATGTTATGCGGAAATCTATCACGAGGGACAGGTGTTGAATTTGCGGGGATATCTGCCGCCACCCGCCGATCGCCGGAATATCATCTACGACCAGTACGGACGTCGCCAGCCGCAGCAGAACCAAAGAACTTCGGCTGAGGAACTGATCAGCAGTATTCCGACCGTCAAGACTTCGAGCGAAAACGTGTTCAACATTGTCAGCCAGATCGCACCGCACGGAGCGGGGTCGCTGGAAGACCTGGCATTTTTGGACAGTTCCGATCCCGCTCAATGGGCACTGGTTGTTGTCGAACAGCAGGGGGAGAATTGTTATGTGTTCAGAAAGTTGTATGTGGTGCAGGAATGAGGAGGCAGTTTGCGGCTGCGTGCATTTTGGCTCTCCATCCGACCCCGTGTCGGTGGAAACATGACTGACGAGCTACATTACAAAGTGAGTGCGAAGCACACCCTCCACCGACCCCGCGTCGGTGGTTGGGCGACTTAGCCTGCTAAGTCACGGCTACACCGACGCAGGGTCGGTGCAGGCCCTAAAAATGAAACACCAGTTTTCTGCTGTAGCTTACAAGTCTGCGGTCCACCGACACGGGGTCGGTGGAGCCGTTGTTTTTGGCGGTGAAACCAGAATTCGTCAGGTTACAACTAATCCGAAATCCGTTCTCACACTCCTCAGTTAGAGAATTCGACATGTCGACTTCGACCGCTAACACCACCACAACCGCCGCACCGCCGAAGCCAAAGCCGCTCGCGATTTGCATTCGCGATCTGCGGGTCAACTACGGCAAGTTTGAAGCGGTCAAAGGCATCTCGCTGGATATTCCCAGCGGTGAAGTTTTCGGATTCATCGGGCCGAATGGTGCCGGAAAATCTTCGACGTTTCGCGTTCTCGCGACGTTGCAGCCGAAGTTTCGCGGCATGGCGCTGGTTTGCGGACTGGACGTCCTGAGTCAGCCGCAGCAGGTACGCGACGTCATGGGGTTTGTGCCGGACTTCTTCGGAGTCTACGAAGACCTTACGGCACTGGAATATCTGCACTTCTTTGCGGCGGCTTACAAGCTGCCGATGTCGAAACGAAAAGGCACAATCGACGACGTACTGTCATTGACAGATATGTCGCACAAGGCAGATTCGCCGGTTGATAGCCTGTCGCGCGGCATGAAGCAGCGTTTGGCACTGGCGCGAGTCTTGCTCCATGATCCGAAAGTCCTGCTGCTGGACGAACCGTCCAGTGGACTTGATCCACGGGCTCGCATCGAAATGCGCGAACTGCTCAAAGCTCTGCGGGACATGGGCAAGACGATTTTGATCAGCAGTCATATCCTGCAGGAACTCAGCCAGCTTTGCACGCGGATCGGAATTATTGAACTGGGCCATATTGTGGCTCAGGGATCGCTGAATGATATCTATCAGCAGCTCCAGTTGATGCGCGTCATTCATGTGCGAGTCGAGAATCCTGCGGCAGATTTACTGGATCGTGTGCAGAGAATTCCGGGCGTCGGTTCGGTTGAGACTCAGGTCGATCGCTGGGCGATTCGGCTTCACGAAGACCAGTTGTCTGTTGGTGATCTGCATCAGGCGCTCGTTGAAGAGAAGGCCCGGCTGACCATGTTTCAGCCTGAAGCGATGGATATGGAGACCGCGTTTATGAAACTGACGGAAGGGAAGACCGCATGAGTCTCTTTGAACTCATTCCTGAACTTCCACTGCTGCGCCGGGAATTGACAGAACTGTCAAATCGACGGCGAACGTACGTGATCCGATTTCTTGGTGCGATTGCAATTTTGTACGTTGTTATGGTGTATTTCGACAATCAGATAGCCATATGGAATCCGAATGGAAGCGGCAATCCCAATCGATATTTGGGAATGGGTGGTCAGATATTCAAAGGCATAGCAGCGATGTTGTTTGTGTCGGTGCAATTGTTGATGCCAGCTTTAATCTGCGGATCAATTACGATCGAAAAAGAACGCAACACTATTGGGACGCTGTTTGTCACTCGATTGTCGCCGATGACAATCGTGCTGGAAAAATTGTTCAGTCGCCTGGTGCCGATGTTTACGTTCCTGCTGCTGACGTTGCCGATCCTGGCGTTTGTGTATTCACTGGGCGGCGTAGAAACCACGATGCTGCTGGGGACGATCTGGCTGCTGTTCTGTGAATGTCTGCTTTATGCGAGTATCGGGCTGTTGTGCAGTTCGTGGTTTGCGAGTACCGCATCGGCGTTTATCTGTTCATACGTGCTGGCAGGCCTTCTGGCGGTTTTCTCGTTTGCGTTCACGGAATCAGGCCATCTAAGTCTGCCAACACCTTTCTGCCTCTGGCTGTCGACATTTCAAGGTCTGTGGTTCGGCAGAGATGCAAGTGTGATCCCGTTGCGATCGTCGGTGAATTTTACGGATACTCTTGTCAATTTGGTGATTGTTGGGGCCACAACAATTCCTTCGTTGATCGTAACGTTTGTCTTTGTGCTGATGGCTCGATTTTTTCTGGTTCGTCGAGCTTTCCTTTCTCCCTCTTCGATATTGCTGAAGGTTTTCAAGGCCGTGGATGGATTCTTCACGAGGCTGAATGATCGCACAACTGGTGGCATGATCCTGGTGAAAGACTACGACAGCCTGCCACTGTTCGACCCTGTTGCCTGGCGGGAGCGATCCAAGAAGGCATTTGGAAAAGCGCGCTATCTGTTTCGCATTCTGGTGGTGATGGAAGGACCGGTATTGTTTGTCTGTCTGGGAGCCGCAACACTGTCGTTTCGTACGGACTTTGCGGAACTGCGAGTCCTGTTGCTGCTCGTCTGGGCCATTGCGGCCATGATTTTGACGATGAAGGGATCTACGGTCATTTCCTCCGAACGTATCCGAGAAACACTGGATGCCCTGCTGTCGACTCCGCTGACGGCCAAAGAAATCCTGACTCAAAAAATCGCCGGAATGAACCGCCTGATGATGGTGCTGGCGATCCCGATTCTGAGTGTTCATTTGACACTGCTGTTGCTGAATATCGATCCGCAATCCTTGATATTCAATCCCTCGTTGAAACTCCTGTTTTGTTTCCTGTGGTATACGATCAGTTGCCTGCTGACGACATTTTTCACCATGCGGATCATCGCCTGGGTTTCAGTTTTGCTGGGACTGCGTTCAACATCTCAGTCGCGATCAGCGATGACTGCTATCTGTCTGATTACCGGATGGGTCCTGCTGACGTCGTTTATCTGCCGTCCGGGAGAAGCTGTGTTTGAACTTGCTCGTTCAACGGCGGAAAGCTTATCAGCGCCGATCCGATGGCAGGGTGCAGGATATGAAGAATCGCCTGACCAACTGAGACTCAGCGCGATTGCTTCCACAGTGTGTTATCTAATACGTCTTGACGGCGGATTGCAGGCGAATGAAGCCTTTCTGATGTCTGCTACGAATTCTTACGTTGAGAGAATTGAACTCAACTACGCTCCGTCACGTTCGATTTCCACGGCTTTCTCTGTTTCAAGTCTCGTACTTCTCTGGCAGACAGGCATGTTTTTATTGATCAGATACCTGACGCTGCGACTGGCACCACGCCTGCTGGGCCGACTGGATCAGCAGGCCAACATGCCTGGATTCACTCGATTGCCGGTCGCGTTGTCGATAATGGACAGATCGGAAGTGATCGCATGACGAGACGAGATCAGGGTGATTCAACCACTCCACCGACCCCGTATCGGTGGTTGGGCGACTTCGCTTGTGGGTCGTGGCTACACCGACGCAGGGTCGGTGCAGGCCAAAGCGCGGGTCTCGAATTCGCCGGTTTAGCTCACCAGTCAGCGGTCCACCGACTCGGGGTCGGTGGAGCCGTGAAACGTTCAGCAATCTTAGGGTGTTGCCATGGGCTTTCACATGATGGGCCTTCAGCCCGGGAATACATGGAGGGAAACCTGGGTGACACAAATGCAAAACCCCGAAATTGGCTTCGACTGGCCGTACTTTTGTTGCTCATGTTCTCTTCTGCGCCTTTGTTCGCCCAGACAAATCAAACAGTTCGAATTGCCGACAAGGTCTGGGGCTTCGATGGACGTGTTGTCAACGGCCAGTTCATGCCATTGTCGATCGAGCTGGATAACCTGAGCGACGAACCTATTGAAGCTGTAGCGACACTGCGATCCGTTGCCGGAATGATTCGCGAAACTGGCGGGACCGCCACGCAGTCCGTCTTTCTCGGGCCTCATTCGCGGCGTTGGGTGCAGTTTTATCCTTACATCGGCGGCATGAATTCCAGTTGGCGTTTTGAACTGCGAACCGAAGATGAAACCTTTCGATTCGACCCGATCGATCAGCCTCGATCAGTCCTGGAACCCAATTCTTTACAAATGAAACAGGACGACCAGACACTGCCTGCTGTGATTCTGGATCGACCTGATGCTGTTATCAAAATCCCCACCACCGTGAAGCACATGCCGGAAGAGGTCTTTCCGCCGTACGCCACGGCCACGCACGGTCTCTATGCGATGTTCATGGATCATGTGCCGGACTGGGAAACACCGCGTCAGGAAGCGATGCTGTCATGGCTCAAATCCGGCGGTCGCCTGCATTTGCTGCAGGATCCGAACAGTCAGACGCTGCGATTTTCAGGAGTACTTGCGGCACTCAATGAGCCGTTCGCCGAATTCCGAGTTGGTACCGGACGCGTTACGCGGCATGCAATTCAGCGAGCCCAACTCACGCAGGACATCGTCACGACGGCGATCACGCCACCGAGTCCCTCGAAGGCGGATCTTGATGAGGTGACTCAATATCAACAACAGTACGGCAATGGTTACGGACTCGGAATGAGCTACACCGATGACGACGATTTGTTTGCCAAGCTGCGTCAGTTGACTCAGCCCAAACATCTGTGGCCGTTAATTTTTCTGCTGTCGCTGTGCTACGTAGGACTCATTTTTCCTGGCTGCTGGATTCTCTCACGCCAGCGAAATCTGCATTTCCTGACGACGTATGGATGCATCGCAGGTCTGGCGGCAGTGTTTAGTCTGATGTTCCTGTTTATCGGTCGCCGTGGTTATGATGAGACCACTTCGCTGCATTCGGTCGCGATTGCTCACGCTGAAGACGATACTCACAGCAGCCTGCTGCAACTGACCACACTGTTCGTCACAGGCGGCAATACCTATTCCGTCACCGACCGTGATCATCAGACACTGCTGGCGTCTGGTGCCAGTGAAGAAAGCGTCGATGCCAGCGCGACATCGGGAAACGTGGCTAGCTTTATTTCCCGAATTCCACCATACAGCAGTCAGGCCATTCTGTTACGGCGACGTATCGAAACGGAAAACTGGAACCTGGCGCTCACGGGCCTCAGCCAGCAGGGCGAAGAACTCCAGGATCTGACGATCGCGTTTGGCGAAAAATTTCCGACTGATCCGACCATGGAATGCATGGTGATTCATGGACGCAATCTGTATCGGACAAAAATTGATCGATCGCGCCGCGAGATTTCGATCGGCAGTCTGCGACAACTGCTGAATTCATATTGCGTGCCGTCGTATGATCATATGAACGGACTTCCGATCTTTCAGGATATTCAGGCCAAAGAAGAAGAACAGGATCCCGTGGAAACGTGTTTCAAGGAAATGTTGCCCGACCTTGTGCGTCGCAGTCTGGTCGATGACAGTGTTCGGGAAGTGGCAAAATTCCGCCTGCCCGACGACCGCGTTCGCCTGCTGATTTACACGTCGATGCCCGACAACCAGCAACTGAACGTTGATGCGGACGTTCGTCGAGTCGGAAAAATTCTTTACATTCGCGATCTGCTGCTGAATCCAGACAGTCAGGGTGTTCAGCAACCTGAACGCGAAAACAACGCAGAGAAAGAATAGCCAGCGGGCCATTCCAGTCTGACAATCAGGATCGCTCGAACATTGACTGTCGCCTTTCACAACCCCGCCCGCCGAAGGCAGGGAGGGGTCGGGCCGAGCGTAGCGATGGTCCGGGGGAGGGCCAACCGCGAGTTGTGAATTCCGGACATCGCTCCGCTCGTCCGACCTCCCCCCGAAGCTGCGCATGGGGGAGGTTGACGGCGAACGTCTGGTCGCAGATCGGACAGTTGTTGTTCGAGCGATCCTTATTCCGGCAATACTTCGGAAAAGAACCGTCGCCAGTTTCCGTGCATGATTCCTGTGATATCCGAATCCATGTATCCGCGTTTTCGAAGCAACTCGGGAACTCGCTGCAAATCTGAAATGCGATCGAGATCGGACGGTGTCTGTTCGACTCCATATCCACCGTCCAGATCGCTGCCGATACCGACGTGTCGCGTATTGCCTGCCAACTGGCAGATGATATCAATGTTTTCGACGGCACGTTCGATGGTCACCGTCACTTCACTCACATGCCGCACGTAGCCGGGTTGGAGCATGATCACATCAAAAGCAATTCCGATGACTCCGTCACGTTCGATCACGGCGTTGTATTGTTCGTCAGAAAACTGTCGCTGCCAGGGTGCCAGACGCCGAGAGTTCTGGTGACTTGCGTGAATACGACCGTCGAACTGATCCAGCAATTGCCAGAAGGCAAGGTCCGACAAATGGGTCACGTCAACCGTCATCCCCAATGCGCTGATTCGCTTGAGTAACGGAACGGCATCGAGAGCCAGTCCGGCCTCCGACATCGTACCGCCGCCGTAGCGGTTTGGACCGTAATGAGTCAGCCCGATCGCCCGCAGGCCGTGCTCGTAGAATTCATCCACCGTGTCCGGCACCAGCAACGGGTCGGCACCTTCCATGGTTTGAATGAATCCCATCGGCGTCGATTCGATCTTTTTTTCGCAGTCCTGAAAATGCGATTCAAGATCACTCTTCGTGCGGATCGCACGCAGGTATCCGGCTCGTTCCATCGCCCGATGCCATGCGAGGTGCGCATGAGCCATGGCGTAACAGGTCGCAGGGGACGACCAGCCAAAGCTATGGTTGATTTCTCGCTCCTGACGGGCCAACAGGGTCGAAAGACAAACGCGAATTTCGCCCTGCAGCAATTCCGGGAAACTCAATGTACTGCCACATCGCCCGGCCTCCTTCATTCCCAGCGCGCGTTCCTGAGCACGCAATTCGGCAACGTCGCAGCGCAGGTCACGATTCCAGTCCACACCGTTCAGGGCAAGGTCGAGGTGCGCATCAAAAATCAACATTCAATTCTCCGTGTTATTCAGGTATCAGGTGAAAATCGCGCGGTGGGCAGTCGGCGTACGGTCGTGGAAAACTGGTCGTCCGTCAATTCAATCACACGATATCCGGGAGGATCGGAAACGAATGTGGCCTGGCTTCCCGCCGGACTGAACTGAATCCCGGTCGATGGAGTCGTAAAGATCTCTGCAGTGCCAATCTGAGACCTGAATTCGTGATGAACGTGGCCGCAGCAGACTAAACGAATACGATTTTCGGAATGGAACAGATCTTGAAGCAGTTCTTTCCCAGACAATCCAATTGCATCCATCCAGATACTGCCAACATCGACCGGCGGATGATGCATAAACAACGCGACGCGTGCCGGATTTGCTATATGAATCTGCTGACGAATCCAGTCGATCTGATCCGCTTCGATTTTTCCAGACACGGCACCCGGCACATGCGTATCAATGCCAAGACACAACCATCGTCCGGCGTTGAATGAAAACGTAATCAGATCCTGGCCGACACCCTTGATGCGATCCGCAAAAACCGATCGCATAACCGTCCGATCATCGTGATTTCCCGGCACCTGCCACAGTCGATCGACCCACGGACTGAGGATTTCTCGAACCACCTGATAACTTTGCGGCAGCTCATCATGCGTATGGTCACCGGTTACGATGACATGGTCAAAGGCTTCACCGGAGTTCCGGATTTGCTGCACGACATCTTCGAGAAGCTCCCGAGTGGGAATTCCTTTCAGGCGTGTTCCGGGATCCTTAAACACATGCAGATCGGTAAGCTGCAGAATGCGAACGATGATCATGTTATTGAGATTGATACGTCGGACGGTGAAAACTGCGGTTCAGCACGGGACGGACGCTCCCCGCTCGCCGGAACAGACGTCAAATCCGACCGCTCAGTGCAGATACTTCACCGGGAAAGGTCAGCCGCGTCTTCGACAAAATAATCCAGTCGATGTTCGCGTTGACAGAAACTTTGAAAATTAATCAGCCATCGCTTCAAATCCTGGACGACTTCGGCGGCCAACACGTCGATCAGCGAAAATCGCCACGCCACTCGATCCCGAAGCTTCTTCAGTTGCAGAATCATCGCGTCGTGCTCTAATTCCAGTTGCCGAAGCGAAATCAGAAAACCGGGTGAATCCGGATAGGCGTCGCGGAGCCTACGGAATCGGTCTTTTCTGTTTTCAGCCGGAATGGCATCCAACAGCCCGTCCAGAACAACCTGCAGCCACTTACGATTTTCTTCATCGTAAGTTTCACTCAAAAGATCGGCGAGATCCCCGAGCAGCAGGTACTCAAGTGTCCATTCGGAATCATTGCGAACCAATGGAACCTGACCGAATTCGTGACTGGATTCGCTTGGAATCCACTTCTCAGGAGAAACACGCTTGTGCATGGCACTCACCCTTCTGAAGTCTGGAGTTTCCAGTGTGACAGTCTTCGATGATACACCCCGTGATTCTTTTTTTCAATCGTACTTGCTCCAGGGTCATCTCTCAGTGGCGTGGACTAAGTGACCCGTTTAACCCGTGGCCGAAAGGCCAGGCACTGAAAACCTGGCCTTTCGGCCACGGGTTAAACGAGGTTTCTCTTTTGGTAAATCCTTTCCTGCCGCTCGCCTTATCAGCCATCAATGCCGGTCTTCATGTTACCGATTCTGCCTATTTCTCGCACGCGGTGGATAAATCAGGATTCGGTGTCAAACTAAGGGTGATGCGACGCTCACCGGCCTTGACCGCGTTTCCCTGGATTTGAACAATTTAGACCAGTGAGACATTTCGCAAGCAGCATTTTGAAGTACACCGGACGAATTCATGACAGAACCTGTTCCATCTGACGAAAACCTGAAAAAAGTCCGTGAACGCGTGATGCAACTGGCTCGCGAAATCGAACAGTTGTCCGGTCAGGAACTTCCCGCACCGACTTACTTTCAGGAGTTTCTGACGCGCGTCGTCACTGCCGTTGGCGCACGCGCCGGCGTCGTCTGGCTGCTTGACGAATCCGGTCGATTGAATCTGGTCGCCCAGATGAATCTTGAGCAAACCGGTCTTCGTGAGATCCCTGGTGCGATGGGACTCAACGAAAAACTGCTGATCGATGTGATGCAGACCGGCGAAGCACGAACTCTGATTCACGGAGGAGAAGCAAAACTTCCGACCGAACACGTTCTCGTTCTGTCAGCACTTTCGAAAGATAAAAAGTGCGTGGGCGTTGTCGAACTTTTCCAGCGTCCGGATGTTCCTGTCAAAGCGCAGTCAGGATACATGCAGTTTCTGGAACAGATGTGCGGGTATGCGTCACGCTTTCTGGAAGGCCGCCGCCGTGGTCAGAGCGAATCGGTTGACTTGAAGAATCAGTTCTGGACAGACTTTGAACAATTTACTCTGCGACTGCAGCGATCCTTAAATGAACAGGAAGTTGCCGATGCAGCAGCCAGCGACAGCCGCGCGCTGCTGGGATGCGATCGAGTCAGCATTGCAATCCGGAAAGGTCGCAGTTTTCGCATCCGTGCGGTCAGCGGACAGAGCAGCGTAAACAATCGCGCGAATCTGATTGTCGCCATGCGCAAATTATCGCGGCGCGTCATTGAGATGGGTGAAACGCTGACTTATACCGGGAAAATCGACGGTCTTGCACCTCAGATCGAAGCCCCCCTGGCCGCGTTTGTGCAGGAAAGTGGCTCCCGCATGGTGATGCTGGTGCCGATGTTCGAAAACGAAGCGATGGTTCGTAAACAGGGCGAAGAAGAAGATCGCGAACGACGCAAGAAGCGACCCCGGGCAACCGGGTGTCTGGTTGTGGAACAAATCGCCGAATCCGAACCGTCGCCGCAACTGGAACAGCGTGCAGAACTGCTTGCCGATCATGTTGGTGCGGCACTCTGGAATGCTCGACAACACAGTCGCATCTTCGGCCTCAGTCTGTGGACGCTGATCGGCAAGATGATGGAGTGGTTTCGCGGGCGTAAGCTGGCGATTACTGCGGCGGTTCTGATGGCCATCGGCGGAATCGTGGCGGTAATGACGATGTACAAGCTGGAATATCCCGTGAAGGCCGAAGGCAAATGGATGCCTGTCGAACAGCACGCTGTCTTTGCGACATACGATGGACTGATAACGCGGGATGGGATTCGGATTCCTCCTGGCCAACTGGTCCGAAAAGGTGACATCCTGATTGTGCTGCAGAACGATGATCTCGACGGTCAGATCGAAGAAGCACACGCATCGATTGAGAAACAAGTCAACATGAGGCTTCCAAAACAGGAAGAAATCAAAACTGCGGAACTGGCTGAGCGAAAGGAAGAGGCCGAACAAAAAGGCAGCGCAGCCGCCACTGTCAAACGGCTGAAGGTGGAAGAGCAAAGAATTCGCGGCGACCTGGCGATTGCAGAAAAACATCTGTCACATCTGCAGAAACTCAAAGCCGAAAAACTCATCATCGTAGCGAAAGCCGATGGCCGTATTCCCGATTTTCAACTGCGGCAGTTGCTCGAAGACCGTCCGGTTCGGGCTGGCGACCATCTCTTTGATATTATGAACGAGGAGGGTTCCTGGCATATGGAGTTACTGGTCGAAGAAAAACGCATGGGCCACCTGCTGCGCGCCCAGCGTGAGCGAGCAGCCGAAGGCAAGTCACCCGAACTGGACGGCGAATTCAAGCTGGCGTCGCAGCCGGAAAAGGAATTCACTTGCCATCTTACAAAAGTCGCGACGCGATCTACGATTGATACTGAACTGGGGACTGCGTTCGAATTGACAGCCGTCGCGAACAACGGACAGGAACTTCCACCTCAGCGAATCGGTGTCGAAGTGACGGTGCATTTGTATTGCGGGAAAACGTCGCTGGCGTACTGGTGCTTCGGCGATGTTGTGGAATTCGTGCAGAAATATATCTGGCTCTGAATGGTTGTGTTTTCACCATGCTGGCTCGCCGACTCACCCAAACCGGGATCGAACAATTCGATGCGTTTCTTGCATCTTTGAAGGACAATCCTTCAGCAGATGCTCCGCTGGATCTGCTGACGGATACGGCGACGTCGGAACCGATTGATATGGAAATTGAGGCGGAGGTCCGGCGATTTCGTTCACGTCTGGAAATTGCCGAACACCTGCATCGACTTCTCCGGATGGATTCATCAACGTTGCGAACCGATGCCGGGTTCTGGTGCTGGCTGTCGTTGTACTGGTTCGAACGTCTGTGTCCGGTGGTGAAGGATCGCTGGAGTCCCGGTGATCGCTTTCGATGGCTGGCGGATCTCGAAGATCCCCGCAAGACGTGCCGTCATATTCTCGTTGGTCCGTTTCAAATCTATCGTGCTCACCGCGACGACCCGCGCCGCGCGATGTCGCTGCTTTGTGGGACTCCTTCAAAACCGGGGCTGCTGGTGCCCTTGATTGCTTCCAGACCATCGCTTGTGACCTGCAACGCAGTCGTGGGTGTTGCGACACGGCTGTATTACGATGCTGCCAATGGGCGAAACCGACCCGGCCTGAATTCAAAAAGCCCCGGAAGCCCATGGCGCTTCGCTGATGTACTGAGCCAACTGGATCTGACCTGGGATCTGCATTCGTTGTCGATTGATGAATTGCTCAGGCTGCTGCCGGCGGAGTTTGATCGATTCCACCGGAAGACTTCCAATCGACAACTTCCATTGATCGAATAGAGATCAAAACCCTGTCCTTGTGGACGTCCAATCCGGGAAACCGTAATGTACACACGGATCAATCTCGGGGCGATCGACACTTATTCAGAGAACACAGGAAGCACACATGAGTTCAAGTATCTCCCTGAAGGGAAAAGTTGCGTTGGTAACTGGTGGGGGCCGAGGCATCGGGAAATCAATCGCGCGACGTTTTGTTGAAGCGGGGGCTGATGTTGTCATTGCCAGTCGAAAGCTGGAAAACCTACAGGCTGCGGCAAAAGAATTCGACGGGCTTCCTGGCCGAGTGCTTCCGATCGCCTGCCATGTCGGGCGAATCGATCAAGTCGAGAACCTTGTCAAAGAAACCGAAAAGCAATTTGGGCCAGTCGATATTCTTGTCAATAACAGCGCGACGAATATCGGCCAGGGACCGTCGCTAAGTATTACGGATGAGATGCTCGACAAGATTGTCGAAATCAATATCAAAGCTGCGATTCGATTTGTTCGTCTGACGGTTCCAAAAATGATTCAACGCGGCAGTGGATCAATTATTAACATCAGCTCCATTGCCGGAATCGAACCACAACCACAGGGATTACTCTACAGCTTTACGAAAGCCGGTTTGATTATGATGACTCGTGGCTGGGCGCGGGAGTTTGGACCTTCGGGTGTGAGATGCAATACGATTGCTCCTGGACTGATTCAGACCGACTTCAGTGAACACTTCTGGAAGAACGCAGAGTATCGCAGCCATCTGGAAAAAACGCAGCCTATTCCGCGGATTGGTCAGCCGGACGAAATCAGTTATGCGGCTCTGTATCTTGCATCCGACGAATCGTCTTATGTCACCGGTCAGGTGTTCGTGATCGACGGCGGAATGACGGCGTGAGGGGGGTATTCAGACAGTTGATTCAATCCGGTATCGTGAGCGGCAAGGCGCTAGCTGCCGGTTTCTTCCACACACCGGCGGCTAGCGCCTTGCCGCTCATTCAATCAACAGTCCGTGTTGCAACTGGTCTGTTGCAGGAGTTCGTATCATGAGTTTTCAACCGAATATTCTCGGACTGTCTCCGCGAGCACATGAGTACAGCGAGAAACTCCTGCGCTTTATGGACGGACATATCTACCCAAATGAAAGCACTTATCATCAGCAAGCGGATGCCGGAAACCGTTGGCAACCGCGACCAATCGTCGAAGAACTGAAGCAGCATGCTCAAGCGGCGGGTCTGTGGAATCTGTTTCTGCCGGAGAGCGCGCTGGGGGCTGGTCTGACCAATCTTGAATACGCCGGATTGTGCGAAATCATGGGCCGCGTGCCTTGGTCGTCTGAAGTCTTCAATTGCTCGGCTCCGGACACGGGCAACATGGAAGTGCTGGTCCGGTATGGCACGAAACCACAACAGAATCAATGGTTGGATCCTTTGCTGGCCGGGAAAATTCGTTCGTGTTTTGCGATGACTGAACCGGACGTCGCGTCCTCCGACGCCAAAAACATTCAGGCGCGCATTGAACGCCAGGAAAACGGTGATTATCTTCTCAACGGACGCAAATGGTGGGCCTCGGGTGCCGGTGATCCACGATGCAAACTGTGCATTTTCATGGGGCAGACGGATCCTGCCGCACCGCCTCATCAGCGACAAGCGATGATTCTGGTTCCCATGGATGCGCCAGGAATCACGATTCAGCGAATGCTCACGGTTTTCGGTTACGACGATGCCCCACATGGTCACGCGGAAATGACTTTCGAAAACGTCCGCGTGCCAGCGGAAAATCTGCTGTTGGGTGAAGGACGCGGGTTTGAGATTGCTCAGGGACGCCTGGGACCAGGTCGCATTCACCATTGCATGAGGCTGATTGGATTGGCCGAACGAGCGCTGGAGCTAATGTGCCGTCGCGTAAAATCCCGAGTCGCGTTCGGGAAAGCCCTGGCGGATCAGGGAACGATCCGAGCCAACATTGCTGATTCCCGGATTGAAATCGAGCAGGCGCGACTGCTGACACTCAAGGCCGCACATCTGATGGATACTGTGGGAAACAAAGCCGCTCGAACCGAAATTGCGATGATCAAGGTTGTGGCTCCTGATGTCGCGTTGAAAGTCATCGACCGCGCGATTCAGGCACATGGAGCCGCCGGTGTCAGCGGAGATTTTTTTCTGGCAGATGCGTGGGCCGCTGCCAGAACCTTGAGACTGGCAGACGGTCCGGACGAGGTCCATCGCGAAACGATCGCTCGCCTGGAACTTCGTCGCGAACATTGAATGACTCGTGGTATGGGACAATTCCTTGCTGTCCGAATCAAGGCGCAAAGAAAAGAGCGAACTTCCGGGGGAAAGTTCGCTCTTTTCAGGAGGAGGGAGAGGTACTGTTCGTTGTGTCGATCAAGCTGCTTTACGCTGTTCGCCGATACTTCCGGCGATACTTCCGGCGATACTTCCGGCGATGTTCCGTTTAATGTTGGAACCTGGACCGCCTCGCGGCGGGTAGCCGTATTCTCTGAGTTTACCGGACAGCGTTCTCAGTCCGATCTGCAGGATCTGAGCCGTTTTTTCACGGTTTCCATTGCAGCGGGCAAACGTTGATTCGATAAGTTTTCGTTCCATTTCCGCGAGGGTCATCCCCACGCATTCTGCCCCATCGTTGATGGCGTCTTTCTGCAGCCACGGCCGCAAATCTTCAGGACCGATCATCTCTGTCACATCCACTGTGCAGCAGCGTTCGACCACGTTTTGAAGTTCACGAACATTGCCAGGCCATGCGTGGCTCTTCAGCACGTTCACGGCTTCGGCACTGATCTGGCGTGGCGGGCGACCTTCCTTCAGCGAAATCTGGCTGATGAAGTGTTCGACCAGCAGCGGCACATCATTACCACGGACTCGAAGCGGAGGCGATTGCAGTGTAATCCCGCTAATATGCTGAAGCAGATCGTCGCGGAATCGACCTTCCATCGCCAGTCGATTCAGGTCACCGTGCGTGGCCGCAATGAATCGGATATTCGAACCGTCCTGATTCCCGTTGAGTACTGCCGTCGCTCGCTGTTCCAGGAGTTGAGCCAGTCGTTTCTGGAACGGTAATGCGACCGTATCCACGTTGTCCAGCAAAATCGAGCCGCCGTCGGCCATCTGGAGATAACCGGGGAACCCGTCTGGCGAACTGTCGCCAAAGAGTTGATGTTCCAGAGTTTCGACGGAGTGCAGACTACAGTCGATTCGCAGAAACGGTTTCGTTGACCTGCGACTGCATCGATGCAGACCTTCGGCGATCAGTGTCGTTCCGCTGCCCGGTTCACCTCGCACCAGAACTGTGCGGTCGTCGTCCGCAGCGATGCGAATGGATTCTCGCAGTGACTGCATGGCCGGCGTGCTGCCCACCAGATCCATCAGGTTGCGATTAAGCAACTGTCGTCGCAGTTTTTCGTTTTCACGAATCAGTTCACCGCGTCGCAGAGCATTGAGCAGTGCCGCACCGAAGCGTGATGCGGAATAAGGTCGTTCAAGAACCTCGCATTCGAAGGTTGGCACCGTTTCGCGGCCCCAGCGAGAGTCTTCGCCGACGATACAGATGACTTGTGCGGCCTTCGAATGATTTCGAATGGCGGCATTCACCTCCTGAATCCGGGAGACTGTGTCCGCATCATCAATGATGCAGCAGCAGAATTCCTGTCGACTGAGATGAAATAACATCGCATCCGGGCTGTCTGTTTCGCAGACCTGCATGCCACGCTTGCGGACGTCGTCTGCAAGCAACTGGCGAGCACCGGGACGTGGCGAAAAGACTAACACAGTGCGTGTCGTCGATTCCACTTCCGGCGGAATGGCTTTTTGTTCGGTAGGCGCGGCCTGTGAAGGCTGGGGGAACCGCAGAATCTGCGGCTCATGATGAGCGCCGTCTGGGAACTCGTTCATGATTTCCTCAATCTGAGAGCTGAGTGGAGAGTCAGAGGGGGGACGAACCGTTCGTGAAACTGACCAGTCGGACTGTTGATGAGAGTCAAAAGGCAAACAGATCAATACCCGCGAACAAGCTCGGACTTCCGGTTGAGAGCCGGAAAGGGAGAAGGGAGCAGAACCGAAGGGAAGTTTTGGATTCAAGAATCGAATCCGGGTTGAGAGGCCGAGTGATATCGCCTGGCGGCAGTTAGTGTCAACACGTGTTCCAAAGGTTTCTGCACAAAACTTTGCTGCAATTCAAAGAAATCTCTGGAACATGGTTTTTCGCATCGTTTTGCCAGCATACCGTCGGCATTTTCTGCCGAACATACTCCGTTACGGCAAACCTGGCAGTTTTGACTCTCGATTGGATTTCGGAGCAGGCGATCAGATTTCAGAACAGGCCGCTCGCGATTGCTGACCATGTGGGATATCCTCAGCGATTTCGCCTCAAAACGTATTCCTGAGTATCGCAGTGCCATTTCTAACTCGCACGATTGCTATCGAACCATCGTCTACTCTGATCAACGGTCGCATCGACCGCTGTGTTCAGGAAATTACCGGAGGTTCGCGTTCACACGTCACGGGATTGTTTGATTACGACTGCGTCACAGTGAATGGTGTGATCGAAACGAATCCAGGACGCAGTTTGAATGCCGGTGATCAGGTGCTTGTGCGATTCGAAGAGAATCGTCGCTATTCGCCACTACGCCGGGCAAGGGTTCATCGAGGTTTCTCAATTGTCTTTGAAGACCGGCATGTCATCGTCGTCGAAAAATCAGCAGACCTGCTCACAGTGCCTACCGACGGTCGCGAACCGCACACTTTGATCTATCGTGTGAATGAACATGTCAAACACGAAGGTCGTGGACGTGGTGCTTTTGTTGTGCATCGTCTGGATCGCGGTGTTTCCGGACTAATCATGTTCGGGAAGACAAAGGAAGACGCACGATTGATGCAGAATCAATTCCGACAACGTAAACCGGAACGCCAGTACGATGCTTTAGTCGCCGGAGTTGTCGGGTCGGACAGCGGTGAATTTCGAAGTTTTCTGGCGACCGGCAAGAACCTCAATCGCTACTCGACGGATGATGAAGACGATGGACAGCTTGCGGTGACGCATTATCAGGTCATCGAACGATTACCCGACACAACACATTTGACGGTGCAACTGGAAACCGGACGTCGCAATCAGATCCGTGTCCATTTTGCAGAAGCCCAGCATCCGGTGCTGGGGGACAATCGTTATCCATCAGATCTTTGGGAGAACATTCCCTGGGCGTACAAGCGTTTTGCACTGCACGCATCCACATTGGGGTTTGCTCACCCGGTCACAGGCGACCCCATGCGTTTCAGTTCTCCGCTTCCGGCCGAGATGACAGACTTCATGAAGTTCAGCAAACGACGGGACGAAGAGATTTCCCAGGATCTTCGCCAGCCTCGTTCGAAGGATGATAAAGGAAATGTGAAAGGGCGAAAACAGCGGCGGCGCTGACTGGATTCGAGGTTTCAGGCGAAAGATGGACTCAAAACACCACGATTCTCGCCGAAGTATCGCTTTCAGGAACTTCTTGACGCGCTATCCGTGTTCCTTTAGGTTCCGCGTGTCCGAATAGGGGTCTGACCCTCTGCGGAGAACAAATTTGACTGTTAAACAACTCACCAGACGAAAGGTCAGACCCCTTTCCGAATAGTCTCTAAGGAACAAATTGAAATGGCCGATCTGATCGCACCGCATGGTGGATTGACCGAACCTGTATGCTGCACTGTTGGTGAAAAGGACCGAGATGCGTTTTTGGCAGAAGCAAAAACACTGGTTCAGGTACCGGTTTCTTCTGCTGACCTGTCTACGGTCTATCGCTTCGGCGATGGAACACTCAGCCCGCTCACGGGGCCGATGAATTCAGCCGTCTACAATCAGGTACTCGATGAATGCTATGTCATCAGCAATGGGAAAAAATACGCCTGGACAATTCCGCTCGCGTTTCCAATCACTGCAGAACTTGCTAAGTCACTCAAGGCTGGTCAGAAAGTCGCATTGACCGCCCCAAATGGAGACATCGTCGCGACGCTCGACATCAACGATGTCTATGCCTGGCCGAAACTGAAATATCTGCGATCTGTGTACCTGACAGATCGCATTGATCATCCAGGGGCCGACATGGTCATCAAGAGTGAAGCTGCCAACTCTCACCTTGTCGGTGGCGAGATTAAAGTTCTGCCACAGCCAAAGAATCCTTCATTCGGCAAGTATGTGCTGACACCTCGCGAAGTTCGCAAGGCACTGGCGGCCAAAGGCTGGGAAGCCGTTGTCGCGTTTCAGACTCGCAACCCCCTGCATCGCGCGCATGAGTACGCTCTGGTTTACGGTCTGGAAACTCTGCTTCAGCAGGGATTGAACGCAGGTGCCTGCCTGAATCCGCTGATCGGCGAAGTCAAAGGCGACGATGTCAACGCAGAAATTCGTATGCAGACGTACGAAAAACTGATCTCTGATCGATCACTCGGCGATGGTGACAGCGACGCCAGCCTCTGGGGACCGCGCAAGGAATCCGTTCCGGATCGCGTCGTACTTCTTGGCCTGGACATCAAAATGTTCTACGGCGGTCCAAAGGAAGCGGTGATGCACGGCATCTATCGCCAGAACATGGGCTATACGCACCTGGTCATCGGACGCAAGCACGCCGACGCACCTTTTGCCAATGGCGAATCGATCTGGGGTGACTTTGATGCTCAGGAGATCTTTAAGAAGCTCGCTGGTGACCTCAATATCAAGACCGTGAATGTCGGGTTTGCGGCATACTACGAGTCTGCTGGCCGAGTAGACTTGATGGAACGCCATAAAGACGAAAAACCATGGTCCATCAGCGGCAAAGACATCCGCGCGACGCTGCAGAAGGGCGAACTTGTTGACGGTCGTATCATGCGACCAAGTACGTCAAAGATTCTGTCGGCGGCAATGAAAGCCGGTTGAATCATTTAGCCTGCGACGAATTTGACTCAATGAGTCCATTCGCAAAACTTCCAAAGCCTGCGACATCACTGATGTCGCAGGCTTTTTTTGTTTCTGACGTCGATGCAGGGGAGACATTACTCAAATCGGCAGTCCGTCCGTGTCCTTCTCGAAGTATCCGACTCCGAATCGTCCATTTCGGTCGGCCACAACAGTCCTGACGATTGCGACGTGCTTTGGGACTGAATTTGGCTGGAACAACTTCAAAACACTTAGCCACACCAAAACCCTTGTTTTCTGTAAACTAGTGTTTCCACGTGGTTGAAATTTGATGAACGGTTCTCTTGGGGGGTTATGCTGTGAAACGTAAACAGGGGTCTCGGGGATTCACCCAACGCCGTGAAGAGTTTTTTGGTTGAAAAAAGCGGGGTATTGCAAATTACGGAGATATGAGAAGGTCAGATTCCCTCGAACCCCAAACTGAAAACGATTCAGTCGGAAAGGAATCTGAC
>Ga0105047_10003917_pt1 | contig 26096 bp, 18 predicted proteins | sample MAT04_FD_78384 | JGI IMG/M metagenome (GOLD analysis project Ga0105047, IMG submission 78384) | Freshwater microbial communities from Lake Fryxell liftoff mats and glacier meltwater in Antarctica - MAT-04 (megahit assembly) | ecosystem: Environmental > Aquatic > Freshwater > Ice > Liftoff...
CTTCGACCTGCTGACCGGCATGATGAAAGACCCCGGCCGCTACAAGGGCGCGCTGGAAGTCACCTACATGGCGCTGGCCCTCGGGCTGCAGGGCAAGTACCGGCTGATGCCGCGCGGCACCGCCGAACTGGACCGCGTGCGCGAAGGGCTGTTCCAGTTACTGCAGCAGTTGCGCGGCAATCACGAGCGCGAGCTCTCGCCGCATTGGCGGGGCGTCGACGCCCCTCATCGCGGACAAAGCCGCAGCGTGCCGGCCTGGATCGCCTTCGCGCTGGCGGCCGCCCTGCTCGGCGGCGGATGGTACTGGCTGTCGGACGGCCTCGGCGCCAGTGCCGGCAATCTGTACCAGCGCATGGCCGCGCTGCCGCCCGGCGCCTTGCCCACAATCGACCGCACGGCGCCGCCGGTGCCTCCCGCGCCGCCGCCGCCGCCGCCGCCAACCGCAACGCCGCGCGCGGATGCCCTGCCGACGCTGCGGCGCTTCCTCGCGCCCGAGATCGCCCAGGGCCTGGTCACGGTGGAGGGCGACGCGCAGCGCATCCTCGTCCGCATCCGCAACCGCGGTATGTTCCCCTCGGGTTCGGCGACGGTGGACCCCCGCTTCCAGGACCTGCTGCGCCGCGTCGGGCTCGGGCTGAAGGAGGAGCCGGGGCGCGTGCAGGTGCAGGGGCATTCGGACAACCAGCCGATCCGCACCGTGCGCTTCCCCTCCAACTTCGCGCTCTCGCAGTCGCGCGCGCAGGAGGCCATGGCCGTCATCGTCGCGGCCAATGGCGACGCCTCGCGCTTCACTGCCGAGGGCCGCGCGGATGCCGAGCCGCTGGCGCCCAACACCACCGCCGAAGGGCGTGAGGAGAACCGGCGTATCGAAGTCATTCTCACGCGGGGGGCACGTTGATGCGCGGCCTGTTTTCCATACCGGCGCTTGGCGCGCTGCTCGGCCTGCTGCTGCTCGATGTTCTGGTCTGGATCTTCGCGCCGCTGCTCGGCGAGATCTTCGACGCCATCTGGCTGCGCGCCATCCTGGTCGCGATCCCCATCATCATCTGGGCTGTGGTCTGCTTCCTGATCGGACGTCGGCGCGAGGGGCGCGACGCGGGGCTGGTGGCAGCCGCCGCCGCTCCCGACCCGCAGGCGAAAAAGGACGAGGCCGCGGCCGAGGAGGAGAACGAGCTTCGGGCGAAGCTGACGGACGCGCTGGCCAAGCTGAAATCCGCCACCGGCGGCAAGGGCGCCTATCTCTACGACCTGCCCTGGTACGCGATCATCGGCCCACCCGGCTCAGGCAAGACGACGGCGTTGATGAACAGCGGCCTCGAGTTCCCGCTGGCCGAAGGGCGCGTTGCCGGCGTCGGCGGAACGCGCTTTTGCGACTGGTGGCTAACCGAGCGCGCGGTGATGATCGACACCGCGGGCCGCTACACGACGCAGGACAGCGATGCCGATGCGGACAAGGCCGGCTGGGAGCGCTTCCTCGACCTGTTGAAGAAGAACCGCCCGCGCCAGCCGCTCAACGGCGTGCTCGTGGCCTTCGGCGTGGACATGCTCTCGCGCCTCGATGGACCGCAGCGCGAGGCGCATGCGCGCAGCGTGCGCCGCCGCATCAGGGAGCTGGAGACGCGGCTCGGCCAGCGGCTGCCGGTCTATTTCATCGTCACCAAGACCGACCTGCTCCCCGGCTTCCTGGAGTTCTTCGACGACCTCGACAAGACGCAGCGCGAACAGGTCTGGGGCTTCACCTTCCCTGCGAAGTCCTCCCCCGAAGGAGCCGTCACGCAGTTCGGCGCCGAATTCTCGACGCTGTCCGAACGGCTGATGACGCGCGTGATCGAACGCCTGCAGGCCGAGCGTGGCCCTTCCCAGCGGGCGCTGATCGCGGGCTTCCCGGCCCAGATGGCCTCCCTGGAGGGGCCGTTGCAGGCCTTCGTGCAGGCAGCCTTCGGCGGCTCCAAGCTCGACCCTGCGCCCTATTTGCGCGGCGTCTACTTCACCTCCGGCACGCAGGAGGGCACGCCGCTCGATCGCCTGGCGGGTGCGCTCTCGCGCTCCTTTGGCCTCGATCCGGCGCGGCCTGCCTCCATCATGGGGCAGAAGGGCCGCGCCTACTTCCTGGGGCGGACGCTGAAGGACGTCGTGTTCAACGAGGCGCGCCTCGCCGCCAATGACCGCGGCCTTGAATCGCGCCGGCGCATCGTGCAGCTCGGCTCCTGGGCGACGGCGCTCCTGCTCGTCCTGGGTGGCGGCATCTGGGGCTGGACAGCCACCAACGCCGAGGGCGCACGCAGCGCGCGCCTCGCCGCCGCCGTCACGACCGCGGAGCAATCCAGCGGCGCGGCACCGCTCGGCCGGGTGCAAAGCGCCGACCTTGCTCCAATGCTGGCCTATCTGGAATCCGCGCGGGCATTGCCCGGCGCGGCGGCGGGCAGTGGCCCGGCATTTGGGCTGAGCCAGGAGGAGATGCTGACCTCGGGCGCCGAGAGCGCCTATCGCCGCGCGCTCGACCGCGTGCTGCTGCCGCGCCTCCTCGCGCGGCTTGAGGTGCAAATCCGCGAGGGCATCCAGCGCCCTGATTTCCTCTACGAGGCGGTGCGCGTTTACCTGATGCTCGGCAAGCAGGGCCCGCTGGATCGCGGGCTGGTGCGCGAGTGGTTCGCGCTCGACTGGCAGCAGGCGTTCCCCGGCGCCGTCAACCAGCCGGGACGCGACGCGCTCGGCCGGCACCTGGACGCGTTGCTTGCCGGCACGCTCGCCACCTACCCGCTCGACGGCGCGCTGGTCGATCAGGCGCGGCGCGTCTTCTCGCGCCTGCCCATGGCGCAGCGCGTCTATGCGCGCCTTCGCCCGCTGGCCGACAACATGCCGGCCTGGACGCCAGGCGGCCCGCTTGGCGCCGCCGGGCAGCGCTACTTCACGCGCGCCAGCGGCCGCCCGATGAACGAGGGCATTCCGGGCTTCTTCACCGTGGAAGGGCTGCACCGCGCCGTCCTGCCGCGCCTGCCGCAGGCAGCGCTCGAGGCAGCCAGCGAAAGCTGGGTTCTTGGCCCCGAGGCTGCGACGGCGGGGGCGGGGGACCCCCGCCGGCTGGAGACCGACGTGCTCGCCCTCTACGCCGCCGACTACGTGCGCGCCTGGGAGGCGATGCTGCAGGATCTCGTGCTTCCCGGCCAGCCCAACCTCAACGCGGCTGCCGAGGCGCTCAACCTCCTTGGCGCGCCGAACAGCCCGATGAAGGACCTTCTCCGCAGCATCGCCCGGCAAGTCTCTCCAGGCACCGCGCCTGAAGCGCCGGGGGGTGCAGCAGGCGCCGCCGCGGCGCAGGCTGCTCAGGCGGCGGCGGGCGCCACGGCCAGCAGAGTGGCCGCCGCCGTGGGTGCGGTGCTCGGTGGCGGTGCAGCGCCCGTCGCCGAGATCGTCGAGGCACGCTTCGCACCGCTTCGCGAGGCGGCCGGCGCGCCGATCGACGGCGTGTTGGCCATCCTGAACGAGCTCTACGTGCAGATCGCCAGGCTCGCGAATTCACCGCCCGGCACGGTATTGCCGCCTAGCCCCGGTCTCGATCCCGGCCAGCGCCTCCTTGCCGAGGCCCAGCGCCAGCCGGAACCGCTGCGAAGCTGGATGACCGCCATGGCGCAATCCACCGGGCGCGTCCGTGCGGGCGGCGCGCAAGCGGCCATCGCCGCGGCAGCAGGCGGTGGTGGCGGTGGCGGCGCTGGCGCGCTCCTGCCGCTCTGCCGCGGCATCGAGACGCGCTTTCCGTTCCGGCGCCAGGCCAGTGCGCCCGACATGCCGGTGGACGACTTCATCCGCCTGTTTGCCCCCGGCGGCGTCTTCGACAGCTTCTTCACCCAGCACCTGCGCGGCTACGCCGACACAACGCAGCGTCCTTGGCGGCCGGTGGCGACAGACGGGCTCCCTCCGCCCATCTCCGCGTCCGACCTCGCGCAATTCCAGCGCGCCCAGGCGATCCGCGAGGCCTTCTTCCCGGCCGGTGTCGCCAATGGCTTCCGCTTCCAGCTTCTGCCGCAGGGCCTCTCGGCCGGCGTCACGGCGGGAACACTCGAAGCCTCGGGCGCGCGCATCCCGCTCGTGCCTGGCGGCGGCGGACGGCCGATCGACGTGCAGTTCCCTGCCCTGCACCCGATCACGCTCACCTTCGATCCCGCTTCGAGCATGGGCGACCTCGCTTATGACGGCCCGTGGGCCACGCTCAAGCTGGCCTTCCTGCATCGCGTCACCGCAACGCCCCAGCCCGACCGCTTCCGCCTGATGGTCGAGCGCGGCGACCGGCGTGCGGAGTTCATCCTGCAGGCCGCGAGTAGCGTGAATCCCTTCGGCCTGCGCGAGATGTTGGAGTTCCGCTGCCCGACCTTCACGCCCCCCCCCGGCTGAACCATGGAGGACGCGCGGACCGGACTGTTCGGCAAGCTCCCGGCGCATGGCGATTTCGTGCGGCGGGCACTCCCGCGCAGCTTCATCACCCCTTGGGATGCCTGGCTCAGCGAGGGCATCGCCGCCGCGCGCGACAGCCTGGGCGAGGCCTGGGAAGCTGCCTGGGATGCCGCACCCGTCTGGCGCTTCCGCCTGGCGCCTGGGATCTGCGGGCCGGATGCAGCGGTAGGCGTCATGGTCACCTCGGCCGATACGGTGGGCCGCCGCTTTCCGCTGACGCTGGCGGCCGTCCTGCCGGCCGCTGCCATCCCGCCGCCGCCCGAATGGTATGACGCGCTGGAGGAGGCCGCACTGGCCGCCCGCGCCGGCGACCTCGACGCTGATGGCTTGGCGGCGAGCCTGCCCGCGCCGCCGGCCGATGATCCCGATGCGACGCTGGATGGCCGCAGCCTCTTCTGGTCGCCCGGGCACGCCGCGCGCGCCATGCCACCCGCCCGAGACTTCGCCCGTTTGCTGGAGTGGCCCGACGCATGAGCCAAAGCCTCGCCTCCACGGCTTCCACCCATCCCGGTGCCGTGCGCCCCCGCAACGAGGACAACTTGGTGGACCGCCCCGATCTCGGCCTCTGGGCCGTGGCGGACGGCGCGGGAGGGCATGGCGCGGGCGACGTGGCAAGCACCGCGATCGCCCAGGCGCTCGGCAGCATTCCCCCCGGGCTTACGGCGGCCGAGATGCTGGCCCAGGTGCGGCTGCGCCTCATCGCGGTTGACAGGGACCTCAAGCGGCGGGCCGAGGAGCGCGGGACGGGCGGGCTGATCGCCTCCACCATCGTCGTCCTGCTCGTCCGCGGGGGGCATTTCGCCGCACTGTGGGCAGGCGACAGCCGGATCTATCTGCTGCGCGGGGGCATGCTGCACCGGCTCACGCATGACCACAGCCTGGTGCAGGAACTGGTCGATGCAGGTGCTATCGCCGCGGCCGATGCCGAGACGCATCCGCAGGCCAACGTCATCACGCGCGCCGTGGGCGCCGAGGGCGAACTCGTGCTCGACAAGGTGGCCGACCGCATCCAGCCGGGCGACCGGTTCATGCTGTGCAGCGATGGTGTGTTCAAGGAACTGGCCGAGCCTGAAATCGCGCGGATGCTGGCCGAGGGCGCGGATGCGGGAAGGCTTGTGGACGCCGCGGTCACCGCCGGTGGGCGGGACAATGTGACGGTGGTGGTGATCGAAGGCTGAAACCGGGGCCCCGCGCCGCCCCGGAGGGGGCGCGGGGACCGTTTCCAGCTCAGCTCAGCTTCGACTCAGCGATATCATAAACGACATGGCCCGTCGTCTTCGACTGGAACTTGGCGTCGATGTTCAGGTATTCGCTGTCGACCTTGGTGAAGTTCAAGCTGATGCTCTCGGAGGGGCGATCGCCGCCGCTGGAGACGCTGTAGCCCGACATCACCGTGCCATACAGGATATATTTCTGATAGGAGACGTGCTTGCCGCTGTTGTCGGTCTGCGTCAGCTCGATCTTCGCATCGACCGCACCATAACCGCCCAGCGCCGACTTGAGCAGCAGCGGGGAGGAGATGTCGAAGGTCTTGCTCAGGGTGACCTCACTCACGGACGGTGCGGTCGCTTCGCGCTTCGAGCCGCCACCCACACCGCTCGACACGCCGCGGCCCACGCCCCATTGGACCGAAGTCATTTCGATCCACTCCTTGTGGGTCAGCTGGGTGGTCTCACCCTTGATGTCCCCAAGCTTCAAGAAAATCGCCATGTAACACCCACTCCCTTTGCCGCGCCCTTTGCCGATCGGGGCGCCGCGGCGGGCGGTCCTGATCGTGAAATGAACGACGGGACCACCCCGCCGCCTTGTCGGAAGCCGGTCACGCGGACCAGCTTCGAAATCGCTCAGCCCGATCAGTCGAGTTCGTAGCTGAAGCCGCCTGAATCATTCATTGCCACGCGTACTTTCCCGATGGCCCGACCCTCGGCCAGGCGCTCGAGGATCCCTGCGGAAAGCTCGGGCAGCAGGGTACGGTTGAGGATGTTCTCGATGTTGCGGGCGCCGCTTTCGACTTCGCGGCAGCGCTCCACGATCGCCTCGGGCACCGCGGGGTCAACCTCGAATACCACGTCGTAGGCTTCGCGGACGCGCTTGCCAATGCTGCCCAGCTTCAGCGCGATGATCTGCTTCAGCACATGGTCAGCCAGTGGATAGTAGATGACGACGTTGCAGCGCCCGAGGAAGGCGGGCTTGAACGACTTCAACAGATCCGGGCGCAGTGCTTCCAGAAGCGCCTCGGGCTCGGGGGAAGTCTCGGGGTCGGCGCAGACCTTCGCGATGGTGTCGGTGCCCGCGTTCGACGTCATGATGATGACGCAGTTCTTGAAATCGATGTCGCGGCCTTCGCCGTCCTTCATGTTGCCCTTGTCGAAGACCTGGTAGAACACGTCCTGGACGCCGGGATGCGCCTTCTCCATCTCGTCCAGAAGGATGACCGAATACGGGCGGCGTCGCACCGCCTCGGTCAGCACGCCGCCTTCGCCGTAGCCGACATAGCCGGGCGGGCTGCCCATCAGCGTTGCGACCTTATGCTCTTCCTTGAACTCGCTCATGTTGATGGTGGTGAGGTTCTGCTCGCCGCCATACAGCAGGTCGGCCACGGCCAGCGCAGTCTCCGTCTTGCCGACGCCGGACGTGCCGGCCATCAGGAACACGCCGATTGGCTTGCGCGGATCGGCGAGGCCGGCGCGGTTCGTGCGGATGGCCTGCGCGATTGCGGCCATCGCGTGGCTCTGGCCGACGACGCGCTCCTCCAGCTTCTCCTGCAGCGCGAGCACGGCCTTCAACTCGTCGCCCGCCATGCGGCCCAGCGGAATGCCCGTCCAGGTCGCCACGACCTCGGCCACGGCCTGCCCGTCCACCACCGGATGCACGAGGGGCTCCTCGCCCTGCAGCGCGTGCAAATCGACCGTGACCTGACTGAGTTCGGCCAGCGCCGCCACAGTGTCCTGCCCTTCGGCCGGATTCTCCAGCACCTCGCGCAGTTCGCGGATGCGGGCGACGAAGGCCTTCTCCTGTTCCCAGCGGGCCTTCAGCGCTGCGAGATCGACCTCGACCTCGGCTTGCTCGATGATGAGCGCGCCGGTGCGCTTCTCATGGTCGCCGCCCGTGGCAGCTTCGCGACCGAGCGCCGCCATTTCCGTCGCGATCAGCGCGAGGCGGCGGGTACGATCCTCGATGGGAGCGGGGATTGCTGCTTGGCTCATCGAGACTCGCGCGCAGGCGGTGTCGAGCAGGGAGACGCCCTTGTCGGGCAACTGGCGTGCCGGAATGTAGCGCGCGGAAAGCCGCACCGTCTCCGTCACCGCCTCATCCAGGATACGCACGCCGTGGTGCTTCTCGAGCGTGGCGACGAGGCCGCGCAGCATTGCGTTGGCCAGCGGAAGCGACGGCTCCTCCACTTTCACGACCTGGAAGCGGCGGGTCAGCGCCGCATCCTTCTCGAAGTACTTCTTGTACTCGGCCCAGGTGGTTGCAGCGACGCAGCGCAGTTCCCCCCGCGCCAGTGCCGGCTTCAGCAGGTTCGCCGCGTCGTTCTGGCCCGCGGCACCGCCGGCGCCGATCAGCGTGTGCGCCTCGTCGATGAACATGATCACCGGCTGCGCCGAGGCCTTCGCGCCGTCGATCACGCCCTTCAGGCGGTTCTCGAACTCGCCCTTCACGCCTGCGCCCGCCTGGAGCATGCCGAGGTCGAGCGACATCAGCCGCACCTTCGCCAGCGCCTCCGGCACGTCGCCCGAGGCGATGCGCAGCGCCAGGCCCTCGACCACGGCGGTCTTGCCGACGCCCGCCTCGCCCGTGAGGATCGGGTTGTTCTGGCGGCGCCGCGTGAGGATGTCGATCATCTGCCGGATCTCGGCGTCGCGGCCGAGGATCGGATCGATCTTGCCCGCGCGCGCCTGCGCAGTCAGGTCATTGCAGAACTGTTCCAGCGGCCCACCCGCACGCGGCGCGCCCTCGGTCGCCGTGCCTGTGCCGGCGCCAGGGGGTGCGGCGATGGCCGCCTGCGCCTCCTCATCGCTGCCCTTCGTGAGGCTTTCGAGGTTCTTGCGCAGCGCGTCGGTCGGGATGTTCAGCAGCGTCGGCGCGCTGTCCTTCACGGTCCGCGCCAGGCTCTCGTCGCTGAGCAGGGCCGCCAGCATATGGCCCGTGCGGATTTTGCCCTGGTTGGCCTCAAGACTCGCAATCAGCCAAGCCTCGCGCAGCCAGGTCACGATGTCGGGCGATAGTGAGGGCGCGCGGGCATTGCCGGTGCGCATCTTGTCGAGCGCGCGAGTGAGTTCGCCGAGCGTGCGGCCGGCGTCGATGCCGGCCTGCTTGAGGATCATTGAGACGTCCGAACCCGGCGTCTCGATCAGTTTTACGAGAAGGTGCTCGATCTCGACGTTGTAGTGGCTGCGCGAAAGCGTCAGGCCGGCTGCCGCTTCGAGCTGGCGGCGGCCGAGTTCGGTAAGCCGCGCCACGAGGGATTTCAGATCAATCGCCACCATGAAGAAACGCAGCCTCCTGAGCCGCCGGCGTGCTCGCCGCGGAATTGCGGGCTGAGGCTAGGGGCGAGCCTCCCCCGCTGTCCAGTGGTCATGCAATAAAGTTGCGCTTTGCGTCCCAAGATCGGCAAGGCATTTCAATCCCCGCGTGCCTTGGCCTAGTCTGTCCGAGCCGGGTGGACCGGGTGTGATTTTCGCTGGCAGGAAAGCAAGAACATGGCCGATGACGTGGTGGATGTGGCCGCCCTCGTAGCCCCGATCGGCGAGGGGTCGGGCGAGGATCTGCGCCAGGACTACTCGCCCTCTTCCGTCTACCAGAAGCTGCGGGACGCGCGTGCCGAAGCCCGCGCCGAGGAGCGCGCGCGCGACAGCCAGGGCGAAGCGGATGGCACGGTCGCCGAGGGTTGGCGCCAGGTGCGCCGCCTCGCCATCGAGGCGCTGACGAAGGGCTCCAAGGATTTCGAGATCGCCGCCTGGTTGACCGAGGCGCTCGCGCGGCAGGACGGTCTGGCCGGCCTCGCCTCGGGCGCGCGCGTGCTCACCGGCCTGCTGGAGGAGCATTGGGACAATGGCCACCCGCAACCCGACGAGGAGGGCCTCGAAGGCCGCGCAGCACCGCTTGGTGGTCTGGCGGGCGGCGACAGCGACGGCACGGTGATGCAGGTGCTGCGGCGAACCTCCCTGTTCCGCCGCCCCTCCGGCGAGCCCCTGAGCCTCTACCAGTACGAGGCCTCATCGGAGACTTCCGCGATCGCGGACGAGACCCGGCGCGAGGCTCGCTTCGCCGCGGGTGTCGTGCCGTTGGAGACGGTCGAGACAGAAGTGCGCTTCGACTTGGCGAGCCTTCGCGCGGTGGGCGCCCTGGCGGCCGAGACGCGCCTCGTCTGGCGGGCTCTCCAGGACCAGCTGGATGTGCGCTTCGGGATGGACTCGCCGCCCAGCCGCCGGGTTGCCGAAGTGCTCGACCGCCTCGTGGAGGTGAGCCGCGTGTTGGGCGGCGCGCCTCTCGACGACGGCGGGGCGGAAGCGCCCCAGGAGGCTGCCGAGGCGGTGGTGCAGGCGCAGCCCGGCGGCGGTGAGGCCGGCGGGGCCGGCGGCAGCGGCGTGCCCGGCTTCAACGTGGCCGGCCGCGAGCAGGCGCTGCGAACGCTCGACCAGTTGGCCGCGTTCTTCCAGAAGAGCGAGCCGCATTCCTTCCTCGCCTACACGCTGGCGGATGCGGCACGGCGCGGGCGCATGACGCTTCCCGAACTCCTCGCAGAGGTCCTGCAGGACGAGAGCGCGCGCACCGGCATGCTCACCGCGCTCGGCATCCGCCCGACCGCGATGGATGCGACGAATTCCTATGAAAACTGACGGCGGGGCAACGGGCGGCGCGTTGACGGGAGGTCAAACCTCCAGCGTGACTGCACTGCATAGGCCTGAATGCAAGATTTGCGCTGGCCGTGATTGACGGGAGGATTCCCGCTGCCCTAGGGTCTGACCTCTTGGTGTCCAAACCGGATTGCGGCGCACCTGCGCCCAGGGAGAGGCAATGGCCAGCGTCCATGACAAACTCAACCGCGTGCGCAAGCCGCGCGTCCACATCACCTACGATGTCGAGACGGATGGTGCTGCCATCGAGCGGGAGCTCCCCTTCATCGTCGGCGTCATGGGCGATTTCGCCGGCGACCCGTCGGAGCCGCTGAAGCCGCTGACGGAGCGGAAGTTCACGCAGATCGACCGCGACAACTTCAACGATGTCATGGCGCGCATCGCGCCGGGCCTCAACATGAAGGTCGAGAATACGCTGGCCGGCGACGGCAGCGAGATGGGCGTGAACCTCAAGTTCCGCAGCATGGACGATTTTGATCCCGCCAAGGTGGCCGAGCAGGTGCCCGCGCTGAAGGCCCTGATGGACACACGCTCCAAGCTGCGCGACCTGATGAGCAAGGTGGACAACTCCGAGAAACTGGAAGAGCTGCTCGACGAGGTGCTCCAGGATGAGGCGAAGCTGAAGGCCCTCTCGGCCCAGCTCGGCCTCGACAGCCCCCCGGAGGCCTGAACCCATGAGCGGCACACAGGCAGAACCCGGCGCAGCCGGCACGACCACCACGGAGGAGGGCGGCCTCTCCTTCCTCGACCAGGTCATCGGCGCCACGCGCCAGACCGAAAAGGACCGCGCGCAGGACCTCATCAAGGCCTTGACCGAGGAAGCGCTGAAGGGAACGGTCACCTACAGCCGCAACCTGACGCAGACCTTCACGCGCGCCATCGCCGAGATCGACCGCAAGCTGTCCGACCAGCTGAACGCGATCATCCATCACGAAAAGTTCCTGAAGCTCGAAGGCTCGTGGCGTGGTCTCAACCACCTCGTCATGAGCAGCGAGACGGGCACCAGCCTCAAGATCCGGCTGCTGCAGGCCAGCAAGCGCGAACTCAACCGCGACCTGACGCGCGCGGTCGAATTCGACCAGAGCGGACTGTTCAAGAAAATTTACGAGAACGAGTTCGGCACACCTGGCGGTGAACCCTACGGCGCGCTCATCGGTGACTACGAGTGGTCCAACCACCCCGATGACATCGAGACGCTGCGTCTCATGTCCAACGTCGCGGCGGCCGGCTTCGCGCCCTTCGTCTCGGCGGCGGGCCCCGGCATGTTCGGCTTCAGCGACTACCGCGAACTCTCCAAGCCGCGCGACCTCTCCAAGATTTTCGAGACGCAGGAATACGCCAAGTGGCGCTCCTTCCGCGACAGCGAGGACAGCCGCTTCGTCACGCTCGTCCTGCCACGCGTGATCGCGCGCCTGCCCTATGGCGCGAACACCAAGCCGATCGACGAATTCGCGTATGAGGAAGCGCCGTACAATGCCGACGGCACCGCCAAGGCGATGGAGCACAACGACTATTGCTGGATGAACGCGGCCTATGTGCATGCCGCGCGCCTGACCGACGCCTTCGCCCAGCATGGCTGGTGCACCGCCATCCGCGGCGCTGAGGGTGGCGGCAAGGTGACCAACCTGCCGACGCACGTCTTCACCTCGGACGACGGCGACATGGACGCCAAGTGCCCGACCGAAATCGGCATCACCGACCGGCGCGAGGCGGAGCTGTCGAACAATGGCTTCCTGCCGCTCTGCCACTACAAGAACACCGACTACTCAGTCTTCTTCGGCGCGCAGACCACGCAGAAGCCGAAGAAGTACGATCGGCCGGACGCGACCGCGAACGCGGCCATCTCGGCCCGCCTGCCGTACATCATGGCGACCAGCCGTTTCGCCCACTTCCTGAAGGTGATGGCGCGCGACAAGATCGGCTCCTTCATGGAGGCCACGGACTGCGAAATGTGGCTCAACCGCTGGATCCAGAACTACGTGAACCCGATGGAAGGCGCCGGCCAGGACAGCCGCGCCAAGTATCCGCTGCGTGAGGCGAAGATCGAAGTAAAGGAGATCCCGGGCCGTCCGGGTTCCTACAACGCGGTCGCCTATCTGCGTCCGTGGCTGCAGATGGAGGAACTCACCACCTCCATGCGCATGGTCGCGCGCATTCCGCAGAAGTCCTGAGCGGCTCGGGGGAAAGCCACGCGGGAGGCCCGGAGGGAGGCATGGCGCAGTCCGACGCCATGCGTTCCGCGGCGGGCCTTCCCGCGACAGACCACCCGGACCAGGGTCTCAGGCAGACCGTCCTCACCGGGCGCTTCTTCAGCGCCGGCGCACCCGCAACGGCCATGGCGGAATTCCTGGTGGCATCCGATCCGGGCGCCACGCTGCGTGGCTGGTTCGGGCATGGACGCCTGGCTGCTATCGCCGCCTTGTCTGATCGCCTGGCCCTCCTGGAGGAGGCACTGGACCGCGACATCGCGGCACTCGACACCGCCATCTCCAGCCAACTCGATGCGATCCTGCACCATCCGCGCCTGGCGCGCATGGAAGGTTCCTGGCGAGGACTTCACTGGCTCGTCGACGGCTCCGTGCAGGATCGCATGGTCAAGGTGCGCCTGCTGCCCTTGCGTTGGCAGGAGCTGGCGCGCGACCTGGAGCGTGCTGCCGAGTTCGACCAGTCGGCGCTGTTTCGCCTCGTCTACGAGGAGGAATTCGGCACTCCGGGCGGCGAGCCCTTCGGGATGCTGGCGGCAGATTACGAAGTGCGCCCCGGTCCCTCGCCCGGCCATCCGGTGGACGATGTCGCAGTCCTCAACCAACTGGCCGCTGTCGGGGCCGCCGCCTTCTGCCCGATCGTGCTGCCGGCGTCGCCCGCGCTGCTGGGGCTCGACAACTGGCATGACGTCGGCACCACCCTCTCGCTCACGGAAGTCCTGCGGGCGCCGGAGCGGGCGCGCTGGCGCAGTCTCACCCAGCGCGAGGACACGCGCTTCCTGGCGCTCGTCCTGCCACGCACGCTGGGCCGACCGTCCTGGCGCGACGATGGCAGCAGGGCAGACCGCTTCCGCTACCGTGAAGTCGCCGGCAGCACCACGCAGCGCGTGTGGACGGCACCGATCTACGCGCTCGCCTCCGTCGCGGCACGCGCCTTCTCCCGCTACCGCTGGCCGGCCGAAATCCGCGGCGCCGAGCCGGGATGGGAGGCCACGGGCGGCATCGTTGAGACGCTGGTGCATGAGCGCTTTGGCGCCGATCCTCCCGGGCCGCCGCCACGCCCGCCGCTCGAGCTCACTCTGACGGATGACCAGGAGCGCGAGGCGGCGGATGCTGGCATGGTGGCCTTTTGCGGCCTCGATGGGCTGCCCGAAGGTTCCTTCGGTGCCGTGCCCAGCATCCACCGCCCACCGCGTATGACCTCACAGGTCGCCGATGCCAACCAGCGCATCTCGGCGCAGCTCAACAGCGTGCTCTGCGTGTCGCGATTCGCGCATCTCGTGAAGCTGATGGGGCGGGACATGGTGGGCAGTTCGCTCCCGGCCGAGGAGGTGGAGTTCCGCCTGCAGCGCTGGCTCAGCAAGCACATCAGTGGATTGGCGGGGGGCGGGAACGCAGCGGCGCGCTACCCCCTGCGCGATGGGCGTGTCGAGGTGCGCGAGCGCCCTGGGCGTCCTGGCTCCTACGGGTGCACGATCACGCTGCAGCCGCATTACCAACTCGACGAAGTGGGTGCATCCTTCCGCCTCGTCACCGATCTCGCCGCGCCCCGCGCGGCTGCCTAGAAAAGGAAATACGGTCCATGGCCAATGCTGGCGAAGCGTTCAAGGCAGGCGATCTCGCAGCGGCGGTTGCGGCGGCGCAGACGGCGGTGAAGACCGCGCCGCGCGACGCCGGCGCGCGATGGCTGCTGGCTGAGCTCATGCTCTTCGCGGGCGATGCCGAGCGAGCGGACCGCATGCTGGACGCAGCCGTGCTGGACGACCCCTCGCCCGCCGTCCTGGAATTCCGCAAGCTGCTTCGCGCCGAGGTGGTTCGCCAGCAGGTCTGGAATGAGGGCCGCGCGCCGAAATTCTCCGCCGATGACGCGACGCCCTCGCAATCCGCCGCGATGCGCGCGGCCGTGCTCGACCGCGCCGGCGCGGTCGAGGAGTCGATGGCCGAGGCCCTGGCCGCCGAGGAAGCCCGGCCCAAGCGCGGCGGCGAGGCAGACCTGGCCGACGGCACCACCATCGCCTTCGACGACTTCCGCGACGCCGACGACCTGATGGCCCCCATGGTCGAGGTCCTGACCACCAATGGCGACCACATCCTCGTGCCCGTCGAGCGGATCGTGGCGCTGGATTTCGATGCACCCCGCCGTCCGCGAGACCTCGCGTGGCGCCGCACCACCATCGAACTCCAGGACGGTACGGAGGGTGTGGTCTACATGCCCACCATCTACGCCGCACCGGCCGGCCAGCCGGATCCCGTACGCCTCGGCCGTGTCACCGAATGGAGCGAGGGCGCGGGCCCCGTGCGCGGCCGCGGCCAGCGGCTCTTCCTGATCGGTGACGAGGCGGTCGCCCTCTCCGATCTGGCTGCGATTCGCTTCACCTGATGAGCGGCAGCGGGGAGCGCCACGCGAATGGCCAACGGGCAAGCCAGCGCGTGCGCCTGCCGCTGCTCGACCGGCTGCTGGACGCGGATCCAGGCGCGGCCAGCGATCCGCCGCTGACGCCGGCACTGGCGCTAGAGGCGCTGCGCGCCTCCGTACGGCGAGACCTGGAAGCACTGCTCAACGCGCGCCGCCGCCGGTGGCCGCTGCCAGCGACAACGCCTGAGCTGCACGCCTCGCCCCTCGGCTATGGCATTCCCGACGCGACCTCGGGCGCCTACGCCTTGCCGGAGCGGCGCGAGGCGCTGGCCGAGGAAGTGGAGCGCATCATCCGCCGCTTTGAGCCACGCCTGCTCTCCGTCCGCGTCAGCCTGCGCGAGAGCACAAGCGAGCTGGACCGCACGCTGCGCCTCAAGGTGGACGCGGTGCTGCGAACCGATCCGATCCCCGAACCGATCAGCTTCGAGACGGTGATCGAAGCGGTCTCGCATGAAGTGCGCGTCTCCGAGAACGGCGGATGAGCGAGAGCCTCCTTCCCTTCTACAATCGCGAACTGGCCGCGCTGCGCCGCCTGGCGGGCGAATTCGCGGAGGCCTATCCCAAGGTGGCGAGCCGGCTGAGGATCACGGCGGACGGTACGGTGGACGACCCGCATGTGGACCGCCTGCTGGAAGGTGTGGCCTTCCTCGGCGGCCGCGTGCAGCAGCGCCTGGAGGACGAGCTTCCCGAGATCACGGACGCGCTGCTCGAACTGCTCTCGCCCCATCTCCTCGCGCCGGTGCCGAGCATGACGACCGTGCGGCTCTCCCCGAAGGCCGATGCCCGGGGCCCATCGCTCGCCGCCCGCGGTACGCCGCTGGAGACGGAGCCGGTCCGCGGCGAGCCGCTGCGCTACGTCACCTGCCACGACGTGACGCTCTGGCCCATCGCGATCGAGGCCGTGCGCCTGATGGGGCTGCCGCTCGCGGCCCCCGCCAATCCGCTCGCGCCCGGCGCGGCCGGCTGCCTGCGCATCACGCTTCGGACCCTGGCGCCCGACCTCACCTTCGCCGAAAGCGGCCTGGATACGCTGAGGCTGCATCTGCGCGGCAGCCCGCAGGTCGCCGCGGGCCTGCACGAACTGCTCGCCACGGGCTGCGTTGGCATTGCGCTGGCGGATGGGCCGGGTGACACGGCGCCCACGCTGATCGGTCCGGAATGCATCCGCCCCGTCGGCTTCGACCGTGACGAGGCGGCGCTGCCCTGGCCACAGCGCGCCTTCGACGGACACCGCCTCCTCACCGAGTATTTCGCGCATCCGGAGAAGTTCCTCTACCTCGAGATCACCGGACTGGAGGCGCGGACGCTGCTCCAGCGCAGCAACCGGATGGAGGTCTTCCTCTATCTGAACCGTGCCGCATCCGAGCTGGAGCGTACCGTCGCGGCCGACACGCTCGCGCTGCACTGCACGCCCGCGGTGAACCTTTTCCAGCAACGCTGCGAGCCCATCACGCTGGATGGCACGCAGTCCGATTGGCTGGTCATCCCCGATGCGCGCCGGCCCGCTGCGCTGGAGATCCACAGCATCCAGGCCGTGCGGGAAAGCCGGCCCGACGGCAAGCGCCGCGCGGTGCTGCCGTTTCAGCGACTGGCGCAAGCCGAGGCCGCCGAGGATGACGCGGCCCCCATGCAATGGATCGCGCTGCGCGGCCCCGCCACCCCGCCGCTGACCGGGACCGAGACGCGCCTGATGCTTCGTGACGAGGCGTTCGATCCGGATGCGCCGGCGGATGGCGTCCTCACCATCAACGCCACATGCCTCAACCGCGACCTGCCGGAGCAGCTTCCCTTCGGCGGCGGCCAACCGCGCCTGCGGATCGGGGACGCCGCCTCGCCCGCGGCTGGCGCCGAGTGCCTGTCGGCGCCGACGGCGACGCTGCGGCCGCGCCTGGGCGAACGGGGCGCATGGCGGCTCGTGTCGCATCTGGCGCTCAACCACCTGGGGGTGATGGGCGGCGAGCAGGCTGCTGTGGCCCTGCGAGAGATGCTCCGCCTGCACGATCTGCGCGACACGCCCGAGAGCCGCGCCGCCATCGGCGGGCTGGTTGCGGTCCAATCGGGCCCTGGCGTCGCGCGCATCCCGGGTCAGCGGCCGGGCGTGTTCGTCCGCGGCCTCGACGTCACGCTCACCTTCGATCCGGCGGCGTGGAACTCCGGCGGGCTCTACCTGCTCGGCGCGGTTCTGGAGCGTTTCCTCGCCCTGCAGGTTTCGGTGAACGGCTTCGTCCGCACACGCGCCCTGCTGCGCGGCCGCAGCGCGCCGGTTGCCGTCTGGGCGCCGCGCAGCGGCACACGCGTGCTGCTGTGAGCGCGGAGGACGACCCCGACGCAACGATCGTCGCGCGCCCGCGCGCCGCCGCGCTGCTGCCCGTCGCGCTGCCGGTTGACGGGGTACCGGTTGACGGGGTGCCGGCACCGCCGCCAGCTGCCGCCATCGCCCCGCCCGCGCAGGCCGCGCCGGCACCGCCGGTGCCGCGCGGCCCGAGTCCGATGGAGCGCCTGGCCACCCAGCCCGACCGGTTCGACATCGACCAGGCGGCATTCGTCATCGCGCGCGGCCGCGACGCGGTGGAGCTTCCCTACGCCAGCGTCGCCCGCCTGGCTCTCCCCCTGGCCGAGGTGACGGCGGCCGACCCCGCGACCGGCCAGCTCACCACGCCGCTGTTCGGGCTCATCGGCCCGGGCGGCAGCCTCCCCCGGCACTACACCGCCACGGCGGGAGGCGAGTTGCGCCGCCGCAGCAAGGCGCTGCAGGGCTTCATGGACATGCTGGCGCGCCGCTTCACCGGCATGTGGATCAAGGCCGGCGCGAAGTATCGCCCGGCGCGTGACCCGGTTCCGGCCGAGCGCGCGCTCGACGCGGTGATCGGCATGGGAACCCCGGGCCTCGGCGGCCGTCTCAGCCTGCCTGCCGCCAGCCTGCGCTACCATGCGGGCCACCTCGCCGCCCGCACCCGAAGCGCCGAACGCCTTCGCGCCATGCTGGCGGAGGAGGCCGGCGCCGATGTCGAGATCATCGAATTTGCCGGCGGCTGGCTCCGCCTGCCCGCCGCCGAGCAGACGCGCATGGGCCGCGCGCATGGCCGCCTCGGCGTCGATGCGGCGATCGGCGCGCAGGTCTGGGATCCGCAGGCGCGCTTCATCATTCGCCTGGGACCGCTGGACGCGGAAAGCTTCGCGGAGCTGCTGCCCGGCCGCCCGCTCTTCGAGAGGCTCTGTGGCCTCACTCGGCTGTTCGTCGGGCCGGAGCAGGATTTCATGCTCAACCCGGTCCTGGCACCCGAGGCCGTGCCGGCCGGCCGCCTCGGCGCGGGCGGCGCGCGCCTGGGCCTCACCGCATGGATGGCGCAGCCCGCGCCACGGCGCAGGCCGGGGGGCGACGCCTATCTGCGCCCCCCGCCCCCGTGACTCGGCGTCGATGACGCGCGTCCGGTTGCTCCGAATCCACTCATTTGACACACCGCGCGGCGCCGTGCCGCGCAATTACTGCACAGGACAAAGCACATGACTTCCTGGACGCACGGCTATGTGGCGGACAGCCCCTACACCTTCTCGTATCAGGGCGCACAGGCGCCGGGAAACCTTGCGCTCATCTGCGGGCTGATGGGCGTCCAGTGGCAGCCCACGGCCAGCTTGGCCTTCGCCGACATTGGCTGCGGCCGCGGCTACACCGTCAACGCGCTCGCCGCTGCCAACCAGGGTTGGAACGTGATCGGCCTGGACTACAACCCGGCCCACATCGCCGAGGCTACCGCCATTGCGGAGCAGGCGCAGCTCCCGAACGCCAGCTTCATGGAGGCCGACCTGGCCGCGATGACGGATGCCGAGATCGACCGGCTGCCGGAGCTGGACGTCGCCAGCCTGCATGGCGTCTGGACCTGGGTGTCGGACGAGGTTCGGGCCGGCATCGTGCGCCTGCTCTCGCGGCGGCTGAAGCCGGGCGGGCTGCTCTACATCGGCTACAACGTGCTGCCGGGCTTCGGCCATGATCAAGGGCTGCAGCGGCTGTTCCGGATGCTTGCGGCACAACAATCGACCGGTTCCTCGCCCATGCGTATCGAGGCGGCCGTCGCCACCGTGCGCAAGCTGCACGAGACGCGACCCGCCAATCTCCCGGCCACTGCCATGCTGAAGCGCATCGCCGACGGACCGGCGCTGGACCCCGATTACCTCGCGCATGAATTCCTGACCGAGCACTGGCGCCCCGTCTTCTTCGCCGACCTCTGCGCCGACCTCGGCGCCGCCAAGCTCGACTACGTGGGCAGCGCCACGCTGCACGAGAATGTGGCCGACTTCCTCTTCACACCCGAGCAGCGCGAGATCTACGACAGCATGCCCGACGGCGCACCGCGCGAATTCATCAAGGATCTCTGCGTGGCCCGTTCCTTCCGGCGCGACGTCTTCGTGCGGGGCATGCGCCGCATCGATCCGGTCGGCGCCCAGGACCGCCTCAGGCTGACAGCCTACCGGAAGCTCGACGGGGAGGAGGTTCCGGCGCTGGAGGTCCCCGTTGGCAAGGCCGAACTCCCGATCGAGATGTGGCGCCCCATTGCCGCAGCGTTGAACGCGGGATCCCGCACCGTCGGCGAGCTTCGCAACCTGCCCGAGGGGCGAAAGCCGAACGGCTCGGAACTGCTGGTCCTGCTCATGGGGGCGGGCCTCGTCCTGCCTGCCCTGCGTGATCCGGGTACGACGGAGGCGAGCCGGCGGTTCAACGAGGTCGTCGCCGCGGCGTATGCGGGTTTCGGCGGCCAGAGCCAGTTCGCGATTGCCTCGCCCGTGACGGCGGCCGGCGTGCCCGCGTCCTGGCTGGAACTGGCCGTCTCCCAGACGCCGGAGGGCCGCGGGGAAGTCCCGGCGGACCACGCGGCCCTGGCCGCGCGGCTGATGCCCGGCCTCGACCCGGAGACGCTGGACAAGGTGAGCGGCTTCATCGGCGATATGCTGACAGAACGCGCCCCGATCTGGCGCACGCTCGGGATCGTCTGACGCATGGCCACATGGTCGGGCGGATACGTGGCCGACAGCACCTACGCCGTTGCCTGGCAGGCCGCGCCGACGCCCGCGCACCTGGCCCTGGTCTGCGCGATGGCGGGCGTGGTCTGGGAGCCGCGGAAGCGCATGCACGTGGCCGATCTCGGCTGCGGGCGTGGCTACACGGCGAACTGCCTGGCCGCGTCCAATCCCGAATGGACCGTGCTCGGCATCGACCACAGCCCTGTCCACATCGCCGAGGCGATGCAGACCGCCGGGCGCGCGGGCCTCGGCAATGCGCTGTTCGTCGAAGCCGACCTGGCGACCATGACGGATGCCGAACTCGACCGCATCCCGCCGCTTGACGTGGTGATGCTGCACGGCGTCTGGACCTGGGTGTCGGATGCGGTCAGGGCGGGGATCGTGCGGCTGCTGGCGCGGCGGCTCAAGCCGGGTGGCATCGCCTACATCGGCTACAACGCGCTGCCCGGCGCCGGCGCTGACCACGGGTTGCAGCGCCTGCTGCGGCAATTGGCGGGCCCCGTCTCCGAGGCGCCCGGCGCGGCGGCCGCGGCGGCCGGCACCGCGATGGAGCGCCTGCGCGCCATCGCACCCGCGCTGAAGCTCCCTGAGACGGCGATGCTGCGCCGCCTCCTCGCCGATCCACCCATCCTGGAGCCCGCCTTCGTCGCGCACGAATTCCTGACGGAGCATTGGCGGCCGGTCTTCCATGGGGACCTGTGTGCGGCGCTGGAGCCGGCGAAGCTCGAATTCGTCGGAAGCAGCAACCTGTTCGAGGCACTGGCCGCGCTGGTGCTGGACTCTACGCAACTGTCGATCCTGCAGGGGCTGCCGTCCGGCGCGCCGCAGGAATTCCTGAAGGACCTCTGCCTCCCCCGCGCCTTCCGCGCCGACGTCTTCGTCCGCGGCCGCCGCTCGACCGAAAGCTCCCGCGCGCTGGACCGCGTGATGCTGGCGCCCTCGACCCCGCTGCCTGCCGAAAGCCCAATCCTGCATGTCGGCACCGGCAAGGCCGCGCTGCCACAGCCGATCTGGGAAAGCGTGGCAGCGGTGCTGAATGAGGCGCCGCACAGCATCGGCGACCTCCGGGAGCGCATCGGCGAGGGAGCGCCGCACCAGGCCGAGATCCTGGCGCTGCTCGTCGGGACCGACCACGCGCTGCCGGTGTATCGCCCGCCCGAACGGGCCGCCGCCGCCACGCGCTTCAACCAGGTCGCCGCCGCGTTGCATGCGCCGGGCGGCGAAGGTCGCGGCCATTTCGCCCTCGCCTCGCCCGTCGCCGCTGGGGGAGTGCCGGCATCGGCGCTGGACCTCGCCCTGGTCGCCGCGCTGCTGGCCGGCGCGGAACCCGAGGCGCTCGCGCACAGGCTGCAGCCGGCACTGCGTGGCGAGGCGTTGGGCGCCGCCACCGCTCGCATCGCCGAGCGCCTCGAAGAGCGAGTACCGGTGTGGCGCCGCTTCGCCATCCTTTGACCCGCGCGAGGCAGCAGAAACGGCGCGTTCGGCCTACGCAGATTTCGTACGCCGACCGATATCCGCTGCTTTCGATCTGATCTAGGGTTGACGTCCTGGCCCCTGCTTCGGGCCATGGGAGTTCGTCTCTGCCCGTGCCTACCTTGGCCGTCCGCTTCGGGTTTCGCCGGGCCGGCACAGCCGCCGTCACCAGTCGCCCGGGCCTGCCGCACCACGAGATGGCCCGAAAGGAGAGGCAAGCATGTCCAGATCCATCCTTCGCGTAAGCGTCGCCCTGTTCGGCCTGACCTCCTGGCCCTTGCTACCGGCCATGGCGCAACCCGCCTCCGGTCCGGCGGATGCGGAGACCCAGAGCCTCATCGAGCGCCTGCGCCCGACCGAGCAGCAGACGCGCGGCATCCGCATGCCGGGAACTGACACCGGCACGGCATCCCCGCCCGCCGCGGCCATGCCCACGCTCGTGCCCGCCGCGCCTATGCCGGCGAGACCAATGGCCGACACACCGGCGAGTCCCGGTGCCACGCCTGCCCCCACAGCCATGCCGGCGCCCCTGACGCCCGCGGTTCCCTCCCCGATAACGCCGGCCCCCGCCCCGACAGCGCGCGAGACGACAGCGCCCGCCGGCATCGCCGCGGTGTCGATCACGGTGAATTTCGCCAGCGGGTCTGCCACGCTCACGCCACAGGCGGCGGCTGCCCTCGCCTCCCTCGGCCGTGCGCTGTCATCGCCCGAGCTGTTGCCCTTCCGCTTCCGCATCGAGGGCCATACCGACACGGTGGGTGACGCCGCCCAGAACATGGCGCTGTCCCAGCGGCGGGCCGAGGCGGTGCGCGACTTCCTGCTCACGCGCCATGCGGTGGCGCCGTTCCGTCTGTTCGCGGTGGGCCTCGGCGAAACCCAGCTTCTGGTCCCCACCCCCGATCAAGCGAATGAGCCCCGCAACCGCCGGGTCCAAATCGTCAACCTTGGTGGCTGACCACCCGGTCTGAACCACCCGGTCTGACCTGGGCCAAGCGCGGAGGGAGCCGCATGCCGAACGATGACGACGCCACCATCCGGCTGCCCCGGCCCGGAACGGTTCCGGCAGCCGCGATGGCGACTCCGGCCCCGCTTCCGCCGGGCCGGCGCTTCGGCCTTTGGCTCGGCCTTGGGGCCGGCGCACTGACCCTGTGCGGTGGCGGAGCGGCCTGGTGGTTCCTGGCCTCCCCGCCCGCTACCCTCATCACCGAACAGCCTGCTGACCTCACGCCGGTCACCGCGCCGCGGATCGTCCCGCCACCGCTGCTCGACGCCCAGGCCATCGTCTCGCATCGCGCAGCTGTCCCGACGGTGTGGCGCTGGGCGGCCAATCCGCTGGTGTGGGTGCTGGACTTCCCCAGCCTCGAACTCCAGGGGCTCGGCATGAACCGCATCGCCGCCCTGGTCGAGAAGGGGCGCACCCCGCGCGACCGTGTCCTGGACGACGACGCCCTGGCCGCCGCCATCGCGGCCGACCGGCGGACGACAGCCAGCTGGTATTTCGGGCACAATTACCGCGCCTCGGACGTGCTGCGGATGTTCGAACTCGCAGCACGCGACGGCATCCGGCTCAATCCGCAGGAGAGATGGGTGGAGGAGCAGTTGCGCCTTGCACTGCAGGTGGACCGCGGGCGCGATTCCGCGATCCTGACCATTCCGGGCATCGGCCCCCAGGTGGACGAGAACCTCCGGCGCACCATTCTCCTGCATGAGCTGGGGCACGGGCAGTTCTTCACCCTGCCCTTCTTCGCGGCCCATGTGATGCGCGTCTGGGAAACCGGCTTCAGCGAGACCGAGCGGGCCGATGTGCGTCGCTTTCTCCGCAGTGACGGGTACGACACCGCACAGGAGGAGATGATGGCCAACGAGGCGATGGCCTATCTGCTCTACACGCCGGACCGTCGCTTCTTCGATCCCGCGCGCGACTTGGGCTGGAGCGACGCCCAGGCCGACCGCCTGCGCGCCCTCCTCCGCGCTGGCGCGCCCGAGCAGCCCTGAAGGCCTGGCGCAGGCCAAATCAAGGCGCTATCTCGCCACCGTTTCGATGACGACCGGACGAACCAGCACTCGGCGGCCAGCCTGGCGCGCCCGCTGAAGGGCATCGCGCAGGGCGGTCAGATAGGCCTCCTGCGTCTCGACGAGGGGGCGGGTATCGCCGAACAGCGGGCCCTCGCTGACCACCGCCACCATGAGGTCCGTGCCGAAGGGCTCGCTCACCTCCCAGCCCGGGAAGCCAGCGCGCGGTTCGCCGAGGCGCACGACCGCGCCCGCGGGGTGGGTGGCTGAGGGCACGAGATGCGCGACCTCGCCGGACTTCATGAAATAGGCGACGTAAAGATTGGCCGGCCAATCCGGCATCGTCACGTCGAAGCGGAGCAACTGCCCGCTCGCCAGCGGAACGGTGCCCACGACGCCCAGGCGCGGCGCAGCGGTTGCGGCAGCCAGCACGGGGCGAAGCGTGTCGAGCGCGGGGCAATAAGGCCCTTCGAAGGACTGCACGGCCAGGCGCGCGGCCGAACTCGGGATGTCGCGGGCAGCGAGGGCCTGGCGCAGCGATGCCTCCTCTCCCCGACGGAGGACGCCCTCCAGGGTCAATGAAGTATCGCTCGCGGCGGTCGCGATGAGGCCGCAGGCGGCCGCGGTCGCCGCGGCCGAGGCGGCGGCCCGGAAATCCAGACGCGGCGGCTGCACGACGGCAAGCTGCTGCAGCGGCGGCATGCGCGGAACCGGCTGAGGCGGCGGCTCGGCCACCGGGGCGATGGGCGCCGGGACAGCCTGTGTAGGGGCAGGCGGCGCCAGGGCCGGCGAGGGCCAGGTGGGCGCGGAGGGGGCCGGGACGGAGGGGCCGGCTGCGGAGGGAGCGGGTACGATCGGCGCGGCCGCCACGGGCGCGGCGGCGACGGGGGGCAGCGTGGCGACAATGGCGGCCGCTGGCGCGGACGGTGTCAAAACGCTCGGGGCGGGCGCGACAAGCGCGGGCACCACAAGCGGGGGCGTGACAGCCGCGGGCTGGCTTTGGGGCGGCGGCGTGAGCGCGGCGGTGACGGCAACCGGCGGCGTGCCGGGCGGGGCGGCATCCTGGCCACCCATCAGGAAGAACGCCGCGCCGGCTGCGACCAGCAGGGCCACGCCACCGCCGATGAGCGCGACCGGCATGCCCTTTTTCCCGTCTTCCACCACGGTCTTCGGCGCAGTCGGAGGCGCGGGCGGCGTGACTGAGCGGGGCGCGGCCGCCACGATCGTCGCATCCGGGTCCACCACCGGCGGCGGCGGTGCGGCCATGGCCGGGCGCAGCGCCTCGGAGAAGGCGGCCGCAGTGGCGAAGCGATCCTCCGGCCGCTTGGCGAGCGCGCGCGAGATCACCGCGTCGAAGGCGCGCGGCGCGGTGACGGAGAGCGTGGAGGCCGGCGTCGGTTCGGTATTGATCGCCTTGTGCAGCACGGAGGAGAAGCCGCCCTCGAACGGCTTCTCGCCGGTCAGGAGCTGGTAGAACATCACCCCCGCTGCCCAGATGTCGGCCCGCGCATCCACGGTCTCGCCGCGCAACTGCTCCGGCGCCATGTAGGAGGGGGTACCCATCACGGTGCCGACCTGCGTCATCGAGGAATTCTCGAGCCGCGCGATGCCAAAATCCGCAATCTTCACCGTGCCGTCTTGGGTCAGCATGATGTTGGCGGGCTTGATGTCCCGGTGAACGACGCCGCGTTTGTGGCTGTAGTCCAGGCCGGCCAGGACCTCCTCCATCACGCGCAGCGTCTCGGTCAGCGGGAAGCGCTCGCCCCGGTCCAGCACCTGCTTCAGCGTCCCACCCTCGACGAGTTCCATGGCGATCCAGGCGTGACTCGCGTCCTCGCCATAATCATATACGGCGACGATGTTGGGATGATTCAGCCGGCCCGCCGCCTGCGCCTCGCGCTTGAAGCGCGCCATGGCCTCGGCGCCTTCGGCGTCGTCGGCGCTTGGTCTGTTGATGATCTTGAGGGCGGCGCGGCGCTCGATCACGGGATCGAAGGCGTCGAGCACCGTGCCCATCGCGCCCGCCCCCAGTCGGCCGCGAATCTCATATTTGCCGACAGTCTCGAAACCCATCGTCAGCAATGCCCCCAGCTTCCGCAAAGCGTATCACCGAAGCACACGGGCGGCCGCAGGGAAACTGCCCGCGCAAGCCGCGGCGCAAATCAGGCGCGTTGCGCGGTTGGGGCGTTGCGCTCAGATTGGCGCATGTTCAACGAGGCTTTAGCTATGCGAACGCTCCCTTGGCCAGCCACGGCCATCGGTCTGGCCCTTCTGACAGCCTGCGTCGCTCCTGGCGGCGGTGGCGTTGCGGGCGCTGATCCTACCGACGCCTGCGGCCCGCAGGTGGTGGTCTTTGTCTCCGCGGGTGACCTTTTCGGCGAGCCGCCCCGCCGCGCCACGCCGGCCACGGCCGAGGTGCTTGCCGCCGAACTGACGCGGGAGAACGCCGCGCTCGAGCGTCTGCAGATCGCCTTTGACGCCCTGATGTATTGCCGCTGGACCGAGGTGCGGGTGATCCGCGCCGATGCCGCGGCTGGGCAATTCCCGACGGCCGAACTCCCGCGCCGCATCGCTGCCGCCGAGGGCCGGCTTCGCCAGGACCTGACCCGCGCCCGCCAGACGCGGGACCGGGTCGCCGCCCGCAGCGCTCGGATCGAGCAGGCA
>Ga0105047_10003918_pt1 | contig 26094 bp, 26 predicted proteins | sample MAT04_FD_78384 | JGI IMG/M metagenome (GOLD analysis project Ga0105047, IMG submission 78384) | Freshwater microbial communities from Lake Fryxell liftoff mats and glacier meltwater in Antarctica - MAT-04 (megahit assembly) | ecosystem: Environmental > Aquatic > Freshwater > Ice > Liftoff...
CGTCGGCGACGGGGGCGCCCCCGACGCCGCCCGTGCCGGCGCCCCTGCCGGAGCCCGCGACGCCCCCCGCGAAGCCAGCGGCGAAGCCCGCCAAGCCCGCCGCCAAGCCCGCACGACGTCGGGCCGCGGTATGAGCGACCACTCGCACAAGCTCGTGCCCGACGACTACATCCGGCTCAAGGTGAAGGCCGAGCTCCGCAAGCGCCTGCGCGGCGTCCGGAAGACGACGCCGGCCGAGGCCTGCGCGGAGCGTTCACGTGCGCTCGTAGCGCGGCTCGAGGCCCATGAGGCGGTGGCGTCGGCGAAGACGATCGCGCTCTTCTGGCCCATCGTGTCGCGGCACGAGGTCGACCTGAGGCCCCTCGACACGACGCTGCGCGCGCGCGGCGTTCGCATCGCGTACCCGGCGATCGACGCCGACACGAACGTGATGACGTTCCGGTTCGTCGACGACGTGACCGCGCTCGAGGACAAGGGCTACGGCTTCATGGAGCCGGCGGCCGATGCTCCCGTCGCCACCGCGCTCGATGCGATCATCGTCCCGGCGATTGCGGTCGACCCCACCGGCCATCGCATCGGCTACGGCGCCGGGTACTACGACCGTACGCTGCCTGCCTTCGCCCCGCCGGCGGTCTCGATCGCGGTCGCCTACGACTGGCAGCTCGTCGCCGAGGTGCCGGCGACGGAGGGCGACGTACGCGTCGCGTGGGTCGTCACCGACATCCGCAGCTTCGATTCTCGCTGAGTGTCAGTTGCCGTTGCGGCCCTTCGCGCGGCCCTTGGCGCGGCAGTCGGCGCATGTGCCGTACATCTCGTGCTTGTGGCTGAGCAGCTCGAAGTCGTAGCGCGCGGCGATCTTCTCCTGCAGCTCCTCGATCTTCGGCTCCTCGAACTCGATGATCTTCGTGCAGGAGGTACAGATGAGGTGGTCGTGGTGCGAGCTCTCGTCGGCGAGCTCGTAGCGGGTGAGGCCGTCTCCGAACTTTCGCTCGAAGGCGACGCCGCACTCCGTCAGGAGCTTCAGCGTCCGGTAGACCGTCGCGTAGCCGACCTTCGGGTCCTGCTGCCGGACCTCGGCGAGGAGCTCCTCGATGCTGATGTGGTTCGGCGCCTTGAAGAACGTCTCGACGATGAGCTTCCGCTGATCGGTCGAGCGGAGCCCGCGCCGATTCATGTGGTCGGTGAGGAGCTCGCGGAAGTGTTCGAGGTTGGGCATCTCTGCTCGCCGTCGCGTGCGGTCGTCATGAGGTGATCTGGCCATCACTCTCCCCCCGCCCTGACGGGCCGACTGCACTGGGATGATGTCGCCTCGGTCCCCCGGGCCGTCAAGTCGTAACGCCCTTCCGGGCCGTTGAGGTGGGATGGTGGGGGCAGCGGACGGCCCGGATAGGGTAGATTCGCCGCCTGTCGATGCGTGCCGCCTCCGTCTCGCTCGCCGCGTCCGTGCTCGCGTTCCTGCTCGCGGCGTCGGATGCCGTCGCCCAGGAGCCTCAGGGCGCGCCCCCGGACGCCGAGCCGCCCACCACACCGGTTGGGCTCCAGCACGACCTGCGGGGCGACCTCGTCGCCACGGGCCTCCTGGCGGGGGGGCTCGTGACCTGGACCGCGGTGAGGCCGAGCGCGCTCCGATCGGCTTGCGTGATCTGCGACGGCGCCGGCGGCGGCGAGCTCAACGCGGTCGACGACTTCTTCCGGACCGCCTTTCGCCGCCGCGACGGCGAGGCGGCGGAGACGGCGAGCAACGTCGTCACGTATGGCGTCGCCCCCGCGATGGGCCTCGCGCTGACGAGCGGCGCCGCGGCCGCCGACCGCCGCGCTGACGAGGCTCCGCTGAACACGCTGCTGGTCGCCGAGGCGTCGCTCGCGGCCATCGCGACCAACGAGGCCATCGGCGCGCTGCTCCGACGCCCGCGCCCCGACTCGACCTCGAGCGATGCCGTCGTCTCCTCGTTTCCGTCGGGGAGCGCGGCGTCGATCATGGCGATCACCGCCGCCACGGCGACGGTCGCGACGCTGCGCGGCTACCGCCTCGCGCCGCTCGTATGGGTCATGGGGACCACGCTCGGCCTCACGGCGACCTACCTTCGCATCGCCGCCGACAAGAGCTACTTCACCGACAATCTCGCCGGAGCGGCGGTCGGCCTGAGCGTCGGCGCGCTCGTCCCCATCCTCTTCCATCGTCGGCTCGAGCCCGGCGCGACGACGGCAAAGGCCCACTGGCTCGAGGGCGCGACGCTCACGACGAGCACCGTGCCCGGCGGCCGTATCGTCGGCCTCGGCTGGTCCGCTCTGAGCTAGAGCTAGAGCTAGAGCAGGGCGGTCACGGACGCTCGACGGGGAGGCCCTCGGCCTCCCACGCGAGGATGCCGCCCTCGAGGAACGCGAGCGGCGTGCCCGTCTCGGCCATCTTCTCGACGAGCTCTTTGGTCTTCTCGCCGGCGCGGTCGTAGAGCACGGGCTGGCCCGGGAGCATGAAGAGCTCGGCGAGGCGCGTCTCGATCTCGTCGATGGGGAGGCTCTTCGCGTTCGGGAGATGAGCGCGGCCATAGGCCGAGGCGTCGCGGACGTCGACAGGCGTGATCACGCCCTGCTTGAGGAGCTCGGCGACCTCGCGGGCCTTGAGCGCGCCCTCCTGGCGGGGCAGGAACGGCTCGACCATCGCACGGAGCTGCTTGCGCGAGAGCGGGCCCACCTGCGCGTCACCCAGCTTCTGATCGACGAACAGCATGAACGTGGGCACCTGCTGGAGGCGCAGCTGGCGCGCGAGCGTCGGAGACTTTTCGATGTCGCATTTGACGATGCGGATCTTGCCGGCCATCTCCTTCGCGAAGGCCTCGAGCTCGGGCGCGAGCGCCTGGCATTGCGCCGACGTCTCGAGCATGAACTCGACGAGGACCGGGACCTCGCTGAGCAGGACTTGCTGCTCGAAGTCGCGCTCGGTGACGGAGGGAAGGTTGTCAGTCGAGGAGGCCGGGGCGCCGGGCTTTCCTGCTGGACCTTGGTTGCCGCCGAAGATGTGCATGTTGCCGATTTCCGTAACTCATCCCCGCGCAGGAACCAAGCCCTCGTGTGCGGCCGATCAGCCTGTATTGCGCAGGCCGGCGGCGATCCCGTTGATCGTCAGGAGCAGGGCGCGATCGAGCTCGTGCGGTACCTCGTGACCCTCGGCCACGAGCGCGCGCTTGCGCCGCAGGAGCTCGAGCTGGATGAAGCTGAGCGGGTCGACGTACGGATTTCGTAGCTCGATCGAGCGTGCAAGGGTCGAAGAGGGGGCGAGCACCGTCGCCCGGTCGAAGATCAGCATCAGGGCGCGCTCGGCCCGGCCGTGGTCGAGCGCGATCTTGAAGAAGAGGCGGCGCGCCGCCACCGTATCGCGGGCGAGGCTCGCGTAGCGGCGTGCGATGTCCATGTCGGCGGTGGCGAGTGAGACGGCGACGGCATCGAGGGTCGAGGCGAAGAACGGCCACTCGGCGTGCATGCGCCGCACCATCTCGAGCCCGCGGGTGTCGATGAGGTGGAGGAGCGCGCGCCCTGCGCCGAACCAGCCCGGCACCATCTGCCGTGACTGCGTCCACGCGAAGACCCACGGGATCGCACGCAGGTCCTCGAGCGAGGGCTTCTTCTTCTCGCTACGCCGCGCCGGGCGAGAGCCGATGTTTAGGAGCGCGATCTCGGCGAGGGGCGTCGACTCCGCGTAGTACTCGACGAACGAAGGGTCGCCGACGAGCTCGCGGTAGGCCTCGAGGCTCGTCTGTGCGGCGTCCGCGAACGCCTCCTCGAACGCGCCGTGGTCGACGGGGGCGTCCAGCGTTGCACCGAGCACGCCGCTCGCGGTGATCTCGAGGTTGCGCTCGGCGATCTCGGGGAGGAGGTACTTCCAGCCGAGGACCTCGCCTTGCTCGGTGAGCTTGAAGCGTCCGTCGATCGAGCCCGTCGGCAGGCTCTCGATCGCGCGCTGCGAGGGGCCACCGCCGCGTCCGATCGAGCCGCCGCGCCCGTGGAAGATCTTCAGGCGAAGGCCGTTCCTCTTGCCGACCTCGACGAGCCGCTGCTGCGCGCGATAGAGCGCGAACGAGGACATGAGGAGGCCGGCGTCCTTGTTCGAGTCGGAGTAGCCGATCATCACCTCCTGCAGGCCGCCACGGAGATCGAGGTAGCGACGGTACGAGGGCTGCTTTGCGGCGAGCTCGACCTCGGTGGGGCAGCGTTCGAGGTCGGCGAGCGTTTCGAAGAGCGGGCAGACGGAGACGTCGGCGACGCCTTCCGAAGGACGATAGAGCCCGGCGACGCGCGCGAGGACGAGCGTCGCGAGCATGTCCTCGTGGCCGTGCGCCATGCTGAGGATGAACGACTCGGCACCGCCCTTCGCCGTCACGGCACGGATGTGCGCGACGGCTTCCATCGCGCGCATGCCGGCAGCGTCGGCGCGAGGCGGCGTGCGCTCGGCGGAGAGCGCGCGCCCGAGGACGCCGGCGTCGAGCGGGGCGCCGTCCGCGACCCAGAGCGAGGTGCGCGCCGCCTCGCGGACCCACTCCGAGGGGACGCGCACGTCGAGCTGGGCGAGATGGAAGCCGAACGTCTCGACCTGCCGCTCGAGGCCTCTCACGAGTCGGTGACCCGCGCGCATGCCGCGGTTCGCGGCGAGCGAGCGCGCCATGAGGTCGAGGTCGGCGAGGAACGCGGCGGGCGCCGCGTAGGCATGGGCAGGGAGGTCGAGCCTCGTCGCGCCGGCATGGCGCGCGACGGTGACGGCCTGACGAGTCGCCTCGAGGCGCGCGTGCGCGAAGCGGAGCTTCCTGCGGTAGGGCTCGCCCCTGGTCGTGGCCTCGAGCTGCGCGGCGACGACGGGCATGGCGAGCGTGTCGGCCTGAAGCGAAGCGATGAGCTCCTCGCTCGCCGGGACGCGCTCGGTGCTCTGCGAGAGCGCCTCGCCGAGCGCATCGAGGGCATCGAGGTAGCGATGGGTGACGCGCGCGGCCTGCGCGTACGCCGTGTCGAGCGCGACCTCCGGCGTGACGCTCGGGTTGCCGTCCATGTCGGCGCCGACCCACGAGCCGAAGCGCAGGAGCGTCGAGGGGACGCGCATGCCCTCGCCGAAGGCGGCCTTCGCCTCGCGCTCGAAGACCTCGTAGAAGCCCGGGATGAGCGGGAAGAGGACCTCCTCGAGGTAGAAGAGGGTATTTTTCACCTCGTCGCCGACGCGCGGCTTCTCGCTGCGGATCTCGTCCGTCTGCCAGAGCGTCGTCACCTCCTCGCGGAGGATCTCGTCGAGGCGAACGCGCTCGTCGGGAACGAGCTCGGTGCGATCTCGGCGCGTGAGGAGCTGCGCGATGCGGCGATGCTTGTCGAGCACCGTACGCCGCTGCGCCTCGCTCGGGTGCGCGGTGAACACGAGCTCGATCGACGTTCGCGCGACGAGCTCGTCGAGCTGGGCGCGCGAGCACTTCTCGGCGAGGCGGCGTAGCTCGAAGGAGAGCGAGCCGGGCTGCGGCACCTGCTCGCGTGCGTAGTCGCGGCGACGCCGTGAGCGATGGTGCTGCTCGGCGAGGTTCACGAGCTGAAAATAGTGCGTGAAAGCACGAGCGACGCGCTCGGCCTGCGGCGCGTCGAGCGCGCGGATGATCTCGTTCATCGCTGACGCGGACGGCCCGCGCCGGTTGCGCTTCCGGCGGACCTTGGCGAGCCCGCGGATCGACTCCTCGAGGTCGAGCAGCGCCTTCCCCTCTTGCTCGACGAGCGTGCCCCCGAGGATGTGCCCGAGATCGGAGATGTCGCGTCGGAGAGCGTCGAACGGGTCGGCCATGCGCGAGGAGAGCATCGCACGAGGTCGCCGGCGCGCCCGCTCAGAAGTAGAGATACGAGCCCAGCTGTAGCTCGAAGGCCCGTGGCTGGGCGGCGCCCTCGAGGCCCATCGCCACCTGGGAGGCGAGGCGCGCGCGCACGCTCGCGCGGATGTCGAACGTGAGGTCGAGGCTCTGCGCCGGCAAGTACGACATCGTGCCCGTCACGACGCCGACCGCGCCCGCGGGAAGCCGCGCCCGCAGGCCGGCGAGCGGCCCCACGCCCGCGCGCACGAAGCTGCCGCCGATGCCGTCGACCTGACCCGAGAAGCCGACGTACGCGTCGGCCATGAGAAAGACGACGACGTGATCGTTCTCGCTGCCGAGCGCGGCACCCACCGCGGCGTCGAGGCCATGCGCGAAGGCGTCGGGTGCCGCGCGATCGTGAAGGCGCGTCCCGAACGCGCGAACGCGCCACGACAGCTTGTGCTCGAAGCTCCGCAGCGGATTGAGCGTCACGAGGTCCGCGAAGGTCAGCGTGTCGAGCGTGAGCTTCTGGCGGCCATAGTCGTAGCGCATGCGCGTGTCGAGGAACTGGAGCTGCAGGAGCTCGGGCTCTCCGTCCGGCGGGTCGACGAGATCGTGGAGGGCGAGCCGGTAGCCGAAGGTCGCGAAGCCCGTCCCGTACTGGGTGGTCATGCCCGTGCCGAGCAGCGCGCGCATCGAGCCGTGCCCTCGGTGTGGCTCCTTGTCGCGTGGCGCAGTCGTCATCGTCGGGACGATGGGCGCCGAGGTGATGCCCTTCCGACGTTCGACGAGATGCCTGCGCGCCCGGAGGGCTGCCTGGTTCTTCCCGTCGACGATGGAAGCGGCGAAGCGTGCATCGAGCGCGAGCCTCGCCGTGTCGAGGACGAGCGCGGCTCGGGTCGGCGACAGATCGGCGGGGAGAGGTGCGTCGACGCGTTCCATGAGCGCTCCGACGGCGTCGCGCTCATGGGCGTCGAGCTTCGCGAGCGAAGCGCGGAAGGCGCTCCGCATCGAGGGCCGGTAGACGACGCCTCGCACGAGGCCCGGCGAATCGAAGACAGCCTTCACGGTGTCGAGCGGCATCACGTCGAGCTTCACGCGCGCGACGAGGTGGAGTCGCGGCGCCGCGGCGTCGAGCGCTGCGAGGATGTGATAGCTGCAGTTCTCGGTCAGGTACGAGTAGGCGATGGTCGAGTAGGCGAGCTCCCAGAGGTGCAGGACGAGGAGCTCCAGCTCCTCGCGCGTGAGGGCGAGCTCGTACTCCCAGAGGTCGCGCGCCTCGTAGCCGCCGTAGTCGCGGAGCATCGCGTCGTACGTGCGGAAGCGGAACGTCCCGGGAAAGAGCCCGGCGAGCCCCTTGAACGCGTAGAGGAAGGGGTTCTCGGTGTCGACCACGGCCGTGTAGTCGATCCCGTGATCGCGCCGGTCGACCTCGGTCTGGAGGTCCTCCGTGCGAGGCGCGCTGGGGACGCCCTTCTTCTTGATGTGGAGGAGCGTGTGGCCGAACGCCGAGACGGGATTGGCGATGAAGTTCGACGCGAAGACGAACGACGCGGACTCGGCGTCCATCTCCGCCACGTAGCGCTCGAGCGCGGGGCACGCCGGCGGGCGCATGAGGTTCGCCGTGAAGTGGAGCATCGACTCGAGCCACATCCGGCGCGCCGGAAACATGCAGAGTGCATGCGTATCTTCCGCGCCGGGTACGGGCGGGACGAAGAACGCGTCGATGGTGGCCTCCAGCTCCGCGGCCGGGTCGTGCTTGCCGTCGGACGCGAGGAAGAAGGCCGCGCCGTCGACCTGGCTCGACGAGCGCCCGCCGGCGACCGGCCTGTAGAGGACGAGTCGCCGCCACGCGGTCGTGCGCGCGAGGCCCAGCGCCCGCGCGCGAGACCGTGCGAGCTGCGCGGCGGGCGGGTCGGCTCGAGCGGTCGTCGCCCCGAGCAGGACGGCGATCGCGAGCAGCAGCGCGCTGCAGAGGCGCTTCATGCCGGCAACGCCTGCACGGTCTCCACGAGGGTCATTCGCCGAGGCTTCGCGTGAGGAGCACGGTCATCGCCAGACCGACGAGGGCGGCGGTCACGCCGAGCACGTAGACCAGCGTGGCGCTCGGTGCTCCGACGTCGCCCCGCTCGATCGCATGCCGAGACCGCGCGTAGCGGACGGTCGCGAGCAGGTTTGCGACCGTTCCCATCGCGACGAGCGCACCCCCGAGCCATGCAGAGCCGAGGCCCTGCGGCGCGGGGATCGTGACGGCCCCGATCGCCGCGATCTGCCGCAAGAAGAGGCCGAAGCGCGCGATGGCGAAGCCGAACGCCATGAGGGCGATGCCCGTCCGTATCCAGGCGAGCATCGTCCGCTCGTTCGCCTGATGCAGCCGCAGCGTCTCGAGCGGCTTCTCGGGTGACTCGGCCATGAGACGTGCATACCATCGCCACCGGCCGCGCGAACGCCAGAGCACGCACCCTTCTGTGCCTCGGCCGGCTCCAACTGTCACAACAGTTCGCAACAAGGGGAGCCCCGATGGCCGACGAGCAAGACAGCGAGAAGGACCCCGGCGCGAACGACGCGAATTCGTTGATCGTGGGAGGGCTCGGGATCGGCGCCTTCGGCATCCTCTCGGCCGCCATCGGTGGGGCCGTGTGCCCGGTGTGCGTCGTCGCCGCCCCCGCGCTTCTCGGTGTCGGGGCCTACAAGCGCTGGAAGGGACGCCGAGGAGCCCGGCGTTCGAATCGGTGAGCCGTCAGCCCGCGGTCGATGGTGCACTCCTTGCCGCGCTCGCGACGGCTTGCCTGTCGACCTCGAGCTGTCAGGAGACGCGCGTCCTTCCCGCGTGCGTCGAGGCCGCCCCACCAGATGGCGCCAAGATCGACACGACGGGCGACCCCGTCCTCGTCGGCGCTGGGGACATCGCGGAACCGGATCCGTTCGCTGCCGAGGCGACGGCGAGGTTGCTCGACGGGATCGACGGGCATGTCGTCACGTTCGGCGACAATGCCTACGTCAACGCGACCCTCGAGGACTTTCTCGGGTCGTATGCATCGACATGGGGTCGGCATCGCTGGCGGACGCACCCCGCGGTCGGCAATCACGAGTACCACTCGCCGCATGCGGCGCCGTACTTCGCCTACTTCTGCGATGCGGCCGGCCCGTCGTTCAAGGGTTACTACAGCTACGACGTGGGGGCGTGGCACGTCGTCGTGATGAACAGCCAGTGCGTGGCTGACGACGGCTACGGCGGCGGGCCGGCGTGCGACGCGAGCTCGGAGCAGGTGCGGTGGCTGCGCGCGGATCTCGCCGCCCATCCGTCTCGGTGCACTGCCGCCTACTGGCATCACCCGCGCTTCAGCTCGGGCAGTCACGGAGACCACGCCGGAGTGCGTGACCTGTGGAAGGCGCTCTCCGACGCGAATGCCGAGATCGTGCTGAGCGGGCACGATCACGACTACGAGCGCTTCGCCCTCATGGACGCCGACGGAGTCGCCGATCCCCAGCGAGGGATGCGGCAGTTCGTCGTCGGAACGGGCGGTGGGAAGCTCTATTCGTTCAATCCTCCGCGCGCCAACAGCGAGGTGCGCGTGGCGGACGCCTGGGGCGTCATCAAGCTCACGCTCCACGCAGACAGCTACGACTGGGAGCTCATCGACGTCGATCGCGTCGTTCGCGACTCCGGTCGCGGCGGGTGCCACTGATGCGAGTCGCTCTCGCCGCGCTCGCTCTCGCGCTTGCATCGACGCTCTCGTGCGTCGCTGCCGCGCAGGGCGGCTCCCGGCTCCAGCTGACCACGCCCGAGATCGGGCGGCGCCCGCGCGCGAGCGTCGCGCTGCTCGCCGGCTACGGGTTGCCGGTGGATACCTTCGCGGGTGACATGAGCCCGTACCGCTTCGGCTTCGGCGCGCGTGCGGGCGCGACGTTCCCGGTCGGAGCCTACGTCGGCGGAACGTTCGTGAAGCACGTGGGGACGCGCAGGCTCGGCACCCGCGAAGGCGGGACCACGGCCTACGTCGCGATCGCGCACGACACTCTCGTCGGTCCGGAGATCGGCTGGGACGTCAGCCTCTCTCGAAGGATTTTTCTCCGTCCGTTCGTCGGCGGCGGCTTGCTTCTGACGCTCGGCAAGACCGCCGTGGGCTCGGCGAGTATCTCCGACGATCACGCGTGGTTCTATCTTGCGCCAGGGCTCCTCGCGGCGCACCGATCCGGCGACCTCTTCGTCGGCATCGACCTGAAAATGACGATCGTTCCGGCGCAGTCCGTGAAGCAATGGGCGCCAGCCGGCATGCTCGTCCTCGGCATGGAGCTCGGCGCGGGCCGGTGACTCCGCTCTAGGGGCCTCCCTCCGCGATGCCTCCGTCGATGGCGGCAGGAGGTGCCGGTCTGCGCCCGAGAAGCGTCATGATCGTCCTCACGCTGTCCGTCATCATCACGTCGACGCCCGCCTTCGAAGCCTTGACGAAGTGAGCGGGCGTGTTGATCCCGTAGACGCAGAGACGCTTGTCGAGCCCGTTCACGATCGTGCCCTCGCGTCCCTCGATGCCGTCGAGGCGCATGAGCACCCAGTCGAGCCCGTAGCGGGCGGCCTTCGAGATCGCGAGGTTGGTGAAGTCGTCCCAGCCGGCGCGTATGCCCTCGCTCCGCCGCTCGGCGAGACGCCGGAGGACGGTCTCGTCGTAGCTGATGACCACCACGCGCTCGGTGACCCCCAGCGCGAGGAGGATCCGGGCCGCCTCGTCGGCACGTTCCACCTGGGCGACGAGCTCGTCGACCTTGATCTCGACGAACACCAGCGAGAACCACGGCGTGATGAGCCCGAGGACCTCCTCGAGCGTCCGCACCGGCTCGCCGTTCAGCAGCGGACACGCCGCGAGGTCCTGGAGCGTGCGCCCGCGCACGCTCCCCTGGCATATGGTCGTCCGATCGAGCGTGGGATCGTGCATCACGACGAGTCGCCCGTCCGCGGTGAGCTGGACGTCGAGCTCGATTCCGTCGGCGCCGAGGGCTCGCGCGCGCTCGAAGCTGGCGATCGTGTTCTCCACCTCCTCGTTGGGAGCGCCCCGGTGGCCAATGACGAGGACGCCCGACGTGTCCCTGGTGCAGGCGGTGAGCAGGACCAGGAGGAGCGCCGCGACGCCAAGGGCGAGGGCACGGCGCATCAGAGGAACCAAACTCCCGCGACGAACCCCGCGGCGAGGGTCCACGGGTCGGTGACCTCGACGGGGAAGCTCTGCGTCTTGTCGGCGAGGGTGTGGAGGAGGACGATGTTCATCGTGAGCTCGCCGCCGACGTAGAAGCGATCTGCGAACCGAGCCTGGAGACCGAGGCCGGTCACGACCTGGTGGGTATGAAGCGAGATGCCGCCCCGCAGGTTCGACAGCCCGTAGCCGTAGCCGGCGATGAGGTAGGGGGAGAGGCTGGCCGTGGGGATCAGCGTTCCCTTCACGTACGCGACGGCGGAGTGCTCGGTGCTGTACCCGTAGGAGAGCTTGCCCTCGAGCCAGGGGAGCGCCGTCACGCCGAGGTCGAAGCCGAGCCCGTGCCCGTGAACGCTGCCTCCGTGGAGGGCCGCGGACAGGCGCCCAGGCGCAGGCTGGGCCCCCGAAGCGAGAGGGTTCAACCATCGCGGGTCATCGGGGCGCGGGTCATCGGGGCGCGGGTCATCGGCGCGCGCCTCGCTCCCCACCGAGAGCAGTGCGAGGGCGACCGCACCAAGCGCCCACCGAGTGACCGTCCGCGGGACGGTCGGCATCTTCGACGCTGTCGCCATCCTCGCCTTAGACAGGGAGAGCCAGCGAGCGGCAAGAACGATTCTCCTGTTACCGGATGAGCTCGAACCTTTCGGCGCGTCGGCTGGCTCTGACGATCATGACGGTCGATCGCTGGATTCGCTTCGTTGCGGGGACGTTCGTGCTCGCCTCCCTCGCGCTCGCTCACTTCGTGAGCCCGTGGTTCTTGCTCATGACGCTCTTCGTCGGCGTGAACCTATTCCAGTCCTCGCTCACGAACTTCTGCCCTCTCACCTACGTCCTTCGCGCGCTCGGCGTCGACGAGCACGAGCACGAGCACGCGGCCGCGACGCGGCACACGTGAGCATCGGGGCGACCGGACCTCGCCTGTCGATGCGCGGGTACGGGCCGCCGCCGGCGATCGGTCGGCGATGGACCGGCTGACGCGAGCGCCCGAACCGACGCGAGACTCACGGCGGGCAAGGGATCGGTTGTATGACCGCCGGCGTGAGCGCGGAGTACGTCGACGACCTGCCGTATGTGCGGCACTTCATCGCAGATCTGAGCCCGGCCCGGCTCCGGCTGGTCGCCGCGCTGAACGGGCTCGAGCCTCCGCCCGACGTCGAGTTCGACTACTGCGAGCTCGGGTGCGCGCACGGTGACACGCTCGTGGCGCTGGCCGCGGCGTATCCCGAGGCGCGCTTCCTAGGCGTCGACCTCAGCGCCGCTCACGTCGCATCGGCGAAGCGGCTCGCTCGCGACGGCGCGGTCGAGAACGTGGGCGTGCTCGAGCGCGATTTTGCCGACCTCGTCAGCGAGGACATCGGCGAGTTCGACTTCATTGTCGCGCACGGCGTCCTCAGCTGGGTGAGCCCCGACAAGCGGAAGGCGCTCCTCGACTTCGCGAAGGCGAAGCTCAAGCCGGGCGGTCTGCTCCACGTCAGCTACAACGCGATGCCCGGGTGGGCGTCGGTCGAGCCGCTGCGGCAGCTGCTCCTCTTCGGTGGAGCGGCGGTGGGGGCTGGGGCGGAGGGCGACACGAGCCTCGAGCGCGCGCGCCGTGGGCTTGCGTTCGCCCAGTCGATGGAGCGCGCGGGCGCGGACTACTTCGCGAAGAACCCGGCCGCGTCCGAGATGCTCGAGACGATGGCCAAGGCGGGCCTCCCTTACGTCGTGCACGAGTACCTGCACGAGCACTGGGCTCCCATGTACTTTGCACGCGTCGCGTGGGAGATGGCCGCGAGCGATCTCCACTTCGTTGGCGGGCTGCCCGTCCACTCGAACTTTCGCGACACCGCGGTCTCCGAGGCGCAGGAGCGCCTCCTCGCGACGGTGACCGATCGCGCGACCTTCGAGAGCCTGAAGGACTTCGCGACCGACGAGTTCTTCCGGCGTGACGTCTTCGTGAAGGGCACGCCGCCTCGCTCTGCCGTGACGACGGACCTCTACCTCGACGGAACGACGTGGGGCACGCTCTCGAGCGAGCTGCCCGCCGGGCAGACGGTGCGGCTTCCGCACCGGACGGTGTCGCTCGGAGGCTCCACGTTCGAGGCGCTGTTCGCGGCGCTGGCCGCGGGCCCGACGACGCTTGCCGTGCTCGCGGCGCGCCCCGAGCTCGCCGGCGTGGGGCAGGGGGCGCTGCGTGCGGCGCTGCACCGGCTCATCGTCGCCGAGCAGATCGTCCCGATGCGCGCGCCCGCGCGTCCCGGCGTCGCCGGCGCCGACGACCTCTACGTCGTCCCCTCGGTCTACAACCAGACCATGCTGCGCCGCCTGTCGGCGGAGGCGCCGATCGTCATGGTGTCGAGCGTCGTGGGGACGGCCTTCCCGATGTCCGCGCTCGAAGCGCTCGCGATCCGCATCATGACGGAGGTCGTCGCGGCGGAGCGCGAGCGGTGGGCCCGAGATCTCGTCGGGCGAAGCGTGCTCCGCATTCGCATCGGCGAGCGCGTGCTCGAGGACCGCGAGGAGCAGCGCCGCGCGATCCTCGACACGGTGGAGCAGCTCCGCCCGCGCCTCCCGAAGTTCGTCGAGCTCGGCATCCTCGAGCCCAACACCTGAGCAAGGGTCAGCGTGCGCGCGGGTCGAACGACTCGCGCCGCGCTTCGCCCACGAGGTTGAGCGCCACGATCGTCGCGAAGAGGAAGACGCCGGGGAACGCGAGCAGCCACCACGCGCCAGGCGCGTCACGGAACTCGCTCATCGTCTCGCCCCACGACGCGGTGCCCAGCGGCCCGCCGACACGCAGGAAGTCGAGCGACGCCTCGATCAGGATGACCGCGGGGATGCCGACGGCGCCCAGCACGGCGAGCTGACCGCGCACGTTGGGCGCGATGTGCTTGCGGAGCACGCGGAGCGGCGAGGCCCCGAGCGCTCGCGCCGCCATCACGTAGTCGCGCGTCGCGACCTGCATGACCTCGGCGCGCACGAGGCGTGCGACCTCCGGCCATCGCGTCAGCGCGATGGCCAGGAACAGCGTCGCCACCGTCGCCTTCGGAACCGCGGCCTGGATCCCGAGCACGAGCACGAGCGGCGGGAAGGCGCTCACCGTCTCGATCGCACGGCCCACGAGCGCGTCGGTCGCGCCGCCGAAGAGCCCTGCCAGCGAGCCGAACAGGCCGCCGAAGAGCAGCGACGTGACCACCGCGGCCAGCGCGAACACGAGGTACGTGCGGGTGCCGTGCACGACGCGTGCGAAGACGTCGTGGCCCTCGCGGTCCGTCCCGAACGGGTGACCCTTCACCGCGCCGGGCGGGAGCAGCGGCGCCGCCGTGCTGCTGCTCGGTCCGTGCGAGACCAGGGTCGGGAGCTTCCACTCCGCGTCGGCGTCGACCGCCTCGGCGCCGAGCGCCACGAGCTCCGCCGGCTGGGTGACGTTGGGGAAGATCCATGTCTTCCCGTGTAGTTTGCACATGATCGGAAAGTCGCTTGCGAGCATGTCGGCGAAGATGGCGATCATCACGAGCATCACGCCGACGAGCATCCCGGCAGCGCCGAGCCTCGTCCGCAGGTAGCCCATGGTGCCGGCCTTGTCGGCGCGTGCCGAGGGCGCCCGCAACGAGCTGCGCGGCGGGGGCACCGGTCCGGGCGCGGGCGCGGGAGCACCGTCGCCTCCGCCCGCCGGGGCGCGCCGCGAGGTGCGCGCGAGCAGCAGCGGGATGCTCTCGCGGTTCGGATCGTCGGGCGGCTCGGTCACGTGGCGCGCCTCCGACGGATCTGCTGCTCGCGGACGCGCGGGTCGAGGAGGCCGTAGGCGACGTCGCTCGTCACGAGGCACGCGGTCGTGACGACGGCGCAGAGCAGCGTGACCGCGACGATCCACGCCGCATCACGCGACTCGATCGCCCGCAGGGTCTCCCAGCCCATGCCGTGGATGCCGAAGACCTCCTCGACGACGAAGGCCGCGCCGACCAGCGCCGGGAACTGCACGCCCGCGAGCGTCACCGTCGGTACGAGCGCGTTGCGCAGCGCGTGGAAGACCGTGATCCGCAGCGTGCGCGCTCCCTTGGCTCGCGCGGTGCGGATGTAGTCCTGGCCGAGGGCCTCGATCATCGAGGCGCGTTGCTGCTGGGTCATGATCGACAAGGAGACGGTCGCGAGCGCCACCACGGGCAGCACCACGCCCGCGTCCGCCGCGCGCCCGAACGTCGCGAGCAGCTCGGCCACCAGGAACGTCGGCAGTGAGTAGAACGCGAGGAGCAGCAGCGCGGTCGCGTGATCGACGAAGTGCCCGCGTCGCCACGCCGCGATCACGCCGAGCGGGATCGCGATCATGGCGCTGAGGAGCAGCGCGAGGAGCGCCATGCCGAGCGTGACCGGCGCGCTCGACAGCAGCTTGTCGAACACGGGCTGTCCGTCGCGCGTCGACAGCCCGAGCTGACCCGTGGCCGCGCCGAGCACCCACTTCGCGTAGCGCGTCTGCGCGATGCTCGCGGTCACCTTCGCGCCGCCTTGCAGCAGCACGTAGTCGGACTCGTGAACGTACCACCACGAGAGCCAGTCCGAGACGACCGCGCGCACGCGCTTCGGGTCGTCGCCGGTCTTCACGGAGACGTCACGCCCGGTCACGTGCGAGGCGAGTCTCGTGAGGCGGATGAGCGCGTTCGTGTCCTTCGTGAGCCGCATCGCCTCCACGAGGTGCTCGAGGGCGAACGTGTCGACCACCCGGAGCTCCTCCTCCCGGAGGTCGGTGCCGCGCGCGACGAGCCGATCGACGGAGCGCCGGACCGCGGGGGCGGTGAAGTCGACGGAGCGGTCCTCCCAGAAGCGCTCCCAGAACAGCGCCGCGGCGCCGGGGTCGGCGAGCTCTCGTTGCTCCACCACGCCCATGCGCAGCGCGATCGGCGCAAGCGCGACCGCGATGCGACCTCGAGCGGTAGGGGGCAGGTTGTCGAGGTGGGGGAGCAGGTGAGGCAGGCCGGCGCCGCCGATCTGCGAGAGGCGCTTCTCGCAGAGCTGAGCGTCGTCGTCCTCGAGGACGACGTGCGCGACACAGTCCTCCACCCGGGCCCGTACGTCGTGCGGCTCTGTGTTGAGAAAGCGCGGCAGATCGAGAAACCGCGCGCGCCTGAGCTCGTCCGTGCGCAGTCGGAACCCCACCTCGCTCGCGGAACCTCCGCCGTCGGGCGTCGGGTCGGGCAGGAGCGTCGTCAGCAGAAAAACGACGAGGCTCACCCCGAAGAGCGTGGGGATCGCCCAGATCGCGCGGCGCAGAGCGTAGCCGAGCATAGCGAGCCGACTATACAGATTGTTTGGCCGTGCTAAGAGGCCGCTAGAAACGACCCCATGATCTCCTTCTCGAACGTCTGCAAGCAGTACGGTGGCCAGGTCCTCTTCGTGGACGCCTCTTTCTTCGTCGGTGACAACGAGAAGGTCGGGCTCGTCGGACCGAATGGCTCCGGAAAGAGCTCGATCTTCCGCCTGATCATGGAGGAGGAGCACGCCGACGACGGCGTCGTCGACCGCCCCAAGCGCATGACGGTGGGCTACTTCCGCCAGGACGTCGGTGACCTCAAGGGTCGCAGCGTCCTCGCCGAGACCCTGGCCGGCGCAGGTGAGGCCGGCGCCCTCGGCGAGGAGCTCAAGATCCTCGAGCACAAGATGAACGATCACGAGGCGCCGGACTTCGCCGAGGTGGTCGATCGCTTCAGCGAGGCGCAGTCGCGCTTCCAGGAGCTCGGTGGCTACGATCTCGAGGCCCGGGCGCACGCCATCCTCGCCGGCCTCGGCTTCGAGCCGGCGCAGGTCGAGGGCGACGTCGGGGCGCTCTCCGGCGGCTGGAAGATGCGCGTCGCGCTCGCGCAGATCCTCCTCGCGCAGCCCGACGCCCTCCTGCTCGACGAGCCCACCAACTATCTCGACATCGAGTCGATCATCTGGCTCGAAGGGTTCCTTCGCGACTATCGCGGCGCGGTCCTCATGACCTGCCACGACAAGGACGTGATGAACCGCGTCGTGAAGAAGATCGTCGAGATCGACGGCGGCGAGGTGCGGAGCTACTCGGGCGACTACGATTTCTACGAGGCGCAGCGCGCGATCGCCGCCAAGCAGGCCGAGGCGCAGTACGAGCGCCAGCAGGCGATGCTCGCCAAGGAGCAGGCCTTCATCGACCGCTTCAAGGCCCGCGCGAGCCACGCCGCGCAGGTCCAGAGCCGCGTGAAGAAGCTCGAGAAGATCGAGAAGATCGAGCCGCCCCGTCGCATCATCGAGAAGACCTTCGACTTCAAGAAGGCCCCGCGCAGCGGCGACGACGTCATCAACGTCGACAAGGTCGCCAAGCAGTACGGCGAGAAGAAGGTCCACGCCGGCACGAGCCTGCTCATCCGCCGCAACGAGCGCTGGGCGGTCATGGGCGAGAACGGCTCCGGCAAGACGACCCTCCTCAAGATGATGGCCGGCGCGCTGAACCCCGACGCGGGCAAGGTCGCCATCGGCGCCTCCGTGACGATGGGCTACTTCGCGCAGCATCAGATGGAGCAGCTGACGGGCGACCGCACGGTCCTCGAGGAGCTCGTCGCGCACTCACCGACGACGAACATCGGAACGCTGCGCAGCCTCGCCGGCGCGTTCGGCTTCCACGGCGACGACCACGACAAGCCGATCCGCATCCTCTCCGGAGGCGAGAAGGCGCGCCTCGCGCTCGCGAAGATCCTCTTCGACGCGCCTAACCTCCTCGTCCTCGACGAGCCGACGAACCATCTCGATCTCGTGACGAAGCGCGCGCTCGTCAAATCGCTGGAGCTCTACGAGGGCACGATCGTCTTCGTCTCTCACGATCGCGCGTTCCTTCGTTCGATCGCGACGCGCATCCTCGAGCTCACGAAGGACGGCAAGACGCACGTCTACGGCGGCTCGTACGACGAGTACGTCTCCGCGACCGGCCGCGAAGCGCCCGGCATGCGCCAGACCGCGACCTGAGCGGTCGCGGCAGCGCCTTGACGCGATGAACCTTCACCGTATGCTGATCGTATGTCCGCTCGTCGTATCACGGTAAGCGTCCCGGAGGCCGTCGCCCAGCGCCTCAAGAAGGCCGCGGGCAAGACGCCGGTCTCCACGTGGCTCACCGGTCTCATCGAGGATCACCTCGACGAACGCGAGCTCGAGGGAAAGTGGGAGGCCTTCTACGAGGGCGTGAACCCCGACGCGAGCGCCCAGCGAAAGGCCGAGGAGATCCTGAAGCGCGCGACGCGCCGCAAGCGGGTGGCATGAAAGGTTCCGGCGAGGCGGAGCCGGGGCTCGTTCTCGACGCGGGGGCCTTCATCGCGCTCGAGCGTCGCAATCCAGTCATGGTCGCCCTCACGTGCAAGATCGTCGAGCGGCGCGTGCCGCTCGTGACCTCGGCCGGTGTGGTCGCGCAGGTCTGGCGCGCCGGGCCGCGTGCGCCGGTCCCGCTCGCGTACCTGCTCAAGCACACCCTCGTGGTCGACCTCACGTACTCCGTTGCGAAGCTCCTCGGGCGCATGCTCGGCCGCGCGGGACGCGCGGATCCGATCGACGCGCACGTCGCATTCCTGGCGCGCGAGCGCGACTGGACCGTGCTGACCTCGGATCCGGACGATCTCCTCGCGCTAGATCCCACGCTCGCGGTGGAGCGCATCTAGTAGAACGCGAACGACAGCGGGACGAACAGCCCTGCCTTCTTCGGCGCTGCGGACTGCGGACCGACCCACGTGGGCTCGCGTCCGCTGAAGGGCCGCTGCGTGATGCTCGTCTTGGAGTCCGCGAGGACCGACGCGCCGCCGGCGATCATCCCCGCTCCGCCGAGCAGCGGGAGCACGGAGACGAGCGCGCTCGCCTTGCCGATCCCCGGGCCAGCCCCGCACAAGTAGCTCGAGTGGTCCCCGCACGTGGGGGTCGGCTGCGCGGCCGCGGCGAGGCCGACGGTCAGCCCCACGGCGCCGACGACCGCGAGGAAGGCGCCGACGCCCACGAGCGCGCCGCCGCCGACGGTGGCGGCGAGCGAGGCGGGGCGAACCTTCAGCACCACGGAGTCGCCGGCCGTCGAGCGGAGGTGGAACGTGGGCCCGGGGGCGAAGCGGTACTCGTCCGCGAGCGGCAACTCCTTGTCGCAGGGCACGCCGCAGACGGCGGCCCACGCGGGGTGACCTGCTCCGCGGCTCTCGAGCTGCACGGGCTTCGGCGACTCGATGTGAACGAGGACGTGCGTGGGAATGGCCTCGGGCGGCGCGAGCAGGGCGGCGTCGGTCCTCGAGTCGTCCGCACGTGCGACGGAGGCGGAGGCGAGCACGAGGCCGAAGGCGAGGCCGGAAGGAAGCCAGCAGCGGGATTTCATGCCTCCCAGCATCGGGCGCGCCGTCGGTCACACCAAATGACGCCGCCTGACATCGTCGGGAGGGATGTCGCAAGGGCAGAACGCGTATTAGAATCGCGGCGATCGATGGGGTACTGGAGCTACTACGTCCTCTCGATCATGCTCGCCTATGCGCTGCAGAACCCTGCCGCGGCGGTGCTGGCTCTGGTCTTCTGGCTGTGTCGCGGGTTTCTCCCGGACCCCGTGGTGTGGCTCCGCACGATGGGGCGCATGTCGAAGCTCCGCGCCGACATCCAGCTGAATCCGAGCAACATGCTCGCCACACGAGACCTCGCGCGCCTCTACCTCGAGCGCAAGCGGCCCAGGAAGGCCATCGAGCTCATCGAGAAGACACGGCAGCGCATGGCGGAGTCGACGCGGCATCCGCAGGGCTCGCTCGACGACGCAGAGCTCCTCCTCCAGCTCGGTCTGGCGCGGATGCAGTCGGGCGACCCGGAGGCGGCGCTCGAGCCGCTCGTCGCGGCGATCGCCATCGCCCCCGACGTGGGGCGCGGCGACCCTTACATGCTCGCCTCGGACGCGCTGGCGAAGCTCGGACGCTGGGAAGAGGCCGAGGACTCGCTCGATCGCTTCGTCGCGAAGAACCAGTCCACGGTGCGGGCGTACGTGAAGCTCGCGCGCGTACGCGCGAAGCGGAAAGACGTCGCCGGCTCGCAAGAGGCGATCGCGGCGGCGAAGCAGACGTGGAGCGTGCTCCCGTCGTTCATACGGCGACGCGAGTGGCCGTGGTACATCGCGGCCCTCGCGTCTCCGTTCTGGCTGTAGCTCTCCCGGAGGTCGGCTACGGCTTCTGCTGCGGCTGCATCGGCCGCGTCTGCATCGTCGGCGGCTGCTCCCGCATTCCGTCCTGCGGGTTGCCGCTGCTCGGCGACTGCATGCCGCCGGGCTGCTGCATGCCGCCCGGCTGGCCGCCGCTCGGCGTCGTCGACGAGCCGCTGCCCGGCGCCGGGAGCTGACTGCCGCCCGGCGTGTTGGCGAGGACGATCTCGACGCGGCGATTGTTGGCGCGCCCTTCGGCGGTCTTGTTGTCCGCGACCGGCTTCGACTCTCCCATGCCCTCCGCGGTGATGCGGCTCTCCGGGAGGCCGTGGGTCACGAGGTACGTGCGAACGGCGTCCGCGCGCTTCTGCGAGAGGCCCATGTTCATCTCGTCGCTGCCGACCGAGTCGGTGTGACCGACGATCGTGATCGATCGCGGATCGTCCTTCAGCGCAGCGATGACGTCATCGAGGCGCCTTCGCGCGGTCGGCATGAGCTCGCTCTTGCCGGTGGTGAAGAGCACGCTCCCGCTGAGCGTGAGCACGAGGCCGCGCTCCTCCATCTTGGCCGACAGGCCCTTGATCTTGCTCAGCGCCTCCATGCGGGCCTGACGCTCGCTCTCGAGCTGCGCCTGCGATCGCTCGAGCTCGCTCTTCGTCTGCCCGAGCTCGCTCTTCGTCTGCCCGAGCTGCTGGCGCATCGCCATCGCCTGGTCCTGCTTGATGCGCTGGGCGTCTTGCAGCGCGATCTGCTTCTGCTGCGTCGCGAGTGCGGCGCCGCCGTTCGCCTTCGCGATGACGGCGTTGCGCTCGGCGACGTACGCGAGGTCGCGCGTCTCTGCCGCATCGCCGTCTTCGCTGAATGCGACCTCGGCGCGGTCCAGCGATTTCTTGGCCTCGAAGATGGACGTCGAGGCGAGGCTGGCACCCTGAGAGCCTGCTGCCTCCTGATACGCCGCCCGCGCATTCTTGAGCTCGACGGGGGGCGAGCTCGCGCAGCCTGCAAGCATGCAGGCGATCATGCCGCCCGCGGTCATTGTCAAAGCTTTCATCACGTACCCTCCGGTTTGCTGCTCGCCTTGAGCCTCTGGACTTCGTCGATGGTCTTCTGCGCATCTGCTCGCGCACCGGCCTCCCGGGTGAGCGCAAGCGCCGCGTTCGCGTCTGCCTCGGCGCGGAGAAGGATGTATTCCGCACGGGCGTTGTCGCCGTCGGTGATCAGCTTCCGGGCGAGGTTCAGCTGCTCGTTGGCCACCTTGAGGTGAAGCGCCGCATTGGGGACGCTGTCGGCACCGCTGACCTGCGCGCCGCGAATTGACGCCTGCGACGTAGCGAGCCTGTCCGCCGGGACCGGGCTCGAGGCACATGCGCCCAGCACGATGGACGCGGCTCCGATCCATGCAATGGTCTTCATCTTCCAATCCTTTCTCGACGCGGCCCGCGGCCGCCAACCGAGAGCAAGCACTCGTCGTGCCCGCGTGTGATAATCGCCGGACCATGGACCTCGCCGAGCTCCTCCACCGCGCACGCGCTTGGGCTGACAACGATCCCGATCCGGACGCACGCGCCGAGATCGACGGGCTCGTCGCGGCCGTCGACCCAACCAAGACGGACCTCGCCGACCGCTTCGCCGGGACGCTCGAGTTCGGCACTGCCGGACTGCGCGGTGTCATCGGCGCCGGCCCGAATCGCATGAATCGCGCGGTCGTGCTGCGCACGACGCACGGCCTCGCTCACTACCTGAAGGAGACCGCGCCAGGCGGCGCCGAGAAGGGCATCGTCATCGGATACGACGGCCGTCGCATGAGCCGCGAGCTAGCCGAGGACACGGCGTGCGCGCTCGCCGGGGCAGGAGTGAAGGCTCATCTGTTCCCCGACGTCGTTCCCACTCCGCTGCTCGCCTTTGCAGTGGTCCACCTGGGTTGTGCGGCGGGCGTCATGATCACGGCGAGCCATAATCCCCCAGAGTACAACGGCTACAAGGCGTACTGGGGGAACGGGGCGCAGATCATTCCGCCGACGGACGTCGGGATCGCGAATGCGATCGAGAAGGCGCCGGCCGCCAAGCTGGTCGCGCGTCCTTCGCTGCACGACGCATTGGCGCAGGGTCTCGTGCGCATGCTCGACGAGGAGTGTGCCACCACCTATCTCGCGGAGGTGAAGAAGCTCGGTGTCCGGACGGACGGCGATCGAGCGCTCTCGATCGTCTACACGCCGCTGCACGGTGTCGGCGACAAGCTCGCGCGCCTCGCCTTCGCCGACGCCGGCTTCCCGAGCGTCACCTCCGTGCCGGAGCAGCAGGAGCCCGACGGGCGTTTTCCCACGGTCGAGTTCCCGAACCCGGAGGAGAAGGGCGCGATGGACCTCGCATTCGCGCTCGCTCGCGCCAGGAAGGCGGACCTCGTCGTCGCGAACGACCCCGACGCCGACCGTCTCGCGATCGCGCTCCCCAGCGCCGGTTCGCCGACGGGTTATGTGCAGCTTACAGGCAATCAGGTGGGCGCCCTTCTCGGCCACTACCTGCTCACCGGCGGCCTCCGGCACGTCGATCGCGCGGTCCCTGCGGAGCCCTCAGCCACAGGGGGCGGCGGCGAGCCGCTCGTCATCGCGTCGATCGTCTCGTCGCCGATGCTGGGCGCCATGGCCGCCGAGCTCGGCGCTCACTACGAGGAGGTCCTCACCGGCTTCAAGTGGATCGCGAACCGCGCGATGGCGCTGAAGAAGGAGAAGGGCTGGCGCTTCGTCTTCGGGTTCGAGGAGGCGCTCGGCTACACGGTCGGCGAGCTCGTTCGCGACAAGGACGGCATCAGCGCGGCGGTCGTGTTCGCCGAGCTCACCGCGGTGCTGCGTGAGCAGGGCACGACGGTCCTCGCACACCTCGAGGGGCTCTATCGCCGCTACGGGCTCTACGTCAGCTCGCAGGTGAACATCACGCGCAAGGGCGCCGAGGGCATCGCCGAGCTTCGTGCGATCATGGCCAGGCTGCGCAAGAGCCCACCCTCGAGCGTGGCTGGCCAGGAGGTCGTCGCGGTTCGGGATTACCTCGGGCAGGTCATCACCTCGAAGGACGGCTCGACGAGGCCGCTCGCGCTTCCCAAGAGCGATGTTCTCGCATTCGAACTCGCCTCGGGGAGCCGCATCATCGCGCGCCCCAGCGGCACCGAGCCGAAGGCGAAGTTCTACTGCGACGTGCGCGAGCCGATGGCCGAGGGCGAGTCGCTCGCCGTGGTGACGGCGCGCGCCGAGGCGACGATGAAGAAGCTCGCCGACGACTTCACCGCCTTCGCGACGAAGTGACCGAAGACCACCCCGAGTCAGGAGCACGATGCGCAAGCCGCGATCTCGAGTGAAGCGCGCGGCGGCGGTGCTCGCGATCCTCCTCGCGGGCTTCGTGCTCGTGCTCGTGGTGGGCGCCGTGACCGTGCCGTCGCGCCAGCCCTCGGTCGCGCCGCTGCCGCCCGGTGCGCTCGCCGTCGACGGTGACGCGGTCGCGGCGAAGCTCTCCACGATCGTGAAGCGGAGGACGGTGTCGGCCTCGCTCGACTCTCCGGCGCCGCCCGCGGAGCTCGAGGGGCTCGGCGCCGATCTCTCCGAGGCGTTCCCCAGGGTCGATGCCGCGCTCGGGCGCGAGACCATCGGTGACCACTCGCTGCTCTACACGTGGAAGGGGAGCGACCCGAACAAGAAGCCGATCATCCTCTGCGCGCACATGGACGTCGTTCCCGTCGAGCCCGGCACCGAGGCCGCATGGACGCACCCTGCGTTCGACGGAGTCGTCGAGGGAGGCTTCGTCTGGGGACGAGGGACGCTCGACGACAAGGGCTCGCTCGTCGCGATCCTCGCGGCCGTCGACGCGCTCGTCGCCGAGGGCTTCGCGCCGACGCGAACGGTGTACCTGGCGTTCGGACAGGACGAGGAGATCTCGGGGCGCAACGGCGCCGGTCGCATCGTCGAGACGCTCGCCTCGCGTGGCGTCCATGCCGAGCTCGCGCTGGACGAGGGGAGCGCCCTCGTCGAGGGGGTCGTCACCGACGTGCCCGCGCCGGTCGCGGCGATCGGGATCGCGGAGAAGGGATACGTGTCGGTCGACCTGAAGGTCGAGATCCCCGGCGGGCACTCGTCGACGCCTGCCCGCGAGAACGCCCTCACGGTGCTCGCGAACGCCACCTTGCGTCTCCAGGCCGAGCCGATGCCCGCGCGTATCGACGGAGCGACCGCGCAGTTCTTCGCGTGGGCGGCGCCCGAGATGCGCTTCGGCCCTCGGCTCGCGCTGGCGAACACGTGGGTGACCGGACCGCTCGTCGAGCGGATGCTCGCGAAGTCGCCCACCCTCGGCGCGTCGATCCGCACGACGACGGCGGTCACGTTGTTCCACGCCGGCGTGAAGGACAACGTCGTGCCGGCCGCCGCCACGGCCACCGTGAACTTCCGGGTTCTCCCGGGCGATACGACCGGCGACGTCCTCGGTCACGTGTCGCGCGTCGTGGCCGACGACCGCGTCGTGGCCACTCCACAAGCGGGCTCGAGGACCGAGCCGTCGCGGGTGTCACGGGTCGACACGCGGGGGTTCCGTCTCCTCGCCCGGACGGTCCGGGAGGTGTTCCCGGGGACGGTGGTGGCGCCCTCCCTGGTCCTCGGCGCCACCGACGGGCGCTACTACTCCCTGGTCGCCGACGACGTGTACCGGTTCTTCCCGTTCCGGCTACGGCCCGAGGACATCAAGCGGATCCACGGCAAGGACGAGCGGATCGCGGTCTCGACCCTCATGGATGGGGTGCGGTTCTATCGACGTTTCGTGGCCGAGGTAGCCGGCAGAGACTGAGATCGGCACGGGCACGGGCACGTGGGACTGTTGAAAACCTCGCGGTTGGGGCGCGTGGGGCAGGCCCCGGTTGACAATTTGGGCTGGGGACGGCATAAACCGCGCCCCCGCATCGTGCAGGCGCTGCAAACGGCTGGGCCTTTCCCCCAGCGGCCCTGTAAGAGCGGATTAGGAAGGCACCTCATGCCCAAGATGAAAACGAACAAGACCGCGGCGAAGCGGTTCAAGATCACCGGGAAGGGTCGCGTTCGTCGCGGCAAAGCCGGCGGTAACCACGGACTCATCAACAAGTCCCGCAAGCGCCTCCGTCGCCTGCGCAACAACGACATGATCTCCAAGACGCACGAGCGCAAGATCCGTCGCCTCCTTCCTTACGGCTGAAAGACGAAGAGCCATGCCCCGCGCAAAAAGAGGATTCAAGGCCCGTCGTCGTCGTAACCGCATCCTGAAGCACGCTTCGGGCTTCCACAGCGCGCGTTCGCGCCTGTACGCGTATGCGAAGGAAGTCGTGATGAAGGCGTGGGTCTATGCCTACGCTCACCGTCGCCGTCGCAAGCGTGACTTCCGCCGTCTCTGGATCACGCGCATCAACGCCGCAGCCCGTACCAACGGCACGTCGTACTCGCGCCTGATGCACGGTCTCAAGAACGCCGGCGTGGCGCTCGACCGCAAGGTCCTCTCGGATCTGGCGATCGTCGACCCGGCCGCGTTCTCGAAGGTCGTCCAGACCTCGAGCGCGAAGTAGCGAACCCAGGAACCGACGCCGGGAACCGGAGTCGGGCCTGACGGAGGGGCGCCCCAGCGAGAGCTGGAGGCGCCTTTTTCCTTGTGGGGCTCCGCCCCTCAGGCTTCTGGGGCTCCGCCCCTCACGCTTCGCGTGAGCCTCCTCCTTGCGATGCGCCACTGGGCCGGCGTGATTCGCCTTCGGCGAACGGCGCCGCAGACCGCGCCGATTTCACGCCTGCGATGCGCGAGGCTGTGAGCTTCCACTTGTCGGGTCTCGCGATCGCTTGCTGGCAAGCTGATCACGAGAAGCAGGGCGAAGTCATGTGCGATGCGGACGCGACCACGAGCGCACGCGCGGCGTCCACCGTGCTTGCGTCGCATCAGGTGAGCAAGTTTGCGCTCGACCTTCGGCCGCGTCGCCCGGTAGCGC
>Ga0105047_10003919_pt1 | contig 26092 bp, 22 predicted proteins | sample MAT04_FD_78384 | JGI IMG/M metagenome (GOLD analysis project Ga0105047, IMG submission 78384) | Freshwater microbial communities from Lake Fryxell liftoff mats and glacier meltwater in Antarctica - MAT-04 (megahit assembly) | ecosystem: Environmental > Aquatic > Freshwater > Ice > Liftoff...
AGCCACGTTCCGCCAGGCCGTTAAAAAGTCCGCACAGCGCATCATCAAGCGCTGGAAGCTGGCGAGTCTTCAGGACGTTCCAGTTGTCGCGATGCGTGTCCCAGCCGCCGTTTGACACGGTAATGAACCGGACGCCTGATTCAACAAGTCGCAAAGCCAGCAAACAACTGGCTCCCAGCGACGAAGAACCAAACTGCTTCGAAAATTCCGGTGACTCTTTACCGATATCAAATGCCTCTCGCGCGCGTTCTGATGTAATCACTGTGTGAGCCTGCTTGCCGAATTCATCCATGCCTTCCAGCAACTGACTGTTTTGTTCCACGTCGCTGAAGGTGCGATCAAGTTGACTGAGCAGATTTCGACGGCGTTCGACGTCATCGATTGTCAATCCGCCCGACATAGAAATTCCGCGTACACGAAACGGAGCACCGATGATTGGTGTGGCGGTTGTATTCATGGGAGCGTATCGCACACCCAGATAACCTGGCCGTTGAGCACTGTTGGGGATGGCCACGAACGGAGGCAGCTCTGGAATTCCAGGGCGTTCCTTTGTGACGACTGCGCCGTAGCCGGGAAACTCGAGCGACGGCAACGGGCGATTTCCCGTGTTGACATACTTGGTCCCCAGCTCGTGTGCCGCTACGGAATGACTCACGGCTCGGAGAAGCGTAAACTTGTCCATGCATGTTGCAATGCGTGGCAAGTGTTCCGAGATAGCGATGCCCGGCAGACAGGTCTGAATCGTATTGAACTCACCGCGATATTCCGACGGCGCATCGGGCTTCGGATCAAATGTATCAATATGCGATGGACCACCGTTGAGATTTACGAAGATGGCAGACTTAGCTTTCGCACCGGGGTTCACATTGTTGGCCGCCAGAAGCTGCGAATAGCTGGCCAACGACAGCCCTGTGCCGCCTAAGACCCCCGCTTTGAGAAAATCGCGGCGACCAACTCCGTCACATGTTCGAAAAAATGCCATCAGAAACTCCTGTTCAATGATTCACAACAAACTCACGAGTATTCAAAAGTGCCCAAATCACACCACGAACGCCATCAACGGGATCTTTGGATTCGGCGATGTAGGTTTGAGCCGTATTCAATTCCTCAGGATCTGGAAAACGTGAAACCGTCCGAAGCCAGGCATCTTTAATGATCTCTGTGACGTTCCAGGTCGGGACTTGAGGCTGCGGGTTTTCAGCGACAATTTCAGCACTGGCCGCAGACGTTTTGTCATCTTCGAGTGCTACAGCATCCATGTTTTTGGCAGCCTTCCTGATCTTCTTAAGCTGCTCCTGGAGGTTTGCAAGCTGCTTACGGTTGTCCGTCTTTTCAACCTCAGCGATGCGTTCATTCAGTCGCTGAATCTGAATCTTGAATCGTTTTGCGGGATTCGGCTTTTTGTTTTTGTTTAAGTCCTGTTCTGGCTGAGACTTCGCGTGAAACACCAGATGGCCATCGGACGCGACCTGAACCAGCCAGCCATTGTCACTGTCGATCATTGACAGCAACTGTTGATCATTGCGGACAAAAATTGTCTGCAGCAGACTCGGTTCTTCTGTTCGATCACAATCGCAGTTGCTATCCCGAATCGATCTGCCAAAGACGGTCAACGCATAGTCCGCCGGATTCCCGTTCCTGGCCTTGAGCGCAGCACCTGGAATTGCAATCGCTCGACGCTTGACGTCAGTGACAAACGCCGCGTTTTTCGCGTCATTCAGAGTCGCCTGAGTCATCATATCGAATGCGATTTCTGCCGGAAGGCGTCTTGGAATTGCATGGCTGAAGTTGCGCTCATCCAGCCTGTTGGTAGAATTGGGAATCCAGCTCAACTGGTACGTTCGGCTGTTCAGAATTTCTCGATGCAGCCACTTCATGTCGAACTTGTGTTCAATAAATCCTGTCGCAAGATAGTCGAGCAGCGGAGCATTTACAGGTGGATTTGCGAGATTCAAATCGTCAGCGGGCTGCACAATTCCCACGTTGAAATAGTTGGCCCAGACGCGATTCACAAACGCTTTTGCAAACAGCGGATTGTCAGGTGAACGCAGCCAGTCCATCAGCGGCTGGCGCACATCGTGATACGCCGATAAATCCACAACAGGACCGGCAAGAATTTTGGCCGTGGGAGGAGCAACTTCGCCACGCGGCGGTTTTCCTTCCTTCTGTTTCTTGTTGTTTCGTTTCGCCGGGCCGGATTTTGGTTCGACCGCAAATACCTCAGCAAGCGGAATCGTCGCGCCCGTGGTCACCTGATTCGCCAGAAGCTTTCTTAAGTCATTGCCTTTCAAGCCTTCCGTGCCGTCAAACTGGGCAACCATCGCGTCGTAGTCTTTCTTCGCGACAGGTCGAGTATTTTGTTTGGCGGACGTGCCTTTGAAGAAACCTTCAAACTGTTTGAAATCGTCCTGCGTCCACTGATCAAACGGATGCTTATGACATTGTGCGCACTGGATTCGTGTTCCCAGAAATGTGTAGGCGAAGCCGATGACTCGATCTTCGGACGTCTGGAAATTCTGGCGAGCCCAAAAGTGCGGCAGGCTCGTACGATCTGCATATCCAGCAGCTCCGGGGCCATCCTTGTGGTATAGTTTGGAGACATTTTCGCAGTACTGCTGATAAGATTCGCCAGGATCGCGGCTTTCTGCCATCACAATGCCTTCGACGATTTTGTCGTACGGCGTGTTGTCACGAACACGCTTTTCGATCCAGGCATACCACTGTCTGGAGGCTTCAGCCTTGACGGGTGTGACATTGTTGAGTTTGTCATCGCTGTTGCCAGTGAAGTCACACAATCGAGTCGTCCACCATGCGACGTAACCTGGTCGTTCGAGCAGTTCATCGATCTTGCGGGTTCGCTTTTCAGGATTCGTATCCGCGAGGAACTCCCGGACTTCGTTCGCGGTCGGCAGCGTCCCGGTCACATCCAGACTCACCCGCCTCAGAAACTCGGCGTCGGTACACAAATCCGACGGAAGAATGCCGACCTTGCGCAGTTTCTGGACGACCAGTTCATCGACTTTGGTTGGCGTCGGAGTTGCTGGATAGCGTTCGCCAAACTGGTCCGTGACCGGTCGAATCACCGGTACCGGCACGACCGCGCGATCGTAGGATGCAACAATGTGCGTGTCGCCGGACATGCCGGACAAAACCGATCCATCCTTCGAAATCTCCGCGATCTGATCATCATTCGTCTGGAAGCGACAAAGAGCTGTAACATCTTCACTGGATCCATCTGACCAGACAGCGACGGCTTTCATTTGCTGTTGCTGGCCTTCGGCTGAGAAAAGGATCTCTGAGGGCGTCAATTCCAGTCTGGCCAATGTCGATGGCTCATCAATTCGACCGTTTGCACCGCCTTCAATCCAGCGACTCAGCAGGTGATGCTCCCAGCTTCCCTCCTTCATTCGCTGACCACCTTCGTGCTGGATCTGCATCAGCGATTTTTGAAGCAGAAGACTGTCCGCAGGAGCCTCCGGGTCAATTCGCCCGTAAACTTCATCGTGATCCGCTTCAAAGTCGTATCCAAACAGACTCAGGCGAAACCCGCCCCGTCCCTGAAACGATCCATGACATGCGCGACCGTTGCAGCCAAGCTTGCCCAGCAACGGTACGACATGTTGCTGAAAATCCGGCACCTCTCCTTTGGCGTCAGGTTGAGCAAAACGCAGAACCACTGATTCACGTACCGCAGAATCTGACGCTGGCGGCTGGGCAACAGCGATGGCCGAGAACCATAAAACTACAGCCGCAGACGACGATAAAACTCTGCTTTTCCAAATGAGTCGCATTCTGACGCTTACTCCTTCTTCCTGACGTTTGAGTTTGTTTTCTTCGCCAGTTGTTCCCATTCGCGTTCAATTTCCGGATCCGATGATTCTTCGAAAGACGCGATCTGTTTTTCCACCTTCTGCAGCTGCCCCGTCAGCCGCAACTGCTCCACTTTCAGTTGTGCGAGTTTCATGTCGCGGCGCTGCTGGAGCAATTCGCGAATTTCAAGCTCTAAATCCCGGTCTTTCGTGCGCGACCACTTCGCAACGAGCACACGAATTTGAGAATCGGTTTTCCATAACTCCAGTTGTTGCGAATAACGAGGTGAATTTTTTTCCTGTAGTCTGTGCAGTATCTGAATCTGCTGATTCAACTCCCGTGTCGCGCGCTGGAACTCGTGAGGGCGGGATTTTCTGAGATGCTCCAGCAAACGGCTGAGTTCCGGGTGATGCACCGCCGCGAACTTCAGTGTGGCGTCAACTTCTGCGTCGGAAAGTTCCGGACGTAATTTCTTGTCAGAAGTTTTGTCGCGGCTTTCCAGCACGGCAGAATTCGGAGCTTCTGCCGGAGGTTCCGGAACGAACCCAAACACATCCTCGATGCCGAATGACACAGTTGCCAAAACAACCGCCAGTATCCACGTATGTTTTTGCTGCATCAAAAGATCCTCGATTCATCTTCTGGATTGTCTGCTTGAGGATCGTCCAATTCGGCTGCCGCGTCGAGATCAACAGCCGTGAGCAGCCATTCCGGCGCAACAAGACTGGAAATCGTATCCTCGGATTCCACGAATTCATCGAACTCGGAATTCAAATCATTCGACGGAGAACTACCGAGCAGCATCGCAAAGGCATCCGCCACAGCATCGTCGTGCAACACAATAGTACTGGTCCTGGAATGGTCGAGCGTCATCATCGTCAAGACTGCCAGACCCATGGCAGACGTCGCCAGAAAGACCGACAATCGAGCAAACACCTGTCGCTCACGAAGTACGGGAGAGACAGTTTTTTCTGCAAGCACGGTCTCGAAACGAACTGATACTGGTGATGCTTTTGATTGCTGCGACTCAAATGCCATGGCGATACCAGCGGACAACTTCGTCGCCGTCAGAACCAATTCGCAAAGTGCGACATTGCCTGCCATGGCCGATTCAAACCGCTCAACCTGTTCTGCGGATAATTCGCCAAGAACGTACTGCATCGCCAGCCATTCGGAAGCATCGTCCGCCGACTGAAGCGATGTGTTTTCGTTGAGATCTGAATTATTCATTAGCTACCTGTATCAATAAAATCAAAGCTCTGTCGAATCATCAACAAACGCTCGCAGTTGCGAATCCTGTTTCAGTCGCAGCAAACCACGACGCATCCATGTGAGTACAGTTCCCAGTGGAGACTGCATCTGTTCAGCAATCTGGGCAAACGTCTGATCTTTATAGATCCTTCTGCGAATGACTTCCTGCTGTTCCGCCGGCAAGCGAAAGAGTGACTGCTGAATCGCCTCAATCGCCTCTGATGTCACGATTTCTGGACCTGAAATCCATTGAGCACCTCTGCTTGACTGATGTTCCCACTGATCCCTTGCACCCTGATCGAAAAAACTCGCCTGAAGCTCGGCATCTTGATTTCGCTGACGCAGCAACAGTCGCCCTTCATTCAGAGCGATCCGAAACAACCAGCCACGGAGAGTTTCCGTCCGAACGGCTTGAGCCGCCTCGATGGCGCGAACGACCGTCCTTTGATACGCATCTTCTGCCAGATGATGACTCTTGAGCACCCCCAGAAGAAATCCTTTCAGATCAGTTTCCCACTCGACGCAGGCATCCTGCACCATAACTCGCGCAAAACCCTGCGATTTGGCCTCGTCTTCACAGCGATTGCTATCATCCTGTGTCAACAACGCCTCCTTACGAAATAACTCGTCCACGTCTACGATGCGCAGCCGTTCGGTATTATTTCAACTGTTTTGGGAGATCGGCAAATTTACGAATGCAATTCGAGAATGGCTTCAACTTCGACAGGAACGTTAAAAGGCAGGATCCCTGTGCCGATCGCGCTGCGGGCGGCTTTGCCGGATTCGCCAAAAACCTCGATCATCGCATTGCTGAACCCGTTCATCACTCCGGGATGATTGTGAAAATCCGGTGTCGAATTGACGAATCCAAGGACTTTGATGACCCGCTTGACGCGGTCCAGGCTGCCCAGTGACGCTTTAATCGTCGCCAGCATCGTGTGAGCAACAATTCGAGCGGCCGCGATACCTTGTTCCTCGGTCAGATCTTCACCAACGCGACCGACGATAAACTTCCCGTCGGGACCATAGCCAACCTGACCGGAAACGTAGGCCATTTTTTCCACGACCACAACCGGCGTGTACAGTCCGCCAGGAGCGGGCGCGGGCGGCAATGTGATCCCCAATTCATGCAGACGGGCTTCGATACTCACAATTTGGACTCCTGGGTTCGAACTTGAAAAATGCAATCTAGACTTTGAGCGGTCTGGTCCAACAGGTATTCCGGCCGGCGGGGGGACGTCAGTCCCTTTGATGAGCCCGTAGCAACCGGAAAAGGACTTCTCCGGCTCGCCGACCTCACTTCTCACCATTCGAGGTGCAAGAAAGGTTTGATCCGAAAGTGTTCAAATGACGTTATCGGCGAAGCCCGGTGATCATAGTGCGGCGACATGGCTGTGTGCCAGCCCGGGCGGTTGGATTGCGGATTCACTGCGGGTCATTCTATAATCGTTAAGGACTCTCGGACCGAATTTGATCCCGGCACTAGCCGATGCGGAATACGAAAATGGAAAACCATATGCTTGAACTCAATTCTCTGGTTATTGCGGCCGGGTTGGAAGACTTGACATTTCTTCAGATGCTCCTGGCTGGCGTGGCGGTGATCTTTGGTGTACTGCTGCTGGTGTTTTTCGGTGTCTTTGCTTCGGTCGCCTCATTGTGGTTTCGGGCGTTCATGTCGGGGGCCGGAATCGGCCCTTTGCAAATGGTGGTGATGAAGCTCAAAAAGGTAAATCCGCAGTTGATCGTTGATACACGCATTATGTCGGTTCAGGCTGGGCTGGATGACATCACGACCAATGCGATGGAGTCCCACTATCTCTCTGGTGGCAACGTCCCACTTGTCATCCGCGCTCTGATCGCCGCTCACCGCGCTCAGATTGATCTGGACTGGAAAACCGCTTCAGCGATCGACCTTGCCGGACGAAATGTGCTGGAAGCCGTTCAGACAAGCGTCAAGACGAAAGTGATTGATTGCCCTGATCCAGGCCGGTCCGGTCGTCCGACTCTGGACGGTGTGGCACGAGATGGTATTCAGTTAAAAGCGCGAGCTCGTGTGACGGTGCGTACAAATATCACGCAGTTGATCGGCGGTGCCACGGAAGAAACAATCATCGCCCGCGTTGGTGAAGGCATTGTGTCGGCAATTGGTTCCTGCGAAAGCCACAAAGAGGTTCTCGCCAATCCGATGCTGATTGCTCGCGCGGTGCTGGCCAAGGGACTGGATTCACAAACTGCGTACGAAATCGTATCGATCGATATTGCCGATATTGACGTTGGTGACAACGTCGGCGCGCGACTTCAGGCGGATCAGGCGGAGGCCGATATGCGAATTGCGAGGGCTCACGCAGAAGAACGCCGAGCTGCAGCGGTCGCGCTTGAACAGGAAATGCGGGCGCTCACTCAGGAAAATCAGGCAGAAGTTGTTTTGTCGGAATCCGAAATTCCAAAAGCAATGGCCGAAGCGTACCGAAAAGGCTTCCTCCGGGCTGCATTGAAAACCTGAGCGGATTAATGCAGTAGTGCAGAATCCCGAGAACCACCGGAATGAATCCGGTGGCGGGTAAGTCGATACCGCCGCGCGGAAAAGATTTCCACAGTTGCCTTTTCAAACGAATTCACATTCATAAATCCCGACTTTGCCTAAGATTTCCATTCGCCACTTGAGCACTGCCAAACTGCGGCGTACAATCATAGTGTAGCTGGTGATGACGATGCCAGCGTTTCAGTTGCTGTTGGAAAATTGCTGCCGGCAGCGCTACTGTGGCCGATTTCGGATTCAGGAGGTGTCCGAAGTCCTGGTGAAATCCATCGGAGTTGTTATCGTGTCAAACGGGATGATGCAGATCGAAATCACTCCTCACGAGCGCCAAGTACTGTTGCGTGGCTTGCGGTATGTTCGCAGTTCGCTGATGCTTGAACTGCGCGAACCCGAAAAGGACGACATCCGCAGTCGCAGCATGGACCTGGATGAAGTTCAGATGCTGTGGCAGCGTCTTGAATCCTCCGATACTCAGCTAGCGGCGGGTCTTTGAGCCTGGTGGGTTTCTGGCGACGGCAGTGAAGACGGTGTAATCACTGATGACGTGTTGGGTGACATTGCCAAAAAGTTGTTCCATTCTTGCCTGATGCCATTCCAGCAGTTTTGTGACAATGTGGATACGTCCGCCTTCACGCAATCCCGTCCGCCCGGCCTGCAGGAAAAGCTCCGAAATTCTGTAGTCCGAATAGTACGGTGGATTGCCGAGCAGCAGATCCCATGTGCCAGGTTCGGGCAGCACCCCGTCAGATGTCAGCAGCGTCTGGATCGAAGTGATTTCGTTGAGGGTTGCAGATAACTGCGTACATTCGACGGCGCGGGCATCGCTGTCCACTGCGAGAATCGTCGCATCGGGATACTCAATGGCCGCCGCGACGGACACCGCCCCCGAACCGCTGCCCATTTCGACAATGCGGTTTGGCTGAAATGCCTGTTGGCTGTCGTTTGCCTGAAGCAGCGCCAGCGACCGAATCAGCGCTCGCCCACCGCCGTCTACACGACGATGGCAAAAGACGCCGGGGCGACTTTCGACGAAAGCCAGTCGTTCACCCTGACGAAAGGCAAATCGTGCACGGAAGCCTTTTTCTTTTTTCAGCGCGTGGGTCTTCGTCGCAATACACGTTGTGCCCTGCTTGTGTTTTTGCACATCGACTTTGCTGAACAGCGATTTCAGTTGATTCTGAACCCAGCGATCTTTCGGATTATTTGTCGCAGCAAATAATCGGCCACCGGAGCGAAGACGCTGATGAGCGGCCTGGATCAAATCCTGAGCAAGTTCCGAGGAATCCCCGGACAGCGTCGAGAACACAATTTCATCAAATTCCTGTTCTGGCAGATCTGGCTGGCAAACGAAATTCACAATATTGGGTGTGATCATTGCGTCCGCGTGAAATGCCTGCAATGTCCGATAGAAGAAATGTTCCGTGGTAAAGAATGTGAACTTCAGGTCAGGCCGCGATTCGCGGAGCGCCGAAGCCAGTGTTGTGCCGTGCATCAGCAACACCAGGACTCGGGGCCCATTGAGTTCACTACTGAGTCCCGCCAGAAGCCGATCAGAAACGGATTTCAGTTTGCGAGGAGTATCGTAAGTGGGGAAATCGGGAAGCAAGGCAGGCTGTTTCGATTGGGGAGTTGAAAAGTTTCAATTCCTGTGGCAACAGGAATTCAATCTGCAACATACCAGCCGATTTCCAATTTCAAATCGGCAATTCAGAATCGATCGCCTGGAAAACAAATTCCCCGATTTTGAGGCAGTCCAGACTCGCAGAAGGGGGCACGATCTCCTTTACCAGGAATGCGTGTGAAATGCGACGAGAGGGCTTTGGACGATGTCAGGCGACGATTTTCAATCTTTTTCCTGTATAACGATTGGTGCCTCCCAAAAGCTTCGAGTACACTTCGTCGGGTCGAAATGATGATTTCTCCGGAGTGATTCTTATGACTACTGACGATGATGGTAACCCGTTGGCTGCGGAAGATTTCGAGCAGCAGTTTGCTTTGACAGAAGACGGGCTGCTCAAAGTCTACAGCGTTGGTCCAGTCACGGTGCTGGGATTTGCGGGGCATGACGTTCCGTCGGAGTTTAATGTCGCGCACTATCGGGCGGCGATTTCTGATCTGTTGAAAATCAACAAATCATCGACAGTGGCATTTGATGTGACAGGCGTGCGGCTGGTTCCAAGTGGGATGCTTGGGCTACTGGTTTCACTGACACGCATTCCCGATCTTCCTTTGACGGTCCAGTTGTTTAATCCAAGCGCCGACGTTCGTGAAGTTCTGGCGATCACGAAACTCAATCGAATGATTGAGATTCACGAGGTCAACGTCAGCGAATCGGCGTAGGGTGTGTGAAGCGTCAATGATTCCAACCCGAGACTCACGTTTCCGGCTCACCAAACTCACTTTATACCGTTCAAAGTTTATTAGCGGCTTTGTCTTAAGTCATGATCGTAAGTAAGAATTGGCTGGCCGAATATGTGCCGCTGCCGTCGAGCGTTGAAGAACTCACGCATCGGCTGACGATGTCTGGACTGAATCTGGAAGAATTTCACGTCGTTACTGACGGTCTTTCGAAGCCGGATGTAGCGATCGACATTGAAGTCACCAGCAACCGACCCGACTGCCTTGGTCATATCGGTGTTGCACGCGAAGTCTCAGTGCTGTTCGGAAAGCCGCTGACGGTTCCTTCTGCTGCCGTGACGGAATCTGGTGCTGCTGCTGCGGGTACTGCGGCAGCGATCGCAATTGAATGCCCGGACCTTTGTCCCGAATACCACGGACGAGTCATTCGCGGTGTGAAAATTGGCCCAAGTCCCGCGTGGTTGAAAGATCGGCTCGCAGCCGTCGGCATCAATTCAGTCAACAACGTCGTCGATGTCACAAACTTTGTGATGATGGAATGCGGTCAACCGCTGCATGCGTTCGATCTTGATCGACTTCATGGGCACAGGCTCATCGTACGCCGCGCCCAGAAAGGTGAATCCATCACGGCGATTGATCAGCGGCAGTATGCGTTGACAGAAGATATGTGTGTGGTCGCGGATGCCGATCGTCCAGTGGCCGTCGCCGGAGTGATGGGCGGTTTCGACTCGGAAATCTCCCCAGGCACGACGAATGTTCTGATCGAAGCGGCGGCGTTTGCATCGCTGTCTGTTCGAGCGACGGCACGGTCGTTGAAGTTGCACAGCCCGTCGTCCTACCGCTTCGAACGGAAAGTCGATGGTCAGTGGCTAGACTGGGCCTCGCGCCGATGCTGCGAACTGATCATCCAGGTCGCTGGTGGTATGCTGCTGAGTGGTTCCCTTGTTGCCGGGCAACCTGTGTCGCCTGGTCGGGAAACGGTGAGTCTGCGGTTCGATCGGGTTCCGCAGTTACTTGGGATTGAAATTCCGCCCGACGAATGCGTCGAAATCCTGAAGCGGCTTGGGTTGAAGTGTCATAAACGCACGACGGCGGCCGCGACATTCGAACCGCCAAGCTGGCGCCCCGATCTGTTACGTGAATGCGATCTGATCGAAGAGGTCGCTCGCATCCACGGATACGAACACATTCCAACGGATGCGACATTGCGAGTCGTGGCGACTGCCAGAACACTGCGTGAGCGTGTGAATGACGCCGTTCGTATTCAGCTTGCCGCCTGCGGACTTTCTGAAGCATTGACAATGTCGTTCGTCAGTGAACAGCAGCGGCAGTTGTTTCGACCGTTAGGCGACATTCCTGCAGTTGCAGTGAATCATTCCAGCCGCAGTTATGAAAATCAACTACGCCAAAGCCTGATTCCAAGTCTGCTTGCCTGCCGACGTCAAAATGAACGACACGGCTGCTTCAACGCAGAATTATTTGAAGTGGCTCGTGTTTATCTGACAGCAGGCCTGGGGCAGACAGAAAACCAGGCGGAGCCACTGACCATCGGAATCGTGTCCGGGCGACCTTTCGCAACGCTGTTAGGTGTGGTGGAATCACTGGCAGAAAAACTGGCACCTCATGCAGTGCTGACAACTGATCCCGCGACTCAATCAGAATTCGCTTCCGGGCGCGGAGCAACTGTCCGTCTTAACGGAAGTCTTTGGGGCTGGCTGGGTGAACTGGATCGCAACGTACTCGACAAATGCGACTTGCAGGATGCAGTCTGTGTGGCTGAGTTGCGAATGCCGCTCGTGGAAGAATTGTTTGAAGCATCGCGTTCTTATGCTCCGCTGCCTCGCTTTCCATCAATTTCGCGAGATCTCAACTTTGTCCTGCCCGAATCGATTTCCTGGGCTCAGTTGTCGGAAACTGTGTCCAAAGCAGCGGGTTCGCTGTTGCTGGGAACTTCATTCGGTGGACAGTACCGTGGAAAACAAATCGATTCCGATTGCAAATCGTACTTGATTACCTGCCGGTTCATGGCCTCGGATCGCACACTGACCACAGAAGAGGTCGATGCGGCAGTGAAGAACGTGATCGCTGATTGTGAATCTCAATTGTCCGCAAAACTGCGAGCGTGATGCTGAATGAACCGAATGCTGCTCAAATCGAAAATCCATCGCGCAACCGTCACAGACGCCAGTCTGCACTACGAAGGAAGTGTCACGCTGGATCCGCTGTTGATGGAAGCCGCCGACATTGTCGAATGGGAACAGGTTGATATCTACAACGTCAACAACGGCAGCCGACTGACGACTTACGCAATCAGTGGAGAACGTGGTTCAGGCGTCGTGTGCCTTAACGGTGCAGCCGCCCGTCTGGTCCAGATCGGCGATCTTGTGATCATCTGCAGTTACGCGGAGTACTCGGATGAGGAACGTCAAAAACACGTACCAAAAATCGCGCAGGTGGATGGCAAAAACCGCATCGCTCGCCGACGAAAGTCGTAGCGCCGTCCGTTCAAATTAACTCGCCGCTCTTGCGATTCAGTTCGGGCACTCGTCGGACCAGATCGACTTCGCTGCATAACCGAATATCATCGTCGTAACCCAATTCGCGGAGGTTCAGACCGCCGCGAGTCTCTCGCATGGCCGTTTCGATTCTGGTGAAAAGTTCTTCCCTGCGATCGTCTGCGAAATTCACGCCGACAGCCTGTCGCCAGAATGCTTGGGAGATTTTCGCACAATCGTTCGGATTCCAGCGTTCTGGTTTTGAAGTACCGGCGGCGTCTCTCTGAGTCAATGCGTCCACGACAGAACCTGCGAACAAAACATCTTCACCGGTGACGGAGCCGTCGGTTCCAGCGCAGACCAGATGAATCGTGCGTTGATCGCTGGCCAGGCGATCAATCAGCGCTTTCCTGTTGACAAAAGCACCGATCAAAATGGTTTCCGCAGCGGCGGCTTTCAGCAAGGCTCGAGTTCCATTCGTCGTCGTGAACGCGATCGTCTTTCCGGCAACGCGAGCAGCCGCATACTCCGCAGGCGAATTTCCACAATCGAAACCTTCGATCAGCACACCGCCGCGTTCACCACCGAGGAGTACGTCGCGGCCATTAAAGTCTGTCCGAATCTTCCTCGCGGCTTCCGGTGTGCCACAGGGAATCACGGATTTCGCACCGTTGTGCAGGGCTGTGACGATTGTCGATGAAGCGCGGAGGATATCGATGATCACCGCAACGCTTTCGGTCAGACTCGAGTTTTCGATCAACGCGGGCAGAAAATGGACATAAAGTGACTGCAAAGCGGAGTTCCTGTGGATTGAGGCTATCGCGTGCGTTTTGGACAACGAAGCAGTACTATATCGAACTGTCGAGTGTGATTGCATTGAGTCTGTTTACACAAGGAACTGATTTCATGATTCGTTTGTCATTCGCTGAATACCTGACCGTGGCGTTGACTGTGTTCCTGATCCACACAACCGGTTTCGCGGAAGATGTCCCGAATGCGAGGCCCGCTGCGAGAATTGACGGTACAGGTCCCGGCTGGAGGTCACTCGGCAAAGAAGATTTCGTCAATGTCAATTGTGATGACGACACATGGACTTTTCCAGAAGGCGAAATCCATTGCACTGGCAGTCCTGTCGGAGTCATGCGAACCGGTTTTGAAGTGACAAACTTTGAACTGGTCGTCGAATGGCGACACATGAAATCGGCAGGTAACTCGGGCGTCTTTTTGTGGGCGAGCGAACAATCACTTTCGGCGCTGAAACGCAATGGACTTCCAGCGGGGATCGAAGTCCAGATTCTGGATCACGGTTACTCTGAGAACTATCGCAAGCAAACCGGCAAGGAACCGGACTGGTTCACTACAAACGGCGATGTCTTTCCGACTGGCGATGCCGACATGGAACCTTTTCCGCCGGTTGCTCCTCGAGGAAAACGCAGCTTTCCCTCGAAGAATCTCAGTCTCGGCGTGGGCGAATGGAATCACTACTACGTCCGCGCTATCAATGGCGAAGTCCGATTGTGGGTCAACGGCGAAGAGGTCTCCGGTGGTACAGCGTGCAAGCCCGCCAGCGGATTCCTGTGCCTGGAATCGGAAGGTTCACCGATCGAATTTCGCGGTTTACGAATTCGCCAACTGCCGTAGCTGTCACCATGCTGATACGATCAGATCTGGCCTGGATGACGCGGGTTGCTCCACGGTTTTCCTGCGCCAGAAGACGGTTCGTTCAGCGGCGGTCGGGAGCGGAATCTGTGTGAGTTGACGAGCAGTATTGACATCTGCGGACTTCGGCAGTTCAAAGGCATCAAAGTACTTGCAAAACGCTTTGATACGGTGTTTCGACAGGACATGGATTGGATCGATGCCGTACCAGGTTGGATCCGGTTCGACAAATCCGATTTCTGAATCATCGGCGATCTGCCGCACAAGCTGATCAAGTGCCTGGGATCGTTCAATCACGTCGTTCCGCGAAAGAGTGCAGCCGGGAAACAGAATTGTCCGGGCAATCACAAATCTCGCGCCTCCGACGCCCAGCAGCGATGCCAGCGGTAATCCTGTCATCACGAGTTTTGCATCGGGCCGCCAGGTCCGAACTCGGCGGATACACTCACGCACTGATTCGGCGATCTGATCGGGCTGATACAGATAAACAATATCGTTGCCAACATCCGTGATCAGCACCAGTGGCGGGCGGGACGAGTTCTCCGGCAGATGATCCCATAACTGACAGTCAAGAATCGATGGCAACTGCCGAAACCAGAATGCACTGGTCTTGATGTAAGAACGTCCCATTCCGGTTGCGATGTTGACACGAAGCGGTTCTGCAGTAAGCCGCTGCAACGCTTTCATCATAGCTGGCCAACCCAGGACGAGATTGCTGGCCCCCAAAAGGACGACGTCTTGCATAGTATTGATCAATCTTCCTGTCATCATCGGCGAGCGGGGAACCTTCGAAACGAACCGGAAAACTGACGTCGGATTTGATACGTCTTCAAATAGTTTTCATGCAGTTCTGTTGTGGGAAACGCTTCGTCCCAGCGATACGGATAGCCACTCATTTTTCCGAAAGGAAGCGGCTCCACAGTCTGGCCATAGACGGTGTTCAGATCAGCGTCTTTATCCCAGCCTATGTTGTGCATTAGAAAATCGCGTTTCCAGCCGGGGCGAACGGGCAACTGCGGGATCGCGAATCTCACAGACAACTCGTCGCCAGATCCCATGATCACCAACCGATCATCCTCCGCTCCCAGGAGTTCAATCACGTTTCCATATTTCGTGAACTGGCCCTGCATTGGAGGCCAGTGAGCAGAAGTATCAACGCTGGCATAATCGTACGTCTCGGGACCATATTCAGGATCCGGAGTCATCGCGGAGAAACCTCGGTATCGCAGATCGGCAGAACTCAGATTCAGCGGAGTCACAAGATACTCGGCTTCCGGATCGTCGATCGTAAAGAAGGCATGGTCCCAGTAGATCTCTGCGGTGGTTCGGATTTGAAGACGGCGATCGTCTGAACGGAAGACGTTGGTCAGATCCACTGCAATCGTCTTTGTTTTACCTCCGGGAAATCCCATGTAGGGAATCGCTTCACACCATTGACCATCCGCATCAGGCACCCACAGCGATGGTGGCATCGGCCCTTTCAGTTCCCGGCTTTGTCCCAGAGCGACGTTGATCGATGTGTCAGTCGGATAAATCCACCCTGCCAGAAACAACATGATTCGAGCGGGATCTTCGAGGTGCCCAGGATCCAATTCAAGAACGTGCTCTTCCGTCAATCCCTGGCGAAGTTTCTGATCAAACGCCTTAAGATACTTCCCGTCCCGATGTCGAATTCGCTCCAGCACGTCGCGACCTTTTTGATCCACGGCCGAAACCGGCGCTCGTGGCTTACGGACTGTATGAATACGGAATGCCGCAATTTCCGCAGGTCCCACCTTTTCATTGGAATAGATCTCAGTATCTGCAGGATGATCAACAGCCAACAAGCGAATTTGATCAAAGTAGGCGGCTTCCCAAAGCTCCTCCGTCACCTGAAGTTGGTAGTGACCATCTTTTTCCTGCAAGTTCTCTCCCGCGATTCGCAGATATTCCCAGTTCCTTGCTGGCGCATAAACACCTTCGGCAAACTGCAGTCCCAGCGGTGCCGACCAGAGCAGGTCCGTGTAGAACTCAAACTCAGAACCATTCCATGTGTATAAGTACGGGCACGAACCTTTCAACGTCTGGCGTTCGCAAATCTGCAGCTCCGGTGTCGGATGGATGATGTTCGCCGGAACGCCGTTGGTCCATAAGACGCGCACGAGATCGGGCTTCTGCTTACCAAGGCCGAAATGCATCATTGAGTTCTCTGCGACCTGCGACTGGTATCGTTGTCCTGACCGAAGCTCAAGAACACTACCCGCACCATAGTGATTGACACGCCCGCTCGCCGAGACCTGCCCGCCCTTCTCCTGTTCGGCTCGCAGCGAAACATTCAGCCACGAATTCTGATTGCCGCCCTGATTCTTTAACAGAGTGATTCCGTCGCTTTGGGTTAGAAACAGATCAAGGTCACCATCGCGATCGATGTCTGTCGATCGACATACCCGAATCTCGCCTGGCAATTCCTTCGGCTTGAGCAAATGAGACACGTCGCGAAATTGGTCATCAGGTTCGCCGCGGAACAGTCGAGCTTCGTTGCCCGACCAGGTCACAACATCTGTCCATCCGTCGTTGTCGTAATCCCATTTCATCAGTCCATTCGCAGGAACGTTCGTAATCTGTTGTGCGCTTTCACATCTTACAAGACCCATTTGGGGACAAATCGTCGGCATCAGAAAAGCGCCGCGTGGTCCCGCAAACAACAGATTCCATGATCGTTGAGGATTGCTGCCAAATGCGGTGAGGCTGTTTGCTGCGACTGACGACTGATCACTTTCCGGCAGCGTTAGCCACCGAAATCGACCATGCCCGATGTTTTCCAGATAGCCCAGCGGCTGGCTCTGCGATCCGACCAGAATGTCAGTGTCGATGTCCTGATCAATGTCTATTGCTGACATCGAGGTAACCTTCAGCGCTGCCGGCGGAATCTGCGAGTTCCCGGTGATGTCAATAAATGTCAAATCACCGCGCCCGGTCCAAACCGAAATCCCCGTGCTGCTTGATATCGCAAGATCCAGATCCCCATCGTGGTCCAGATCCGATGCGATCACCGCCATGACACCGCGCAGATTCGAGAACGCTTCTCCCTGCGTGACCGCGGCCAGTTCCCGCTGCGAGTTTGCCGCCACAATCCGATTCTCGAGGACAGTGACACCCTGCGCGCCGTACAGCACCATGTCGAGGTCCGCTTCGTGGCACACGGGTTCAAGCGTAGACGAATTCGAAACAGGTTCAGCCAACTTAGGTCGGTCAACCAAATCCTGATCCAGATCGGCAAGAATGGCACCAGAGAGTGAACTCTTAGTCGCGAATTCAGACAACACATTCCATTCCGGCGATTCGTTGTGCTGTTTCAAAATCGTCACTCCCTGATCGTGAACAACAATCACTTCCGGAATTGCGTCAAGATCCATGTCGGCAAGTTCGCCGGAGACAATTCCTGTCAGCGGGCGATCAGGACAAGTCACCTGAGAAAACAAAAACTCAACGTCAATGGTCGATGACTGGTCGGAAACACGAATTCCACGCGCTGGATCCGCCTTGTGATCTTCAGTCCCGCCGGTGTCACTTAACGGCGGAAAGTCACGCAGAACAAATTCCATCGCGTGTTTTTGGATTCGCATTCGATCACTTTGGGTCGCTGGCTGTGGTCGAAGCACATTGCTGAGAATTCTCACGGAGTTCATCGCCGCCGGCCATTCGCGACGTGACACCGCTGCCGTGGCCTGGTCCAGAAGTCCAGGCAATTCGATCTGGTTCTGCATTCGCACCGAGTCCGTCAGCCACTTCAATTTTTCATAAGCGTCCTTCAGCGTCGTTTCGATTTGCGTGTCGTGGGACTTAGCCTGCGCCAGCAAAAGTTCTGTCAGCAGAAACAAGTTGTTCGGCTCAATTCCAAACGCGCGGTCGAGAGCCTGACGCCCGTCGTTCTGCTGTGAATCTGTAGTGCCCTGAGACGCCTGAAACGCTTCCCAGAGAAACGAGGGATCGTCCGGGGATAATTCCACCGCCCGCTGAAATTCCGACACAGCCGCTTCCGAATTCCCGGCCAGTTTTGCTGTTCGACCCGCCAGGACATGCGTCACCGCAGATCCAACGTCTTTCTTAAGCAATTGATCCACAGCTTGCTGAACAGGAACGAGATCCATCAGCCCGGATTCCTGAGCCAGCAAGCGAGCGATGGTCAGGTTTCTTATCGCGAGAGTCTCATCAGGAAGCAATGCCGCAATCGCCGAGAACTTTTTTTCGGCCTCCAAAAATTGTCCATTTTCCAGCAATCCGACCGCAAGATTTTTCTCGATCTCTGTCTGATTCTGCAGGTCTCGGTTGAGCACTGAAAATCGACCGGAGACTGCCATGTCCGGCTCCGTTCTGACCATCAGCCATGTTGCTGGAACGATCATGATCAGAATAAGGGTCGATACAGTGACTACCAGCAGCATTTTTCGCGATGGGCGTCGATGGGAGTTTCCAGCCATGAATCATGTGACTTCTAAAGTTTGGGCTGTCCGCCGAGATCGATTGTGTTACCTGCGAAGCACGCCATTCCAGTGCATGGTTCACAAAATCTGCTTCCAGGTGCTATCTGCGTTCGCCCTGAATCTGCGGGAGTAATATATTCCCACAGATTCAGAACCACCACTGATTCGTGTTTTGCGAGGATAACTTTGAAATTCGGATTTTGACACCCCGGCATGTTGGCACTGTTCGCTGCAGAAATTTCCTGCAATCTTCGACGGCTTGAATCTCATCGGCCACATAGTGATACTTCACTGGCACAGCATTCAGATTGGCTGTCATCCACGCCCTCGTAGCTCAGCAGGATAGAGCGGCGCTTTCCTAAAGCGCAGGCCACAGGTTCGAATCCTGTCGGGGGTAGTTTGTACTGCATGCGGCTCAGATTGAGGAAAGCCTCAATCTCGTTGTTTCCAGTACACAGACGCCAGCAGACAAAATTTGGCTCCATGCCGTGTGGACACCTTCGGAAGGTCCCTGTATCTGCTGGCTTTTTCATGCGCGTGACTCAGCCGAGAGGGAAGCTCGAAATCAAAACTCACGCAGGAGCAGTTTCTGCATTAAGCAGGATATAGGACTGCGTCATCTTTCCGGCCTTCGTGATTCGTGTTTCCTGCAAACTCGCGATGCATTTCTTGTTGGTCAGCGAGTCAATTCTGTCCAGGTCTTCTTCCGTAAATGCGTCCGCTACGGTCCCTGTCAGAAGAACGCCGCCTTCCAGCACGAGATCGAAATAGCCAGACTCGCGTGTGAGGCCGCGAAAAGTCCCGGTCTTTTCAACTTCCTCTTGAACAATTGTTCGTTCCAATCGCTCAACCGTGCTCATAGCTTGTTCGGCCGTAACTGTTCGAGATCGGCTACCCGGCATTGCAAGCCTTAACTCGGCTTTGTTGTTTGCCAATGTACGGAAGAAACGAGTCAGCGGCTGGAGAACTTTTGCCGGTATGCTCTCGATGAGCGTGTCGGCATTATCAGATTCGACCGCCAGCAGAAGGGCTTCCGAAATATTTTGAAGCGATGAACGATGCACTTCGAGCAACGCATGGTCTTCCTGCAACTGCGGAGTAAACTCGAGTCCAAACGATCCACGCGGAGTTCCTGTCAGCAGTAACGCTGGGACCGCTGATCCCTTTTGCCGTCGTTGTCGCCCTGCCGCCTTTGCTGCGAGACGTTCATCGTGCATCGCCTGTTCGACAAACATCTTCTCGTAGTGAACCAATGCCTCTCCGGCCAGCGTAGGGCGAATTCCCGTGGAGCCTACCACGGCGGAACCCCGGAAGAAGATCGCTGCGCGCGGCAGCTCAGGCGTCACGGGAGGAAACAATGTTCCTTCGGGGGCCTGGGCTTGCAATGTCTTCCTGGTGGCGCGCAGTCACTGCTCAAGCTGTGGTGCCAGCACAGGATCGTCTTTTGCTTCCTCAAGCATGTGCTCAAGGTCGATCTCCTGAGTTTTCAGGAATGTCGTTTGATCGTTCATGACTGAGGCCTACAGGTAACTTTTCGCAACAGAATGGTCAGCAATATCTATCAGTGGAACCGTGAGCATTCCCTTCCAAATTCCATCTCGACGATGTGAAAACAAACCAAACCAGTATCTCGTCGAATCGACTACGAGGCGCGGTGAGGAGTACAGCGGTACGATAAAATGATCCGTATGGAACGTGCTCTTCACTGAAACGCTGTCCAACAAATTTGTTGGTGCCTGCAATCTGCCAGCCACCACAACCGGATCATCCGGAATTTCGATGAATGTCACAATGTCGATGTCGCCCGGCGGGCGACCTTCAGTGAGTTCAATGTCTTCCAGAAAACTCCCGTCAATCCATTGAAACCCCACGATTCCGCGTGAAATCAATTCTTCACGCAAGGACAGAAACCCCTGAAGGATACGCTTTCCTTCTGGGGAAGTCGCGAACCGGCGGCAGATTTCCACCGCGGTGGTCGGATAAGGCGACATATCCGCCCGTTTTCGGGGATCTCCCAAATGCGGTGGCAACGTATTGTAGATGGCGACAAATGGGGGGATTGGCATATATCGCAGCTTTCGTTGAATTTCTCTGTCAATGCTGCAGCAGGTGATGGACGGCGGCGGAGAGGAGTTGGGTGGTGGTGGATTCGGCTTGGGTGAGTTTGGCTTCCAGGGCGTCGCACAGGGACAGCAGCTCGGTGACCTTGGTGACGATTCGCTGTTGCTTGGCGAGCGGAGGGATCGGAATTGCGAATCCCTTGATGTCGCCCATTGAAATATTGTCGTTGGTGGAGTTCTTCGCCTTCCGAATTACCTGTTGGGTCATTTCGGATCGTATCACGATGTCGATGTAGTGAGGATTCGCGGCTTCGAAAACATTGATCGTGGCGACTCGCTGATTCACAACCATCGGCTCAGGTAGTGACTTGACCAAGTAACTTTTGCCAACGGTTCCACCTGTCATCGCCATCAAGATGTTGCTTGGCGCGAGGCTGAATCTTTGCAGATCTGGTGTGAACAAATGCCGAACAACTTTGTGATTCTTAAAACCGAACTCATCGAAGTCGGAGATTCGAACAACTCTTGTTCCGTCATCTGTGTAGTCCGAACTCTTGAACGCAAATCCTCCGTTGATATCTGCAAGTTGGCTCAGTCGGGTCCAACTCCATCCATCGGGAATCTCAAACGAGGATTGGGCAATGAGCTCCTCATCCGGCACACTCAGGTCACTCGCCGGTTCATCATCCGGATCCTGCGGCACCAGTTGTCCCTGGACGGCGAGTTGGAGGATGGTTTGGCGGAGTTGGGGGATGGTGGTGGGGGTGTCGAAGAGGCGGTCGAAGTGGTTGCGGAGGCGGTTTGTGTGGGTGGTGAATTCGGCGGGGTCGCAACAGGTGACGAGGCGGTCGAGCGTCGCTCCGACCAGCCGCTGCCGTTTCTCACGCTGTGCCGCCTGACGGGCCGCCAACTCGTCACACAGCCCCAGCAACTGGTCCAACTTCTCCACAATCCGCCGCTGCTCGGCGAGGAGTGGAAGAGGAACTCCAAGCTGTCGGGAACGGCTGATGTATAGGCACGGCTGAGCAGACTGCTTCACGCTACGCCAAATCTGTTGCTGCCCAAATGGCGACCGGAGCAACAATGCCAAATACTCCGAGATGATGAGAGTTTGAATTGGTCAAAACAGCGCGACGCTTCGCACGATAACAAATGATTGGGGGTGATTCAGAACGGTCAGCCGTCCAATAGTTGCGCCGACGCAAACCATCAATATGTCATTGTGTGACGGTTGACATCGACGCCAGCATTTCTCGGCAGTGGCACGAGTAATGAAGTCTGTCGTCTGCAGATCGATGAACCCGTCACGGACGTTCTTTGCAGTCGCAAGCGGAATCTCACCATCTGGCGTCCGGGGTGGAGTGATGTGTTCGCCATCAGTGATTTGGCTACAGACTTCGTCCAAAGTGGAAGCGGCCCAACTTTCTGGCAAATCACCGGGCCATGAGCTATCGTCGATGAGTTCTGCACAGGTACGGCGATTTGGAGGTGGCGCGGCGTTTGAGCTGGAATCAACTGATGGATCCAAGAGGTTCACAGATGCTGATCCGTCGTTTTCATCCTGTGGTACAAGTCTCCCTGGGATCGCAAGTTGCAGGATTAGTCCCCTCAGTTTTTGAACGCCGTCCGGCGCATCGGCAAACGTCGCGAAGTGTTCGCAGAAAGTCTCGGCGTTCATCGCGTCGATCCTTCCAGTGCCTGGAACAACTTACGCCTCAGGTGGCCGTGATGTGAGAAAGACGATGAATTGCTATCCGGTGATAGTGGAGCCCGGGCGAGCCGAAATTGCTCGACCGTGCGAACGACCCTCCATAGAGCGGCACGATCGTGTAAACCACCGCGAATGCCGGGGAATCTACACGAGGCATAAGTCGTTTCAATACAGAGGGTTGCGTCGAATTCACTGAAGATGAATTGTGTAGAACGGTTGCTAGTTCTCATCTTTTTTTTCCCGTTTACACGATCGCCATGCGCTCGTTGATCCACTGCCAACCTTCTCAACCAAACTGTTACGACGCATCTCCTGAAGCAGGTTTGGCACAAAGTACTCTTTCTGCTGCAGAGTCCGCGTATCCGACAGCTTATCGAGCAGGAGTTCACGAATGTCGTCTTTGGTCGCAGTTTCCTGAAGGTTCAGCAGTTCCATGATCTGCTCGCGGCACCATTTCTTGTTCATTCCCCGTTTTCGCAAATAGCCAGCGGCCGTCTGTGTAATGGCCGCAACCTCTGCGGAGACGTGCAGGCTGGGGCGACGGCCTTCGATCAATCCCCGGCGCTTGAGCGACTTAAATTCCGCGTCTGAGACTTCAATTCCTTTTTGAACTCGATCAAGTGCGACGACATCCATCAGGTCCAGGTCGGTTCGCATGATTAACGCCCAAGTGTATTTCTCGTCGAGTATCCGGCCGTGCAGTTTGACGGTCACTCCGTTAGGTTGCGACAGATCGTAATCGGGCAATGGGAAGAAACGCTTCTTCTGCGTGATGAACATCTTTCGAATGCCACTGCCTACGGTATCGATCATCTTGAAGTGAACCGTGGCGTCGGCAAGGCAACGATTTCGGTATGTCTCGGAAGGTTGTTCCATGACCAGATTGCGATCCATGTCCTTCTGGTTGTAGATGCGATCTTCGATCACGTTTCCGTGCTTATCGACCTGACCGGCTTGCGGACGTCAGCGCAGGCACGACGTATTTCGTGCAAATGTCACGTTCGGTGAGAGATTTTTCGTTCATTGGCCCGGACGAGAAAGCGTTGTGAGAGATTTGGACGGCTCCCAGTTTGGCACCAGGTAAGACGTCCGTCAGTCAAACGCACGAAACATCGGGATTCCAGATTCAAGTTGAGAGGCTGTCGATTCCTTCCACCTGGTGGCCACTTGTGTGCAAATTTTGCTATCATTCTGGGGCGTTTTTGATTGCCATGTCGTAAGGTGCGTGAAGCAACGCGGAACGCACAACGGGGAAATGTTCGATGGCACGTTTCGCTCCGCTTCTCGCGATCACCGCACTCTGGATGCTGCTGTCACATCCACTCGTCGCAGCAGACAGGCTGTTGTCGCCGCGCAATCTGGAAGTGCCGTTTCCGTATCTGGTCGGCGAAACACGAGCATGGCCAATTTTGGAGCAAGCCCTGCCAGACGCAGCACTGGTTGAGACGATCATCCGCGATGGTGATGCGGTGCTGAACAACGAACAACTGGCATCCTTCGGATTGCAAGTGTCGGTCACACCCGGCGGTCGGCTGCAAGTCATTGCGACACCAGTAGCAACAAAAAGCCTTCGAATTGAAATCACAATCAAACCACCGAATGGGGCTGAAGAAAAACAGACGATTGAAATCCGGCCAGCCCCGCCCGATCGTCCGATTACTTACTACGCTGACTTCGGTGACGATATGATCCGCATCTTTATGGACTCCACGTCCGGCAAGTTCAGCCCACCGACGAAAAACGGATTCGATCAGTATTTTCGCCGACTGCAGGCACATGGGACTCGGAGACTCATCGTCTGGCTCAGCCCGTTTCCGTACATCGCGGACCGCGCGAACTATGAACCCGAAGACTGGCAGCGCTACGAGGGGCAAGCGCGGGCGATTTTGGACGATGAAGCTCTGACAAAAGTGCTCGACGCCCGCACGGGATTTGCCTCATGGAGCTGGCTGCGGTATCTGCTGGCGGCGAGGTTGAACCCGGACTTCGGTCGCATGTTGGGACAAAGCGCAGAAGAACATGGAATCCGATTGATCGTCTGCTATCGACCCTTCGAAGCGGCATTAACGAAGTACTATGAAGTCCCGGCATTTGACGCAGACGGCACGTACCTGTGGGGCTTTCTACCGCTCGCATCACCCACCATCAACTACCACCCAGACGAGGTTGGCTGGCGACATTATCGCGACGTGCTCCGCGAAGCAGGACAGGAAGATGCGGCAGAACTCACAACAATTGAACTGCCCGGTGTCACGGATGCCGCGAACTTTACGGACCGACCAGGATTCCGAATCACCGCCTCACCCGTACCGCCGCTTTCTGACGACTCCTTCGTCCTCGTGCGTGATTCCTCCGGCCAGTTCAATCTGCGTGCCTTTGCGACGATCCGCGAGGCAGCCGAGAGCAAACAAATCTCGCTCGGAGATGTTCAAGTAAAATCTACGCCTGAAGGTCTGCGGCTGACGGGGATTTCGATACCACGCGGCAATCGTTATCTGATTGTTGCATGGACTGGCGACGGTTCTGGTCCTGATCTGTCGGCATTAGCACCGGTCGTACTGAAAGCCAAAGCAGGCAATCGACTGGGCCGCGAAACCACTTATTTTGCGCAGGGCGATCGGACTGATCTGTCTCGAGTCGCTGGTATTACGGCCACCGGCGAATATTGGGCAGAGTTCCAGGCGAGCGAAGCCAGTCAAAGAACAAACGCGGCTGGCCCGGATCGGCTGACACTCGCCGGACGTCAACTTGTCATTGATCTCGGTGCAGAGTCAACGGTTGAGATGATTGATTTCAATCAACCGCTGGCTCGTCAGAACGCCGTGCGTGAAATTGCCACTGTGCTGCAACAGCCTGGCTTTGACGACATTTTGCTCAACACCCGGTCGCACGTCGATCTGCCAGTGTCACTTGCCGACGGTGAACAGGGAGTGCGGCCTGTTGGAATGTATTGGCACGAACGACGCGGACCGCGAATGCATCTGGGACTCGATAAGGCCTATCTGCCGCGTTCGGACTCGAGCGTCGCACTGGTCCGGGAACTGATGACAAAACCAGAAGGCATCGAACAAATCACCACATGGCAACCGCATGAATGGCAGGATCAGTGCCAAACTCTGGATGGTCCTCGCTGGCGTTACGCACGAAATCGAGGCACCGCCGACGGACTGCGATTGTTGCTCGAAGATCTCCAGCAAGCGTTGCCCGGCGTCCGTACTCGGATGCTGATACCGCCCTGCGAGGCAACGGTCAACAGGATCGCAGCGGGACTTGACGCTTTGCCGCAGCCGGACGGTACGCCGTACGGTCGCGGGTATTACTACAAGCTCTGGCCGAGCAACAATCATATCCCGGCGATTGGCGAAGGAGCGGCATTGATCGATCTGCAGGGTCTGTCGGTCGAACCGGCGTTCTTTGGAAGTGGCGGTTATCTGCCAGGCATGAGTCCTTTTGAACTCTACGTGCGCGAATGCAGTACCGATCTTGCCACCAATCGTGGGTCAGAATTCCACGGCCCGCGAAGTTATTTCTTCGAAGCTCAGAATACACTGCGTGCCACCGATCTCGCAGCCGCTCGGCGCGAACGCGAAGAGATGATCTGTCACCTGCTGTCACAGCGCGACGAAATCGGCGAGGTCATTTTATACGAAGCCGCCGATTGGCTATACTTTATGCCTCTCTCAGATCCTGATCTTTGCGGCCACGGTTTTGTGGACCGCTGTTTTGGTTTTGGAAAAGGGGTCAGG
>Ga0105047_10003920_pt1 | contig 26091 bp, 22 predicted proteins | sample MAT04_FD_78384 | JGI IMG/M metagenome (GOLD analysis project Ga0105047, IMG submission 78384) | Freshwater microbial communities from Lake Fryxell liftoff mats and glacier meltwater in Antarctica - MAT-04 (megahit assembly) | ecosystem: Environmental > Aquatic > Freshwater > Ice > Liftoff...
CGCAATTGCCCTCTTCTTGCTCATCAATCTGCTGGCGATGCGGGAGCCCACCAAGCTCGCAGCGCCACCCAAGCGTGCATCGACGGTGATCCTCAACGTGACCATCGTTGATTCTTCAGCGGGTGGTCGTCTTCAGCCCAATCAGATGGTCGAAATGGAGGACGGCTATATCCGATTTATCGGAGAATCCGGCAGCAAGCCGGTTTCGGAAAGCGCTACAGTTATTTCTGGAAGCGGAAAGTATTTAATTCCTGGGCTGTGGGATGCGCATATTCACACCCTGCGCTTGTCGCCCCAGCTGCATTTCCCGCTCCTGATCGCCAACGGCATCACCAGTGTGCGGGACATGGGCGATGCGTGCTCGTGGTCGTCTTCGCTTGATTGCGTCTCAGATTATCGAAATTGGATGCAGCAAATTGAAGCAGGCGTGATTGTTGGCCCGCGGATTGTTCAATCGATCAGCTACCACCTGGAGGATTTGCCGGAAACGTCGGGCGAGCTGGCGCAGCTGATAGCGGACTTAAAAAGCAAGGGCGAACCCTTTCTCAAGCTGCAGCTGGATGATCAACTGCCCAGTGCGCAGTTTGAACAGGTCATGCAGGCTGCAAAAGAAGAGGGTCTAGTCGTTTCAGGTCATCTGCCGTTTGCTGCCAACCTGGCGGGCTCAAGCTACGCGCTCGGCAGCCTGGAGCATGATCTCTATCTTCTCGCGCAGTGCGCTGATGCAGGCAAGACATTTGATGGAAAAAACAGCGCGAAGCCTGCATTGCTCTCAACTTTCAACAACGATAAGTGCGCAATGTTGCTGGCTGACTTTGTCAAAAAGAATACGGCATATGTCCCAACGCATATTGCGTCAACCGGCCAAGATTATCGCTACGCCGTTGGGCTGCCTGAGGCGGAGATTGCCCTCGCCAATCAGTACGTTGTTGCGCCGCAGCGCTGGATTCGGGCGCTGCTGCGAATGGCGGGTGAGGTGAGTTTAGATGAGAAAAAAATCCTGATCGAGATGCATTCAAGAGCACTTAAAATCACCCTGCTCGCCAAGCAAGCGGGCGTGAAAGTGTTGGCAGGTAGCGACGCGCTGGATGGCGACGTTATTCACGGCTTTAGCCTGCATGCTGAGCTTAAAAACCTCGTGCGCGCCGGATTGAGCCCAGCCGATGCGCTAAACGCCGCAACAATCGAACCTGCCCGGCACCTTGGTCTTGATAAAAAGTTGGGCTCAATTGCGGTGGGCAAACTCGCAGACCTGGTATTGCTAGACGCCAATCCACTGGATGACATTGAGAATACCCAGAGAATTAGCGCTGTTTTCTCCGCTGGCCGCGTCTATGAAAAGGCGGAAACTGATGCTGCGCTGGCCTACGCTGCCGAACAGGCGCAATCGCTGACGATCATAAGTCGGTTTCTGCGCGGAATATGGTATTCACCACCCGGTGCGGGCAGCAGCCATTAGAGCACCAGGCGCAGTTTTTTGTGAATTCGCCGGGTGATGCCCCAGACGACCGCCAGCACCAGTGGAATTAAAGCGCCGACCGCAATCTCGGGATTTATCGCAGCGCCGCCGGCGTTAAGCGCTTTGGCGCCATACAGCAGCAGGCTGGCGACGTAGTACGAAATCGCCGCGATCGACAGGCCCTCGACCGTCGCCTGCATGCGCAGCTGCAGCGCTTGCCCGCGCGTCAATTTTTCCAGCAGCTGTTGGTTTTGGGCTTCGGTCGCAATGTCTACGCGCGTGCGCAGCAGCGCGCTGGCGCGCGAGACCCGCTGGGAGAGCGAAGCGAGACGCTCTTCTATCGCAACAACCGTGGCAATCGCAGGGGCTAAGCGGCGCTGCATAAAGTTACCCAATGTTTGGGTGCCGGGAATCGCCTGCTCGCGCAATTCGGCGCTGCGCTGCAAGACCAGCGCGTGGTAAGCGCGGGTGGCGGAAAAGTGATACACGTTCTCGGCCGTCGCACGCTCCACGCGCGCGGCCAGCGAAACCAGCGTGTCGAGCAAATCTTGGTCTGACGCCAATTTGCTTTCTAGCTGCGCCGTAATATCAGCCAACTCTTGATCGGCACGGCTCAGCATCGGCCAAAGCTGCTTGGCCACAGAAAACCCAAGCAGCGAGAGGATCCGGTAGGTTTCAAGCTCCAGCAGGCGCTGGGTGATGCGCCCAGCGCGAGTGGCTGCGGTTGCATGCGGCGCGATAACCAAAATGTGCTCAAAGCCGCTCGGACGCAGCATGAAATCAGTGACCGATATGGAGTGTCCGGTTGCGCCCATGACCGAAGCCAGCAAGGGGTGCTCGCCGAACCACGCCCGCGACTGTTCGAGACACCCGGTCGGGTTGCTTAAATCACTTTGCAGAAAGGCGAGCTTGATGGCGGCGATGGTTTGCCCCGGCAAATTGCGCAGCCATTCGGGCGCAATCCGCAGCGCCGACATCAGGTTGGGGTCGCTTGACGCCAGCGAAACGCTTTCTGCCAGTGGCTGCACGATCGTGTAGCGCGTGAACTCGGTGTGGCGCTCCCAAGTCACGGAAAAACCATCCAGGTGCAGGCGCAAAAAATTGCCGGCTAAGCGCTCAACTTCAAGCGTGCCGAGCCCCGGCAGCAGGCGCAAATGCTGGCACTCTTGTTCACGGCTAACGTGTTCGTTGAGCAGCGCGATATAGACCACCAGCGCCGGCAGGCGGATCGCGACCGTTGGTCGAGCGTGAACCTCGTTGTGCGCGATTGCTCTTTGCTCGGCGTCTTGAGGCAGCACCCGCAGCAGCGATTCCGGCGCTGACAGCGGTGCGTCGTCGGTCGTACCAGGCACACGCACTTTGGCCCCAGACAGTGTGGATAGGTTTGTCACGCTGGTCTTGATGTCGCTGAATAGATGCCGCGAACAATATCGGGCGAGCGTCGCGACTGGCGTGAAAGCCACTTCGGTTATTGCGCTTTGCGCTGCTCAAGAACGGCATCCTTAACGGCTAACGCAGGGAGCCGACTTTAGTCCTCACTGCCGTCCATCGTATCGTCGCCGCTGAAAATCGTCTGGGCCAGCGGTTTGGTTACTAACGTTCGAGCTTGGGTGGGTTTAGGGCGATGCCTGCAAGCGGCGTTGGCAGGAGCGGCGAATTTCCTTGGATGTCTAGGTGTCCTGGCTTCTGCTGTGCTAACTCAAGGTCTCCTAAGTGCAGGGTCGATGAGCGCTTGAAGGCGCTCAGTTGTCTTTTTTCAGACCTTGCGCAGCACCAAATTGAACTGCCCTTTCGGTATGCCCGACGCTTCGCCAGCGATTTTGTTGAAAGCAACCACCAAGCTCCCGCGTTGCGCCTCCGGCACCGACAGCAGCAAGCGATCCACATCGTTAAGCTTATGACCGCCAAAGTACATCTGCGTGGTCAGCTCGTAGTAGCCGCGCAGCGCCACTTTGAAATGGATGTGCGGTGGTCGCGACCAGTCGTTGGAAACTGCGTAGGCGCCTGGTTTAATGGTGCGGAAGCGGTAGCGGCCTTGAGCGTCGGTACGAAATTGCGACCATCCTTGAAAGTGCGGATCGATTGCTGCAGAACTTGAATCGGCTTCGTGCGCATAGCGGCCGTGATGATTGGCCTGCCAAACATCTATTAAGGCATTGCCGACCGGCGCGCCTTTCTCGTCGACCACCTGCCCATGCACATCGACAACTTCACCCAACGCACGCTCGCTGTGGCCCTCAACAATGGTCATGTCGAGGTCTTTGTCGGCTTGGTCGATTTTAGGGAAAAACGGGCCTTTCGTTTGCGCGGGGGTGACGGCCATCGCCCATTGACCGGTGCCGCACAAAACCAATGCTCCAAATGCCGTTTGGATTGACGTGCGGCGCTTCATCTTCATTGAATTTGCTCCCAAAGCAGATTGATCACAGCCAGAAGGGCCATGCAAATCGGCGCGATGTGTGAACACCTCGCCAGCCAGCCGCACCAGTGCATTTACCTTAATCGTCGCTGCCTTGTGCGGCTTCGGCCCGACGATCGGTTCGAACTCAAGCTTACCCATTCCGCGCGTGCCGGTGTAGCACAAGCGCTCGATGGCGCCGAAGCGGTTCGCGGTGCGGCCCTGGGTGGCAAGCCAAGCGTCGATCAGCGCGTTGCCAAATTTGTCTGGCAGTGAATCTGCGAGCAAGCCCGGCAGACCGTAAAACGTATTGAGCGGGAGTGCCGGAAACGCGCAGACCCGCTCGCTTAATGGCATTACCAGCGGTGCGAGCTTGATGCCGCTCGCGGCAAACTCGCGGTCGTATTGAAACGCCGCAAAATCGCGCCCTTCTTGCAGCGACACCGCGCCGATGGTTCGCCCCCACAGCCGGACTTTCGCGATCACGCGGGCTCACCCCACGTCCATTTTTGCGGCTCCGCGGACTTGGCTTTGCGACCGCTGGCGCGCTGGCGTTTGCGGCCTTGCTGATCCACCTGCGCCATTGGGCTCAAAGTGGTCTCGGGGATCAAGGTCTCGAAATGCTTGTCGCCTTTGGTGAGGACTGGTTTCGGGACAGCGCTTTTATTCGCCGATTACTGCGAATTAAGCTGGAACTGGTCATCGGTAAGGCCGCGCGTTCGATGATGGATTCGTTGAGCTGGCCCCGCATCGGCGCGGTTGACGTATGGATGAATACACAGCCTGATGGAGCCCACCATGAATCGCTTTTTTCTCACGCTCGCGCTTGGCATTTTGTGCCTGCAGGGATCACTTCAGCATGCGCAGGCGCAGGGCGCCCAAGCCGCGAAACCCGGCACCGCGCAATCACCCGAGAACCTCGCCGCGGCGTCGCCGTCTCAAGCGGGTGTGGCGCCGGTTTGGGAGAATTTTGCACCGCGCTATCAGGCGCACATCTGCCCCTTCCATGGCGAGGCGAAGTACGACGAGGACATCATTGAGTGCGGTTCGGTGCTGGTTCCTGAAAACCGCACCAACCCAAGCAGCCGCCTGATCCGGCTCTCGCTTATGCAGGTGAAATCAAGCAGCGCCAATCCGCCTGGGGGTACGGTTGTGCGGCTTGAGGGTGGGCCTGGCGTCAACAGCGTTACAAGCGGACGCGCGGAAACTTACAGCCGACCCGGAACCGCGACACTGCGCGCAGTCGCCAATTACGTTTTCTTCGACCAGCGCGGCATAGGCTATTCGGAGCCCGCTTTTTGTCGGGCGGTGCCCTCAGGCTTTGCACAGGGCGAAGCGATGGGCGACAAGGCGGACGCACTAGGCCAGGGGGCGATGCGCCGCTGCCTTGAGGAGGCGCGTGCCCAGGGCGTCCAGCTCAACGCCTACAGCAATTGGGAAAACGCGCTCGACGTGCGCGACCTGCGCCGGGCGCTCGGGCTCAAGCAATGGACCATTTTTGGCATCAGCTACGGTACCCAGTTAGGCCAAGGGGTAATGCTGGTTGACCGCGAAGGCACCCGCGCCGCTATCTTGGACAGCGTCTCCCCGGCGGAACTCGTTACTTATTCGCCGAATGCGGCGGCGGCTAACTTTCGCAACTCGCTTGATGCGCTGGCCGATGCGTGCCGCGCCCAGAGCGCCTGCGCCAAAGCCTATCCCGACCTTCGCGGGCGTTTTTACGACGTCATCCGCGCCTACGGCAAGCAGCCGCTGGTCATCGACGGGGTTTCCCAGTCGATCAGCATGACGGGCCGGATAGTGGCCAATGACAAGGCCGTCGCCGTCTTTATCTTCCAGCTGCTTTTCAACAGGGCCGCTTACCAGGATCTACCCGTCTTGCTTGACGCGCTGGAAAAGCGCGACGTTGACGCCTTGCGCTCCTATGTTGAAGCCAACCCGTATCAGCTCAACCACCGCTTGGGCGCAGGTATGGCTGTCGCCATCAATTGCCAGTCAGGGCGGCTGGATCGCGCGTCCGGCTTAGGGGCCGACCCGGAGATTGCCGAGACGGCAAAATGGTTCGGTGCTGACAGCAGTCTTGCCCCAAGAGCGCTCTGCGACCTGTTCGATCTTAAATCTCCCGATGTAACGGCAAATCCCCTCACCTCCGACATTCCCACACTGGTGATCGCAGGGGGCACCGATACCGTTACGCCCGCCGCCGATGCGCGCTCGATCCTGAGCGGCTTGCCGCGTGCGACCTATGTGGAGTTTCCCTTCACCGGCCACGCTGCGGCTTTGACCAGCGGCGACTGCGGCAGAGCGATTCTCACGGCTTTCATTGCTGATCCCGAGCCTAAGCCCGACATCGGCTGCGCCAAAGACATTAAGGCGCCGACTTTCCTCACTTCCTGGCGCGCGACGCCGAAAGCTTTTCATTTCCTCACTTCGGTGCAGGAGGGCGCGCGTCCGCTCCTGCCGATTGCAGTGATTGTCGGGCTGGTTTTTGCCCTGATCGCCTATCCGCTCGCGGCAATCGGGCGGCGCCTCGACCTTAAGTCGGGCTTAGAGCGCAAGTCTTGGCGGACGCTGCGGCTGGTCAGCTGGACTGGGGCACTGCTGGCGCTTGGCGCGCTGGCGCTGGCGGGCATGCTGATCATGAACTGGAGCACCAATCACATGCTCGCCGTGCCGCTGGGGCTGCCTGAGTCGATCGCGTTTGCGGGCTTTCTCGCGCTCGCCGGCATGCTGGTCGCCGGCTATGCCGCGGTTAGGGCGTGGATGGGACGAAAAGGCGGCGCGATGCCGGTGGGCACACTCGTTGGAACAACCATCGTCGCCCTGTGTGCGCTGGGTGCGCTGGTGTTCCTGTTTTCGATCGGCAGCGGGCCGATTGTGATTTGATTGGGGAGACAGCGGCGCGTTCCTGCCGTCGGCGTGCACGTATAACACCTCGCCAAGCGCAACCAGCGCCGTGCCTTTGGCGCGCCACACATTCAGCCAACGCCGCGCCGCAGCGTGACCGATTCGCACTGGCTGTGGGCGCGCAGCAGGTCGAAATGTTCGGCGAGCAGATCGACCATCCGGCTGGCGCGCTCAGGTGCCTGTTCGATCAATTCCTGCAATGAAGTGAGGGTGTTCATCCTGGCCACCAGCGCAGTCAATGGACGCGCCTGCGCTTGCGCTTTCCAGTGCGGCAACAGGACCGCCAGAGCCAGCAGCACGCCGTCCAGTTGAACGGTCCAACTGCGCACGTCAAAGCTTTGGATCAACGATTGCAGGAGCAACAGGCCCACCCAAGCAAGCAGCAGCAGCGAGCGCAGCACGCCGCGCATCGTTGGGCCGCGCGAAAACCGCACGGCCAGATAGCTCGGCAAGAGCAAGGGGGCCAAACCGTGCAGCAGCAAAATCGCCAGCAGGCGCGCGCCATGCCAGTCGTAGCTTGTAGCCCATGGTCGGCCGCCAAGCCTCCGCCACGGGCAATGCGAGCCGAAGGTGCCCGTCATGGTGCTGCTGTTTGCGACGCTTGGCGTGTTGTCTTTGGGCGTTTGGTGGTGGCGCCGCAGGCGCGGATGACCTTAAGTGATCGCATCGGTAGCGCACGCTGGGCGCCGCGTCGTCGCCGTGTGCTACTTATTGACGCGAATATGGACTAGTCTCGTGCGATGTTATTTCTCAGGTTCGCCTGTTCCTTGGCGCTGCTGTGCACATCGCTTGCGCACGCAGCCACGCTCACGCAGACGCTGGCCGCCAGCGCGCCCGATGCCGATCCGCAGGCCATCGCGCAGGCGCTTGAGGCCAGCAACTGTGCCGTGTTGAAGCTGGGTATCAAAGCGCCCAAGCGGCTGGCGCTGGTCGATTATTCGCGGCCCTCCGTAGACCGGCGCCTATGGGTGTTTGATTTGCAGGCCAAGACGCTGCTTTTCAGCGACTACGTGGCGCATGGGCGCGGCAGTGGCGAGAATTTTGCGCGGGTTTTTTCCAACATCGAAGGCAGCTTTCAGTCCAGCCTCGGATTGTTTGTCACGGCAGAAAGCTACTTTGGCGCACATGGGCGTTCGCTGCGCTTAGATGGCCTAGAACCCGGGATTAACGATCAGGCGCGGGCCCGCGCAATCGTGCTGCATGGCGCCGACTATGTGGATCCAAAGCTCGGCCAATTGCAGGGACGAATCGGACGCAGCCACGGTTGTCCCGCGGTGCGCCCGAAGATGGTTGAAAAGGTGATCGATAGCCTCGAAGGCGGACAAATGCTGTATGCCTATTACACGGACCCGCGTCCGCGAGTCGCCAAAACGATGGCTCTAAGCGGCGAGCCCAGGCGCGGCCAATCAGCGCTGATGCGCTGCGAACTCTCAAATTCGCGCATTTAAGAAACGTCTTTCCCGCTGCGCAACGCATCACGCGGCACCGAACGGCTGCGCGCCGCTTACCGTTCGCTAGCGCACCGACCCAGCATCTACGTACGAGCACACTTCAAGCTGTCGCTCGCTTCCGGGCGCATTACCCTTTTGGGAGGGCGTTTGAAAAGCTCAGTGAAATTTCTATGCGCCATGCTCATCGCAGGCAACGCCTTCGCGTCTGATGCGACACTGGACTTTGACGCGGTCAATGATCCAGCGCTGGTCGAACCCGTCGGCGCTGAGGCGAGCGCAGCGGCGGTGCTGCGCGCGCAAATTTTGCTTGCACGCGCGAACTTTTCCGTGGGCGAGATCGACTCACGGTTTGGATCAAACACGCGCAAAGCGATCGCTGCGTATCAGGCCCGCCAGGGTTTGACTGCGAGTGGCGTTCTGGATGAAGCCAGCTGGCTTAAGCTTAACCAGGATGCGGCGCCGGTGCTGCTGCGCTACCGCGTGACTGCGTTAGACGTCGCTGGGCCGTTTGTCGAACTGCCCAAGGACATGATGGAAAAGGCGACGCTGCCCGCGCTCGGTTACGAAAGCGCGCAAGAGGCGTTGGCTGAGAAGTTCCACAGCAGCCCAAAATTGCTGGCGCTGCTCAATCCAGGTGTCGATCTGAATCTAGCGGACCAAGAGATCATCGTGCCTGCGCTTGAGGGCACACTGCCGCTCGCCAAAGCGGCCAAAATCGTGGTTGACCGTTCCGACTCAAGCGTGGTGCTGTTGGACGCCGATGGCCTTGTGCTGAGCCACTATCCGGCGTCAACCGGCAGCGAGCATGACCCGCTTCCGGTCGGGGACTGGAAAGTCCAGAGCATCGCGCCTAACCCCACCTTCCACTACAACCCCGCGCTGTTTTGGGATGCCAACCCGGCGCACGCAAAAGCCAAAATACCCGCCGGCCCGAACAACCCGGTGGGCGTGGTGTGGGTGGACTTGTCCAAGGAACACTACGGGATTCACGGCACGCCGGAACCCTCGCGCATCGGCAAGACCGAGTCGCACGGCTGTATCCGGCTGACCAACTGGGATGCCAAGTCGCTGAGTGACGCCGTTGCGTCCGGCACACCGGCGCTGCTGCAGGAATAGGTTTTCTAACTTACTGCGCCTTATTTGCGCCAAACACTTTCGAGCTTCAGCCATGCCGATGCGACCAAACATACGACCGCTGCATATTTTTTTCTTCGGGATGGTGTTTGGCGCCACGGCGCTGTATTTCCTGACCGACGTAAGCTGGCCAAGATACCCAGCTCCGCTTCCCGCGCCGCCGGCTGCGGTCATCTTGCCTACACCTGTCTTGCCTACACCTGTCTCTCCTGCACCTGTATTGCAGACACCCGTAATGCCTCCACCGGCTTTTCCGTCAGCGCCGGAGCCTGAGCCTGAGCCTGAGCCGTCACCAGACGCAGCGCAAGCGCCGAATCCTGAAATCACCGGGATTCCCGCCGATATCATCTCGCCAGAACAGCTGCCGCCGCAGGCGCCACTGCCGCTGCCAACCTTGCTCGTTCCGGTGCGTGGGATCAGTGTGGCGCAGCTCAGCGACACGTTTTCGCAGGCGCGCGCAGCCGGTCGCGTGCATGAGGCGATCGACATCATGAGCCCGACCGGCACGCCGGTGCTGGCGGCGGGCGATGGCCGCATCGTCAAACTCTTCAACAGCAAGCCCGGCGGGCTCACGATCTATCAATTCGACCCCACCGAAACCTACGCGTACTACTACGCGCACCTCGACGCCTACGCCGCGGGCATTGTGGAGGGCAAGCAAGCTGTGCGCGGCGAGCTGCTGGGCTATGTCGGCAGCACGGGTAACGCCAGCGCAACCGCGCCGCATCTGCACTTTGCCGTGTTTGAGCTGGGTCCGGAAAAAAACTGGTGGCAGGGCGAGGCGATCAATCCCTATCCTTTGCTGGGTGGTCGTTAGATAAACTTCGCCGCGACCTCAAAACGGCACTGCACGCGCGTGCTGGCACCTGTCGTTGGTTAAAGAATGGGCTCGGGCTAAGCAAAAGTTCAACGCGCATGGCTGCGATTTAAAAATCGCCAACGGCTTTCATTTCAGCTTGAGCGATCGCACGATCCGCAGTCGGCCGCATGGTTACGCCCCAGGCCCGCAATCCAGACAGTTCGGCACCGGCGCGGGGCCCATGCGCAGCCCGCGCTGCAGCCGTCGCAGCGCAGTGCGCACGCCTTCTTCGACGACCGGGTGGTAGTAGGGCGCATCCAGCATTTGCGTCACGGTCATGCGCGCGTGCACGGCCCAGGCCAGCAGATGAGCCAGGTGCTCGGCGTCGGGCGCAATCATCTCGGCGCCGAGAAACAATCCGCTGTGATGCTCGCCGTAAACGCGAAGCAAGCCGCTGTTGCGGCGCATCACGCGGCTGCGGCCCTGGTTTTTGAAATCGAATTCGGCCACTTCGATGTCTAAGCCGGCAGCAAGCAGTTCGGCGTAGCTCAGCCCGGCCATGGCGATTTGAGGATCAGTGAATGTCACGGCGAGGCCGGCTCGGCGCGGATGTTCGCGCACGTCCGGATAGCGGCCCGCATTGTCGCCGGCAATCCGCCCCTCGTCGGCGCCTTCGTGGAGGAGCATGCGCCGCGCCGAAGCGTCGCCCGCGATGAACACGTGGCTGCTGCCGATTTGGGTGGTGGTCGCATCACTGACCGGCACCCCGCGCAGATCCAGCGGCAAGCCGGTGGCGCCCAGATTCAAATGCGCGAGATTGGGCTCGCGTCCGATCGCCACCAGCAGGAATTCGAAGTGATCGCTGTGCGGCGACCCGGTGCGTTCGTAATCGACGCGAACCCCGCCATCGATTAGGCCCACCGCCTGAATCTGCGCACCGCTGGCCAGCGGGAAATCCTGCGCCAGCAGCAAGCGGGCGTGGGCACTAACGGCGGGATCGGTGAGGCCACCAAAGCGACCGCCTCGATCAAACAAGCAAACGCGCACGCCGAGCCGATGCAAAGCCTGACCCAGCTCCAGCGCAATCACGCCAGCGCCGACAACCGCGACCGAGCGCGGCAGGGTTTGCCAGGAGAACACGTCGTCGCTAGTGAGCAAGCGTTCGCCAAGCGCGAGGCGCCAGTTTGCCGGCACAGTGGTTTTCGACCCAGTGGCAATCACCACGCGGCGCGCGCGGACACGATCGCCGCTGTCAAATTCCAGCGTGTGCGCATCGACGAAGCGCACTTGTCCCATGCGCCGCTGAGCGGGCGGCCAGGCGTCCACGGCTTCAATCACGAAGCCGACAAAGCGGTCGCGCTCGGAACGCACCCGCCCCATCACCGCGGCGCCGTCAATCTGAACGGCTCCGGGATGCACGCCAAATCCGGGCGCGGCGGCGATGTGATGCGCCGCATCTGCAGCGGCGATCAAAAGCTTGCTCGGCATGCAGCCCACGCGGGCGCAGGTGCTGCCGTATGCGCCGCCCTCAATCAGCAGCACCGAATCGGTGTGTTCGCGTGCGCTGAGATAGGCGGTCATCCCGGCGGTGCCGCTGCCGATAATTGCGACATCGACTTTAGTCATGCTCATCAATGCTGCTCCAGTACGCGAATAAAGATCTGCCTGCGCTTGATCGTCTTTCAGCGCTGGTCGGCAGATGGCTCACTTTCACCCAAATCAGCGCGCATTTGCGGCTGGCCCGCTCGCACCGGCTGCTGCGTGGGCTGCGCGTCCAAGTGCCGGCAAAGTAGCGTCTGAATTCGTCTTCGAATACGCCTTCGAGCACCAGAATCTCCTCGCCACCGTGATGCTCGTGCGTTTGAAACACGGTGTCCGGCGCACCATCGCCGTACTTTCGGTTCCGAAACCTCGAAGCGGCATCACTACAAGGCCTGCGACCAACCTCATACCACCAACAATAGATTTTAGTGCGTGTATTCAGAGGAGAGAAGAAATGAAATCTGGCTGACACGAGCCCGGCCTATTCTGCCCCCGCTCACTCCCGAGCCGCTTGGGGAAACGACATGAAAAGCTTGCGCTTGATCACGCTCGGCGTGTGTTTGTTGCTGCTAACCGGTGGCGCTTCGGCCGCTGCCTTTTTGCGCGTGGTTTCCTGGAATACGCTGCATGCAGGCTGGAGCGGGTCGACTGACTGGAACGCCTACGCCGCGCAGGCGTGGAATGATTTTGGCACCACCGCGGCGGCCGCCAACGGCGTCGATCTGATCTTTGCTCAGGAAGTGATGTATGACACCGCTGCGGCCAGCATGGCCAGCGCATTGACCTCTGTCAGCGGGTTTACCTGGGATGTCCGGGTAACGGCCGCGATCGGGCGCACTAGCTATAAGGAACGCTACGCGGTGTTCTTCCGCACCGACCGCGTGCAGATCCTGTCTTCCTCGGTTTGGTCCGATGTCGGCGACAAGTTCGAGCGCGAACCGCAGATCGTGCGCTTGCGCCAGATTCAGACCGGCGCCGACTTCACCTTCATCAACTGGCACACCGTATTTGGCACAACCGCAGGGCGCCAGGCTGAGATCGCGCAGATTGCCTCGGTGTTCAATTCGGTTCAGTCCGCCAGCAGCAGCGACCAAGACGTGATCCTGCTCGGCGACCACAACCGTGACGCTACCTCGCCCTGGTGGGCGGGCCTGACGGCGCTGTCGCCGGCGGTCAGTTTTCGGGTCAATGATTTGACTTCGATCAATACCAGCTGCGGCTATGCCAACGCCTACGACCATTTCTGGTTCCAGTCCAGTTTCCTCACAGAATTCTCCAGCGCCGGTCGCGACTACATCGCGAGCCTGTGCTCGTTCCGCGACGTTTCTGATCACGCGCCGATCTTCATGCAGCTGTATTCGTCCGCCGATACCGACTAGGTGAGGAAACCTGCGCTCTGGGTGGGAGTCGGCATCTTAGTGCTGGCTCTCGCCGGCTGGCTTGTATTGCGCGATTCGGGTGCACTAAATGAGCTGCCAAGCAGCCGTGCGCCAGCGCAGCAGCCGTACGCAGATCGCGTCGGCAGCCCCAAAGCTGCGGTGACCGTTCGGCCTGAAGCAAGCGGTCTGGAGCTTATAGCCTTGCTCCTGCCAGATCAGCAGATCGCGGCCGTTCCAACCTCGGTGCGCATCGGCCTTGGCTATGTTGTGCCGGACGAGGCGCGCAGCTACGAGGAGTGGATCGCCGGCGGTTCTGAAGGCGCCGGCCCCGCCAGTTTCGCCGAGCTGGCCACGATCGATCGCTGGATGGACGCGCCGGCGACTCTGCTGCCCGATGGCACGGTTCGGGTCGGGCCGTGGACACCGCCGTTGGCGGACCGATACGACCTCCAAGCGCGCGGGCAGGGCGCGCTGCACTTCTACGCAGCGTCGTTCACCGCCGCTGCATATCCCGCGAGCGTAAAGCCGACCATCGCCGCCGGTTTGCGCATCCTCCGCGAACCCTTAGCCGACAGCGATGTGCGGGTGCTGCTGCGGCGCGGCGCCGAGGCCGAGAATCAAGGCGTCTGGCAGGAACTGATGCAGCGCGAAGCGCCGCAGCTGCTGGCTGCATTCAACGATGCATCAATCGCCGTCGCGCCCGTGCAGGAGCTCGCACCGCTACCTCCCGGCGCGCTGGACGTCATCCTCGAAGTGGACGGCATTGAAGCCGAACGCCGTTCAGTCACCCTGCGCGCTGGCGCGCTGACTGATCTCAAATTCGACCCGGTCGCCCAAGAAGTCGCGCGCGCGGTCACGGCGGACCTTGAGCTCGTATTTATTGTGCAGGACACGCGCCGACCGCTCGAAGGCCTGAAAGTTAGGTGGTCCGGTGGCAAGGTCGAGCAAACGCTCACGACCAATCTGGCCGGCGAGGTGCGCTTCAAGGGCGTCGATCGCCAGCGTGCCCATCCCTTCACGCTGGAATTTTCGGCCACTGACGGCGATCTGCCGACTTGGCCCACGCAAACAGCGATCGAAGTCGCGCTAAATGCCGATCCCAGTGCCACCGACTCGCCGCGCCTGATCCGCAAAATCATCGAACTGCGCCCTCTGCAGTGGTTGATCGTGCGCACCGGCAGCTTTCAGGTGCCGGTAGACCGCCAGCGCGGCAATCCCTATCCGATCTTCGTGCTGCAGCGGGAGCGCGACGGCGAATGGCGCGACTCCGCCGCCGACCACTTCATCCCGGTAACCGACGGCATCGCTGCATCGGTCCTAGCGCCAGGTCTCTACCGGCTGGCCGCATTGCAGTGGCCTTGGTCAATCGTCTATTCAACCGCCGCAGACACCCGCGCCGCCGCAACCGACGGCCGCTACCCGGCCAACCTGCTTGCGAACCCAAGACGCACTGTCGAAATTACCGTCCTGAGCCAGGGAAAGCCCCTCGCAAACGCACCCTTGGCCCTGCGCGGACCCGTGAGCAGCCTGCCCCCTGCCTCAATCAACACAGACGCCACCGGCCGCGCTCGCCTAAACGCCGTAAACGTCACCGCCGTGAGCCTAGAAGTACCGGGATTCAGTGCAGTCGACGTGAATCTGGATACGCCGACGGTGGTCGTCGAATTGCAGGCAGAGGGCGATCAAGCGGGCGGTTAGGGTTGATTTAGCGGCGACCTGTCCGTCTGCTGGCAAATTGTTGACCCGGCGCTGACCCACGGCTCAGGCGGAATCGTGTTGGAACGCGCTCCGTAGGACCCTCAAAGCATGACCGGCGATTTTCTCGACAGCGGGTCGGCTGGCAAAGGCATGCTGCACTGCGAGCCCAACGGCAATAGTCGACTAATGCTGATAAGGCCAGCTCGAGGCAATCGCGAGATGCAGTTGAACTTCCCACAGCGCGGGATTACCCGCGATCGCATTTATCGATTCACCCCGTTTCCGGATGCATCCGTGAACGACTTGGCCCTCGGCCATTACGCGGGCCTTGGCACGTGGACGCAGGTTTAGGTGCGCGAATAGGCTTTTCGCGTTTGCGGCTTATTCCGGCCGCATATACGGAAACAGCAGCACGTCGCGGATCGAGGGTTGGTCGGCGAACAGCATCACCAATCGGTCGATGCCGATGCCTTCGCCGGCGGTGGGCGGCATGCCGTATTCAAGCGCGCGGATGTAGTCGGCGTCGAAGTGCATGGCTTCGTCGTCGCCGGAATCTTTGGCTTTGACTTGTTCCATAAAGCGTGCGGCTTGGTCTTCGGGGTCGTTCAGCTCAGAAAAGCCGTTGGCGAACTCGCGTCCGCATACAAAAAACTCAAAGCGATCGGTCACGCCGGGGTCTTGGTCGTTGCGTCGGGACAGCGGCGAGACTTCGGTTGGATAGTGGGTGATGAAGGTAGGCTGGCGCAGGCCGGCTTCAACGGTGCGGTCGAAAATCTCCATCAACAGCTTGCCCCAGCCAGCGTTCGCTTTAACCGCGATCTTGAGGCTGGCGCAGTGCGCTGCCAGCACGTCGCGATTGCGCGTGTCGGCAATGGAAAGGTTAGGGTTGGCGGCAACCACGGCTGCGGCCACGCTGATTCGCGCAAACGCGGGTTCGAGGTCGACGACTTCGCCTTGCCACGTCAGCTTCATCGCGCCTTTGAGCTTGAGCGCCATCGAGCGCAGCAGGTCTTCGGTGAGGTCCATCAGCTCAACAAAAGTGGCGTACGCCCAATAAAACTCAAGCATGGTGAATTCGGGGTTGTGCCGGGTCGAGACGCCTTCGTTGCGGAAGCTGCGGTTGATCTCATACACGCGCTCAAAACCACCCACGACCAGGCGCTTAAGATAAAGCTCTGGCGCCACGCGCAGATACAGATCCAAATCAAGCGCGTTGTGGTGGGTTTTGAATGGGCGTGCAGTGGCGCCGCCGGGAATGATGTGCATCATCGGCGTTTCCACTTCCAGAAAGCCGCGGCCATCGGCTTCCAGATAGCGGCGGATGAAGCTGATCATGGCCGAGCGCAGGCGAAAGGTTTCACGCGTCGCGGGCGACATGATCAGATCAACATAGCGCTGGCGATAGCGGGTTTCGGTGTCGCTTAAGCCCGACCATTTCTCGGGCAGCGGGCGCAAGCCTTTGGCGAGCAGCCGAATCTGGCTCAGGTGCACGGTTAACTCACCGGTTTTGGTGATGAACAGCTGCCCGCTGGCGTGGATGATGTCGCCGATGTCAAAGCCTTTGAATGCGGCGTACATGCCTTCGGGCAGTTCGTCGCGGGTCAAAAACAGCTGAATTTCGCCGCTCGAATCTTGGATCGAGGTGAAGCTGGCCTTGCCCATCACGCGCTTGGCCATCATTCGCCCAGCCACGCTGACTTTGATGGCAAGCGCTGCCAATTCCGCTGGATCGTTGAGATCGTGGGCGCAGTGCAGGGGGCCGGCAAAATGGCTGACGCGGGCGTCGTTTGGGTAGGCGGGCCCGGATTCGCGAAGGCGGTTGAGTTTCTCGCGGCGCTCGGCGATCAGGCGGTTTTCATCGACGGGCTTGCTTGGCAATTCGCTCACGGTTTGGGCTCTGCGGGTTCGGTCGGGGGTTCGACTGGGGCCTGTTTTTCACCCGCGCGCGGCGAGGGCAGGTTGTTCAGGAAGTGCACAAAGCGCACGGCGCAGTAGACGCCGATACTGAAAAAAAAGATCACGGCCAAAATGGCCAGCACGATGGACTGCGTATTGTTCATTTCTTGGGCTTGCGCTTGAGCAGCTTAAGGCCAATCCAAACGCCGATGCCGAGCAGCGCAACCGGCAGCATCAGCAGGCCGAGCACAATCACCAGCACCGAGCCGTCGCCTGCCATGGGCCTTTACAGCCCCTGCCGCAGAGAGGCTTCGACGAACTGATCGAGATCGCCGTCGAGCACTTTCTGGGTGTCCATGCGCTCAACGCCGGTGCGCAGGTCTTTGATCCGCGACTGGTCCAGCACGTAAGAGCGAATCTGCGCGCCCCAGCCGATATCGCTTTTGGCGTCTTCAGCGGCCTGCTTGGTGGCGTTGCGCTTTTGCACTTCGAGATCCCACAGTTTGGCCTTCAGCATCTTCATTGCGGTGGATCGGTTCTTGTGTTGCGAGCGGTCATTCTGACACGCAACCACGATGCCGCTTGGTCCGTGGGTCAGACGCACTGCGGATTCGGTTCGGTTGACGTGCTGGCCGCCTGCGCCGGACGCGCGATAGACGTCCATCCTGATGTCGGCCGGATTGATGTCGATTTCGAAGTCTTCGTCGACTTCAGGCGACACAAACACCGACGCAAACGAGGTGTGGCGGCGGTTGCCGGAATCAAACGGGCTCTTGCGCACCAGCCGATGAACGCCGGTTTCGGTGCGCGCCCAGCCGAACGCGTATTCGCCTTCCACGCGGATGGTCGCTGACTTCAAGCCGGCCACGTCGCCCGGTGATTCTTCGATGATTTCGGTTTTCCAGCCGCGCCCTTCGCACCAGCGCAAGAACATCCGATAAAGCATCTGCGCCCAGTCCTGGGCCTCGGTGCCGCCGGAGCCGGCCTGAAAATCGATAAAGCAGTTGAGGGGATCCATTTCGCCCGCGAACATGCGCTGAAACTCAAGCTTGGCGATTTGCGCCTCGGCGCGAGCAACGTCGTGCGCGACGCTGTCTATGCCGTCGGTATCGCCCAATTCCTCAGACATTTGCAGAAGCTCTGCGGAATCGGCGACCAGCTGAGTCAGCTCGGTGATGCCATCGACTATCACCTCCAGACGAACCCGCTCCTTGCCCAGCTCCTGAGCGCGCTCAGGCTGCGCCCAAATGTTGGGTTGTTCGAGTTCGCCGCGGACTTCTTCCAAGCGCTCGCGCTTTAGATCGAAGTCAAAGATACCCCCTGAGCGCGGTCAGGCGCTCGCTTAAGTCAGCAATGGTGTTGCGCAGCGGGTTGAGTTCTTGCATGGGTGGATCAGTCCTGATAGCCGTCGCTAAAAATAAGGTCGTCGTAGTAAATCGCCAGCGCGCCGTCGATTCCGGCCAAGCTGGTCAGCGCTGCCGCGCCGGGTCCCAGATCAAAATCAACGGTGTTTTGAAATTCAGCGCCGACGGTGTAGCGGCCGAGTGCGTCGCGCGAAACGGTTCGGACTGCTTCTTCGTCTGCACTCGCGTTGCCGAGCGAAGCGAACCTAAGTGCCGTTCCACGCGAATTGAAGCGCGCAATATACCCATCTGAGTTGCCGGTTGCATTCAGGCTCTGTGCGCCGGGTTGGTCCGGGACAAAACTGGCCGAGCCACTGTAGCGACCGCCGATCGACACCCCGCCATCCTCACCCGCGCTCAAGCCCTCCGCGCTCATCCGTGCGCCGCTGCTGGCAAACACCTGCTGCGCCCAATTGAAAGCGCCGCTGCTGGCATACGAAACCGCAACCGCGCCAAAGGCCGCGCCGGCGGGTGAGTTATCAAAAATCCGCGATGTGAGGCCCGGATCAAAGTCCACCGCGCCTGAAAATGGCCCGGTCACGATCAGCTGATCGCGCGCTTTGACCACCCGTTCGCCGGTGCTAAGCGTGCCGACCGTTTGCCCGAGGCTGGCGCGGAACCACGCAAACTGGCGGTTGGCGTTGAGCTTGAGCAGGACCTGTTCGATGGTGCCCGGCGTGACGAGCGGCGCGCTGCCCGCGCCTGGATCCATATCGGTGCCGTTGTCGGCAAAGCCGGCTGCGTAAATGTCGCCAGCCTCATCCACCAGCACATCGCCCAAATAGGCGCTGGCGCCTGAGCCGCTGAGCGCGCCGGCCCACTGAAAATCGCCGGCTAAATTCCACTCCAACAAAAAGGCGTCGTTGCCACCGGCCGACACCAGCGGCGAAGTCGCTGCGCTCGGATCAAAATCAACCGTGGCGCGAAATGAGCCGGTGGCGATCAGGCCTGAGTCGTTGCGTTTGATCGCCAAGCCGCCACTGGCTTCGTTCTCAGGGCCACCGATGGTTTCGGCAAAACGCAAGCGCCCGTCGGGATCACGCGCCACGATAAAAATATCGCGTCCGCCGTTGCTGGCGACAGTGGCTGCGCCCGGATCGCGGCTGAAGGCGACCGCACCGGTAAAGCTGCCGGTGGCATAAATCCGCTGGCGAGAATCGACCGCGAGGTCAGTGCAGCCCACCGTGGCCGTGCTGCCGGCGAGCAGCTCGATCCAAAGCGGCGCGCCGCTGGCGGCAAAGCGCGCGATGTAGCTCGCGCGGGCGAAGTCGCCGCCCAGATTCAGGCCGGCAGGAAGGATGGACATGCTCGTCGTGTAGCCGCCACACACGACCTTGCCACCATCCGCCATCGCGGCTTGTGCGCTGAGTGAATCACCGGTCAGCTGGTCGAGGCGCTCTGGCGTTTGCGCGTACGCAGAAAAAGCGAGCGGCAGCGCGAGAAGCGTGACGGCGTGGGGTCGTCGTGGCATGGCGCAACTCCGTGGATCAATCAAGAGAAACCGCATATTCGGAGACCAAGCATTAATTCGCCGCGAAACTCATCACGTTCTAAGGTATAGGTCACGCGGGTGTGGCCGCTCGGTGTGGGCTTGTCAAAATCGGCAAAAAACTCCATCGCGCGAAAGCTTAAGTTGGAATCGGTGAGCTTCAGGGTAAAGCGGCGGTGCCGTTCGGCCACGGTGGTGATCTTGCTGATCTCAAAAACATTCTGGAAACGCGGCTCCGGGAATGCCTGGCCCCAAGGGCCCAAATCGTGCAGCGTGGTGGCGAGTTCATAGCTGATTTCGCCCGCTGCGAGTGCGCCATCGTGGTAGTCGCTTTGCACCAGGCCCGAACGCATTTGCGCATCCGCAACCGCCATGCTGAAGCGCTCTGCCAGCGCAATCAGCGCAGCCGTCGGCACAGTCAAGCCAGCCGCCATTGCGTGGCCGCCAAAACGCGTCAGCAGCTGCGGCGCGGCGGCATCGATCAGGGCCAGGATGTCGCGCAAATGCACGCCTTCGATTGAGCGCGCCGAGCCTTTCCAGCAGTCGCGCTCCCCTTGCGCGGGCGCAAGCGCAATCACCGGGCGCTTCAGGCGCTCTTTGAGCTTGCTCGCGACCAAACCCACCACGCCTTCGTGCCACATCGGGTCCCAAACCACCAAACCCGCGGGCAAGGCGTCAATCGACTGAAAGCGATCGCCAATCAGGGCGCTTGCTGAATCAACCATTGCCTCCTGCAAATCGCGGCGTTCGCGATTGACTTGATCAAGCCGCTCGGCTGCTTTCATGGCGCTGTCCGGGTCGTCTGCGAGCAGGCACTCAACGCCTAAGCGCATGTCCTCCAAGCGGCCGGCTGCGTTGATTCTGGGGGCGATGGCAAAACCCAGATCCTGCGCGCTGGCGCGCCGGTGATCGCGTTTGGCCACCAGGAACAGCGCGCGGATGCCGTGGCACATTTCACCGGCGCGAATCCGCTTGAGCCCCTGCGCCACCAGCACGCGGTTGTTGTGATCGAGCGGCACCAGATCAGCCACCGTTGCCAGCGCGAGCAGATCAAGCAGGCCGCCCAAATTGGCGCTTTGCGGATCGCTCAGTTCGCCGCTTTCAAGCAGCGCAGCGCGCAGCGCAATCAGCAGATAAAAAACCACGCCAGCGCCGCACAGCGCTTTGCTCGGAAAGCCGTCGCCATCAAGGTTGGGGTTAACAATTGCATCGGCTATGGGCAGCTCAATGCCCGGCAAATGATGGTCGGTGATGAGCACGCGCAGGTTCAGCGCTTTGGCCCGCGCGACGCCCGCGTGGCTCATCACGCCCATGTCTGCGGTGATCAACAAATCGGGCTTGAGCAGGGCCACCTCATTGACCAGCCGCGCGCTTAAGCCATAGCCGTCGCTGATCCGATGCGGAACCCGAAAATCGACCTGGGCGAAGCCGAGCTTGCGCAGGCCGCGCAGCGCAATCGCGCAGGAAGTCGCGCCATCGCAGTCAAAATCGCCAATCACCAAAATCCGCCACTGCTCGCGGCGCGCGGTTAGCAGCAGCGCGACTGCCGCTTTGAGGCCGCTTAAAGTGTCCGGTGAATGCAGGGTTTTGAGCGAGTAGTCGAGCGCATCCGGCGAGGCAATGCCGCGGTTTTCCAAGACCTGCCTAACCACACGCGCCGAGCGCCCGAAGCGCGCAAAAGGGTCGCGCAGAAAGGCCATCAGCGCCAGGCCTGAAGCGAGTTGATGGAAACGGTCTCATCCCAGCCAGTGGCGATCAGCACGCGCCTGACCCGAAACCAGCGCAGCGCTTGGCGCAGCGGCTGGAACAGCGCCGCGTCGATCGGCGAAAGCGGGTGAATGGCGCGCAAATCGAACAAAGCCGGGCGCCCATCAATGATCAGCTGGTCGATGGAAAGCTCGGTTTTGCCATCACGCAGCGCCCAGCCGCGCAGCGCCGGATCGGCGCTCAACACGCGCTCATACGGGCACAAGCCGGCATCGCTGAGCCGCCCGCCGCCGCTCAACCAAACCCCATTGACGTCGAGCTTGCTCGCGTTGAGCGCGATTTCAATACTGGTTTGCAGGGCGCGCAGTGCCTTCAATTCGCGGCCTTTGGGCAAAAAATCATGCACGTCCGCACCCAGTGCGGACTCTGGATCCGCGCCGACAAAATCAAACGGCGTTGGGTGCGCGGCGAGCAGGGTGTTGTTTTGCGCATAGAGCGCAAATCCGGCGTCTTCTACAAGCGGTTTTAGCAGCGCAAAAAGCGCGTCGCTGCGGCTTTGATCGGCGTCTTGTCTACAGGCCAGCAGGCGCAGGCTGTGCATGTCCGCGCGCATCAGCACCGGGGTCAATTTAAGCCAATAGCGCGTGCCCGGATCAAGCTTAAGCGCCAGCGCCGCCAAGGCCGCCGCACCGGCTTGCGGCCAAGGCAGCACGTCTGCACACGGCTGTGCGCGCTTGAGCAGAGCCGCCAGCGCAGGCCCCGCTTCGGGTTGAGCGCCGAGTTTAAGCGCGATCACGCCTCGTAGCTGACTTTGAGAATCTCAAAAATGCGTTTGCCCGCGGGGGCCATAAATTCGATCACGTCGCCCTCGTTCTTGCCGATCAGCGCGCGCGCGATGGGCGAGTTCACCGAGATCAGCAGGCGTTTGATGTCGGCTTCCAAGTGGCCCACGATCTGGTAGCAGGTTTCGTCGCCTGAATCTTCATCCATCAGCAAAACCGTTGCCCCGAACACAATCCGGGTGCCGGCCCTGAGCTTGCTGACATCGATTACCTCGGCCATCGACAGGGTGCCTTCGAGCTCCTGGATGCGGCCTTCAGAAAAGCTCTGCTGCTCGCGGGCGGCGTGGTACTCGGCGTTTTCTTTGAGATCGCCGTGCGCGCGCGCCTCGGCAATTGCCGCAGTAATCCGCGGGCGCACCACGGATTTTAGGTGATCAAGTTCTGCCTTGAGCGCGATCGCGCCTTTGGCCGTAATCGGTGGTCGTTTCATGCGGACAGTTTGGACAAAAATAAGGGGTGGTGAATGAGCACTGTGCTCAGGTTTTTTTCTTTTGGATCATGGCGACAACAAAAAGCACGATCACCGCGCCAATGATGCTGGCGATGAAGCCAGAGGCTTCGCCGGGACGATAGAAACCAAGCGCTTGGCCGAGTGCGGTCGCCAGCAGTGAGCCGCCGATGCCGATCAAGCAGGTCTTGATCCAGCCCATGGTATCGGCGCCGGGCTTCAGCGCACGGGCAATAAATCCAACGATCAATCCAATCACTATTGCGTAGAGCCAGCTCATCGCCACACCTCTATCAAATCAAGCCAAAGTACGGACGATACACGCACGCGCACCGCTGCTACAGCAAAGAGATATCGGCGACGCGCACAAACAAAGCGCGCAGCGCGGACAGTAAACCCAGGCGATTGGCGCGCCGCGGCAAATCATCAGTCATCACCATCACGCCGTCGAAGAAGCGATCAGTGGGCTCGCGCAATACCGCCAAGCGTTTCAGCATCGGCGTGTAGGCGCGGCTTGCCAGCAGCTCTTGGGTGTCGGCGTGTGCCGCCTCGTAGGCAGAAAACAGGGCGGTTTCTGCATCGCTTTCAAACAATTCAGGGTCAATCGCAGACGGCGTTGGCCCGGTGAGTTTTTTTAAGATATTGCCAATGCGCTTGTTGGCTGCGGCCAAGGCAGCGGCTTCAGGCAGGGTTGAGAACGCCAGCGCGGCGCCGATGCGCTGGTCGAAATCAGCGAGCACGCGCGGTTTGAGCACCGCGACCGCATCGAACACTTGGGCGCTGACGCCAAGCTCCGCATAGTGGCCGCGCAGGCGTTCAACCACGAACACATAAAGCTCCTCGGCGTCGGCCACACCGGCGTGCGCGCAGGCTTTTGCCGCGTCTTCAAGCAGGCCGATCAGATCAATCTCCGCGCCCGCGCCAATCAGCGTGCGCGCAAGCCCAAGTGCGGCACGGCGCAGCGCAAACGGATCTTTGTTGCCGGAGGGCTTCATGCCCACAGCGAACACGCCGGCAAGCGTGTCTGCGCGCTCGCACACCGCCAGCAGCTGGCCCAAAGGCGAGGGCGCAATCTCATCGCCGGCAAAACGCGGCTGATAGATTTCATCCAGCGCCGCGGCAATGTGGGGCGCTTCGCCCTGATAGAGCGCGAGGCGTTTGCCCATCACGCCCTGGAGCTCCGGAAACTCGCCAACCATGCGCGTCATCAGATCGCATTTGCTCAAACGCGCGGCGTGTTCGGCGTCGGCTGTGCTCACTTCAAAGGCGCCCGCATAGGCGACCGCCAGCGCGGCGATGCGCTCGGTTTTGTCCCAAATGGAGCCCAGCTTGGCCTGAAACACGGTCGCCTTAAGCAGGCTTTGATTCGCCAGCAGGGGCGATTTTTTGTCTTCGTCGAAGAAAAACTTGGCGTCCGCGAAGCGCGGTCGAATCACCCGCTGGTAGCCCTTTCGGATCTCGTCTTCGTCTTTGGAATCGATGTTGGCCACGCCGATAAACTGCGCGCTCAATGCGCCGTTTTCGTCGAGCAAGGGGAAAAAGCGCTGGTTGACCTGCATGGTCTGAATCAGCGCTTCCTGCGGCACCGCCAAATAGTCGCGGTCGAAAGTGCACAAGATCGCGCGCGGCCATTCGACCAAATTGAGCACTTCATCGACCAGCGCCGGATCGAGTTTTGGATGCAGCCCAACGCTTGCCGCCGCGCGTTTGACTTCATCAAGCAAGCGCGCGCGGCGCTCCGCTGGATCGGCAATCACATGGGCCAAGCGCAGGGCATCCAGATAGTTGGCGGCGCTGCCGATTGCGACCGCTTGCGGGTGGTGAAAGCGATGGCCGGCGCTTAAGCGTCCGATTTTGATCCCGAAGATTTCGCCCGCGGCGACCTGCTCGCCCAACAGCACGATCACGCTGTGGACGGGCCGCAGAAAAGCGTAGGTGTGCGCGCCCCAGCGCATCGGCTTGGCAATCGGCAGCGCCTTCAATGCGCTGTCCACGAATGAGGCCAACAGATCGATGGTTTGCGCGCCGGGCTTGCTCTGCCGATGCACATACCACGACCCTTTGTCGGTGCGCAGCAGTTCCAGCTGCGCGACATCCACGCCGGCGCCTTGGGCAAAGCCAAGCAGGGCTTTGCTCGGCGTACCGTCGGCTGCAAACGCACCCTGCTGCGCTGGCCCGCGACGCTCCAGCGTTTGCGTGGGTTGAGTCGCGCTTACGTCCTTGATGATCAGCGCAAGGCGCCGCGGCGTATAGAAAATCGCAGCGTGACCGTGGCCGATGCCGTTTTTGTCCAGCAGCCCGAGCAGGCCATCGGCGAGCGCTTGGGTCATGCCGGCCAGCGAATGCGCGGGCAGCTCTTCGCAACCGATTTCAATCAGCAGATCGCTCATGCGTGCTTACTCTTGAGCCCAGACACGTTCAGTCCAGGGAAACCGAGCGCTTCGCGCTGGGCAAAATAGGCGTCGGCGACCAGCTTGGCCAGCGTGCGCACGCGCAGGATAAAACGCTGGCGCTCGGTCACTGAAATCGCGCGGCGCGCATCCAGCAGGTTGAACGTGTGCGAAGCCTTCAAAACATAGTCATAAGCAGGCAGGGGCAGGCCGGCTTCGCTCAGGCGTTTGCATTCTGAGTCGTAGACATCAAAGGACCTGAACAGCTCCGCGGTGTTGGCCTGCTCGAAGCTGAATTTCGACATTTCTACTTCGTTTTGGTGGAACACATCGCCATAGCTGACGCGGCCGAGGGGGCCGTCGGTCCAGGTCAAATCAAAGACGTTATCGACGTTTTGCAGGTACATCGTCAGGCGCTCCAAGCCATAGGTAATTTCGCCCATCACCGGCCTGCATTCGATGCCGCCCGCCTGCTGAAAATAGGTGAACTGGGTCACCTCCATGCCGTTCAACCAGACTTCCCAACCCAAGCCCCACGCGCCGAGCGTGGGCGATTCCCAGTTGTCCTCGACGAAGCGCAGGTCGTGCACCAGCGGATCGATACCCAGCACCTTGAGCGAGCCGATGTAAAGGTCGAGGATGTCGTCGGGATTGGGCTTGAGCACCACCTGGTACTGGTAGTAGCGCTGAAGGCGGTTGGGGTTTTCGCCGTAGCGGCCGTCGGTGGGGCGGCGGCAGGGCTGCACGTAGGCGGCGCGCCACGGTTCGGGGCCCAGTGCGCGCAGGAAGGTGGCCGGGTGGAAGGTGCCGGCGCCGACCTCCAGGTAAAGCGGCTGCACCAGGACGCAGCCCTGGCCGGCCCAGTATTGGTTGAGCCGCAGGATGAGTTCCTGGAAGGTGGGTGCGGTCATCGCCGGTTCGCCGTGTGCCATAAGCGCGCTAGTATAGCGATGAACCGCACTACGGCTCGCTCTGCGCCCGATGAAACCCTTCCTGATCCTTGAGACCGGCACGCCGATACCGGCTCTGCGCCGGCACGGCGGCTTTGGCCACTGGATACGCGTGGCCGCTGGCCTGCACGGCCGCCAGGTGCGTTCGTGCTTTGTCGCCGATGGCGAGCCGCTGCCCGACGCCGCCGACCACGCCGGC